>JAABUQ010011024.1_pt1 | contig 11687 bp, 5 predicted proteins | sample 5560001 | NCBI WGS metagenome assembly JAABUQ01 (sample SAMN10711888, study PRJNA513371) | rock metagenome | isolation source: Antarctica rocks | place: Antarctica: Victoria Land, Finger Mt nord | collected 2015-12-18
TGGTTCGGCAGCCGCAAGGTGGCCGCCGTCGGCTTCGGCTCGGAGGCCCCCCGCGCCGCCAACGCCGAGGCCGGAGGCCCCCCCCGGCGGGTCGAGGTGATCCTGTTCACGCCGCAGACCTGACGCCGGTTCGAGATCGTTGACGCTGTTCGGGGCCCGGATTAGGCTAGGCCAGCGCGGGTGGGTCGGGGCGAGGGTTCGAGAGGTGACGTCGTGGCCTCGTTGTTCATCATCAAAGGGGCCGACCAGGGGAAGCGGTTCGAGTTGAAGGCGAAGGCGGTCGGCCTGGGCCGGGACAACTCCAACCCCATCCGGCTCCACGACAACGAGGTATCCCGGAGGCACGCCGAGGTCCGGCGGCTGAACCAGGCGTACCACGTCGTCGACCTCGGCTCGGCCAATGGCACGTTCCTCAACGACCAGGCGATCGGCCAGTCCGCGCTGGGCGCGGGGGACCAGATCCGCGTGGGCCAGACGATCCTGCTGTTCCAGGACTCGTCGGCCGAGGTCGATCGCGAGATGACCGCCCGGGTCGACATGCGGGGCCGGACCGACCTCGACGACCGCTCGGCGATCCTCCGGAGCATCCCCGTCAGTGAAGGCTCGCGGATCCTCGAGGCCCCCGAGACCGTCGGCGACTGGCTCAAGGACCGCCTGCTCAACCTCGCCGTGATGTACAAGGCGACCCAGGCGATCAGCCACGTCGTGGACCTCGACACCCTCCTGCCGCAGATCCTCAAGCTCGTCTTCGACTCCATCGGCGCCGACCGGGGGGCGATCTTCCTCAAAGTCGCCGACGAGGAGGAGCTCGTCCCCAAGGCCGTCCGCTGGCGAGGGTCGGCCGGCAAGGGCGAGCGGATGTCGATCTCCCGGACGATCATCGACCACGTCCTCGACCGGGGGGAAGGCGTGATCACCTCCGACGCCCCCAAGGACGCCCGGTTCGGCCCGGCATTCTCGATCGTCAACCTCGGGATCCGCGAGGCGATCTGCGTGCCGGTCCAGGGGCGGCACACCACGCTCGGCGTCCTCTACGCCGACGTCACGACCGAGCCCCAGGTCGGCCTCAACCTCAGGGGCGGGGACGCCGCGACCAAGAGCCGGTTCACCCAGGACCACCTGATGCTCATGGTCGCCATCGGCCACCAGGCCGGCATGGCGATCGAGAACACCACGCTCTACGAGGACAAGCTCCAGGCCGAGCGGCTCGCCGCCGTCGGCCAGACGATCGCTACCCTCTCGCACCACATCAAGAACATCTTGCAGGGGATCCGAGGCGGCTCCTACCTGATCGACATGGGCCTAAACGACAAGGACGACGCGATCGTCCGCCGGGGGTGGGGGATCGTCGAGAAGAACCAGGCCAAGATTTACAACCTGGTCATGGACATGCTCTCGTTCTCCAAGGACCGCGAGCCGGTCCTGGAGGCCGCCAGCCTCAACGAGACCGTCGGCGAGGTCGTCGAGCTGATGCAGTCGAGGGCCGCCGAGCTCGGCGTGGCCCTGGCCTGGGAGCCCCTCGAATCGCTCCCCACGGTCCAGATCGACCCCGACGGGATCCACCGGGCCGTGCTCAACATCGTGACCAACGCCATCGATGCCTGCGAGGACGTCGAAGGGGGCCAGGTCACGGTCTCCACGCGATGGGACGCCGAGCACGCCATCGCCCGGGTGGTCGTGTCCGACAACGGCACCGGGATCGCCCCCGGCGAGGTCGACAAGATCTTCCAGGTCTTCGCCTCGACCAAGGGCTCCCGAGGCACCGGCCTCGGCCTGCCCGTCTCGCAGAAGGTGATCCGCGAGCACGGCGGCACGATCGCCATCGCCTCCGAGCTGGGCCGGGGTTCGACCTTCACGATCGAGCTGCCGACCCGCCGGAACGACGCGATGGCCGACTCCGCCGGCAGCTTCCCGGCGCTCCCTTGACGGGTCGATCAGTCGGGGGGCAAGGGCGGCTCGTGCTCGCCGAAGGTGAGCTCGACCCGGGCGATCTCGTGGGGGGTGAGGTCGATCAGGGCGGCGTCGCCGACGATCGGGACGTCGACGAGGTGGTCGCCGTGGCCGTTGACCTGGCGGGCGTGGACCGGGTCGCGGAAGGCCCGGAGCTTGCAACGGGCGGGCTTGCCGGCGGTCTCGATCAGGTCGAGCACGATCCCCCAGCCCCGCTCGTCGTGGGCCCGAGGCTCGAAGGCGACCCGGACGATCGCCACGGCCTTGGAGTCGACCTGGACCAGCCAGCCGGTCGGGCCCGAGGCCGGGGGGCCGGCGTCGGTGGGGACGACGAGGGCGGGGGCGGTGAAGTCGATCGAGGCGGCGAAGGGGTGCTCCAGGTTCAGGGCCACGCCCACTTCGAACGTCCGGGCCGACTCCGAGCCGGCCACGAGCAAGGTGTCGAGCATCCGAGCCCCCTGGCGGCGGTGGTGGGCCAGGCCGCCGAAGAGCAGGAGCGTCCGCCGCTGGCGGGAGGTGACGTCGAGGGCGTCGGGCGTCTCGGGCCGGTCCGCCTCGGTGGGCAATGGGGCCAGCAGGGCGGTCCGCCTCAAAGTCGATTGGGGGTCGGGCCAGGCCCAGCGGCAGGCCAGGTGGTGGGTCCAAGGGTCGGCCGAGGCGATTTTTTCGAGCCAAGTCGGGTCGAGGTCGGAGAGGGTGATGGCGATTTCGAGGGTGGCCCGGCCGCTCCAGAGCCGGACCCGCTGGCGGAACCCGGCGAGCTTGCGGTCGTCTCGGGGGTCGTGGAGGGTGCCGGTGGTCGTGGCCTGGGCCAAGGTGGGGCCGCCATGATCGGCCTGGAACGACGTGGCCCGCATCCGGCTCGGAGCGGGCTTGCCGTCGGGCCCGACCAGGCCGCCGATGACGAGCTGCTGGCCGATCCGGGGGGATTCCTCGCCCACCCCTTCGACCTGGCGGATCCCGCCGGTCGCCTTGTCGATCGCGACGGTCATCGACTCGTTGGACAAGGTCCGATCGCGGATCGAGACCAGGCCGACCGGCGAGGCGGGCCGGTCGAGATTCCCCCCTCGGGGGATCCAGGCGTAGCCGAAGGGCGGGAGGTCGACGACGGCCCAGACGCCTTCCTCGGTGTATTGGGCGGAGCGGAGCGGACCTTCGGGCCGGAGGTCGGGGTCGGCCCCGGGCAGGAGGACCGAGACGCGCCGGGCCGCCCCGACCGGGTTGAGCACGAGGTAGCCGGGCCTCCCGTCGACCCGGCCGCCGACGATCCGCCGGGCCAGGTGGCCGGCTTGCTTCGGGAGTTCTTCCGCGATCCCTCGCCGGGCCGATTCGAGCGGGCCGGATTCCAGGTCGGTTTCGAGCTGCCCGATCTCCGAGGCTTCCTCAACTCCGGCCAGGGCCGAGGCCAGGGCGTGCGTCGAGGTCAGGGCGTCGAGGGCGGCTCGGAGCCGGGCGTGATCGGCCCGAGCCGCGATCGGCGAGGGGTCGTGGCGGGCGCAAGCCTGCGACAGATAAGCGGTCACGTAGTCGTCGACGGCCGGCTCGATCTCCTCGAAGGGGCGATCGGAGCGGCTGAAGAAGTCGTTCACCGTCACCCAGCGCGACAGGACCGGGGCGTAGGCGGCGGAGCGGCGGAAGTCGACGAACCAGGGGGCGACCTCGCCCGGCCAGTGGGCCATCGGCAGGGTCGCGACCTGGTCGTCGCGCATCGATTTGGCCATCCGCCAGGCCAGGCGGGCCCCCTCGCCCGGCCGGTCGGCGGCGATCGGCGGCCGGGTGATCGCCTCCAGAGTCGTCGAGTCGGGCGAGGCCCAGAGCCGCTTCGACTCGGGGACGAGCGGGAATCGCCCCTGATCGAGGGCAAGGAAGAGGGCGTACCTGATCCCGAACCGGCGGGCCACCTGCGGGAGTTGGGGGTAGAGCCCGAACCGGCGGCGGGCCAGGGTCTCGACGTTCCGGTCGTCGAGGTGGGCCCGGTAGGCGGCCGAACCCCGGCGGAACTGCCAGGCGATCGACGACCAGGGCAAGAATGGCTCGTCGGCCTCGGAATAGGCCCCGCCGATCACGTCGGCCCAGCCTTCGGTGATCGCCTGGCGGAGCGCCCCGGCGCGCTCGGGCTCGCGGTCGGCGAACGCTTCGATGGCCCGGCCCGAGGCGAGCAACGTGACCGGGGTCCGGTGGGCCAGGGCGTCGGCCAGGGCCCCGGCCGGGGTGGCGGGGTCGAGCAGGCAGAGGTCGAGAACGTAGCCGTCGAGGGGATACATCCGCTCCCTCGCCCTCGACAGCAGCTCGAACCCGGCGCGGAGGTGGGTGGTCGCCGCCGTCGGGTCGGCCGCCCGCCAGGCTTTGGCCCCGGCGAGGGCTTCGCGGGCGAGGTTGGGCCGCGAGAGGGTGTCGACGTGCCCCATCGCCAGCGTGAGGTCACGGAGCCACCAGTGGGCCGAGCCGAGGGCGAAGTAGTCGAGGGCGAGCGGGTCGTCGAGCGGTGGCCCGGGGCTCGACTCGATGCTCGGGGCCGCCGCGAGGATGGCCCGGACCGTGGCGACGCGGTCCCCCTGGGCTTCGACGAGGGGGACGCCGGCGGCTTCGGCTCGGCCCCGGTAGTCGGGCGGGAGGCGGTCGAGGTGGCCGGTGGCGATGAGGCGGACCTCGCCGGCTTCGGGGTCGGTGGGCAGGGCGACGTCCTCGAACCGGGGGAGGTCGTCGGCCAGGGCGAGGAGCGCGGGGTGCCAGGGGATCGAGGCCGCCGCCCAAGCGGCGGAGGCGTCGGCGTCGAGCAGGTTGGCCGGCGGCTCGCGGCCGTCGTCGGGGATCAAGGAGACGATCCGGAACGGGGCGGGCGGCCGAGGTGAGTCGGGCAGGTCTTCGGCCACTCCGAGATCCGGTGCGTCGGGCGTATCCATCGGGTCGGTCCCTTTCCGGGATGCTCGGCTCCCAGGAGGGGCGAGGGGGCGGGGGCTCTGATCAGGCGCCGAGCGATGCCTTGAGGTCGCGGACCTCGTCCGAGAGCGCCCGGACTTGCGCCCGGAGGGCATCGAGGTCGGCGCGGAGGGCGGCGACCTCGGCGAGGGGCACGGTGGCTTGGCTTTCGAGCCGTGTCGGCTCGGTCCTCGAAGGTCGTTCGAGGGGCTCCGGCGGCCCGGCCTGGCCCGAGCCGGCGTGCCGGGTCCGCTCGCGCTCGAGCTCGGCGGGGGAATACAGGTTGTGCGTGAGCACGGCCCCTCGGCGGACCTCGGGCGGGGTGAGGTAGAGCACCAGTTCCTTGGCGATCAGCGACTCGACCACGCCTTGGAGCGCGGCGAGGTCGGCCAAGGGCTCCATCCGGCCGGCCCGAGCCCGGAGGTCGCCTTCGGTCTGGGAGCCCCGGAGGAGGAGCTCGGCGACGACGGCGAGCTCGACCTTGGTCACCTTGAGCCAATCGTAGAGCGTGTGCTTCCAGCGGACGACCCGGCCGGACCCCTCGACCATGACCGTCGCCCCCTTCTTGCGGAGGGCGTTGAGGACGTCCTCGACGTCGTCGGCGTCGTGGTTCGTGACCGGGTCGCGGTTCGACTTCTGGTTGCACCCGGTCACGATCGCGGCGATGGTCAGCGGGTAATATTCCGGGGTCGTCTTGGCCTTCTCGACGAGCACGCCGAGGACCCGCCGCTCGGGCCCGGTCAGCGGCACCCAGGATTTCTCGGTGGCCGGGATCATGCGAAGGTCCACCAACCGCCCTTGAGTCCATCGATCCGGAAGGACGATCGTAGCGTCGAGGCCCACCGGCCTCAAGCCTGGCTCCCTTGGGCCCGGCCCCGCGCCTGCCGGCGATCGAGAGGAGAGGTTGCTTGCGACGCGGCGACGTGTCAGAGTATTCAGTGCCCTTTCACCCCTTCACCGGCGCCCGGACCTGGACGGCCCCTCACGATGAACCTGGTCTGGATCGCGATCCTCGCCATCGTCGCGGGCGACCGCGGATCGGCCTCTCGGCCGATCCCGCACGGTTCGTCGGCGGCCCTGGCCCCGTCCGCCGAAGGCGCGGGCCCGTCGATCTCGCCCTCGACGGATCGCTCGCCGCGGCGGCGGCCATCCCCGGCCGAGTGGTCCGACGGCGACGTCCTCGACGTCGACGAGAACGACCCCACGGGGACGTTCGACCTTGACCGACCCGGTCCGGGGCCGGCCGACCTCCGAGGCTGGGACCGGCCGGGCTCGACCGGGCTCGCCGGCCCGCCCGCCGATCGGCCAGCGGCCCGACCGGCCTTCTCCCCCCTCCGCTGCTAGGCCCGCGGTCCCTTCCCGTCCACGCATCTCCGGGCGAGGTCGCGCGTCGCCGTTCGACCGGGTTGCCCGGCCCGCCCCCCTCCGTCGCTCGAACGTGGGACTTCATTTCGCACTCTGCCCCGGAAGGGACCGCGCCCGATGATCCGCTTCATCATCCTCTGGAGCTTGCACAACCGCTTCCTCGTCCTGGTCGGGGTGGCCGGCCTGATCGCGGTCGGGATCTTCTCGGCCAACCAGCTCAACGTCGAGGCCTACCCCGACCCGACCCCGCCGCTGGTGGAGGTCATCACCCAGGCGCCCGGGTTCAGCCCCGAAGAGATGGAACGCTTGATCGGCATCCCGATCGAGACCGCCATGAACGGGATGCCCGGCCTGAAAGACCTCCGGAGCACCTCGGTCGCCGGCCTGAACGACATCAAGTGCCAGTTCGCCTACGGGACCGATTACCTCTCGGCCCGCCAGGAGGTCATCAACCGGATCGGCTTCGTCACCGGCCTGCCGGCGGGCGTCACGCCCGGCCTGTCCCCCTGGAGCCCGACCGGCGAGATCGTCCGGTATGTCCTGGAGGGGCCGGGCTACACCACCAACCAGATCAAGGCGATCCAGGATTGGGTGATGACCCGGGCCCTGAAGACCGTGCCGGGCGTGATCGACGTGACCGGCTACGGCGGGACGATCAAGCAGTATCAGGTCCTCGTCGATACCCGGCTCTTGAAGCAGTACAACCTCACGCTCAAGCAGGTCGAGGACGCGATCGACAACTCCAACGCCAACGTCGGCGGCGACATCCTCACGATGGGCAGCCAGGCCCACAACGTCCGGGCCCTGGGCCTGCTCGGCGCCGGGATCGACCCGCTCGAACCGGCGAGGATCGCCGAGGGCCAGAAGCTCGTCTCGCAGAAGATCGACGACATCAACAACGTCGTCGTCACCTCCACCAACGGCATCCCGATCTTCGTCAAGCAGGTCGCGCAGGTCGTCGAGCACCACCGCCCTCGGCTCGGGATCGTCGGCCGGCTCCTCAAGGAGAAGGATGGTCGGTCGCTTTCTCGGCTCGAGGGGGACGAGGACGACGTGATCGAGGGGATCGTCCTGATGCGGAAGTACGAGAAGTCGCTGGCCACCGCGAACCTCGTCGAGCAGAAGCTGAAAGACCTCCAGACCTCGGGCATCCTCCCGGCGGGGATCAAGATCCGCGTCTTCAACCAGAGGACCGACCTGGTCCACGTCACCACCCACAACGTCCTGCACAACCTGGTGGTCGGCATGGCGCTGGTGATCGCGGTCCTCTTCGTCTTCCTGGGCGACCTGGCCAGCGCCGGGATCGTGGCGATCATGATCCCGCTGGCGCTGCTGTTCTCGGTGACGGTGCTCTACCTCCAGGGGAAGTCGGCGAACCTGCTATCGATCGGCGCGGTGGACTTCGGGATCATCGTGGATAGCTCGGTGATCATCGTCGAGAACATCTATCGACACATCACGGCACCGGGATCGGACCGGTCCCGGCCGCTGGTCGACCGGATCGCCGACGCCTCCTCGGAGATCGAGCGGGCCCTGTTCTTCTCGACCTCGATCATCGTCTGCGCGTTCATCCCCCTCTTCGCGATGACCGGCCCGGAAGGGGCCCTCTTCGGCCCGATGGCCAACACCTACGCCTTCGCGATCTTCGGGGCGCTCTTGCTGGCGATCTCGCTGGCCCCGGTGCTCTGCTCGTTCCTGTTCCACAACAAGTTCGAGGAGACCGAGACGTTCGTCGACCGGATGATGAAGCAGGGGTATCTCCGGGCGCTCAACCGCTACCTCGACCTCCGCTGGATCACCCTGATCGTGATGGTCGGCCTGCTCGGCTTCACGGTCACGCTCGTGCCCGGCCTGGGCGGCGAGTTCATGCCGCAGTTGGAGGAGGGGAACCTCTGGATCCGGGCGGTCCTGCCCCGGACCGTCTCGCTGGAGGCGGCGACCCGGATGGCGCCCCGGCTCCGCGAGGTGATCGCCTCGGAGCCGGAGATCAAGAACGTGATGTCGCACGTCGGCCGGCCCGACGACGGCACCGACGTCACCAGCTTCTTCAACCTGGAGTTCAACGCCCCGCTCAAGCCGATGGAGCAGTGGGCCGAAGGGCGGACCCGCCAGGACATCGAGAAGAGCCTGATGGAGAAGTTCAAGCGGTTTCCGGGCGTCAACTTCAACTTCTCGCAGTTGATCCGCGACAACGTCGAGGAAGCCTTGTCCGGGGTCAAGGGGGCCAACTCGGTCAAGCTCTTCGGCGACAACTTGCAGATGCTGGAGGATTCGGGGCAGCGGGTGGCGAACATCCTCCAGGCCGTCCGGGGGATCGAGAACGTCGGCCTGTTCCACATCCTGGGCCAGCCCAACCTCGAGATCAAGATCGACCGGCCGGCCTGCGCCCGCTACGGGATCAACGTCTCCGACGTGGAGGCGGCGGTGCAGGTCGCCATCGGCGGCAAGGCGTTCTCGCAGATGGTCGAGGGCGAGAAGCTCTACGACATCGTGCTCCGGCTGCCGGTCAACCTCCGCGACGACCCGACCGTCATCAGCCGGATCCCGGTGGACATCCCCGGCTCCGGCGGCAAGAAGATCGCCCGGATCCCCCTGGGCCAGCTCGCCAAGATCAGCCCGCACGTCTCGGGCGCCTCGTATATCTACCGCGAGAACAACCGCCGCTACATCCCGATCAAGTTCAGCGTCCGCGACCGCGACCTCGCCTCCGCCATCGCCGAGGCCAAGGAGAAGGTCGACGCCCCCGCCGAGAAGGCCAAGCGGCCCCAGGGGTACTTCATCGACTGGTCGGGCGAGTTCGCCCAGATGGAGGAGGCCAACCAGCGGCTGATGTGGATCGTGCCGCTGTCGATCGGCCTGATCGTGATGCTGCTCTACACCGCGTTCAACTCGCTCAAGGACGCGATGCTGGTGATGGTCAACGTGATCGCGGCCACGATGGGGGGGATCTGGGCGCTCCGGCTCACGCAAACGCCGTTCAGCATCTCGGCGGCGGTCGGGTTCATCTCGATCTTTGGCGTCGCGGTCCAGGACGGGGTGCTCCTGATCTCCTATTTCAACCAGCTCCGAGCCGCCGGCCTCCCCGTCCGCGAGTCGGTCCTCCGGGGCGCCGAATTGCGGGTCCGGCCGGTGGTCATGACCTCCTTGACCGCCGCGCTCGGCCTGATGCCAGCGGCCCTGGCCAACTCGATCGGCTCGCAGGCACAGAAACCCCTGGCGATCGTCGTGGTGGGCGGGATGCTCGTCACCCTGGTCCTGACCCGCTACCTGATGCCCGTGCTCTACTCGTTCTTCCCCGCCCCCGCCGGCCACGGCGAGCAGCACCAAGAGCTGATCGCCGGCTCGCACTACACCGACAAGATCCTCCGGCTCAATCACGAGCACGGGGGCTGAGTTCGGGCGCGAAGCTAAACGATCGCCAAGCCCCGGCCCCGGTCATCGGACCGGGGCCGGGGCTTTCTTCGTCCTCGTATGAAAACATGTAGGGTGGTGTCGAGCGGAGCGAGGCCCACCAATCCGCCCGGGACCGGTCATCAACCGCGGGGGAGCGGTCGGCGGTCGGCAAGGAGGTGCTGTCGATCCGCGATCGGGCCATCCTCGTCTGGCTGATCGCTGACCGCTCGCCGCCACTCCGCCCGAGCCCCCGGCCCCGGCCGCTCGCCGACCGCCCCCCCGCGTTCGCGGATCGCTCGCGGTCGGATTGGTGGGCCTCGCTCCGCTCGACGCCACCCTACCTGTTCTAGTGACCACTTCCGCCGAATCGATCGACTTGGACCGGGATCGCCGATCCCGACGAAAAAAGGGCGGGTCCGATCACGTCGGGCCCGCCCCCTTGCATTCCATCCCGTGCTCGCCGCGCCCGGTCCCGGGTCAGAGCGTGAAGTGGAACGTCTTGGTGACCATCCGCCAGAGCCACCAGGCCAGGGTGCTGTGGCCGGCGTCGATCTTGGCGAACCCCCGGAGGCCGGGCTGGAGCAAGAGGTCGGGGTTGTCGACCGGGATGATGACCTCGAAGACGGCGTTGAGCGGCTTGTTCTGGCCGGTCTTGGGGTCCTGCTTGGTGGCGATCTCGCCGCCGGCGTTGTTGGACAGCTCGGCGGGGATCTCGTCGCGGTTGCGGCGGGCGACCTCGGCGACGTGGCTCTTCCAGGTCGTCTCCGACGTCCCGTAGACCTTCACCCAGGCGGCGGCCCGCGCCTTGTCGTCGCTGGCGAGGATCAGGTCGACGTCGGATTGGTCGAGGATCATGTGGGCCTCGAGCTTGCGGGGGTCGCCGACCTCGAAGAGGGGCTTGCCGGGCTTGAGGTACTGGCCCAGGGTCTCCTTGCCCGGGATCCCCATGACCTGGCCGTCCCGGGGGGCGGTGAGGTTGAGCTTGTCGAGCTGCTGGGCGATCTTGGTGATGGCCGGCTCCAGGTCCGCCTCCATCTTGAAGTGCTGGATGGCGGTGGCCCGGCTCAACCCGTCGGTCAGGCTCCGGTAGAAGACCCCTTTGACGTGGTTGACGTTCTGCTCCTGGTGGAGCTGCTCGTACTCCAGGTGCTTCTCGGGGTTCGACATGGTGGCCATCAAGTCACCCTCCTTGACGAAGTCGCCATCCTTGACGAAGAGCTTCTCGAGCCGGCCGGGGGCCTCGACGTAGATCTCGGCCGGCTTGGCCGCGGTCAGGACGAGCGTCCCCTGCACCCGCAAGGGGGTCGGGATCAGGAGGATCCCGGTGATCAACGCGGCGGTGACCGCGAAGAAAGCCGCCGCGCGTACCTTTTTCACCTTGCGCATCCTCCCCGGCTGTCGGACGAACTTGACACCTTGGTAGAGCGGCATGAACAGGAGCGGGACCAGCGACCCCAGCGCCATCATGTAGCTGATCGATTCGAGCTTGTAAGGCTTGAGGAACTGGCTGAGGAAGAAGAGGATGCTGAACGTCACCACCCAGCGGTAGACGTAGCTGGTGGCGGCGTAGATGACGAAGAGCGTCCGCCGGGAGCGCGGCATGTAGCTCTGCACCGGGATTTCCAGGCCCAGCACCTTCTCCTGGAACAGATACGAGAAGAACTGCGTGCTCTTGATCCGGAGGTTGGGCACCTCCAGCCAGTCCGACATGACGTAATAGCCGTCGTAGCGAAGCAAGGGGTTGGCGTTGAAGAGGATCGTGTTGACCGAGCAGATGAACATCGTCGCCAGGCAGAGGCTGTTGAGCAACCCTTGCTCGGTATTCCACCAGACGAACGTGGCCAGGCTGGCGAGGAAGCATTCGACGTAGATCCCGGCGGCCGAGATCCAGATCCGTTTCCACTTGCTCGGCAGGAGCCAGCTATCGGTCACGTCGCAATACAAGGCCGGGGTGAGGACGAGGAAGAGCATCCCCATCTCGTGGACCTCGCCGCCGAAGTGCTTGGCGGTGAGGCCGTGGCCGAACTCGTGGATCACCTTGACGATGGCGAGCGAGCACC
>JAABUQ010011025.1_pt1 | contig 11684 bp, 10 predicted proteins | sample 5560001 | NCBI WGS metagenome assembly JAABUQ01 (sample SAMN10711888, study PRJNA513371) | rock metagenome | isolation source: Antarctica rocks | place: Antarctica: Victoria Land, Finger Mt nord | collected 2015-12-18
GCCTGCTGCTCGGCCTCTACGACGCGGCCGGTCTGCTCGATTCCATCGGGTTTTGCAGCGCGTTCGCGACGCCGGAACGCCTGGCGCTCGTCCGGCGCCTCGCACCGTACGTCGGCAGCGCGGGCGACGGCGCCGGCTTCAGCGGCTCGGCGCCCGGCACGACGCCGTCGCGCTGGAGTCGCGACCCCGAGCGCGACCGCTCATTCGTCGCGCTCCGGCCGGAGCTCGTGCTGGAAGTCGCCTTCGATCAGGTCACCACCGGCCGCATCCGCCACGGCACGAAGCCGCTGCGCTGGCGCACCGACAAGCCGCCGCATGCGTGCACGAGCGATCAGCTCGAGTTCGCCGGGAGCCTCGCGACGCTGCTCCCCGCGCACGCTGGAAGCGGTGAGCTCGGCCGGGATCGCCTCGTCGATTAGACAAAAACGTCTCGTTCGCGATACACTAACGAGGCTTTACGTCTCGCGAAGGTGTCAATTGCCCACTCCACATTCCGCGTCCGCGGCCGTTCGACGAGCGCTTCGCCGGCTCGGATCGGACATCCGCGAAGCGCGGCGACGGCGGCGTTTATCGATGAGCATCGTGGCGGAGCGAGCGTTTACATCGCGGATGACCGTCCATCGGATCGAGGCGGGCGATCCAAGCGTCGGCATCGGCATCTACGCCGCCGTGCTTCAAGCCCTCGGCCTTCTCGAGGAATTCGGAGGCAGCGTCGGGCCGAGTGAAGACCACGTCGGTCAGGCTCTCGTCTCGGATGCGCTGCCGACACGAATGCGGCGGAAACGCCAGCCTGCGATATCGATCGATGCCTGATATCGCAGTGTACCTCGACATCGACGGACATCCCCAACCGCTCGGCCTCCTTCGCCTGCAGACGCGCAAGGGCAGCGAAACGGGCGTTTTCGAGTACGATGCCGGCTGGCTGCGGAATCCGAATCGGTTCTCCATCGAACCCGCGCTCGCACTCACCGCCGGCATTTTTCCCGGGTCGAAGCATCGCACGATTCCCGGATCGATCGGCGATTCAGCACCCGATACGTGGGGACGCCGATTGATGCTACGGGCAGAGCGGCGACGCGCTGAGCTCGAGCATCGCACTCCTCGGACGCTCTTCGAATCGGCGTACCTGCTCGGGGTCGCCGATCGGACGCGCATGGGCGCGCTTCGTTTCTGTTTAGCCGGAACAAACGATTTTCTGGCCTCGCTGCCGGACGGCGTCCCGAGTCTCGTGCAGCTCGGCGATTTGCTGGTCGCTTCCGAGCGAATACTGCGCGATGAGGAGAGCGACGAAGACTTTCGATTGCTTTTCGCACCAGGGTCATCACTCGGCGGAGCGCGGCCGAAAGCTTCGGTTATCGATCAGTTCGGCAAGCTAGCAATCGCGAAGTTCCCCAAAGAGAACGATGAGTACAGTATCGAGACATGGGAGGAGGTAGCGCTACAGCTGGCGGACCGGGCCGGCATCCAGACAGCCGAGCATCACTTGATGAAAGTGTGCGGAAGAAGCGTCTTGCTATCGCAGAGATTCGATCGTGCAGAGGAGCGTCGCATTCCGTTTCTATCGGCGATGTCGATGCTCGAGATGGCCGATGGCGAGCATGGAAGTTATCCTGAGATCGCCGACGCACTCGTTCGTCATGGCTCGCAGGTTAAAGCCGACGTCCGTGAATTATATAAGCGGATGGCGCTCAACGTCTTGATATCTAACGTCGATGACCATCTTCGAAATCATGGCTTTCTCTGGCGAGGCCGCAACGGCTGGTCGCTCTCTCCCGCGTACGACTTAAACCCGACACCCGTAGACAAGCGGCTACGGATGCTGACGACGAACATCAGCCTCGCCGAAGGCACGTGCTCCCTGGACCTGCTCTTCGAAGTAGCGGGATACTTCGACTTGAAGCTCACTGATGCGAAGACGATCGTTCGCGATGTCGGAGTTGCAGTAAGCACATGGCGTAAAGTGGCATCGAGCGTCGGCGCGCGAGCGGCCGAAATCGACCGCATGGCGAGCGCCTTCGAGCATGCCGACCTCGATCACGCACGAACGCTTTAAGCGTGGTTGACATCGAACACCTGTTCGATGTAGGCTGAGCGCCCATGGCAGCGCGGTATGCCGAGCTCCACTGCCGGTCCAACTTCAGCTTTCTCGACGGCGCGTCGCATCCCGAAGAGCTCGTGGCACGGGCACTCGAGCTCGGGCTCGACGCGCTGGCGCTGACCGACCGCGACGGGCTGTACGGCGCGGTCCGCTTTGCGAAGGCGGCGCGGACCACGCCGCTGCGCGCGATCGTCGGCGTCGAGCTCACGCTCGATACGCCGGAACTGCGGCCCAAGCGCGCGAGCGCCCTCGACGCCGCGCAGCGCGATCGTCAGCCGCGCATCGTCCTGCTCGCCGAGAACCGCGACGGCTACGCGAACCTCGCGAGCGCGATCTCGGCGGCACAATTGCGCGGCCGCAAGCGCGAGGCACGGCTGCGCCTGAGCGATCTCGACGGCAAGACTGCGGGGCTCGTCGCGCTCTCGGGTTCGGCCGCCGGCTACGCCGAGGAGGCACTCGTTCGCGGCGACGCGGCGACGGCGCGCGAACGGTACGCGACGCTGCGCGATCTCTTCCCGGACTCGCTCTATGTCGAAATCCAGAACCACCTGCGCGCCGAGGACGCGCGGCTCGCGCTCGCGCAGATCGGGCTCGCGGACGAGCTCAACGTACCGTACGTCGCGACCAACGGCGTCGCGTACGCGCGACCGGACGACGCGCCGCTGCACGACGTGCTGACGTGCGTCCGGCACCACACGTCACTGCAGCGCGCGGGGACGCTGCTGTTGACCAATCACGAGTTCGCGCTACAGTCGCCGCAGCGCATGGCGCGGCTCTTCGCCGACCGGCCGCGCGCGATCGGCACGACGCTCGAGATCGCCGACCGCTGCACGTTCCGTCTCGAGAAGCTCGCCGAGCAGTTTCCGCTCTTTCCCGTGCCGCCGGGCGAGACGAGCACACACGGCTATTTACGGACGCTCGTCGCGGCAGGCGCGCGCGAGCGCTACGGCACGCCGCTCTCCTCGAAGGTCGAGCGTCAGCTCGAATACGAGCTCGGGATCATCGCGCGGATGGATCTCGCGGGCTACTTCCTCATCGTTTGGGACATCGTGCAGGCGGCGAAGCGGCTCGGCGTGCTCGCGCAGGGCCGCGGGTCCGCCGCGAACTCCGCGATCTGCTATGCGCTCGGCATCACGGCGGTCGACCCCGTTGCGATGGAGCTGCTCTTCGAGCGCTTTCTCTCCGAGGAGCGCAACGAGATCCCCGACATCGACATCGATTTCGCGCATCAGGATCGCGAGCGCGTCATCCAGTACGTGTACGACACGTACGATCGCGAGCACGCCGCGATGACGGCCGAGGTCATCACGTATCGCACGCGCTCGGCGATCCGCGACGTCGGCAAGGCACTCGGACTCTCGCTCGCGCAAGTCGATGCGGTCGCCAAGGAATACGACGCACGCGAGTCGCTCGCGGGCGCGACCGGTGCCGCGTACGACGACCGCAGCAACCTCCCCGAATCCGTGCGCAAGCGGCGCGACCTCGACGCGGGCTCCAATCAGCACCGCTCGCGCGCCGAGGCGAACGACCAGCCCGCGCAAGCCAAGGGCCGTGCGTACACGCCGGGCTTCGAGCAGATCGACCCGCCCGCCGCGGATGCGAAACCGATACGTTCGGCCGAGGGCCCGAAGCCGTGGGCGTTCTACGGCTTCAAAGGCCTCGACTTCGGCGCAGATCCCGACCCCGACGTCCGCGGACCGCTCGGCGGCCCGACCGGGGAGCTGCTGCTCGCGCTGTGCCGCCGCATCGACGGCTTCCCGCGCCACATGGGCATCCACTCAGGCGGCATGATGATCACGCGCGATCCGCTCGTGCGCGTCGCGCCGGTCGAGTGGGCCTCGATGCGCGACCGGACGATCGTGCAGTGGGATAAAGACGATCTCGCCGAGCTCGGGCTCATCAAGATCGACCTGCTCGGCCTCGGCATGCTCTCGCTCCTGCGCGATGCCTTCGAGATGTACATGAAACGCTATGGCACGTCGCGACCGCACCTCGAACTCGCGACGATTCCCGCGGACGACGCGCCGACGTACGAGATGCTGCAGCGCGGGGATTCGATCGGCACGTTCCAGGTCGAGTCGCGGGCGCAACAGTCGATGCTGCCGCGCCTCAAACCGAAGTGCTTCTACGACATCGTCATGCAGGTCGCGATCATCCGGCCGGGCCCGATCCAAGGCGACATGATCCATCCGTTCCTGCGCCGGCGCAACGGCCTCGAAGCCGTGACGTATCCGCACGAGAAGCTGCGGCCGATCCTGGAGCGCACGCTCGGCGTGCCGCTCTTTCAGGAGCAGGGTATGCGCATGGCGATCGAAGCGGCGGGTTTCTCGCCCGGCCAAGCCGATCAGTTGCGCCGCGCGATGGGCCACAAACGTTCGCGCGAGCGGATGGCCGAGATCTATCCCAAGCTCGTGCAGGGCATGGTCGACAACGGCATCGATCGTGAGGCGGCGAAGCAATTGTTCCACATGCTCGAGGGCTTCGCCGATTACGGGTTCCCCGAGTCGCACGCCGCGAGCTTCGCGCTGCTCTCGTACGCGTCGTCGTATCTCAAATGCCACGAGCCGGCGATCTTCCTCGCGGCGATCCTCAACGTGCAGCCGATGGGTTTCTACTCGACCGAGGTGCTCGTCAACGACGCGCGCCGGCACGGCGTCGTCGTGCGGCCCGTCGCCGTCAACGAGAGCGCGTATTGGAGCGCGGTCGAGGAGGACGGCGCGACGCGGCTCGGCTTCCACGTGATCCGCGGGCTCGGCGAGGCGCAACGAACGCGGCTGCAGGATGCACTCGCCGGGCCGCCGTTCGCGGATCTGCGCGCCTTCGCCGCACGCACGGGCCTCCTGCGCGACGCGCTCGAGAATCTCGCGGTCGCGGGCGCGTTCGCACCGTGGTTCGCGACGCGCCGGGAGGCGATGTGGGCGCTGCGCGGGCTCGACGAGCGCGAGGCGCGCGGCGAGCTCGGCCGCGCGATGGAGATCGACGACGAGCCCGAGCCCGCACTCCCGGCGCTCACGGCGCGCGAGGAGACGACGTTCGACATCTGGGGCACGGGCGTGACGACGGGGCCACAGCCGATCGCGCATTTTCGCGCGGAGCTCGAGCGGCGCGGCGTGCTCTGCGCCGAGCGGTTACTGCGGATGCCGAATCATCTCGTCTGCAAGGTCGGCGGCATGGTGATCACGCGCCAGCGCCCGGGCACGGCGAAGGGCTTCGTCTTCCTGACGCTCGAGGACGAGACCGGGCTCGTCAACATCATCGTGAACCCGAAGATCTACGAGCGCAACCGGCGACTGATCCGCGCGTCGCAGGCGCTCGTCATCGAGGGCGTCCTGCAGTTCGAGCAAGGCACGCACGACGTTATCGCGCGCCGCTTCTGGCCGCTCGAGACCGGCGGCACGCTCGACGGCATCCACTCGCGTAATTTTCACTAGGCGCTCAAAGGCGACCGCTCGCATTACGGCGTGGGTTCGGCCTCGGGCTCGACCGCAACCGGCGCGGCCGCGCGGACGACGCGCGAGGGCATCGGCAGGACGCTCGCACCCGCCGCGACGTCGGACATGACGATGCTGCCCGGCCCGATCGTCGCGCCGCGGCCGATACGCCGGATGCCGCCCGCAGCTGCGCCGAGGATGATGACGTGCATGCCGATCTTGACGTCGTCCTCGATGATGATCCGCGAGTTCTGCGACGCGATGGCCGTATGATGGCCGATCGTCACGCGCTTACCGATCGTCACGAAGTGCGCGAACGCGCAGCCGATGCCGGAGTGCTCGAGATAGAGATCGTCCTGGATGTCGCACTCGTACGGTAAAATCGCCTTGAAGACGAGGAGGTTGAAGAGCTTGATGCCCCACGCGACGGGATGCCAGCCGCGCCGGTACGCGTCGCAACTCGCCTTCCAAAGCCGCGTTGTAATGCCCGCGTTGTAGAGAACCGCACGAATCTTGTATTGCAGCGACTGATTTCGCAGCGTGTTCTCGAGCGACTTTCCATCGAAGAGGTCTTGCACGTCGGATTCCCTCGTGATCGAGTACGGAGCTAGGCGCGCGGCACGGGCCCGGCGATATGGCCGGGCGCCGCTTCGACGAGCGTGTGGGGCGGAACGTCGAAATTTACGACGGCGCCCGAACCGATGACCGAGCCGCGACCGATGCGCAGGATGCCGCCCGTGCGAGATCCGAGGATGACCGCGTGCATGTCGATCGTCACGTCGTCCTCGACGATGATGCGACCGGCGTACGCCGCGAGCCCGACATGATGGCTGATCTTCACATTCTTGCCGATCGTAACCGCATGCGAGAACACGCAGCCGAGGGCTTGATGCGTGAGCAGCACCTCACCCTCGAGCTCGCATTGATACGGCAGCAACGCACGGAACACGTAGAGGTTGACGGCTTTGAGCAGCCAAGCCGGGATGCGCCAGCCACGCCGGTAGCACGTGCAACTCAAGCGCCATATGCGACCCGGGATGCTCACGCGATGGAAGAACTTGCCGACGTACCGCAGCGACTCCGTCGGTGCGATATCGCCGGCTATCGACGTGACCTTGTTCAGCGCGCGTCATCTCGGAGCATCTTGCGACGTTCGCCGTGACCGAATCGCGCCGCCTTGTTCGAAGCGACCGATCGCGCTCGGCTCCCCCGGGCGGTGGGCCCTCACGGACCGATTGTGCAACGCTTCGGCCATGGACGAACGGCGCGGCTGGGCGCAGCGACTGCAGGCGATCTCGCAGATCGGCCTCGCGTACGCGGCGGGCCCGTACGATCGCGATCGCTACGAGCAGATCCGCACGATCGCGATCGAGATGGCCGCCGCGGTCACCGACGCCGAACCGGGCGTCGTCGCCGCGGCGTTCGCGGCGCAGGACGGCTACGCGACACCGAAGGTCGATACGCGCGTCGCCGCGTTCGACGCTGTCGGCCGCGTGCTGCTCGTACGGGACGCGGGCGACGGCGGCTGGACGCTGCCGGGGGGCTGGGGTGACGTCGGCTCCTCGCCCGCCGAAAACGCCATCCGTGAGGTGCGCGAGGAATCGGGCTACGACGTCACGCTCGAGAAGCTCGTCGCCGTCTTCGATCGCGAGCGGCACCCTCACGTTCCGAAGCGCATCGTGCACATCTACAAGCTCTTCTTTCTCGGCACGATCGTCGGCGGCGAGGCGACGCCGAGCGTCGAAACGACCGAGATCGGTTTCTTCGGCGAGGCCGAGTTGCCGCCGCTCTCGCTCGAACGCATCACGCCGGACGAACTCGCGCGAACGTTCGCGCACCGCCGCGATGCGACGCTGCCGACCGAATACGACTGATCAATCCCTCGGCCGTCGCGAACGGTACGCGGCCTGCTTCGCCCGGTTGCCACAGTTCGTCATGCTGCACCAACGTCGACCGCGCCCACGGCTGCGATCGACGAAGAGCAACACGCATTCCGCGCCCTCGCACGCTTTGACGTTGGGAAGATCTCCCTCGCAGATGAGGGCCGCCATCGCCTGGCCGATCGGGAACAGGAGCGATTCGGGCGATCGCCAGCGGCGCGAGACCTCGAGGTCCAGGCCGCCATCATCGCGAGCGACGATCTCTTCGAAGGCCTCGTCGCGGGAGAGGAGATCATTGAGCGGCCCGAGCCGGCCGAGCGCGTCGGCGGGGGCGTTCGCGCCCTTGAACTCGACGACGAACTCTCGAAACCACGATCGTAGCGCACGTGCACGCGCCGCGACCGCGTTCAACTCATCGCGTCGGACCGTCTTGCGCATGCGAGCGAGGACGGGCCGCGGCACGAGCTCGGCTGCTTCGAGCCACGCGAGGAGATCGGCGCCGTTCTCCAGCCGTTCGGCCGCAAACGGCCGAGTGTTGAGGAAATCGAGCGCCGTCGCCTCGGCGATGAAGACATACGGCTTCGTCAATCCGGACATCGGATCAGAGCGTACGCCCGGGCACCGCTGAAATCAGCGTAAGAACGCCCGTATCGCCGTCGCGATATCCGCCGCGTTCGTCTCAAGCGCGAAGTGACCGGTATCGAGGAAGTGAACGTCGGCCGCAGGCACGTCCCGCTTGAACGCCTCGGCTCCCGCCGGCAAAAAGAATCCGTCGTTACGTCCCCAGATTGCGAGCACCGGCGGCTGATGTTCGCGCAGATAGCGCTGAAACGCGGGATACATGTCGACGTTGGTCCGATAATCGAGTAAGAGGTCGAGCTGGATCTCGTACATATTCGGACGCGCGAAGTAGAACTCGTCGAGCGCGAGACCGTCCGGGGAGACGCGGCTCGGATCGGAGACGCCGTCGAAGTAATGTCCGCGCAGCGCTTCGTGGCTGAAGGCGTCGACGCCGATGGCGCTACGGCGTTCCGCGCTCGGATCGTTCCAATACGCGCGGACGCCGGCCCAGCCATCGCTGAGACCATCCTCGTACGCATTTCCGTTCTGTGATACGATCGCTCGAATCCGCTCGGGATGCTCGAGTGCCATACGGAAGCCGACGGGCGCTCCGTAATCGAAGACGTACATTGCGAACTCTTCGAGTCCGAGGATCTCGGTGAATCGGCCGATCACCTCGGCGAGATGCGCGAAGGTGTACGCGAACGATTCCCGTGGCGGCATCGCCGACATCCCAAATCCCGGCAAGTCGGGTGCGACGACGCGAAAGCGGTCAGCGAGCAACGGCATCAGGTCGCGAAACATGTGTCCCGCGCTCGGGAAGCCGTGGAGGAGCAGGAGTACCGGCGCGTTCGCGCTGCCTAACTCGCGATAGAAGATGTCGACTCCGTCGACGTCGACGGTGCGGTAGCTGATTTGCATGCTGGTTCTCGTTTTCTGAAGCGTTCCTCTGCTTAGTCCTTATGGACGATGAGGTAACCTTCAAAACGCATTCTTTGCGGTTACTCCAGCATGTCGGCTCGCTTACGAGTCAGGACATGGCGCACCGAGACGGCTACCAATCCGGCACGATCCTCGCCGACAGGCAACGCCGAGGCGCAGCTGCTCTCGCTTGCACCTTCGCACGGCAACGTGCGCCGCCGCTGGCGGAAAGCGATCGACGAGCCCGCTCATGCGTCGTAATCGTAAGCGGAACGAAGAAGCCCTGCGGCACGGGCACTATCGCGCTCGCGGACCAACGTGCTAGGCGCTTCAGGCGCGGTCCCGAGTGACGTGGACGAACCGTCGGAGCCCCGCGCCCGATATGCCGTCACGATATGCTCGAGCCCGAGCCGCTCGACGTCCATGGAATCACGAGCCGCATGGCGGCCGACTGGCGCGAAAACGTGTGGGTGCAGACGCACGCCGCATCGACGCCTTCGACGGCTCGGAGCACCAAATCGAGATCCGTGACGTCGCCCACGACGATCTCCGCGCTGGCCGCGGACGCGAATCGCGCACGAGCCCGATCGCACACCAGAGCCCGGACGCGGTCGCCGTTCGCGATGCATGCCGCAGCGAGGCGCCGGCCGACGAAGCCCGTCGCCCCGATGACGAGGATGCCCCGTCATGCTGACGCAGGCGATGCTGCCGCATCTCGCTCCGAAAGCGAAGATCGTCAACATGAGCTCGACCCTCGGCTCGATCGAACGGGCCGACGGGGACTGGGGCGTCGCATATCCGGCGAGCAAAGCGACGCTGAACATGGTCACGAAGCAAGAGTCCGAGCAGCTCGGAGACAAGGCGATCGTCATCTCGCTCCATCCGGGCTGGGTGCAGACCGACATGGGCGGTGCGAGCGCGACGCTGACGGTCGACGAGTCGGTCGCGGGCATGACATGCGTGATCGACGGCCTCACGCCGGCGCAGACGGGCGCCTATCTCACGTGGGAAGGCAAGACGCTTCCCTGGTAGCGCGAAGGCCGTGCGCATGAGCGACGATCAGCGGACGATCGGGAGCATCGACCGCGCGGGCTTCCTCGCGACGGCCGCGGTTGGGACCGGTGCGACGCTCCTCGGAGCCGGGCCGCCGGCCGGCCTCGGCGCACCACACGCCCCATTCGTCGCCGAGAGCGACGCGCGCATCGTCGTCGAAAGGCCAGCCGTGCAGAGCGCCGGCCGGAGCCTCGAGACGTACGCGGCGGCGCCACACAACGCGACCGCGACGACGCCGGGCGTCGTGGTGATCCAGGCGATCTGGGGGCGTCGACGCGCAGCTGCGGGACGTCGTGCGCCGCCTCGCTGTCGCCGGGTACCGCGCGGTCGCGCCGAACCTCTACACCGGGCTCGACGCTCCAAGCGGAGACGGCGCGGCGGACTTCCAGCCGTTTCGCGCGGTCGCCGGCAAGCTCGCCGACGCGACGGTCGACGCCGACGTCGCGAGCGCCGCCGGCCTCATCCGCACGCGCGCCGGCAAGCCCGAGCTCCCGATCGGCACGATCGGCTTCTGCATGGGCGGCGGCATCTGCCTACGGCAGACGGTCGACGCCGCCCGCATCTTCGCGCCGCGAGCGTCTTCTACGGCAAGGTCCGGTACGGTGCCGATGCCGGACCGATCGTTCCGATCGACCTCGCGTACGCGAGCGACGTCGGCGTGCCCGTCGTTGGGAGCTGGGGCGGCAAGGACACGAGCATAAAGCCCGAGGACGTCCGCTCGCTCGACGCTGAGCTCGGCCAACTCGGCCACGTCCACGACTTCAAGATCTATGAGGAAGCGGGGCACGCGTTCTTCGACGATACGCGGCCGTCGTACGTGGGTTCCGCCGCGGAGGACGCCTGGCAACGGACGCTCGGCTGGTTCGGGCGGTATCTTCGCTAGGCGGGCGGCGGCACCGGGTTCGTGCGCTCGACGGCGATGAGGATTTGGCCCTTCTGCGGGAGCCTCAGGAACGTGATCTCGACCGTCGCCATGCCGTGGACGAAGGGGAAGAAATAGTCGAAGGCCTCGCTCACGCGATCGTTGGTTTTGAGGAACGACGTGAGCCGGCCCTCGAAGGCCTGCACAGCGGTGCACGGGGCAACGTCGCGAAAGAAGTTCTTGCCGACGACTTCGTCGCGCTCGAGGTGCGAGAGACGCGTCTCGTACTCGTTGTACGCGAGGATCGTCCCGCTCGGGTCGATGACGATCGCGCCGAATGGGAGTTCATCAAAACGTTCGACGGGAATGTCGAACGCGCGCCAAACTTTACCGTCGCCCAGGTCGTTCACTTCCGAAGCTTTTCCACCGCGGCGAGCGCATTGGCGACGTGATCGCGCGGGTCCATCGCCGTGTACGCGTAGGCGATCTTTCCGTCCGGCGCGATCACGTACGACGTACGATTCGAAAACGCGACCGGCCCGAAACCCAGGAGCGCATCGTACTCGCGCGAGATCGCGTGGCTCTTATCGGAGGCGACCGGAAAGGCGCTGCGGCATTCCGAGACGCTGAAGCGCTTGAGCTTCTCGACGTCGTCGCCGGAGACGCCGATGACCGTCGCGCCGAGCTTCTCGAAGCGCGGGATCGCCGCCGCGAAATCGTGCGCTTCGAGCGTGCAGCCGCTCGTGAAGGCGGCGGGATAGAAATAGAGGACGACCGGCCCCTTCGCCAAGGCGTCGCGTAGATCGAAGGCGTAGGCCTTACCGCCGAGCGTCGCTTCCGCCGTGAACTCCGGCGCCGTCGCGCCGGGCGCGAGCGCA
>JAABUQ010011026.1_pt1 | contig 11682 bp, 8 predicted proteins | sample 5560001 | NCBI WGS metagenome assembly JAABUQ01 (sample SAMN10711888, study PRJNA513371) | rock metagenome | isolation source: Antarctica rocks | place: Antarctica: Victoria Land, Finger Mt nord | collected 2015-12-18
TAACGATTTCTGGTGGTTATCGCGGAGGGGTCCACCCGTTCCCATTCCGAACACGGAAGTTAAGCTCTCCAGCGCCGAAGATACTTGACGAGCAATTGTCCGGGAAAATAGGTCACCGCCAGATTAAACTTAAAGCGCCCGGTAAGACAAACTTACCGGGCGCTTTTTTTGGAACCACTACTCCATTGGATTAAGCCTCAACACAAAACGATAGCAAGCCGTTAGTCAAGCCGTTTTTGACTGGCCCTCGCTCACGTCTTTTGCGTTGAGGCTTTTTGGCGTCTCCTGCCAATTAGCTTCTTTCACCTTTACGAAAGAAGAATCCATGTCACGTTCTCTTATTCTCTCGGAACAATTTCCTGACCCGGCTGTCACCGATGCCCTGCGGGAGCATCGCGAAGACCGGACGGCACTGCTGGCGTCACTGACCGCTTCCTGGCAGAGCGACGCGCGTATCCGTGCCGCTTTGCTATGGGGATCGTTTGGGCGAGGTGAGGCCGACGATCTCAGTGACCTTGATCCGTGGCTCCTTGTCGCAGATGATGCAGCGGCAGAATTCGGGCCATTTCTGCGGCAGTATGCGGAGCAAGCCGGAAGGCTGATTATAGCGAAGAACACGCCTCAACATGCCCCGCCTGGCGGCGGGTTCATGAGTTTTCTGCATGAGGGGCGTCATGGGATGTTGCAAGTAGATTGCTACTGGCAGCCGCAGTCAACGATGCTACCCCAAGCGGGGTATGCAGTTTTGTTTGATCGGCAAACAGAGGCTTATGCGAGCCTGGAGTACCCGAAGCTTACTCCCCTGGAAGAAGCACAAAGTCTTCAAGCAGAAGTCGAGCATGACCTCAATTTTACTTGGTTTATGTTCTCTATCACCGCGAAGTGTCTGGCGCGTGATGCGGCGTCTGATCTCAGTTTGATGTTCTACCCTCAGCCTGGATTGGAAGCAGCAGCAGCGCGGCTTGGACAGGCGGAATTGTTTCAGCCGGAAGACTGGGTCGTGCCGGAAAAGCCGTCAGAGAAAGTGGATCGGCTGCGTCATCTGGTGGGCAAAACGGAGCAGCTTCGGCAGATTGCGAACGCGCAGGGCTGCACGTTTTCTGCGGCGTACACGCCTTGCTTGCTTCGCTACTTAGACATGGTGGAGGGCATTCTTCGATGACAAGTTCTCCCAAGCGTATTCATATCATCGGCTGCGGGGGAAGCGGGAAGACGACCCTCGCCCGGAAGCTGGCGGATGTTCTGAGGGCTAATTGCTATGAGCTGGACCACATCGGTTATGACGGTCACGCGAAGCGTTCTTTGGAACAGCGGTTAGACTCTGTTCGGCAGATTGCACCGCAGCCAAGCTGGGTATCTGAAGGCGGGTATCTTTGGTGGACGGACGATCTGCTCCAAAACGCGGATATGGTTGTTTGGCTTGATCTGCCCTGGACCCTCTGCTACCGGCGAATTGTGCTGCGGCACATTCGCGCCGACCTTGCCGGCACAAATGCCTATCCCGGCTTCTTGAATCTGCTCCGCTTTGCCAGCGGCGTGCGGCAGTATTGTCTGAACCCGGTTCCCGCGGTGCCTGCTGATCCCAATGACGACGCCACGAAGAACCGCGCTGCCGTTGCCCAGGTTCTTCGTGCCTACTCCGGCAAGACGGTCCGCTGCCGCCGCCCCGCCGACGTTTCTGCCTTGCTGAAGCGTCTTACGAGTTAAAGCGTTTTACGGGTTAAGCGCGAACGTGTGGCCGATACAGTATAATGACTGGGTCGGCCTCTTTTTTTGCCGGCTGCCTGCCGACAATGGAGTGTTCACTTACTTTTGCGCTTACTGCTGGGAGAATCGAGCGACTTATGGACATTGAAGAACTTCTGCGGAAAACAGTCACAAGCAAGGCGTCGGACCTGCATTTGACTGTGGGAGCGCCGCCGACAATCCGCCTGCATGGGGAAATGCAGCCGCTCCCCTACCCCGAGCTGACCCGCGACGGCCTGCGGACCATGCTGATCGGCATCCTGACCGGCGATCAGCAGAACCGGTTTGAGGACAAGCGGGATTTAGATTTCAGCATTGAGATCCCAAATCTCGCCCGGTTCCGCTGCAACTTCTTTGTGGGCCGGCGCGGCGAAGGCGCGGTCTTCCGGGTCATCCCGACAGAGATCAAGTCGTTCGCGGAGTTAGGCTTGCCGCCGGTGCTGGCGGAGATGGCACGCGAGGAGCGTGGCCTGGTGCTGGTGACGGGGCCGACCGGGTCCGGCAAGTCTACGACACTGGCCGCGATGGTGGACATGATCAACTGTGAGCGCCACGCGCATATTCTGACGGTGGAAGACCCGATCGAGTTTGTCCACCCGCACAAGAAGTGCCTGGTCAACCAGCGCGAGGTCCGGGTACATACGGAGTCGTTCGCGTCGGCGCTGAAAGCGGCGCTGCGGGAAGACCCGGACGTCATCCTCGTCGGCGAGATGCGGGACTTAGAGACAATTTCGCTGGCGGTCTCGGCGGCGGAAACGGGGCATTTGGTGTTCGGCACCCTGCACACATCCAGCGCGGCTCAGACCGTGGACCGGATCATTGACGTCTTCCCGCCCCATCAGCAGTCGCAGATACGCACCCAGCTTTCGGAGTCGCTGCGCGGTGTCATCGCCCAGACCCTGGTCCCGAAAGTCGGCGGCGGGCGCGTCGCGGCCCTGGAGATTATGACGGTCACTGCCGCCGTCAAGAACCTCATTCGGGAAGGCAAGACATTTCAGCTCCCGTCCATCATTGAAACAAATGCCAATCTCGGCATGATGACGCTCGGCCAGGCCCTGCAGGAACTGGTCGTCAAGGGCATCATCACCCCCGAGAATGCCGTGATGAAGGGCCTCGATCCCGCCCTGGTAAGCTCCCTGCGGATTGCCGCGCCGATCCCAATGAACGGCAACGGCAGCGCCCACCCCGCCCCGCGTTCCGAGACGCCTGCGCCAAGCTTCACGAAGCCCACGTCTTTGGAAGACGACGAGCTAGGCGACCTGTCCCCACTCACCTCGCCGTTCTCGTTCAAGCGGTAACCATCAAGCTTTGTAGGGGTAGGGCTTGCCCCTACCCTCTTCTCTCTGTTCTCCTCTTTCTGTTGTCCTTGCGAAACCTCTACCCCCGCAGGTATAATTCTCCCAAATCGTTACCATTTGTGGAGTTTCCCCTATGCCTGATACACTCGCTTATGACCCCAAGGCGCGAAGCCGCGTCATCACCGAAGGGCGCGACCGTGCGGCCGCTCGTTCTTACTTGAAAGGCGTCGGGCTGACCGACGAGGACATCCAAAAGCCGATTATCGGCGTGGCGTCCACCTGGATCGGCACGATGCCGTGCAACCTGAACTTGCGGGCGCTGGCCCAGAGAGTGATGCAAGGCATTCGGGAAGCGGGCGCAACGCCGCAGGAGTTCAACACGATCGCTATCAGCGACGGCATCACGATGGGCACCGAAGGCATGAAAACGTCGCTAATCAGCCGGGAAGTCATCGCGGACTCCATCGAGCTGGTCACACGCGGGCACATGTTTGACGCCGTTATTTGCCTAGTCGGGTGCGACAAGACTGCGCCGGGCGCAGCGATGGCTCTGGCGCGTCTCAATATCCCCGGAATGCTCCTCTACGGCGGCTCCATTGCGCCGGGCCGGTATCGGGGCCGGGACATTACCATTCAGGACGTATTTGAGGGCATCGGCGCGGCGGCGGCGGGTAAGATTACCGACGCTGATTTGACCGAGCTGGAAGACGCCGCCTGCCCCGGCGCGGGTTCCTGTGGCGGGCAGTTTACGGCGAACACGATGGCGATTGTGATGGAGTTCTTGGGTCTGGCGTCTCTCGGCTCGGCAGGCGTTCCCGCTGTGGACCCCAAAAAAGACGACATCGGCGTCGAAGCGGGCCGCATGATTGTGAAGCTGCTCCACAGCGGCGTCCGGCCCTCGGACATCCTCACGAAAGAAGCCTTTGAGAACGCCATTGCCGGCGCGGCGGCAACGGGCGGCTCGACAAACTCCGTCCTGCACCTTCTGGCGCTGGCCCGCGAAGCCGGCGTCCCGCTCTCGATGGACGACTTCAACCGCGTTTCGGCCCGCACTCCGGTGATTGCCAGCCTCACCCCCGGCGGAACGTATGTCGCAACCGACATGCACCGTGCGGGCGGAACCCGCTTAGTCGCCAAAAATCTATTAGCGGCTGGCCTGCTGCACGGCGACCGCCCCACCCCGTCGGGCAAAACTCTGGCCGAAGAAGCTGCGCTGGCCGAAGAAGCCGAGGGCCAGCAAGTGATCGTTCCCGTAGAAAAAGCCTTCAAGCCGCGCGGCGGCATCGTCATCCTGCACGGCAATTTGGCCCCCGAAGGCGCGGTCATCAAGCTGGCCGGGACCGAGAAAACAAAGTTCAGCGGCCCGGCCCGCATCTTCGACCGCGAAGAAGACGCGATGGCGGCCGTCACGGCGCGGCGCATCATGCCGGGGGACGTGGTCATTATCCGCTACGAAGGCCCAAAAGGCGGGCCGGGAATGCGCGAAATGCTGGGCGTCACGGCAGCTTTGGTCGGGCAGGGCCTCGGCGGCGAAGTCACGATGGTCACCGACGGCCGCTTTTCCGGTGCCACGCGCGGCCTGATGGTCGGCCACGTCGCCCCCGAAGCCTCCGTCGGCGGCCCGATTGCCCTCCTGCGCGAAGGCGACACAGTCACGCTTGACATCGAGAACGGCACCATCATCGCGGGTGTTACGGACGGCGAATTCGCTCGCCGCCGGGCCGGATGGACCGCGCCCGCGCCGCACTATACCACCGGCGTCATGGCAAAATACGCCGCCTCCGTCACGTCTGCGTCCGAAGGCGCAATTACCGTGGCGAAGTTCTAACGGAAGGCTAGACAATGGCAACCGCAACGCAGACAAGCGCACCAACTGACACGCAAGCCAAAATCAGTTACGAAGAGTTTCTGGAACTGGAGAGTGAAGACCAGCACGTTGAATGGGTGGACGGAGAGGTAATCGCAATGAGTCCGATCTCGAATGTTCACCAGAAGCTGGGAGCCTATCTGCTTTCACTGCTTCAGTTCTATGCTGATACACGTCAGCTTGGCGAAGTACGTTACGAGCCGTTCCAGATGAAGCCGGCGGCCAACTTGCCGGGGCGTTCTCCTGATATTCTGTTCGTCACAGAGGCACATCGCGTCCGGCTGAAAAAGAACTTTTTAGAAGGCCCCGCAGATTTGGTCGTCGAGATCATCAGCCCGGAGAGCCGGGCGCGGGATCGGGGCGATAAGTTCTTTGAGTATGAGGCCGCCGGTATCCCTGAATACTGGCTCCTTGACCCCATTCGTGAACAGGCCGAGTTCTACCAGCTTGGCACTGACGGCATCTACCGCCCTACCTCATTAGACGAACAAGGCCGCTACCACAGCGCTGTCCTGCCTGGCCTCTGGCTGCAAGAAAGCTGGCTCTGGGAAACGCCCCTGCCCCCGCTGCTGTCTGTGCTGAAGGCTTGGGAGCTGATTTAGCTTGAAGCATTTACGCTCTGTGAAACAGCCCATTATGTAGGGGTAGGGGCAAGCCCTACCCCTACATGACACAATGGGGCTGTTGACTGCTTTTTACCAAGAACTCACTAGATGGCTTGCGACGCGGTAGGACAACGCTAAAATAGTCAGGACGGGGTTGAAGCCGCCGTTGGTGATGTGCAGGGAGCCGTCGGCGATGTAGAGGTTGTCGTGGCCGTGGACGCGGCCCCAGGGATCCGTGACGGAGAGGTGCGGGTCGTCGCCCAGGCGGCAGGTGCCGGCTTGGTGCTGGCCGCCGCTGAGGGTGAGGCCGGCGGAGTAGGCCAAGACGTTCTCAGCCCCGCAGGCCGTCGCCCATTCGGCGGCGCGGGTGTTCATGTAATTGTAGGTGCGGAGGGTTTCGGGGTGCGTCGTACCGGATAGGCGGGCGACGGGGATACCGTACTTGTCGGTGACACCGGGGTCAACGGAAACGCGGGCGTCGGGGCTGGGGATTTCCTGCACTGGGCCGGTGATGAGCAGCATCCGGGTGTAGTGTCGGCGCATCCACTGTTTGTGGGCCAGGCCCCAGCGCGGGACATCTGCCGGGACGCGCCACTTTTGGAAGTTAATCGGCTGGACAATGAAGTCGTCCGCCAGCATTCCGCCGCCGACCACCGCGCGGCCCTGCGTGTCTAAATTGTCGTGGCTGAACTTGATGGTGGCGGTAGTCGCGCCGGGACCGATGCCGTCCCAGAGGGACTCCGGCATCCAGCCGACGGCTCCGGCGTAATAATGGCCTTGCAAATTACGTCCGACTTGATCGCGGGCGTTGCCGAGGCCGTGCGGATGCGCGGATGACTTAGAATTAAGCAGCAGGCGGGCGGTTTCGATTGCCCCGCCGGAGACGACCACGATGGCGCTTTTAGCCGAGACGCGCAGGCCGTCTTTGGTCCAGTAAGTGACGCCGACGACACTGCCTGACGCATCTGTATCAATGCGCTCGGCCATCGCTTCGGTCTCTAACGTGCAGAGGCCGGTCGCGAGGGCGCGGGGGATGAGCGTGTTCTGGGTGCCGTTTTTGGCGTCGGTGGGGCAGGCGAAGCCGACGCACTGCTGGCAGTGGACGCAAGACTCGCGCCCGCCGTAAGGAACGCTGTTGATGAGGAGCGGGACGCGCTGCGTGTCCCAGCCCAGCGCGTCTGCGCCGGTTTGAAGCGTTCGGCCCTGCGCGTTCAGTGGCAGTGGCGGCATGGGGTACGGACGGTGGCGCGGGCGATGCCTGCCGGCGGTTTCCTCGTCGCCGGAGACGCCGAGTTCCCACTCGGCGCGTTCGTAATGGGGTGCGAGGTCATCGTAGCTAATCGGCCAGTCGGACAAACTGCTGCCGCTCGGAATGCCGTACTTTGACGCCATGCGGAAATCGTCGGGCAGGAAGCGCCAGGCCTGTGCGCCGTAGACCCGCGTGCCGCTGCCGACGCAGGCGGCGTTCGCGGAGTAGTCGCCTTCAATCGGGCTGACGACCTTTTCCAAGCCTTCCGGGGTCACAAACACGCGCGGGTTGCCCAGAAGATCGTCCGGCCCGGCGTTGAAGCCGTACTGAGCTAATCTTTGATTCCGCAGATGGTCCCGGCCCACGTCGGCAAACGATAACTGCCGCCCGCGCTCCAGCAGCAGCACGCGCTTCCCGGCTTCCGCCAGCAGGGTGGCGGCGACTCCGCCCCCGGCACCCGCGCCGACAATGATGGCATCATAGTCTGTCACTTGGGTCATGCCGTCACCTTGTAGCCGAGCATCTTCCAGGCGATGCCGTCCCGGTTGCCGCCGCTGCCGGGATCGGCATAAAAGCCTTCCATGACGTGAGATACCAGCAGGCGGAAGAACGCGCCCCGCTGCATGTCTGACTCCAGCCGCGTCAGCAGGGCGTTCTGCGCGGGAGCCGGCAGCGCATGAAAATCAGGCGCTTTCGCTTCGAGTGCGTCCAGGCCGGAGCGGTAAGGGAACAAAAACTGCGGTTCGCGCGTCAGAAGATGCGCTAAATAGTCGCCAACCCCCGCGTCCCAGCCATTCGGGTAATCGTCGGCGGGGATAATGCAATGGACCAGTGCCCGCAAAGTCTCAATTTGACGTTCAGAGAGCAGTGTTCGTGTCATAGAAATGCTGTTCGCCGGCGATGACGGAAATTCCTTGCAGGGCCGTTTTTCAAGCCGCCTGTTCAAAATACGGGCGTTTTGCGGAAAAATGCAGTATACTTTTGTAGGCATCTCTTTTCCGCTGCCGCTGAGGGCAGCGTCAGGCTTCGACTTATGCCGCCACACAAACCATTTCCAGAGAAACTATTCCTAGGGATCTCGCCGGAACCTACTTCGCCGGAGCTTATTTTGGACGGGCCAGGGGCCGCAAGCCGGCTGCTGGACTTCAGCGTCGCGATGTTTCTGCTGCTGCTGTGCGCCCCCGTCCTGCCCTGGGCCGCCGTTGCCGTGAAGCTGACTTCTGCGGGGCCGGTATTTTACCGGCAGGAGCGAGTCGGGCGCGGCGGCAGGCTGTTTCAGATTTGGAAGTTCCGCACCATGTTTACAGCCAGTGGTGCCGGACCGTTGGTGACCGCGCAGGACGATTGCCGGATCACGCCGCTCGGGCGGCATCTGCGAAGCTGGAAGCTGGATGAGCTGCCGCAGCTTTTCAATGTCCTGCGGGGCGACATGAGCCTGGTCGGGCCGAGGCCGCAGGTGCTGCGCTTTGTAGACCGCTTCGACCCCGGCCTGCGGCGGGTCGTTCTCAGTGTCCGGCCCGGCATCACCGGACCGACTGCGCTGTTTTTCCGCCATGAAGAGTTTCTGCTGAATGGTCAGCCGCAGCGGGAACAGTTTTATCTTTCGCAAATCATGCCGGTGAAGCTGCAAATGGACGCCGAGCATGTGCGCCGCCGCTCGCTGCCCTATGACCTGCAAATCCTGGCCGATACCGCGCATCTGGTGCTGTCGCGCCTTGCCGGCCGGGCCGGAAGCTCCAGCATCCCCACTGCTGCTGGGCTGTCGGTACAGCAAACTGCGGAGCTTGCCCGGCAGACCGCAGAACTCGCGCAGATGGCGGACATGGCACGGAGCGCAGTCACGCGCAGCGCTTAATTCCAGCCCTTTAACGTCAACACTTATTTCTCATCTCAGGACTGATTATGCATCACCTTTCGCTCTCCCTTCGCTTCTTTACCGCCCGCCGCCGCTCCGCTCCGCTTGCCGCCGCGCTTGGCGTTTTGCTGGCCGCGTCCAGCCTCGCCCTGCCGCAGCGCAGCGCCGGGCAGGACCCGCAGAGCAGCTCATCTTCTGCAGGCGATCCATCCGGCGGCAATCCGCCTTACAGTGCCGGCACCGGCAGCTACAACAACGGTGACAACGCGGCGGGAAGCGCGTCCAATCCGCCGGTGGGCGTGGATACCAACGGACACCCCGATGCTGTCGCCACCCGCAACGGGCGCACGACGCGCCCGCGTGTTCCCGCCGCGCCCGCGAACCCGCTTGTGCTGACCGACCCGGCCAGCAATCCGGAACCCTCCGGCACTTATGGCCCGGACAGCGCCTACGGTCCTAATAACGCTTTCGGCCCGGACAGCAGCCAAAGCAATCGCCAGGGTAACTCCCAGAGCCTCTTGTATAATCCGCAGCCGCCGCCTGCGCCTACCGGCAACCGCCAAATTCCACCGGTCGTGAACCGCGAGCCGCGAAGCTATGTGCTCCAGACCGACCCGTCGCTGCTGGGACAGCCGCGCCTTCAGAAGCCGCTGCCGCTGTTTGGCTACGACTTCTTCCAGCCGGCCCGGCAGATCATCGTCGCCCGCCGCCGCGCTCTGCTGCCGCCCGCGCCGCGCGTCACCCGTTACCCACAGCCCCTTCGCCCAGGCCAGCCGCGTTCCGGCCAGCAACCCTCCGGGAACAGCGCCAGCGCCAATGGCTACACGAGTAACGGCTACAATTACTACAACGATCCGAACGCCGGCGCTCTCAGCAGCAGCTACCCGAACGGCACCTACCAAAACAGCGGCGGCTACAACGGCGGAAGCAGCTACAACAACGGCAGCAGCGGGGCTGATGCGGCGCTTCTCGGTGCAGGCATCGCTTACGGCGCGGCAGGACAGGGCGGCGGTTTCTCTCCGTATGGAGTCAATGGGACAGGCGATCCCTCGCAAACCGGCAGCCAGCGACAATCCGATCCGCAGGCCGGTCAGTATCCAAACACGCAGTATCCAGGCAGCGACCCGAGCAGCCAGTACCCAAGCCAGTATCCCAACGGCTCCCCGCGTTCTAACGGCTACTCCGATTCAGGCAGCGACCCAAGCAGCACCGGCTATGACCCAAACGGCCCCGGCACAGGGTCCGGCGGCAGCGCGATGAACGGCGATGTGACCAGCACGACAATCCTGCGCCGCTCGCCGAATTCCGGCTATGACTACTCAAACGGTGACAGCGCCCAGAACGGCGGCACCTACCAGACCCAAACGAGCAGCGGGTTTCCCGGCGACACCGCGCCGCTTGGCAGCGACATCCAGTTTCCCGGCGATGATGCACTTCTTCAGAACGGTACAGCCAACGCCGTTGTCGGGCAGGTGACCGACCCAATTTCGTCCACGCTGTACCGGAACGTGCTGGCCTCCCTGCCGCCGAACTATCAGCTCCAGCCCGGCGATCAGCTTACGGTACGTTACAGCGCCCTGGCGCTGGCCCCGCGCGAGTTCACCGCGACGGTAGACCTGCAGGGCGGCATTGAAGTGGAAGGGTCCGGACGCATTTCCGTTGTGGGCCGGACCGCGTCCCAGGCCGAAGACGCTCTGCGGTCGCGGCTCAGCCGCCTGTACCGGAACGTGGACGTTTCCATCAACCTGCGCCAGCTTCGGACCATTCAAGTGACTGTCAGCGGCGCGGCGTTTGCGCCCGGCACTTACACCGTGCCGGCGACCGCGACCGCGTTCAATGTCCTGAACGCCGCCGGCGGCCCGACAGCAGACGGCTCGCTGCGGGACATCCGGGTGATCCGCAGCGGGCGCGTGGCCGGAACGCTTGACATCTACCCGCTGATCGGCGCGACGGGCGCACGTCCCAGCGCGAAAAACGGGGACATTTCGCTCCAAGCCGGGGACAATATCTATGTCCCGGCCCGGCTGTCCCGGATCGCCATTGTCGGCGAAGTGCGCCAGCAGGCGGTGTACGAGCTGACTCCCGCCGAAAGCCTGCGCGATGCGCTTCGCTATGCCGGCGGCATCAAGCCGTCGGGCGTGGATCAGAACGTCCACATTGACACCATTAACAACGGCACGGACCGGGTCATCGTAGACGTCAACCTGCGCGATCGAACCACTGTGGCGAAAACAAGCGTATATGACGGCGACACGATTGAAGTGTCTTCCATCCGCTCGATCATCACCAACCGTGTGACCGTCAACGGCGCAGTCAACCAGCCCGGCGACTACGCGCTGACATCGGGCCTGACCGTGGCCGGTCTCATCGCGCGGGCGCGTGGCATTGAGGATGACACCTATACCAACCAGGCCGATCTGCTCCGCCTGAACCCGGACAACACGACCACGCGCCTGCATCTCGACATCGGCCAGGCGCTGAACGGTGACCCGACGCAGAACATTCCGCTGAAGCGCTTCGACATTTTGCAGCTTTACACGCGCCAGGAAGTCTCCTACATCGGACGGCGGCTTGTGACGGTGCGCGGCGCGGTGCAGCGGCCCGGCCTGTATACCCAGAGCGACAACATGCGGGTCAGCGACCTGCTGCTGGACTCCGGCGGCCCGCTGCCGGATGCCTACCTGAACCGGGCCGTCCTGCTGCATCAGCGCGGCGACGGCACCTACGCCTACGATTATGTCAGCCTGCGCGATGTTGAGGCCCGCGATCAAAGTGCAGACCTGCCCGTTCAGGACAACGACGTTCTCGCGGTGTACCGCAGCGGCGAGGCGCACTTCACGCCGGACCACACGGTCAAAATTTTGGGCAACGTCGTCGCGCCCGGCCTGTATGCCCGCGGCGAGGGCGAGCGCCTGAGCGACCTGCTGAAAATCGTCGGCGCGTTCAAGCCCGGCGGCGGCACACGGGTGACCGTCGCTCATGCCCGGCGTCCGGTCACCGACAAAGCCGTTCAAGTGGCGTCTGCGATTGTTCCCGCCCAGACAACCGTGGACTACACGCCG
>JAABUQ010011027.1_pt1 | contig 11682 bp, 15 predicted proteins | sample 5560001 | NCBI WGS metagenome assembly JAABUQ01 (sample SAMN10711888, study PRJNA513371) | rock metagenome | isolation source: Antarctica rocks | place: Antarctica: Victoria Land, Finger Mt nord | collected 2015-12-18
TGGCGGCCGAGTGCGGGGCCGAGGCCCATCATCACGGCTTCCGACACCACCAGCCCCTTGGTGAGATCGAGATTGGCGCGCATCCGCGCCGGATCGACGACGAGACCACCGAGCAGGAACCGCGCCTGGCTCAGCGCGCCGGCGGACAGCAGGAAAATCTCCGGCACCGCGATCCACTCGATCTCCCAGGGGCCGGTGGCGCGCTCGTGGTCCTCCACCATCGCGTCGAGCAGTGCCGCGACGTTCTGCCGCACCATCGCGACGCAGGCGTGGATGTAATTCGACGAGATCGGGTTGCGTTTTTGGGGCATCGTGCTGCTGCTGCCGCGGCCCTCGGCGAAGGGTTCGTACACCTCCTCCACCTCGGTCTGCATCATCAGCTTCACGTCCGTGGAAATCTTGCCGAGCGTGCCGGTGACGAGGCCGAGGAAGCAGCCGACCTCGGCGATGCGGTCGCGCATGGTGTGCCAGGCGATCTCCGGCTGGCCGAGCCCGAGCTCCTGCATCAGCGCCTGCTGCACCCGCAACCCGTCGGCTCCCAGCGAGGCGAGCGTGCCGGTGGCACCGCCGAACTCGCCGACCAGCACGCGCGGCCGGAGCTGAGCCAGGCGCTCGAGGTGGCGCTGGAACCCGGCGAGCAGCACCGCGCATTTGTAGCCGAAGGTGATCGGCGTGGCCTGCTGGAGATTGCTGCGCCCGGCCATCGGCGTGTCCCGGTGCTGACGGGCGAGCCCGGCCAGGCTGGCGCAGATGGCGCGCAGGTCGGCTTCGACGAGGGCGAGCGCGTCGCGGATTTGCATCACCGTCGCGGTGTCGGTGATGTCCTGCGTGGTCGCGCCCCAGTGGCACCACTCGCCGAGGCCCCGGTCGCACGACGACACGAGCTGCTGCACGACGGGCAGCACCGGGTAGCCGATGCGTTCGGTCGCCGCCTTGAGCTTGGCCATGTCGAATTGCGCGGCCGAGCAGTGGCGGACGATCTCGTCCGCCGCCTCAGCCGGGATGATCCCGAGCCGAGCCTGCACGCGGGCGAGCGCCGCCTCGATGTCGAGATAGTACTGCACGCGGCTCTCGTCGGAGAAGATCAGCCGCATCGGCTCGGTGCTGAAGATGTCGCGGAACACGGCGCTGTCGATTGCGGTGGCAAACATGGCGTGTTCTCCGACCTGTGAGGATGAACCGCCCTGCCGAGAGAGGCTACCTCGAAACCAGCCGCAGCGCGCGTCGCCGGGCGCGCGGCGAGACCTCCGCCGGCAGATCGAGCGGCAGCAAGGGGGCCGCGCCGGCCGCCGCCTCGCCGGCCGGGGCCGCGTCGGCCGCGGGCTCGTCCGGCGTTTCGAGCGGGAGGTCGCGGTGCAGATAGCTCGCCGCGAGATGGCGGAACGCGTAGTCGACGAGCGAGGTCGCCCGTGCCACGCCGGGGTCGCCTTCGACCGCGCCCGCGGGGCCGAAACGCGTACCGGTGAGCGCCTCGACGAACGCCTCGAGCGGCACGCCGTGCTGCAGCCCGACGCTGACCGCGCCGGCGAAGCTGTCCATCAGGCCGCGAAACGCCGGACCCTCCTTGGGGGAGGCGATGGCGATCTCGCCGAGCGTGCCGTCGGCGTACTCGCCGGTGCGCAGGAACAGCGTGTGTCCCCCGACGGCGGCGCGCTGCGTGTAGCCGGCGCGCCGGGCGGGCAACTCGCGGCGGCTGTTCGGCGGGCGCGGTAGGCCGTCCGCCACGGGGCGCGCCGGCAACCGGCCGAGCAAGGGAGCCAGCGCGTCGTGCATCGCCGCATGATCGGCCACCGAGGCGGACGGCAGCGGCGACTCACCTGCCAGCATCGCGGCCAGGACCGCCTCGGGCGAGCGCGCGCGAGCGGCGAGGAAGGCGCGGGTGGCGCGGCTCAGACCGCCGTCGGCGCCGAGCGGGGAGAAGGCGGGGGCCAAGCCGGCGGTCTCGGCGCCGAGCAGCGCTTCCGCCGCGCCGGCCGGCGCGATCGTCGCGACGGGGCGGGGCAGGGTGGGAAGGCGTGCGGCTGCCGCATCCAGCCGTTCCTGCAGCAGGCGCGTCACGCGGCAAGCCAGATCGCGCGCGCCCTGGCTCGCGTAAGGCAGCCCGGCGGCCGCGACCAGGCCGTCGAGGTCGGCGAAGCCGATCGTCGGCGTGGTCCCGCGCCCGGCCGCGAAGCCGAGGGCCAGAACCGCTGTTTGCACGGCTTCGGCGAAGGCCGCGACGTCGAACCCGAGGCCAGGCTCGTGGAACGCCGCGAGATTGAGCACCATGCGCGGCGCTTCGGCCGCCGAGCAGGCTCGGCCCTGCCAGAGCGCCTCGTCCGGCGCGGCGCGGCGCCGAAGCAGCAAGGTGCGAAGCGCGTCGCCGAGCGGCACATCGAGGCCGGACGCGACGGCGCGGCCGGCGATCGGGCCGATCCACGTTTCCGCTGCGGCTTCGAGCGTCACGGCGCCGTGCCCGGGCGCCAGCCCGGCGAGTGCCGCGGCGGCGGCGTCCTCCCAGGCGGCCGGGATGGTCATCCTTCGTGGCGTGGCGTCCGGGTCGGCCCCGGCCAGCACACGCCGCATCCGCACACCCTGCCAGAACCGGTTCTGTCCCATGCCGGCGATCCTAGGGCGGCCGTGGTCCGCCCGAAAGTGCATTTTGCGGTGATCGGTCGCTCGATCCACAAAATGCTGTGGACGGCCTGGGCGATGGACCCTGAGCGACCCTGTGGCTATACCTGCCGCATGAACATCGGCACGTGGCTGTTCACCAAGTTCCAGGGTCGTCGCGTGGGCGCGGATGCGACGGGCAACGTCTACTACGAGAGCAAGCGCCCGCGCGCGGGCCTGCGCACGCGTCGTTGGGTGGCCTATGCAGGCCTTCCCGAGGCAAGCAAGGTGCCGCCGGAGTGGCACGCGTGGCTGCACTACACGACCGAGGCTCCGCTGCGAGAGACCCGGCGAGCGTGGATGAAACCGCACGAGATGAACCAGACGGGCACCGCCGACTCCTATCGACCACCCGGTCACGACTACCGTGGCGGCGTGCGGGCGCCCGCGACCGGCGACTACGAAGCCTGGACTCCGGGAAGCTGATGGCGGCTCGAATGGCCCGGCGTCACACCGGCGAAATCCTGACGGGCGCCGCCGTGCTGCTGGTCGCGGTAGGTTTTCTGGTTTACGCGGTGGCGCATACCGGTCGGGGCAGCATCGCCGGCTACGAGCTGCATGCCAGCTTCGATCACATCGACGGCATGGGTGTCGGCTCCGACGTGCGACTAGCCGGGGTGAAGGTCGGCTCCGTGCTGCAGGCGCGGATCGATCCCAAGACCTACCTTGCCAACGTGACGCTGACCGTGCGCAACGGCCTCGATCTGCCGAAGGACACGAGTGCCGAGGTCACCAGCGAGGGATTGCTGGGCGGCAAGTTCCTCAACCTCACGCCCGGCGGAGACCCGTCGACGCTGCAGCCGGGGCAGACCATCACCATCACGCAGTCTTCGGTCAGCCTCGAGCAACTGCTCGGGAAGTTCATCTTCAGCGTGACCAACATGGTGAATGCCGTGAACAAGGATAGCGGTGCCAAGGGCGGGCCGGAGCCCGCCGGGCAGAAATGAGCGACCCGCCGGCATTGTGGCCGCAGCCGGACGGCACGCCGCTTGCCTGCCGCGAGAAGCTCAAGATGCTGGCGGAGAACCATGCGGAGCTCGCGCAAGTGATGCGCGGCGCGTTCGAGGACGCGGTGCCGATGGGCGTGGACAAGCAGGCGATGCGCGACGTCCTCGCCGGCATGGTTGCCGGATTGGCCAGCCCCAAGCGCGGGGCGCCGGAACGATGAATCGCCGGACAGCGCTCGCCGCGGGCGTGCTGCTCCTCGCGCTTGCCTCGATGCCGGCTGGCGTGCCGGCGCAGACCCCGCCGGCGCCGGGACCGGCTTGGCTGCCCCGGGGCGAGGCGGAATTGCAGGTGCTGGACAAGATCAACGACCGCGGCCAGACGCTCGAGGTCAAGGACGGGGCGTCGGCGAAAGTGGGGTCGCTCAGCATCGCCGTGCAATCCTGCCTGGTTCGTGCGCCGAACCAGCCGGCCGATGCGGCCGCGTTCCTGGTGATCACCGATAGCCACCCCGACGCGCCGGGCTTTCGCGGCTGGATGTTCCAATCCGACCCGGCGGTCTCGATGATGCAGCACCCGATCTATGACGTCCGCGTGCTGGGATGCCGCGCATGAGCGCCGGTGCCGCGCTGCCGCCTTTCGAGCGCGCGGCGCTGATGATCGACATGGACGGCACTTTGCTCGATATCGCCGCGACGCCGGACCAGGTGATGGTTCCGGAAGGCTTGCCCGAAACGCTGCGTCGGGTGCGCGAGCTGCTCGGCGACGCGCTGGCCGTGGTGAGCGGCCGGCCGGTCGAGCAGCTCGAGGCGCTGCTGGGCGACGGCCCCTTCGCGCTTGCCGGCGAACATGGCGGCGCGGTCCGGCCGCGCCCGGCTGCGGAAGTGCAGCGCGTGCCGCTGCCGATGCCGAATCCGGCCTGGGTCGAGCAGGCGGCGGAGCTGGCCGAGGCGCATCCGGGGGTGATGCTGGAGACCAAGCGGCGCGGCTTCGTGCTGCACTACCGTGCGGTCCCGGCACTCGGCCCGATGCTGCAGGACGCGCTGGCGACCATGATGGGGAATACGAGCGCATTTACCTTGCTCGCCGCGCGCATGGCTTGGGAGGTCAAGCCGGCCGGCGCCGACAAAGGGACCGCGGTGACCACGCTGATGCGCGAGCCTCCGTTCAGGGGTCGCCTCCCGGTCTTCATCGGCGACGACGTTACCGATGAGGACGGCATTGAGACCGCCTGCGCGATGGGCGGGGCCGGGATGCTCGTCGGCGAGGTGTTCGGCGATGCGCCCGGCGTGCGCGCCTGGCTCGGACGGATCGCCGCCGAGCAAGGCTGGCCTGCGGTCTAACGGGAGGCACACGACCGTCGCGTTCCGCGCTCTTGCGGGGTAGGCCTGGACACGCCAATCAGGCCAGTGGTCGCGCCATGTGCGCCGCGTAGGCCGGGCGCTGCAGCAGCCGATCGTACCAGTTTCGCAAATGCGGCGCCGGCGGCCGGTCGATCGCCATCGTGAACCAGCGATGCACGTGCACGCCCCAGGCGATGTCGGCGATGCTGAGCGCGTCGCCGGCAATGAACGGGTGCCGCGACAGCGGGGTTTCCAGGAAAGCCCAGACCCGCCCGGCCTCCTGCACCGCTTGTGCCAACGCGGCGGTGTCGCGCTGCTCCGGCGGGGTGCGCACCATGTTCATGAACACGATGCCCTGCGGCCGGTTCAGCTGGGTCTGCTGGCAATCCATCCAGCGATCCACGTTGCCTCGCGCGCGCGGCTCGGCCGGGAACAGCGGCGTATCACCCCCGTATGCCGTGCAGAGATAGCGCAGGATCGCATTGCTTTCCCACAGGCTGAACTCGCCCTCTTGCAGCGTGGGAACCAGGCCGGTGGGGTTCATCGCCCGGTACTCCGGCGTGTCGGTCTTACCGAACGCGCCTCCGACGTCGAGCCGTTCGTAGGGAAGCTGCATCTCCTCGAGCAACCAGACGACCTTCATGACGTTGCTCGACGTCGCCCGGCCCCAAAGCAGGCGCTGCATGGCGGTGCTCCCGTTGTTTCGGCCTATGCTAGCTGTCTTGTCAGCGGTCACAAGGCGGCGCACATGCGGCGCATGATCGCTTCCACACGCTGGGCCGCGTGCCTCGCCGTCCTTGTTGCCGGCCTGGCACTCGGGGTTGCGTTCGCGGTGGAGGATTGGGGCGGGATCGTGCCCTGCGCGCTGTGTCTTTGGGAGCGCTGGCCCTACCGCATGATGCTTATACTCGGCGGCGTGGCGCTGCTGCTTCCCAGCGGCTCCGCCCGCATCGTTCTCGCGCTGGCCGTTGTGGTTACATTGGCAGGCGCCGGGCTCAGCTTCGTGCATGTCGGCGTCGAGCAGGGATGGTGGCCGAGCCCGTTGCCCGAGTGCGCGGCACCCGCGTTCCACGGCGGCGGCATCGCCGAGCGCCTCGCCAGGATGCCGGCTGTCCCCGCCAAGCCCTGCGACGATGGCACCTACCTGCTTCCCGCCCTGCCGCTGTCGATGGCGGCGATGAACCTCCTGTATGCCCTAGCGGCAGCGCTCGGCCTCGCCATCTGCGTAGCTCGCACCCGGAGACGGCCCGATGAGCACTACCCTTCCTGGCGACCCGCCGCCCGCTGAGCGGCTGGCGCGCATGATCCGCGTCGATCATGCCGGCGAATACGGCGCCGCACGCATCTATGCCGGCCAGCTCGCGATCCTCGGGCGCGGCGGCAAGGGCGACGTGCTGCGGCACATGCAGGCGCAGGAGCAGCGCCATCTCGCCACGTTCAACGACCTCATCGCCGACCGACGGGTGCGCCCGACAGCGCTGTTGCCGCTTTGGCACCTGGCCGGCTTCGCGCTCGGGGCGACGACCGCCGCCCTCGGAGAGCGCGCGGCGATGGCCTGCACCGTCGCCGTCGAGGAAGCGATCGACGCGCATTACGCGGCGCAGGTGGCCGAACTCCCCGACGAGGAAGCCGCGCTGCGCGAGACGATCGAGGGTTTCCGGGCCGAGGAGGTCGAGCACCGCGACATCGGCCTCGCCCACGACGCCGAGCGCGCCCCCGGCTATCGCCTGCTGTCGGCCGTGATCAAGGCGGGCTGCCGCGTCGCGATCACGGTCAGCGAGCGGCTGTGATCAGCTCTCCAGCTCGACGTCCCAGTACAGGAAGTCGCGCCAGCTCTCGTGCAGGAAGTTGGGCGGAAAGGCGCGGCCGTTGTCCTGCAGCTCCCAGGTGGTCGGCTGGCGCGGGCTGCTGCGCGGGTACATCGCGCACTCGCGCGGCAGGCGCGAGCCCTTGCGCAGATTGCAGTCGCCGCACGCGGTGACGACGTTCTCCCACGTGGTCCGCCCGCCGCGGCAGCGGGGAACGACGTGATCGAAGGTCAGGTCCGGCGCCGGGTGCCGTTCGTTGCAGTACTGGCACGCGAAACCATCCCGCAGGAAGACGTTGAACCGCGTGAAGGCGGGTCGCCGGGCCGAGGGGATGTAGTCCTTGAGCGCGATCACGCTGGGAAGCCGCATGGTGAGGCTGGGCGAGCGCACTTCGGTCTCATATTCGCTGAGCACCGACACCCGGTCGAGGAACACGGCCTTTACGGCGTCCTGCCAGGACCATAGCGAGAGGGGAAAATAGGAGAGCGGCCTGAAATCCGCGTTGAGCACGAGCGCGGGAAAAAGTTGACCGCCGTCCGGCAAGCACCGGCTCCTTCCGTACGGGAGCGCCAGGACGGGGGCAGGATCAGCCGCGAGCCACCGAGTTGTGCGCCGCCCAAAACCGGCGCGGTTATTGCAGAACACGCGCAGCGTCGCAAGTCGCGCGACCGCCATAACGCGGGCGATTTCATCCGCTTGTCACGGCGCTGTTGTCGCCGCGCTGCCCGTCTTATCTCCCCTCGTCTTATCTCCGGTGACAGCCATGCCCATCGTCACGCGCTTCGCACCGAGCCCGACCGGCCGCCTGCATCTCGGCCATGCCCATGCCGCCCTGTTCGCTTGGCGCCGGGCGCGCGAAGCGGACGGGCGCTTCCTGCTGCGGATCGAGGATATCGATCCCGGCCGCAGCCGTCCGGATCATGCCGCGGCGATCGAGGCGGATCTGGCGTGGCTTGGCGTGGACTGGGACGGCCCGGTGCGCGTCCAGTCGCGCCAGCTCGACGAATACCGCCGCGTGCTCGACGCGCTCGCGACGCGCGGGCTGCTGTACCCGTGCTTTTGCACCCGCGCCGACGTCGCGCGGGAGATCGCCGGGGCGGCCGCGGCCCCGCATACCCCGGATGGCACGCCGCGCTATGCCGGCACCTGCCGTCGGCTACCGGCGTGCGAGCGCGCCCGGCGCATCGCCGCCGGCGCGCCACACGCGCTCCGGCTCGACATGGCGGCGGCGCTTGCCGGCGTGTCCGGGCCGCTCTCGTATGCCGAGGCCGGCGAGGGCGATGTGCGGTGCGATCCGGCGCGCTTCGGCGACGTGGTGCTGGCCCGCAAGGACGCGCCAGCGAGCTACCATCTCTGCGTGACGCATGACGACGCGCGGCAAGGCGTGACCCTGGTGACCCGTGGGGCCGACCTCAAGCCCGCCACCGATCTGCACCGGCTGCTGCAGGCGCTGATGAATTGGCCGGCGCCGGGCTACGCGCATCATCGCCTGTTGACCGACGCCCGCGGGCGTCGGCTCGCCAAGCGCGACGGGGCGGTTTGCTTGACGATTTGCGGCGTGGCGGACGATCGCCATCGGAGGTTCGCGCACTGGCGGGCTTCCCCGACTGAGGGGCGAGGTGTGGCTACAGCACGCGGTGCATGTCGTACACTGACGAGCACACATACGTGCGCACCGAGAAGATCAGCCGGCCTCCGGTCAGGCTGCCGTCGAGCAGGGAGGGGCCGCTGGTGGCGTGAACGCTGCCGTCGGGCTGCACCGGAGCCACGAACAGCGTGTCGGGCAGATACGCGAAGTAGAGCTTCTGATCGCCGATCTCGATCTGGCCGATGCTGCTGCCGGGGCAGGCGGACGACAGCTTGGTTGCCAGGGTGACGACACCCTTGTAGCTGCCGTCGATGTGCTGCGGCTGCGGCGTCGGTGCCTGCGGCTGGGTTCCGGCCGCCACACGACCCGAGGAATTGCCGCAGCCGACCAGGCCCAGGCCGCAAATGGACATGAGCAGCGTTGCGATCACGGTTGGTCTCGGCACGGGCTTCTCCAGATGGATGCGACGGGATCAAACCGGAAAGTGCTTGCCCCGGCAATCACCGACGCACGGCACGGATGCACAGGACGTATTTTCCTTCTCTGCCGACCGTTTTCCTGCTTCAAGCGCGCCGGTGACATTCCTGACCGATTTCGGCGACCAAGCGGTGGTGCTGCCGGTCGCCGTGACCGTGGCCGTGGCACTCATGCTCCTGGGCTGGCGCCGCGGCGCACTGGCCTGGCTGACCGGCGTGCTCGGCACGCTCGCGGTGATGCTGGTTCTCAAGTTGCTGTTCGGCGCCTGCGGCGACCTGATCCCGGGTGCCGACATCCACAGCCCGAGCGGCCATACCGCGGCCGCGGCCGTGACGTATGGCGGCATCGTCGCGCTGCTTGGCGCCTCGGCCGGGATGACCCTGGCGTTTTCGTCCGCCGCCGCCGCCGCGTTCGGGGTGTCCCGCGTGGTGCTCGGCCTTCATACACCGCCCGAGGTGCTGATAGGCGGCCTCGTCGGGCTTGCCGGCGCGGCGCTGATGCTGCGCCTGGCTGGCCGGCCGCCGCCGGTCAAACGGCGCAACACCGGCCTGCTTGCCGCCCTGCTGGTCGCCCTGGTGCTGTTTCACGGCGCCCATGTCCACGCCGAGACCTCGATCAGCCGGTTCGCCCGTCTGCTGGAGATCTGGCCGCTTTCCGTCTGTCGAGCCGGGCCGTCGGGTTGAACTGTCGCGGCGGCTGTCCTAGAACGCGGCGCTCGGTTGCGGTCCCGTTCGTCTAGAGGCCCAGGACACCGCCCTCTCACGGCGGTAACAGGGGTTCGAATCCCCTACGGGACGCCAAATCGCCTCGACTTTTATGGCACACCGAAACTGAAACTGCACGGCAGCGCTGGTTTCCGGCTGCATGGCCGCGCCTGGTGGTTTGAGCCGTTGCTTCGGAAACCTCATCCCGTTATCGATACGCGCGATTTGCGTGACTAGAGCATCGCCGGTCGTTCCGATCGGCCCAAGGAGAGAGAAGCGCCCGTGCCTCCGTACCCTGTCCGCAAGACCGTCGGCCCGACCCTCTCCCGTCGCATTTTCCTCGGCTCCGTGTTGCTGACGGCGTCCTGTGGGCCCAATCTGCCGCCCTTGCCGCCGGCGCCGGATACCGCCTACCGGCTCGGGCCTGGCGACCAGGTCCGCATCATAACGTTCGGCGAACAGCAACTGACCGGCGATTTCCGGGTCAGCGATGGCGGAACGCTCTCGGTGCCACTGATCGGCACGGTCAGGGCCACCGGGCTGACATCGCGGCAGCTGGCGGACGCGATCTCGGCGGAGTTGAAGCGCCGGAAGTTGTTTCAGGACCCGAGTGTCGTCGTCGAGGTGACCGCCTATCGACCGGTGTTCATTCTCGGCGAAGTCAGCAAGCCGGGGCAGTATCCGTTCCAGCCCGGAATGACGGTGTTGACCGCGGTGGCCGTGGCAGGCGGGTTCACCTACAGGGCCATCGAGGATTACGCGTCGGTGTTGCGCAACAACGGCGGTGGCAAGCCCGTGGAGGGGCGCGCTCGAGGCGCGACCCTGCTAGCCCCGGGCGACGTCGTCACCGTGTACGAGCGGGTTTTCTGATCTCTCGCACGCTTCCGCACGAGCGGCTTCCCGGTCGATAACGGGCCGTCGGCCCGATCCGGCGAACGGCCGGTGCGCATGCCGTCAGGGTGTGGTTGACGACCAATCCGCGCCGCCGCCATTTGGGTGCGTTCCTGTCTCGGGACGACCGGCTGACGGTCGAAACTGCACCGCAATGTTAAGCTTGTCAGGTTCCTTTACACTGGCACTGACTGTGTGTTGCTAACGCTCTGTAAATGCCCGTAATCCGGCATTGGCACGGATTGTGCTGATCCGGATAGCGGATAGACCTTAGAGCAGACAAGCACCGATATGTTCATATGTAACTTATTTTTCCGGGATGTTTCGGACGTCGCCCCCGGTGTGCCGGTACGTGTGCAGCGGCGGAACAGCCGCTGCGCAGGCGATGGCACCAAAGCGGCCCTGTGGGGCGGCCTGTCGAGACGTGCGCCGATAATTCGGGGGACGCGCTGATGTGCGGGATCATGGGTGTGATCGGCACGCGCCCCGCGGCGCCGTTGCTGTTGGACGGTCTGCGTCGGCTGGAATACCGCGGCTATGACAGCGCCGGGATCGCGACGTTGGTGAACGGCCATATCGAGCGGCGGCGGGCGGAGGGCAAGCTCGGCAATCTGGCCGCCTCCCTGGACCGCATGGCGCTGCCCGGGGTGACCGGCATCGGCCACACCCGCTGGGCGACGCACGGCGCGCCGACCGAGACCAACGCGCATCCGCACGGCACGGCGCGGGTCTCCATCGTGCACAACGGCATCATCGAGAACCACGCCGAGCTGCGCGCCGAGCTGGAGGCGGCGGGGCAGGAGTTCAGCACCGAGACCGACACCGAGACGGTGGCGCAGCTGGTCGATCACAACCTCGGGCTCGGGATGAGCCCGGTCGAGGCGGCCGGCGCGGCGCTTGCGCGGCTGGAGGGCGCCTACGCGCTGGCGATGATCTTCGCCGGGCATTCCGAGCTGATCGTCGGCGCGCAGCACGGCGCGCCGCTGGCGGTGGGCTTCGGCGAGGGCGAGATGTTCGTGGGCTCCGACGCGCTGGCGCTGGCGCCGCTGACCCGGCGCATCGCCTACCTGCGCGACGGCGACTGGACGGTGGTGGACCGCCAGGGTGCCCGCTTCTTCGACGCCGAGGGGGCCGAGGTGGAGCGGCCGATCAAGCTGACCCGGCTCACCGGGGCGGCGATCGGCAAGGGCGACTACCGGCACTTCATGGAAAAGGAGCTGCACGAGCACCCGGCGGTGATCGGCGACACCTTGCACCGCATGGTGAGCCCGTCG
>JAABUQ010011028.1_pt1 | contig 11681 bp, 8 predicted proteins | sample 5560001 | NCBI WGS metagenome assembly JAABUQ01 (sample SAMN10711888, study PRJNA513371) | rock metagenome | isolation source: Antarctica rocks | place: Antarctica: Victoria Land, Finger Mt nord | collected 2015-12-18
TGATGACCGATTTCGAGCGCATGTTCGGCTACTTTCCCCGGCTCAAGGAGCGCTACAAGCAGCAGGCCGGCACGTTGTCGGGCGGCGAGCAGCAGATGCTGGCGATCGCTCGGGCGCTGGTGCTGCGGCCCCGGCTGCTGCTGCTCGACGAACCCTCGGTCGGGCTCGCCCCGCTGATCGTGCGCGACATCTTCGACATCCTCGCCCGCATCCTCGCCGACGAGCGGGTCAGCATCCTCGTCGTCGAGCAGAACGCCAACCTCGCACTCCAGCTCGCCAACCGCGCCTACCTCCTGGAGACCGGGCGCATCGTGATCTCCGGCGCCGCGGCGGACATCCGCAACGACGAGGCGATCCGCCGCTCCTACCTCGGCTACTAGGGAAAGGCTGCCGCCACCATGCAGGGCGTTCTCCACCAGATCCTGTCGGGCATCGCCACCGGCGGCATCTACGCCTCCGTGGCGCTGGCGCTGGTGATGATCTACCAGGCGACGCACCACGTGAACTTCGCGCAGGGCGAGATGGCGACGCTGTCGACCTACATCGCCTACACGATGGTCACCGCGGGCTGGTCGTACTGGGTGTCGTTCATCGTCACCGTGGTGGTCTCGTTCATCATGGGCGTGCTGGTGGAGCGCATCTTGATGCGGCCGATGGAGAACGCGCCCGTGCTGGCCTCGGTCGGCATCTTCATCGGGCTGCTGCTGATCGTGAACGCGATGACCGGCTGGATCTGGGACTTCACCATAAAAACGTTCCCGAGCCCGTTCAGCAGCACGACCCCGTTGCTCGGCGGCTTCCTGTCCGGCCACGAGCTCGGCTCGACCGTCGTGACCCTGCTCGTGCTGCTTCTGGTCTACGTGTTCTTCCGCCATACCAGTCTCGGGCTGGCGATGCGGGCGGCGGCCTACAACCCGCGCTCCAGCCGGCTGGTCGGCGTGCGGGTGGGCTGGATGCTGGCGCTGGGCTGGGGGCTGGCGGCGTCGATCGGCGCCATCGCCGGCATGATGATCGCGCCGATCGTGTTCCTCGATCCGAACATGATGGCCGGCGTGCTGCTCTACGCCTTCGCCGGGGCCTTGCTGGGCGGCATCGAGAACCCGCTCGGCGCCGTGGTCGGCGGCTTCGCCGTCGGCGTGATCGAGAACCTGGGCGGCGCCTACGTGGTGGGCACCGAGTTGAAGCTGTCGCTGGCCCTCGTCATCATCGTCGCGGTGCTGATGGTCAAGCCGAACGGCCTGTTCGGCCGCGTCGTGATGAGCAGGGTGTAGGGCATGAGCGAAGTCACCGCGGAAGCCACGGAGGCCGCGACCCCGATCAGCACGCAGGCGCCGGTGCGCGGCGGCGTCGGGACGGCGGTCACGGTCGTGGTGGTGCTCTGCGCCGCGGTTGGCCTCGCGTTCTACGCGAGCAACTACCACCTGTTCCAGCTCACCATGCTGGTGGTCTACGCCATCGCCATCCTCGGCCTCAATCTGGCGACCGGGTACAACGGCCAGATCTCGCTGGGGCACGGCGCGTTCTACGCCGTCGGCGCCTACACCGCCGCCATCCTGATGTCGAACTTCGACGTGCCGTACTGGGCAACCCTGCCGGTCGCCGCCGCGGTCAGCGCCTTCATCGGCTTCCTCGTCGGGTTCCCGGCGTTGCGGTTCACCGGGCTGTACCTCGCGCTGACCACGTTCGCGCTGGCCGTGGCGGTGCCGCAGCTGCTCAAGTTCAAGCTCATCGAGCAGTGGACCGGCGGCGTACAGGGGATCGTGATCTCCAAGCCCGACGCGCCGTTCGGGCTGCCGCTGAACCCCGACCAGTATCTCTACCTGTTCACCGTGGCGGTCGCCGCGGTGCTGTTCCTGCTGGCCTGGAACCTGATCCGCGGCCGCATCGGCCGCGCCATGATGGCGATCCGCGACCACGCGCTGGCCGCCGAGGCGATGGGCATCAACCTCGCCCGGCTGAAGACCGGCACCTTCGCGGTCAGCGCGATGTACACCGGCATCGCCGGCGCGCTGAGCGCCATCGCGGTCGAGTTCGTCGCCCCGGACAGCTTCACCGTGCAGGTATCGATATTCCTGTTCGTCGGCCTGGTGGTGGGCGGCGTCGCCTCGCTGACGGGCGCGCTGTTCGGCGCCGCCTTCATCGTGTTCGTGCCCAACGTCGCCGAGCAGATCTCCAAGGCGGCGCCCGGCGCGATCTACGGCGTGATCCTGATCGCGTTCATGTATCTTATGCCCTCCGGCGTCGCCGGCCTGCTGGGGCGTCTGTTCCGGCGCGTTGCACCCCGCCGGCGGTGAACATCGGCTCCGTTACTAGTAGAGCTGGGTCGATAGTCCCCACGTCTCAGGTTCCCCCTGGTTGTAGGACTGCGTGGCGCCAAGGAAGAAGACGTCGGCCAACACTTGGCGTGGCCCGAAACCGGAAAGCTACGTTGGGGTCACCTGGGATTCGGGGAACCGGGCGAGGCACGAAGCCAAATACGCAGATCGTCCCCGCTTCACGGCCATCGAACTTGCCGATTGGTCCCGCGTCTTCAAGCGAGTCGACATTGAGCACCCCAAGCCAGGCAAGAACAGCTTTCAGGCCCTCGTCGGCCGTCAGGTGATCGGGGTCGATCTTGTAATCCGCACGGCGGTTTATTTTGTGGCATACACCAAGGACCATGGCATCATCGAAGTCATCAGCGTCCGGTTCGCCAACGCCGAGGAGCGGGCGATCTTCTTCCGCTAGGCGACTGATCTATCGCGAGCCGACCAAGCCTGCCCGCGAGACAAGTCAGGGCCCGGAGCAAGCCCAGCCAACGCTGGATCGGGATGCCCTGGATGCCTTGGCCTGGATCGAGTCCGGGATGCCGGACGACAAGGTAGGCCACGGTCCTGATGCCCCCAGGCTCACGCCTGAGCAGCTGGCGGGATTCGAGTCGGCCTCCTACGTCCTGGAAGCCGCGCCGGTCCTCAAGCCGTCTGTGACAGCTCCCAAGAAGACCATACGTAGGAGATAGCTCCTCCTAACCATGGGCGCTGCCCCCACGAGATAGCCGGATCAAGTCCGACCATGACGCGTTGGCGAGTGGCCAGCTAAGCACCAAGTCCGTGGCGTGGAGGAGGAAGTCGATCGCATGGCCATCCTGAAGATCGCGCGCATGGGGCATCCCGTGCTGCTGCAGCGGGCGGACTCGGTGCCCGATCCGGGCGCCCCGGAGATACGCCGCCTGGTCGCCGACATGATCGAGACCATGGAGGACGCATCGGGCGCCGGGCTTGCCGCGCCGCAGGTGCATGTGCCGCTGCGTCTGTTCGTCTTCCGAGTGTCCCAGGAGCGGGCGAGCGGCGAGGCCACCGACGCTCCGGTCGGCAACACCGTCGTCATCAACCCGGAGATCGAGCTGCTAGGCGACGACCGCGTGCTTCGGTGGGAGGGATGCCTGTCGATCCCCGGCCTGCGCGCCGCCGTGCCGCGTGCGCCGCGCATCCGCTATCGCGGGTCCGACTGCGACGGCAATCCGATCGGCGGCGAGGTGTCGGGCTTCCATGCCGGCGTGGTGCAGCACGAGTACGACCACCTCGACGGCATCCTGTACCCGATGCGGATGACCGATTTCTCGCTGTTCGGCTTCAACGAGGAGCTCGCGCGAGCGCTGACGGCCGGCCGATGATGGCGCCGCCCGAGCGCAGTCCGGAGCGCGACGCCGCGATCGAGGCGCTGCTGCCCAACGTGCCGTTCGACGGCTGGACCGCGCGAGCGCTGCGGGCCGCACTCGTCTCGATCGGGCAGCCGGCCGACGACGCCGCGCTGCTGTTCCCCGGAGGTGCCGGCGACATGGTCGAGGCGTTCTGCGATCTCGCCGACCGCCGCATGGAGGCGGAGTGCGCGACGCTCGATCTCGCGGCGCTGCGGGTTCCGGAGCGCGTGCGGGCGGTGCTCGCGTTACGGCTGCGGCAGAACCGCCCGCAGCGGGAGGCGATCCGGCGGGCGCTCGGCCTGCTCGCCTCGCCGCGCCACGGGCGTCTCGCCGCCGCCTGCACCGCGCGCACGGTGGACGCGATCTGGCACGCCGCCGGCGATCGGTCGGCCGACTGGAGCTGGTACAGCAAGCGGGCGATCCTGGCGTCGGTCTACACTGGGGTGATCCTGTTCTGGCTGCGCGACCAGGATGAGGACGACGCCGCGACGCTCGCGTTCCTCGACCGCAGGCTGGCGGGCGTGGCGCGGATTGGCCGCGTGCGGCGCCGCGTCGAGCAGGTTTTGCGGCGCGCTTGAGGTAAACCGGACGGTTCGTTCCGCGTTCTTTCATCTTGTTCGGGGAGGAGACGAGGGATGCGCGGTATTCTGCTTTGGCTGATCGGGATTCCGATCCCGATCATCATCCTGTTGTATTTGTTTCACGTGATCTGAGGGCCGCCCTCACCCCTGCCCTCTCCCGGAGGGAGAGGGGGGTCGTAAAGGCCTCTCCCGTCGTAACGCCCTCTCCCCTCGGGAGAGGGTTGGGTGAGGGTCTTACCCGACCCCCTCCGCCAGCCGCGCCAGGTGATACGGCGTGTCGCCGAACATGTGCTCGATCACCATGATGCGGCGGAAGTAGTGGCCGACGCTGTATTCCTCCGTCATGCCGATGCCGCCGTGCAGCTGGATGCCTTGCTGGGAGACGAACTTGCCGGCCTGGCCGACGCCGACCTTCGCCATCGAGATGGCGCGCGCGCGTTCGGCGGGGTCGGGCTCGTCCACCGAGACGGCCGCCAGCATCGCCATGCTGCGGCCCTGCTCGAGGGCGACGAACATCTCGGCGGAACGATGCTGCAGCACCTGGTTGCGGCCGATCGGCTGGCCGAACTGCTCGCGCGTCTTGAGGTATTCGAGCGTGGTGGACTGGATGGTCTCCATCGCGCCGACCACCTCCCCGGCGGTCGCGGCGATGCCGGCCTCGATGACCCGCTCGATGATCGGCAGGCCGTTGCCGGGCTCGCCGAGCAGGTCCGTGTTGGAGACACGCACGCCCGACAGCGCGATCTCGGCGGCGCGCGAGCCGTCGCGCATCGCGTAGCCGCGCCGCGCCACCCCGTTGGCGCTCGCGTCGACGAGGAACAGGCTGATGCCGTCCGTGTCGTCGCGCTCGCCGGCGGTGCGGGCGCTGACGATCAGCTTGTCGGCGCTGTCGCCGTGGGCGACCACGCTCTTGCCGCCCTCGATGATCCAGCCCTGGCCGTTCGGCTTGGCGGTGGTGAGCACGTCGGTCATGTCGTAGCGCGCCTGGCGTTCGCCGTGCGCGAAGGCGAGCTTGAGCTTGCCTTCGGCGATTTGCGGCAACAGGTCGGCGCGCTGGGTCTCGCTGCCGGCGAGCCGGAGCGCGGTGCCGCCGAGCACCACGGTGGGCAGGAACGGCTCGACCGAGAGCGCCCGGCCGAACGCCTCCATCACCAGCATCACCTCGACGGCGGTGCCGCCAAAGCCGCCGTACTCCTCGGGGAACGGCAAGCCCAATAGCCCGAGCTCGGCGTATTGCGACCAGAGCTCGGTGCTCCACCCCTCGGCTTCCTGGAGGTAGCGCTTGCGGGCCTCGAAGCTGTAGCGGTCGGCGAGCAGGCGGCGGATGCTGTCCTGCAGCAGCCGCTGGTCCTCGGAGAGGTCGAAATCCATTACAGCCCCAGCACCGCTTTGGTCAGGATGTTCTTCTGGATCTCGTTGGAGCCGCCGTAGATCGAGGCGGCGCGGAGGAACAGGTAGGCCGCCGTCGACTCCGAGGCCCAGTCGGGGCCGAGCTCGGGCTCGTTGCTGAGCGTCGCGTCGCTCTTGTGCCAGAACGGCATGGCGAGCGGGCCGCCGACGTCCATCGCCAGCTCGGTGGTGAGCTGCTGCAGCTCGGAACCCTTGATCTTGAGCGCCGAGGAGAGCGGGTCGGGCTTGCCGTTCACCTGCTTGGCGGCGGCGGAGACGACGCGGTTCTGGGTGATCTCCAGCGCCTTCACGTCCACTTCGAGCTGGGCCACGCGTTGGCGGAACGCCGGGTCATCGATCAGCGGCCGGCCATTGGCGCGCATCTCGCGGGCGTGCTCGACGGAGAAGCGGATGCGCTCCTTCGACTTGCCGAGGCGGGCGATGCCGACGCGCTCGTTGCCGAGCAGGAACTTGGCCACGTCCCAGCCCTTGTTCTCCTCGTACACGAGGTTCTCCACCGGGACGCGGACGTCGTCGTAGAAGGTCTCGTTGAGGTGGTGCGCGCCGTCGATCGAGATGATCGGCCGCACCGTCACGCCCGGCGTCTTCATGTCGACCAGGATGAACGAGATGCCCTCCTGCCGCTTGCGCGCGTTCGGGTTGGTGCGGACGAGCAGGAACACCCAGTCCGCCATGTGCGCGGTCGAGGTCCAGATCTTCGAGCCGTTGATGACGTAATGATCGCCGTCGCGGACGGCGGATGTCCGCAGCGCGGCAAGATCGGACCCGGCGCCGGGCTCGGAGAAGCCCTGGCACCACCAGTCGTCGAGGTTGGCGGCGCGCGGCAGGAATCGCTGCTTCTGCGCCTCGTTGCCGAACTGGATCAGCACCGGGCCGATCATGGTGATGTTGAAGCCGGACAGCTCGGGGGCGGGGGCGAGCAGGTTCTCCTCGAGGAAGATCATCTTCTGGATCGGCGTCCAGCCCGGCCCGCCGTATTCCTTGGGCCAGCCATAGGTGGCCCAGCCCTTCTTGTTGAGGATGCGCTGCCAGGCGACGATGTCCTCCTTGGAGGCGCGGTCGCCGAGGTACATGCGCTGCTTGATGTCGGCGGGGAGGTTGTCGCGGATGAACGCGCGCACCTCCTCGCGAAATGCTTGCTCCTCCGGGGTGAAGCGCAGGTCCATTCGGTCCCTCCCTGGTGATCCGTCGGTTGGGGCGGATTGTGGGGCGGTTGGCGGATGGGGGCAAGTTGCGGCCGGGATCGGAGGGCTGCTACGCGACCTGTCCAGAGTGCGTCGAACCCGGAGACCCCGCCGATGCCGTCCGCGCTACGCTCACGCTGGGGCCAGCTGCTCCTTGGCATCGTCTGCATGGTGATGATCGCCAACCTGCAATACGGCTGGACGCTGTTCGTTCTGCCGATCGACCAGGCGCACCATTGGGGCCGGGCCGCCATCCAGGTCGCCTTCACCATCTTCGTCTTGTGCGAGACCTGGCTGCTGCCGCTCGAGGGTTACGTGATCGACCGGATCGGGCCGAAGCTGACCGTCGGCGCGGGCGGGCTGCTGATCGGCGCCTCGTGGGTGCTGAACGGCATGGCTGCCTCGCTGGCTCTCCTGTATGCCGCCGCGGCCCTCGGCGGCGTCGGCGCCGGGTTCGTCTACGGGGCCACCGTGGGCAATGCCATAAAATGGTTTCCCGACCGCCGCGGCCTGGCCGCCGGCCTCACCGCCGCCGGCTTCGGGGCCGGCTCAGCCGTCACCGTGGTGCCGATCTCCAACATGATCGCGAGCAGCGGCTATCAGCTCACGTTCGTCGTGTTCGGCCTGCTGCAAGGGATCACGGTGGCCCTGGTGGCCTTGGCGCTGCGCGCACCGCCGGGCCAGGAAGCCGCGCGCGTGGCGCCGCTGTCGCCGGGCGGCATGAACGCCACGCGGCCGTCCCGCCTGCACGAGGTCACCCGCGACTACGCGCCGGGCGAGGTGGCGCGCGAGCCGGTGTTCTGGGTGATGTACTTGATGTTCGTGCTGGTGGGCGCCGGCGGGCTGGTCGCCACGGCGCAGCTTTCGGTCATCGCCGCCGACTTCGGCGTCGCCAAGACGCCGGTGACGCTGCTTGGCCTCACGTTGCCGGCGCTCACGTTCGCGCTCTCGCTCGACCGGGTGCTGAACGGCCTCACGCGGCCGTTCTTCGGTTGGGTCTCCGACCGGATCGGCCGCGAGAACACCATGTTCGTGGCGTTCCTTCTCGAGGGTCTCGGGATCGTCGCGCTGATCGCGCTGGCGAGCGACCCGGTGGCCTTCGTGATGCTGACCGGCGTGGTGTTCTTCGCGTGGGGTGAGATCTACTCGTTGTTTCCGGCCACCTGCGGCGACACGTTCGGTCGCCGCTTCGCCGCCACCAATTACGGCCTGCTCTACACGGCCAAGGGCACGGCGGCGCTGCTGGTGCCGCTCGGCAGCCTGCTGCGCGAGGCGACCGGCAACTGGCTCGCCGTGCTCTACGCCGCGGCGTCGGTGAACCTGCTGGCGGCGGCGTTGGCGCTTCTCGCGCTAAAGCCGATGCGCCGCCGCTTCATCCGTCGCTCGATGGAGGCGCGTGCCGCGGAGCGGATCGCGGCGGCTCAGACGCATGCGCAGAGCCGGGCCAGCGCGGCGGGCGGGAATGCGCGGTAGCGGATCGTTCGAGAGGTCGGCTGCATCGCTGGTCCGCCCCGACCCTCGCTACTAGCGGGCGGGGTGCGGTTCGAGCACCCGGGGCTCGGCCGCGGGCGTGTTCTCAGCCGAGGCCCTGACGGTGCGGTGCTCGGTCCACGCCATCGGCGACAGCGCGCCGCCGCCCAACGGCGGGATGCCAAGCCGCTGCAACGTGGCCAGCAGATCGTCGAGGCAAGCCTCGGGGTCGGCGAGCCAGTGCGAACCCCAGCAGCGCCAGAACACCCAGCCCATGCGTTCGAGCGCGCGCTGGCGATGCAGGTCGGCGGCCCACCGGTCGGGGCCGTGATACGTGTCGCCGTCGAGTTCCACCGCGAGCCGATTGGTGTCGCCTTCCACCACGAAATCGATGCGAAAGCCGCCGACCTCGACCTGCGGCCGCAGCCGGTAGCCGAGCTGCAGCAGGCGGCCGCCGACGTCGCGCTCGAACGGCGAGTCGCACGCATCCAGCACATGCGTCCCCTGCGGCGTGACGGCGCCTTCCATGGGCGCGCGGAAATGCTCGATCACGCCGAGCTTGAGGTCGTTCGGCGCCAGCATCGACGCCGTGACCGACCGCACGAGGTAGAGGCGGTCGCGCGCCCGCGACATCGCCACGTTGAAGCGCTGCTGGATGCTCTTGGCGGTCTGCGCCCGCTGCGTCTGCGGGCACGCCACCATCGAGAGGAACATGATGTCGCGTTCCTGGCCCTGGAACGTCGCGGCGTTGCCGCACGTCAATCGGTGCCGCGTCATCGCCTCGGTGCCGACCTCCGCCACCAGGCGATCCTGGATGTGCTTGGCCTGCTTGTCGCCGATCAGCGAGATCACGCCCATCGAGCGCCCGGCGTAGGCGGGGTCGTCGATCAGGCGCTTGATCTCGGCGACGACGGCGTCCGCCTCGGCGCGGTTGACATCGAGCACGCGCTGGCCGTCGGCGACGTAGATGTCGACGAGCGGCGGGTCCAGTCGCTCGGCCGCGGTGGGGACGCGCAGCGGGATCAGCGCTTTCGGGTAGAGCTTGCTCGAATAGCGGATCAGCGGCTCGACGCAGCGGAAATGCTCGCGCAACAGGATGACGGCGCCGGGCATGGTGATGGCGGCGATATCGTACAGCGAGGTGGTCGGTTCCAGCGCCGTCTCCAGCACCGTGCCGCGCAGGAACGTCTCGCGCAGGCGGATGACGAACGCCTCCTCGATCGCCACGCCGCTGGGCGAGACCTGCTTGTCATCCCCCACGACGAGCAGCTTGCTGCCGCGCATCACGACGGGCAGGGCGGTGATGTCCGACTGGCTCGCCTCGTCGATGATGACCAGATCGAAGGTGCCGAGCTCGCTCGGAAGCTGCTCGGCGACGCGCCATTCGGGCAGGATCCAGCACGGCACCGCCGCGGCGGCCTCCAGTGCCGCCTCGCGGATCGCGCGCCGGCGGCGGTTGGCCGACTTGCCGGTGCCGGCACCGAGTTCGCGCACCGCCAGGCTGAAGCGCGCCAGCGCCGACGCCATTCCCGCGGTTATGCCGCGCTTCAGCCCCAGGAACGTGGTGACGCGGACCATGTCGCCCATGACGGCCCGCTGTTCGCGCTCCAGCGCGGCGTGGCGGGCGGACAGGTCGGCGACGGTTCCCCGGCATGAGATGCGGCGGACGTAGCCGGCGGCGCGCGCCCACTCCCAGGTCTGCGGCCACGAGGCGGGTGTCAGCGCGTCGCTCGGGTCCGGGCAATCGAGCAGCAGCCGCGTCGCCCATCGCGGCGCGCCGCACGCGGCGACGCTGCCGGCGATGGCCTCGAGCCGCTCGCGCAGCGGGCGCAGCCCGTGCAGCCGGCGGGCCTCCGCGAGGATGCGCTGCCATCCCTCGGCGAGCTGCCTCGGCTCGACGGCGGGGCTGCCGAGCGCGGCCCGGACCTCGGTCAGCGCGGCGTGGAACGGCAGCGCCGCGTCCGCGGGCATGGACGCCAGACGCCGCGCGATGTCGCGGGCGTCGGTGCCGCCCTGTTGCTCGAGATGGCACGCCAGCGCCTCGCGCACCGCGCCGATTTCGCCGTCGAGGATGACGCGGCGGGCGTCCACCCCGAACGGGAACAAGGCGCCGAGAACCCGCATCCGATCCGCGGCCTGCAGGTGGAGGTCGTGCATCCGCTCCACCAGGCGACCGAGCCGCAGGAGCTCCGGCCCGCCATCGGGCCAGGCCGGGGGCAGGGGAGGGAAGCCGACTGCGCCCGCCGCCGCCGACCAGCGGCCGAGGAATCCGTGCGCGCGCTTCTGCCAAGCGCGGTAGTCGCGCGCCAAGGCCCAGGCGGCGGCATCCCCGGGCGCCCGCGCCTCGACCCGCACCGCGTCGATCCGCGCCCTGAGCGACGACTTGCCGAACGCCAAGACGCCGAACGGCTTGCGTCCGTTGGCCAGGGCGTCGATGGCGGCATCGAACGGCGGGTTGCCGGGCTCGACGCCGGGGGTTTCCACGCCGCGCAATGCGAACTGGCGGCCGGCGAAGGCGAGCCCGACCCACTCCTGGCAGAGCGCGCGCATGGCGGCTTCGGCGGCGGGGTCGGCGTGTCGCGCCCCCAGCAACGTCCGGTAGAGATCGACGATCCAGTCGTCCTGGGCGACGTCGGCGCGCCATTCCCCGAACCGGTCGAGCCATTCGAGGAGCGCGCGGGCATCGTCGGTCGTGGCGCCGCCCGTCGAGATGCGCGGCAGCTCGCCGCTCTCCTCACGGTCCTTCGAGACCTGCTCGCGCGCGAGGGCGTGATGCGCGGCGAGCAAGCGCGGAACGTCCGGCAGGGCGTCGGCGCGCGGTAGCTGCCCGCTCGGATAGACGATGTCGGCACCCAACGCCGCCCGGATGGTGCGCGCCTCGGCGATATCGGCGGCCTCGAAGCGGGCGACGAACCGTTCTTCCATGTCGAGCGGGTCGGAGAACCACGCGTGCGCCGCGCGCTCGTCCTCGACCACCGCCGCCAGCGCCATCGGCACGTAGCGCTGACCGCGATACATGACCTCGGTCAGATTGAGAGCGGCGTGCTCGGCGATACGTCGCTCGATGGACGCGAGCTCGCCTTGCACGCGCGCAAGCTTCTCCTCGAGGTCGGACAACAGCCGGCGATACGCGGCCCGGTCGATCTGCTTGACCTGGCTCGACAGGATGTCGACGGCGGTTTCGAGCTGGCGGGCGCCCTCGCCGTCGCTCTGGATGATGGCGATCGCCAGATCACGAACTTCGGCGGGCAATTTCTGCTGGATGGCCGACAACGCTTCCGGCGTGCGCGCCGACACCAGCACGCGCCGCCCGGTCGCCATGTAGTGACAGATGATATTGGCGATCGTGTGTGTCTT
>JAABUQ010011031.1_pt1 | contig 11680 bp, 9 predicted proteins | sample 5560001 | NCBI WGS metagenome assembly JAABUQ01 (sample SAMN10711888, study PRJNA513371) | rock metagenome | isolation source: Antarctica rocks | place: Antarctica: Victoria Land, Finger Mt nord | collected 2015-12-18
CGCAGCCGTCGGCCGACGAGTTCGCCAGGCTGGAGCCGGACCGGGCGTTCTTGGCCGACCTCGCCCGCCGGACCGGCGGCGAGGTGGTCGATGGCGACCGGCTCGAATCGTTCGTCGCCGGCCTCGCCGCCCGCGACGCCCCGATCAACGAGCCCTGGACCTCGCCGCTCTGGCACGAGCCGCTCTATTTCCTGCTCGCCCTCGCCGCCCTCGCCGCCGAGTGGGGTTTGCGGCGGGTCAACGGCCTGGCCTGAACCGTCCGAGGGACACCCCAAGCCATGAACATTCTCGCCCTCTCGCTTGCCCTCTGCCTCGCCCCGCCCGACGACGGCCCGGAGCCCGCCCAAGCGACGGTGATCGTCGTCGTCGGCTCGCCCGGCTCGGCCGATTACGAGGTCCAGTTCCGCCAGTGGGCCGACCGTTGGCGGGCCGCCGCCGCGAAGGGCTTGGCCCGATTCGTGGCGATCGGCCTGGATCGGGAGCCCGGAGGGTCCGACCACGACCGGCTCCGCGACGCCCTGGCCGCCGCCAAGGCCGGGCCGCTCTGGCTCGTCCTGATCGGCCACGGGACCTTCGACGGCCGCGAGGCCAAGTTCAACCTCCGAGGGGCCGACCTGACCGACGCCGAGCTCGCCGGCTGGCTCGCCTCGAGCCCCGCGAGGCCCTTGGCCGTGCTCGACTGCACCTCGTCCAGCGGGACTTTCCTGCCCAGGCTCTCGGGCGAAGGGCGGGTGGTCGTCACGGCGACCAAGTCGGGACAGGAGCAGAACTTCGCCCGCTTCGGCGAATACCTCGCCCACGCCATCGGCGACCCCGCCGCCGACGGCGACAAGGATGGTCAGGTCTCGCTCCTCGAGGCCTTCCTCGCCGCCAGCCACGATGTCGCCGAGTTCTACAAGGGGAAGTCCCGCCTCGCCACCGAGCACGCCCTCATCGACGACAACGGCGACAAGCTCGGCACCTCCGCCGACTGGTTCCGAGGCGTCCGCGCGACCAGGAAGGCCGAGGACGGGGCCAAGCTCGACGGCGTCCGGGCCCACCAGATCCACCTCGTCCCCGGCGACCGCGAGCGCTCGCTCAGCCCCGAGGCCCGCCGCCGCCGCGACGAGATCGAGCTGGCCGTCGCCGCCCTCCGGGACCGCAAATCCACCCTCCCGGCCGACGAATATTACCGCCAGCTCGACCCCTTGATGCTCGACCTCGCCCGGATTCACGCCGGGCCCGTCGACCGCGATCCGGGCCACGGGCACTGACCGGACGGCGTTTTGCACGGGAAGGGCGTTTCCGACGTCGGGGTGTTCGGCGGAAGGCCGCACACCCGGCGAACTTTGTCCAGCCCCTCGGTCCGGCCACAATCCCTGTCCATCCGGCCGGTTCGAGAGGATAATGAGGACGAGGCGAGGGCCGAAGGTGCCGGGAAAGTTGACCCGGTGCCGCTTTTGCCTATAAGTCCTCTCGCACCACCGGACCGACCTCCCCGACTCATTTCCGATGGCCCCCGCCCCGCGGTCCGGGCGGCGCCGCAGAGAGGCCTGGTTAGTCGCGTGAGCAAGCGAGCAAACACCGAGGTGGCCGGGCGGACCGCCGTCCCGTTCGAGGTCGCCTTCCGCCACCGCCTCCACTACACGGACGACGTCTTCGGCGCCGATGGCGACGTCCTCATCGACGTCCTGGAACCCTCGGGCGACCTGCCGGCCCGGGTCCAGTTCTGGGTCGATGGCCACGTCGCCGACGTTAGGCCCGACCTCGTCCCGGCCCTGGACCGGATCGGCTCGGGGCACCCGGGGCGGTTCTCCTCGGCCGGCGAGGTCCAGGTCGTCCCCGGCGGCGAGGCCGTCAAGAACGACCCGGCGCACCTCGAACGGATCCTCAAGGCGATCCACGACGCCGACCTCGACCGCCGGAGCTACATGGTCGTCGTCGGCGGCGGCGCGGTGCTCGATGCTGTCGGCTTCGCCGCGGCCATCGCCCACCGGGGGATCCGCCTGGTCCGCCTGCCGACGACCACGCTCGCCCAGGGGGATTCGGGCGTCGGCGTGAAGACCGCGATTAATTTCTTCGGCAAGAAGAACTGGCTCGGCGCCTTCGCCGTCCCCTGGGCCGTGATCAACGACACGGCCTTGCTCGCGAGCTTGCCCGATCGCGACTTCATCGCCGGCTTCTCCGAGGCCGTCAAGGTCGCGCTGCTGAAGTCCCCCGAGGTCTTCGCCCGCCTCTGCCGCGACGCCTCCAAGATCCGCCGGCGCGACCTGGTCGCCGCCCTGCCGATGATCCGGGCCTCCGTCGAGTTCCACCTGGCCCACATCACCGAGGGGGGCGACCCCTTCGAGGCCCGCGAGGCCCGGCCGCTCGACTTCGGCCACTGGTCGGCCCACAAGCTCGAGCCGATGAGCCGGTTCTCGATCCGTCACGGCGAGGCCGTCGCCATCGGCGTGGCCATCGACAGCGTCTATTCCTCGCTCGCCCACGGCTTCCCCAAAGCCGACGCCGACCGGGTCCTCCGCTGCCTGGCCCACCTCGGCTTCATCCTGGATCACCCCTTGCTCCAGGATACCGACGTCCTCTTCGACGGCCTCGAAGAGTTCCGCCAGCACCTCGGCGGTCGCCTGACCGTGACCATGCTCCGAGCCGTCGGCGACCCGGTCGATGCCCACGAGGTCGACGACGCCAAGATGCGGCAGGCCATCGAGCACGTCTCCCGCTTCCGGCTCGCCCCCGAGGCCGCCAACGGCGACCACGCCGGCGCTCGGGCCCCCAGCACGAACGGGACGTCCTGACATGCCCCCGACATCCGCAACCCGCGTCGCCCCGGCGATCCCGGGCCTGGCCCGGCTGCGCCCCCTGCTCGGCGAGATTAATGACACCAAGCGGATCCGGACGGCCGACCATCCCGCCAGCCTGGCGCACCTGGCGTTCGGCCGATCCTGGAGGCTCCTCCTCGCCGGCCGCGACCCGGCCGAGGTTGCCCTCCTGGAGATGGCCCGGGCCCTGATCGCGGCCCGGCTCGGCGGGGTCGACGCGGCCACCCTGGCCGGGGCGGGCCTGGAGACCGCCGAGATCCGCGCCATCTTCGAGGCCGCGATCGACACCTTGGCCGACCGGATGGGGCCCGAGATCCTGGGGCCGATCCGGGCCTCGGCCGCCGCCCTGGCGGCCGACCCCGTCTCGTTCATCGACGCCAACGTCCCCGATTTCGTCGGTAAGCTCGGCCGCCAGCCTCGGGCCGGCGCCACCCGGCCGGGCCACGCCCGCTTGATCCTCGAACCGCCCGAGGACCACGCCGAGCATTGCCAGGTCACGGCCGTCCACGGCGTCTTGGTCGCCCTGCTGAGCGGGGCCGACCCCGCCGTCCCGTTCCTCGCCGGCCTGTCGCACCACTTCCACAACGCTTATCTGCCCGACTCCGGCTTCGCGGGCGAAGAATTGCTCGGCCCCCACCTCGGCCCGATCATGGCCCGGTTCACCGCCAGGGCCTTGGCCCAACTCCCACCCTTCCTGGCCCGCCAGGTCGAGGAGGCCCGCAAGGTCCTCGGCCACGCCGACACGCCCGAAGCCCGCGCCTTCCACGCGGCCGACGTCCTCGACCGCGTGCTCCAGATGGACCACTACGCCCAGGTGGCCGCCTTCGAGCTGAGGCAGGCGCTCGACGACCTCGAGCTCGTCCACGCCGGCCCCCTGCAGGCGTACCAGAATGCCGTCCTGGCCGACGCGGGATTGGTCGGATGAACGCGGCGACCCGGAAGGCCCGGGAAGTCCCGCTGATCGACCCGACCTCGGGCCGGCCGCTCCGGGCGGATCGACCCTGGTCCCTGACCGACGGCGAAACCCGCTGGCCGGTCGTCGCCGGCATCCCCTACCTCCGGCCCGGCCGTGACGCCTTGAGGCTCGCCGCCTTGGCCCGGCTCGACGCTGGCGACGATCGGGGGGCGCTGGTCCTGCTGCTCGCCGACCAGGACGACCACGCCCGGATCCCTCCGCCCGAAGCACCGGCCCTGGGGCTGTTGATCGACGCCGTGGAGGACGGCTCCGCCACCCTCCGGGACGCGATGGCCAGCCTCCGCTTCGGGCCGGTGGCCGACTACTTCGCCTACCGCTGGTCGAGCCCGACGTACCTGTCCGGCCTGGCCCTGCTCGACCGCCACGGCCCCCACGGCTCGACGATCGTCGAGGTCGCGTGCGGGATCGGCCACTACCTCCGCGACCTCGCCCGACGAGGCCGGCCTTGCCTCGGCGTCGACGTGGTGTTCGCCAAGCTCTGGCTGGCCCGGCGGTTCGTGGTCCCGCCCGAGGTCGGCCTCGCCTGCGGGGACGCCTCGCTCGGCCTGCCGATCGGCCCGCCCGCCGGCTCCGGCGCCGTCTTTTGCCAGGATGCGTTTTACTTCCTGGCCGACAAGCCGAAGGTGATCGAAGGGTTCCGCCGGGTCGTGGGAGAGTCGGGCGCGATCCTGATCGGCCACGCCCACAACGGCGCCTCTGACCACGGCGGCGTCTCGGGCGAGCCGAAGACGCCCGCCGAGTACGCCGAACTCCTGCCCGGGGCCCTGCTTTACGACGACGCCGAGCTCGCCCGGTTGGCCTGGTCGAACTCCCTCGCACCGCCTCGGTCGCCCGACGACTTGGCCGGGGTCGAGGCCGTGGCGCTGGCCTGGCCCGGATTGAGGGAGGTTGGGCCCGGGTTCACCCGGCCGATCCCGGGAGGGCGACTCCAACTCAACCCCCTGTTGGTCGACGAGGGGGGCACGCTCCGGCCGGCCTGGCCTTCGTCCCGGTTCGAGGCCGAATACGCCGCCCAATCGCCTTACCTGCTCGGAGAGGCCATGCCTTCGCCCGAGACTTTGGAGCGGGCCGCTCGGGGCGGGCTCGACCCCGAGATCGAGCGGCTGGCGATCCGCCGGATCCTCCTGGATCTTCCCGGGCGATGGTAAACCCCACGGGAAAACTCGGCTGGGGCCTGGTGGGCTGCGGCTGGGTCGCGGCGGACTATGTCGCGCCCGCGATCGTCGGGTCGGGCAACGGCCGGCTCGCGGCGGTCCACGACCCGGACCGGGCGGCGATGGCCCGGATCGTCGCCGAGTCCGAGCGGGGTGGGGGTTGCCCCCGGGCATGCAACGATCTCCATGCTTTGCTGGACGACCCCGAGGTCCGCGCCGTGTACGTCGCCACGCCGAACCACCTGCATGCCCCGATCGTCGCGGCCTCGGCCCGGGCGGGCAAGCACGTCCTCTGCGAGAAGCCGATGGCGACGACCCTCGACGACGCCCGGGGGATGGTCGCCGCCTGTGCCCGGGCCGGCGTCGCCTACGCCACCGCCTTCGACCAGCGGTATCACGCCGCGCACCGGAAGCTCCGGGCCCTGGTGGCCGACGGCTCGCTCGGGGTCGTGACCCAGGCCCGGATCCATTATGCCTGCTGGCTCCCGGCCGACTGGTCGGCCGATAACTGGCGGGTCGACCCCCGCCGGGCCGGCGGCGGGGCCCTGATCGACCTGGCTCCGCACGGGGTCGACCTCCTCGAAGTGATCCTCGGCGACGAGTGGGCCGAGCTCATCGCCCTCAAGCAGAGCAAAGTTCATGCTTATGCGGTGGACGACGGCGCGGTCCTCGCCGGCCGGTTCCGGGGCGGGGCCCTGGCCACGATCCACGTGGCCTACAACTGCCCCGAGAACTTCCCCCGGCGGACCCTCGAAGTGATCGGCACCCGAGGCATGGCCATCGCCGTCGACACGATGGGCCAGACGCCCGGCGGGACCCTGACCCTGATCGACGCCGCCACCGGCCAGAGGCGCGACGCCACGCCGCCCCCGGGCGAGGACCGGAGCCCCTTCGAGGCGCAGGTCGAGGCGTTCGGCCGGTCGATCCTGGCGGGCGAGGCGTATCCTTACCCCCCATCCAAAGACCTGCGGACCTTCGGGCTCCTGGAGGCCGCATGCCGCTGACCCGACTGTCCTGCGCCCACTGCGGCCACTGGCACACCTGGTTCGCCGACCAGCGGCCGTTGACCCTGAACTGCCTGATCTGCTCCGACGTCCGCAACGCCCTGCCGCCCGACGGCTGGGACTTCGCCGACGCCGCCCGGGTGGCCCGGACCGTCCGGACGCATTGGAAGGAGTTCACCCCCGGGATCTGGGGCTTCTGGTGCGAGCCGAGGTACGGCCTGGCCGGGACGGGGTGGCTGATCCGCCGCGACGACGGCAACGTCGCCTTCGAGGGGGCCCCGTTCTACCACGACGACGCCCTCGACCAGGTCGAGCGGCTGGGCGGGATCCGGGCCCTCGCCGCCTCGCACCCCCACGGCTACGGCGCGCTCTGGCAGTTGCAGGAGCGGTTCGGGCCGACCCTGGTGATCCATCGGGAAGATATCCGCTACACCAAGGCGTTTCGCGTCACCCTGCCGGCCGACGACCGCCACGAGCTCGCCCCCGGCCTGACCATGCACCACGTCGGCGGCCACTACGAGGGGCAATGCGTCCTCCACGACGCGGCCAACGCCGCCCTCTTCGTCGGCGACAGCCTCAAGTTCGACGACATCGACCCCTCGGGCCGGGCCCACGCCCTGAGCTGCCACAAGGGGTATCACTACCACATCCCCTTATCCAAGGATGAGCTGCGGAAGTACCGCCGGGTCTACGAAGCCTTGCCCTTCGAGCGGGCCTTCACGCCGTTCGAGTATGCCCCCAACGTCACCAAGGCCGACGCCCTGGCCCTCTTCGACCGCCTGATCGCCGGCCAGCCGACGACCCGGTCGTTCCCGATGGAGCACGACTGACCGTGTCCGACCTCGCCCGAGTCGCCCAGACCTACCGCCGGAACCTGCCCCAAGGGCGGGCGCGGACCTTCGCCTACGGCGGGCTCGACCGCCTGGGCGTCCCCGTCGCCGCGGCCAGCTTCGCCTTCGCCGACGGCTACCACTTCGACGGCTACGGCTACGGGATGACCCCCGACGAGGCCCTCGTCGGCGCCCTCGGCGAGCTTTCCGAGGACACCCACAACGAGGAATACGTCGGCCGGGCCCCCCGGATCGAGGGATCTTACCGGGACCTCGTCGGCAAGCATGGATCCGGCGCCGTCCTCGACCCCCTCGCCCTCGGCCTCCCCGCCGGCTCCCCTTACAGCCCCGATCGTCCCTTGACCTGGGTGCCCATCACCCGCCTGGCGACGGGCGAGCCGGCCTGGATCCCGATCGAGTTCGTCGCCATCAGCCGCCGCCAGCTCGGGGATGCTCCGCTCCTGATCACGCCGATCACCAACGGCCAGGGGGCCGGGATGACCCGCGACCAGGCCGTCGCCCACGGCCTGCTCGAGCTCCTCCAGCGCGACGGCAACGGCCTGGCCTTCCGGGCGATGGATCGCGGGGTCGCGCTCGACCTCGACCTCATCGCCGATCCCGCCATCAAGGCCCTCCTGGATCGCTTCGCCGCCCGAGGGGTCGGCGTCCTGCCCAAGCTCGCGGCGACCGAGTTCGGCCTGGCCAACCTGTACGTCGTCGGCTGCGATGCCGACCCCGATGCCGACCTCCCCATCAAGCTCACCGCCTGCGGCGAGGCCGCCCACCCCGACCGCGAGCGGGCCCTCCGCAAGGCCCTGCTCGAATACGGCGCGGCCCGCGCCCGCAAGGCGTTCATGCACGGCCCGCTCGACCGCGTGGCCGCCGTCTCCGAGGCCGGATACCTCGACGGATACCTCGCCACCCTCACCCTCGAAGGCGAGGAGCCCCGGGCCCTGGCCTCGATGGTCGAATGGATCGGCCACTCCGGCCCCAAGCTCCGCGAGGTCCTGGCCGGCTCGGTCCTCTCCCGCCGCGAGTCGGTCCCATTCTCGAGCCTGCCGACGGTCGAGGCCGGCTCGGTCGACGACCCGTCGAAGCGGCTCGCCCTGATCGTCGATCGGCTGGCCTCGCGAAATCTGGACGTCTATTACGCCGACGCCTCGCCCCCCGGCGGCGAGGTGTTCGCCTGCAAGGCGATCGTGCCCGGCCTGGAGGTCGAGACGATGAGCTACTACCGGATCGGCGAGCGCGGGGCCCGCAAGCTCCTCGACCGCGGGAGCCGCCTCGTCGGCCTGGGCAAGACCCCGGATGGTTGCCTCTCAATCCGCCTGACGGCCGAGGCCGAAGGGCGCCTGGGCGGCCCGGCCTGGCTCGACCCGGCGGCGGTCGACGCCACCGTGGGCGACCTGTACCCGCTCTACCGCGAGCCCAGCGGCCACGCCGCCCAGGTGGCCCGGATTCGCGGGCTCGAAGCCGCCGCGCCGGCCCGCTGATCGATCGATCGCGACCCCTCGACTCTTCTCGGCCCGGAACCAGCGGAAGGTCAACTTCGATGCGGATCTGCTTCATCTCTCGACGCTTCTTCCCGGCCATCTCGGGCATGAGCGTTTATGCCTTGAACCTGATCGAGCAGCTCGCGGCCAACGGCCACGACGTGACGATGATCTCGCAGTACCGGGCCGACGCCGCCGGCGCGGGGGTCTACGGCGGCGGGCCGCCGCCCGAGGTCCCCGGCGTCCGCGTGATCGGCCTGGAGTCGAACGGCGAGCAGGCCGTCGGCCGAGGGCTGCCGGCCGACTTCGAGGCCGACGTGGAGGCGATGGTCGAGGCGGTCGAGTTCGAGCATGCTCGCGCCCCCTTCGACGTGATCCACGCCCAGTACGGCTACCCCAACGGCCTCGCCGCCCTGGAGGCGAGCCGGCGGACCGGCGTGCCGAACCTCGTCTCGATCCAGGGAGGGGACGGCCATTGGGTCGGCCCCTGCTGCTCGACCCACCGGGCCGCGATGGGGGCGGTGCTCGGCCACGCCGGGGCGATCCTGATCGGCAGCCGCTCGTTCGCCGACGAGGTCAGCGGCCACCACGGCACGCCCCGCGACCGCTTCACGATCATCCCCGGCGCCACCGACGTCGGCCGCTTCCATCCCCGCGACGAGGCCCGGCTCGGGGCCTTGGGCGACCCGCCCACCCTGCTCTACCACGGCCGGGTCGACGCCCGCAAAGGGCTCCTGGAGCTGATCGACGCCTTCGCCCTGCTGGCCGACGCCCGGCCCGAACTCCGCCTGATCGTCTCGGGGATCGGGCCCGACGTCCGGGTCGTCGGCGACCGGGTCGAGATGCTCGGCCTGGGCGACCGGGTCGAGCTGGCCGGCTACGCCTCGTACGACGACGCCCCCCACGTCTACCGGCGCGGGGATTTGTTCATATCGCCGACCTATTCCGAGGGGTTCTCCAACACGATCCTCGAGGCGATGGCCTCGGGCCTGCCGATCGTCTCGACCCGCTCCGTCGGCGTGGTCGACTGCCTGACCGACGGCGAGAACGGCCTGCTCGTCGAGCCCCGAGACGCCGACGCCCTGGCCCGGGCGATCGACCGCCTGCTCGGCGACGAGCCCTTGCGGGCCCGCCTGGCGACCGTCGCGCTCGACCAGGCCCGCCGGCTCTACTCGTGGCCCGCCGTGGTCCGGCGGATCGAGGGGGTCTACCAGTCCGTGGCCGCCTCGGCCGTCGACGATTCGTGGATGCTCGGATACGACGTCCGGGGGGCGACCGTCGGGGCCAGCGACCTGTCGTGCCGGTTCCGGGCCGAGCCCCACCTGCTCTGAGCTTGATCCGACCGACCGAGGCGACCCCCGGATGCTCGACCGACCCCGGCCGCTGGCCCTGTTCGTCTCTCCCCACCTCGATGACGCGGCCTTCTCGTGCTCGGCCACCCTGGCCGCGCTCAAACGGGGCGGCTGGCGGGTCGCGCTGGCCACCGTCTTCACCGCCAGCGTGGCCGAGCCCAAGGGGTTTGCCCTCGCCTGCCAGACGGACAAGGGGCTCGCCCCGAGGTCGACTACCTGGCGATCCGCCGCGCCGAGGATGCCGCCTTCGCCCGGACCCTGGGCGTGGACCTCGTCGAATGGCTCGGACTGCCCGAGGCGCCCCATCGCGGCTACGACTCGGCCCGCGAGCTGTTCGAGGGGGTCCGCCCCGGCGACGAGGTCGCCGCCGAGGTCGGCCGGCGGCTCGACGACCTCGACGCTCGGCTCCGGCCCGACCTCGTCCTCGGCCCCCAAGGGGTCGGCAATCATGCGGATCACTTGCAGGTGATCCGGGCCTTGCTCGCCCGCCCGGGGATGGGCGGCCGGCTGGCCTGGTACCGCGACCTCCCTTACGCCGCGAAGTTCCCCGAGGCCCGCCCTTCGCCCGCCCTGCCGACCGGCCTGGTGGAGACGGCCGTCTGCTTGGGGCCGTCCGACCTTGAGGCCAAGCTGGAGGGGTGCGCGGCCTACTCGACCCAGCTCCCCTTCCAGTTCGGCGGCGAGGCGGCGATGCGCCGGCTCCTGGCCGACTTCGCCGAGGACGAAGGGGGCCGGCTCGGGCTCGGCCGCCCGGCGGAGGCGATCCTGGTCCCGCCCGGCCTCGCGGCGAAGCTGGCCGGGATCGGGTCGCCTGATCGCACAAACATGGAGGGGGTGCCGAGCGGAGCGAGGCCCACCACTCCGACCGGGCGCGATCTCCAGATGCGAGGAGAGCGGTCGGAGGTCGGCGGGACGATGCCACGGATCCACGACCGGGTCGTCCTGGCCTGGCTGAATGCCGACTGCCGGGTGCTCTCCCCGCATTCGCCGCCCGCGCCCGGTCGGAGTGGTGGGCCTCGCTCCGCTCGGCACCACCCTACATGTTTTCTTGCGTTTGACCATGGTCGATCCGGCGGGGCGGGCGGTCAGCGGGGGACGACCCGGACGCCCGAGAGGACGTCGTGCGGCCCCCGGGTCGGGTAGATCATGGGGAGGGCGGCGTAGGCCGCCAGGATCAGGAGCGCGGCCCACTCGAAGGCCGTGCCGCCCCGGGTGGCGATCGGATAATTCCGATCGGCCCAGACGGAGCCGACGAGCAGGGCCGTCGGCGCGAGCCAGACCAGGAAGCTCCGCCAGCCGCACCGCCAGCGCGAGGCCGGTCGTCCGTCGGGCCCGACCAGGCCCAGGCCGATCAGCCGGAGCGAGAACCCGCCCCGGGTCAGGGCGTCCCAGCCGACCCAGGCCAGGGGGAAGAGGGCGAGGAGCACCGCGGCCTCCACGATCCGCCCGGCCGGGGGGCCCGCCGGCAGGATCGAGCCGAAGACTTCGCCCCGGATCAGCCGGTGCGCGTGGTAGAAGTTCCAGATCAGGCCGACCGAGGTGAACAGGCCGAGGACGCCGACCTGCGTGGCCCGCTGGGCCGGTGTGACCTCGGCGGGCAGGTGGCCGGTCGCCGCCAGGGCGTCGCGGAAGCCGGCCACCCCGAGCGGAACGGCCGAGCCGGGCCCGAGCCGATCGAATAGCCCCGAGGCGTGGAGCGGGACCGCCGCCCGGATCGAGCCCGGGGGGGCATCGGGCCGCCGCCGGCCCCCTTCGAGGGCGAGCGCGGCGACCTTGCCGATCAGGGCCAGGGCCCTCGCCTCGTCGGCGGGAGGTGGGGGCGACTCGTCCGGCGCCTCCGAGCCGAGGGAGTCGACGAGGATCGCCCGGCCGTCGGGCTGGACCCAGACCTGGTCGACGCCCAGGTCGCGCGGCAAGGTCCCGTCGAGGATGGCGGCGGCGAGCTCGTCGGCGAGGTCTTCGAGGATCGGCCGGGCATCGCGCCAGGGGAGCCCTCCGGCCCCGGCGAGGTCGGCCAGGGGGCAGCCGGCGGGGGCGACGTAGGCGTCCCACCGCCCCTCGGCCTGCTCG
>JAABUQ010011033.1_pt1 | contig 11677 bp, 11 predicted proteins | sample 5560001 | NCBI WGS metagenome assembly JAABUQ01 (sample SAMN10711888, study PRJNA513371) | rock metagenome | isolation source: Antarctica rocks | place: Antarctica: Victoria Land, Finger Mt nord | collected 2015-12-18
AGAGGACCACAGCACAAGCTCGGTGCCAAGCCGTGACAGATGCGTTGCGCAGGTCGCTCCTGCGGAGAGGTAGTCGAGCACGAAATCGCGGTTCGACACGGCGTCGATCGAGTTCTCGGCGACCGCCGAGAAGCCGAGCTCGCGCGCGACGAGGCCGCGGTCGGTATCGAAGTTCACCCCGGCGAGCGCCCCCGCGCCGAGCGGCAGCACCCGCGTCGCCCGGATCACCGCGGAGAACCGCTCGCGGTCTCGCACCAGCATCCATACGTAGGCGAGCAGATGGTGGCTCAGGTATACCGGCTGCGCGCGCTGAAGGTGGGTGTAGCCCGGCATCGGCCAATCCAGGTGCGCCTGCGCCAAGCCGACGAGCGTCTCCGCGAGCTCGTCGATCGCCGTTCCCGCGCGGCGGGCGCACGCGCGCACGAACATCGCCATGTCGGTCGCCACCTGGTCGTTGCGCGATCGTGCGGTGTGCAGCTTTCCCCCGACCGCGCCGGCGATCTCGGTGAGGCGCCGCTCGATCGCCATGTGGATGTCCTCGTCACCGGCGTCGAACGGGAATGCTCCTGATTCGAGCTCGCCTTCGAGCTGATCCAATCCGCGGCGCAACCGGTCGCGATCCTCCGCGGCGATGATCCCCTGCGCGGCGAGCATCGACGCGTGCGCTCGGGACTGCTCGATGTCGTAGGGCCAAAGGCGCCGGTCGAAGCCGATCGAGTCGTTCAGCGCGCGGAAGACGGGGTGCGGGGGCTCTGAGAAGCGTGACACTGCACGGCGATGTTAGGGCGGGGCTACGAGAAGCGGCTGATCGCATCGCGATCTCAGGGCGGCGACCCCTCGAGGTGCACGCGAACCGCGATCGCCACCCGCTCCACCTGCCCTTCGGTCATCTCCGGGAAGAACGGCAGCGCGATCGACCTCGCCGCGACGTCCTCGCAGACGGGAAACTCGCCCTCTCGGTGGCCGAACCGCTGACGATAGAAGCTCATCAGGTGCACGGCGGGAAAGTAGGGCTTGCTGGGGATGCCCCGAACGCCGAGTGCGCGAACCGTGGCATCGCGGTCGACCCCACGCGGCAGTTGGACGACGAACACGAACCAGCCGCGGCGGTTGCCACCTCCGTCCGGACAGGGCAGCACCAGCCCATCGATCGAGGCGAGCGCCTCGCGATAGAGCGCTGCCACCCTCGCCCGCCCGGCGAGCATCTGGTCGAGTCGCTCGAGCTGCGCGAGCCCGAGTGCGCAGGCGATGTCCGACAGGCGATAGTTGAAGCCGAGACGGTCGTGGTCGAGCCAGCCCATGTCGGGCGAGCGGCCCTGGTTCCGCTCGGAGTCGAGGCGCTCCTTGACCCCGCCCTGAGCGGTCGTGACCATCCCCCCCTCCCCCGTCGTCAACTGCTTGTTCGCGTAGAAGCCGAACACCGCCGGGTGGCCCCGGCCGCCGACGGCCACCCCCTCCCCGTCGATCGCACCAAGCGCCTCGCAGGCATCCTCGACGATCGGCGGGCCGAGGTGCTCCAGGCCGGGCAGGTCTGCCGGATAGCCAAAGACATGAATTGGCAGCAGTGCGGCGGTACGGTCGGTGAGCGCTGCCGCGGCCGCCGGCACCGACAGGTTCAGCGTAACCGGATCGATGTCCGCGAACACCGGGCGCGCGCGCTCGTAGAGGGCCGCGTTGGCGCTGGCGACGAACGAGAACGGGCTCGTCACGACCTCGGTTCCCGCCTGCACCCCGACCGCCCGCAGCGCCAGGTGAAGACCCGCCGTGCCGCTCGACACCGCGCTCGCATGGACCGCGCCCACTCGGGTGGCAAACGCCCGCTCGAACTCCGCCAGGCGCGGTCCGAGCGACAGCCGCCCCGAGCGCAGCACGTCGAGCACGAGCTCCTCCTCCCGCGCCCCGATCACGGGGCGCGCGAGCGGGATCGGCTCCCGCGCAGAGTCTCGTGCCGCGAGTGCCGCCGGCGTCGCGGGCGCTTCCCGGCCGCTCACGCGCCGGGCGCCGGGGCAGCCTCGCCAAGCAGCTCGCGACGGCCGGCCTGCATGCCGTATTCGAGCGAATCGACGAGCGCCTCCCACGAGGCCTCGATGATGTTCTCCGAGACCCCGATCGAGCCCCATACGTCGTCGCCGTCGGATGCGTCGAGCAGGACTCGCGTGACCGCGCCGGTGCCCTTGGTCTCGTCGAGGATCCGGACCTTGAAGTTGACGAGCTCGATGTCGCGCAGGTGAGGATGGATCTCGATCAGGGCCTTGCGCAGCGCTCGGTCGAGCGCATGTACGGGGCCGTTGCCCTCCGCGGTTCGGACGTATCGCTCGCCACCGGCCCAGATCTTGATCGTCGCCTCCGTCTCGACCCGGCCGTCGGCCCGCTGCTCGACGATCGCGCGCCAGGACTCGAGGCGGAACAGAGGCTCGTACTCGCCCGTCTGCTTTCGCATCAGCAGCTCGAACGAGCCGTCGGCGGCCTCGAAGTGATAACCGCGGTGCTCGAGGTCCTTGACGCGCTGCACGACACGCGCTGCGTCCTGATCCTCGAGCGCGATGCCGGCATCACGCGCCCTCGCCTGGACCGTTCCCTTTCCCGACAGCTCGGAGATCAGCAGCTCTCGACTGTTGCCCACTACCGCCGGATCGACGTGCTCGAAGGTCGCCGGGTCGGCCTTGACTCCGGCGACGTGCATCCCGCCCTTGTGGGCGAAGGCGTTGCGCCCCACGAACGGCTGGTCGGGATCGGGAGTGAAGTTGAGCAGCTCGTCGAGGAAGTGCGCCACCGGGGTCAGCGACGACATCTGCGCGTCGGTCAGGCACTCGTGGCCTAGCTTTAGCTGGAGGTTGGGGATGATCGTCGCCAGGTTGGCGTTGCCACAGCGCTCGCCGTAGCCGTTGATCGTCCCCTGGACGTGGGTCGCTCCCTGCCGCACCGCCGCCAGCGTGTTCGCGACCCCGCAGCCGCCGTCGTCGTGACAGTGGATCCCGACCCGTACGCCGGCGGGTTCCAGCGCCGCGACCACCTCGGCCATCGCCGTGCTGACCGCGTGGGGAAGCGTGCCGCCGTTGGTGTCGCAGCAGACCACGGTCTCCGCGCCGGCTTCCGCGGCGACCCGCAGGCACCGCAGCGCGTATGCCGGGTCGTCGGCGAACCCGTCGAAGAAGTGCTCGGCGTCATACAGGACCCGCTTGCCCTGCGCGACGAGGAATCCGATCGACTCGTCGATCATCCTCAGGTTCTCCTGGGGAGCGACCCTCACCACCTTCTCGAGGTGCAATCCCCAGCTCTTGCCCACAAGCGTGCACACGGAGACGAAGCATTCGGCGAGCACGCGCAGCGCGGGGTCGTCCGCGGCGTGCACGCCACGGCGCCGAGTCATCCCGAACGCCGCGATCTCCGCTTGGGTGAACCGCTCTCCGGCCAGCAGCTCGAACAGCTCGAGCTCCTTCGGGTTCGAGCTGGGAAAGCCGGCTTCGATCAAGTGGATGCCGAGCTCGTCGAGCCGATGCGCGACGCTCACCTTCTCCGGCGCGGACAGCGACATCCCCTCTCCCTGCATCCCGTCTCGGAGGGTGGCGTCGTAGAGCTCGATCCGGCTCACGCGTCGCCTCCACTCGCCCGCGGCGTGAGTCATCTGACCGCCGGGCCCGCCACCCCGGCGGTACGGTCGGCCGGAACCTCGGCTACGCCGGCTGTGCGATCGGCCGGAACCTCGGCTACGCCGGCTGTGGGGTCGGCCAGAACCCCGGCCACCGCGTCGGTACGATCGGCTGGGACCTCGACGAGGTCGAGCCAGTCCCGGTAGCGCGGGTCACGGCCGTGAAGGGCGTCGTCGAACACGCGCTGAAGCTCACCGGTGATCGGACCCGGTTCACCGGCTCCGATCACGTGGTCGTCGATCTCCCGCACCGGGACGAGCTCCGCCGCGGTCCCTGACAGGAACACCTCGTCGGCCAGGTAGAGCTCCGCTCGCGCCAGGTCGCGCTCGATCACCTCGTACCCGCGGTCTCGTGCGATCTGGATCAACGACTTGCGGTTGATGCCGTCGAGGATGCTCGCCGTCTGGGGCGGCGTGAGGATCCGGCCCTCGCTGACCGCGTAGACGTTCTCCCCGGATCCCTCGCACACGAATCCGCGCGAGTCGAGCAGGATCGCCTCCTGGTAGCCGGCCTTTGACGCCTCGACCTTCGCGAGCACGCTGTTGAGGTACTGGCCGGAGGCCTTCGCGTGGGGGATCAGCGAGTCGTGGGGGATCCGCCGCCAGCTCGAGACCTTGGCCCGGATACCGTGGCGCGCGCCCTCCTCACCGAGGTAGGCACCCCACGGCCACGCCGCGATCGAGACCTCGACCGGGCAATCGAGCGGATATAGGCCCATCTGGCCGTATCCGCGGAACACGATCGGGCGGATGTAGCACTCGTGCAGCTGGTTGGCGGCGAGCAGCTCGTGCGTGGCCGCGCGCAGCTGCTCGAGCGAGAATGGGATGGGCATGTAGTACAGCTCGGCTGACTTGAACAGGCGCGCGAGGTGGTCTCGGTTGCGGAAGATCGCGGTGCCGTGCGTGGTCGCGTAGGCGCGCATGCTGTCGAACACGCCCGTTCCGTAGTGCAGCCCGTGTGTCAGTACGTGGACCTTGGCGTCCTCCCAGGCGACGAGCTCTCCGTTGTGCCAGATGAGGTCGACTTCCACTTGTTCCACGAGCGTGCTCCTTAGACTGGGTTTCCGGCTGGGGTGAGACGGTTTCGGCGGGGATGCTCAGAGGTTGTTGAGGACTGCCCGGGTGGTCTGCGCGGTCGTGGCGCTGCCCCCCAGGTCCGGCGTGCGCAGCCCATCGGCCAGCACCCGTTCGACGGCCGATTCTACCGCTGCGGCCTGAGCTTCCAGCGCCAGTCCGTGACGGAGCATCATCGCGGCGGAGAGGAGCATCGCCAGCGGATTGGCGGCGCCGGTCCCGGCGATGTCGGGGGCCGAGCCGTGCACCGGCTCGAACACGCCGGGGCCCTTCCCGGAGAGCGAGGCGCTCGGCAGCATCCCGATTGAGCCGGTGAGCATCGCGGCCTCGTCGCTGAGGATGTCCCCGAACATGTTCTCGGTCAGGATCACGTCGAAGTGGCGGGGCGCGGCGATCAAGCGCATCGCGGCATTGTCGACCAGCAGGTGCTCGAGCTCGACGTTCGGGAACTCGGCGCCATGGACCTGGCGGACCACTTCGCGCCACAGCCGGCTCGTCTCGAGCACGTTCGCCTTATCGACGCTGGTCACGCGCGAGCGCGCCGCTCCGAAGGCGATCCGGGCGATCCGCTCGATCTCCACCCGCGTGTAAAGGCAGACGTCGGAAGCGGAGTCCCGGGTGCGGGTCTTCTCGCCGAAGTAGATTCCGCCGGTCAGCTCGCGCACGACCAGGAGGTCGGTGCGCTCGATCAGCTCCCGCTTCAACGGACTCGCGTCGTAGAGCGCCGGAAGCGGCTTGACCGGGCGCAGGTTGGCGAACAGGCCCAGACCCTTGCGCAGACCGAGCAGGCCCTGCTCGGGGCGCGGCTTGCCCGGATCGGTGCTGTCCCACTTCGGCCCGCCGACCGCCGCGAGCAGGACGGCGTCAGCGCTCCGGCACGCCTCCAGGGTCTCGGCGGTCAGGGCCGTGCCGTGGGCCTCGATCGACGCCCCGCCGAACAGATGCTCCTCGAACTGAAGCCCCGGAACGACCGCGTCCAGGACTTCGACCGCCGGTCCGATGATCTCGGGGCCGATCCCGTCGCCGGGGAGCAGGATCACTCGTGGGGACATGGCAATCGTTCACGCTACCCGATCGCCGGTCGATCCATCCGATAGCTTGCCGGGCCGTGTCGGTCGAAGTTCGCCCAGTACGCGGGATGCGAGATATGCGCGCGTTCGTCTCGCTGCCGTTCGGGCTCCACGCCGGAACCCCGTGGGTCCCGCCGCTGAAGCTCGAGCGCTACCTGTTCCTCAGCCGCAAGTTGAATCCCTACTTCACCCACGGAGAGGCCGAGTACTTCCTCGCCCGCCGCGACGGGCGGGTCGTGGGGCGGGTGACGGCACAGATCAACCATGCCTTCAACACGCAGCACGACACCCGCTGGGGCAATTTCGGCTTCCTCGAGTTCGAGGACGATCATGAGGTGCTGGAGGCGCTGCTCGACGCGGCCGACGGCTGGCTGCGGGCGCGGGGCCGGGACCGGATGGTCGGCCCGATGGACTTCGTGATGAACGACGGCGCGGGGATCCTGATCGACGGCTTCGAGCGTGAGCCGATGATCAGGCAGCCGTGGCATCCGCGCTACTACCAGCAGCGGTGCGAGGCCGCTGGGCTGAGCAAGGCGATGGACCTCTACGTGTGGGAGCTCTACTTCACCGACCGCTACGCGGGCATGCTGGCGGCGCTGCCCAAGATCGCCGAGCGGGCGAGAGCCAAGCACGGCGTCCAGATCCGCAAGATGTCCCGGCTGCATCTGCGCCGCGAGCTCGACGAGTTCGCCAAGGTCTACAACGCGGCGTGGTCGAAGAACTGGGACTTCGTGCCCTACTCCAAGCAGGATCTCGATGCCTACGCGCTGGACCTCCAGCTCGTCTACGACCGCGACTGGTTCATGATCGCCGAGATCAAGCACCAGACCGCCGCGATGGCGATCACGATCCCCGACATCAACCAGGTGCTGAAGAAGATGCGAGGCCGCGTGCTCCCGCTCGGATGGTGGTACTACCTCAACAAGGGCCGGATCATCGACCGCGTGCTGGTCGGCTTCCTCGGCGTCCTGCCCGAGTACCAGCACACGGGTGTCGCCGCGGCGCTGTACGTCGAGCACTTCGACATTGCCGAGCGGACCCGCCGCAAGGGCGGCGAGATGGGGTGGATCCTCGAGACCAACCGCTCGATGAACCGCGGCATGGAGGCGATGGGCGGCCGGATCGTCAAGCGCTTCCGCGTCTACGAGCGACTGCTCCAAGACGACTGACGGCGACTCGTCGGGAATTGCGCGGCGGAGCGATGCGGTACACGACCGGCCAAGGGCGTGGGCGCCGCCAGACTGGGTCTCGCTCAGGCGCGGCGGTAGAGAACGAGCATGCTTCCAGCACGGTTGGCGTCGAGGTTGGCCTTCATGTAGCTCCCGAACGACCGCTTGGTGAATTGGCGCCAGAGGAAGCGCGGCAGGCTGTAGTCCATCGCGCATGGTTGACGGCGGCGTAGTCGGAGCGCTCGCCATCGACCGGGACGAGGAGGGTGGAATTGTCAAGCCCGGTCTCGACCACGGGGCGAAGGACCGGCCTTTAGAACCGGTCACAGGTCATCCTTGGCTTGACGCGGCCGGTTCGGTCGTGTCTCATCCGAGCCCTCAGGATCGGAGTCCCTCGCGTCGTTTGACGCTCCGCTCCTACGCAACTGGAACTGGGCTGGAAGCTCGATCCGGAAGCGTTCCGCCAACCGGCGCATGTCATCGTGATCATTGTCGTGGGCGTCGTAGCCGAGGTGATGAGAGACCTGCAGCTCGGGAGTGAGGCAGCGCACCCGACGCTCGCTGATCCTCCCGGCACCGGCTAGGCCTGCGGCTGGGTAGCACGCCCAACGCCCGTCGGGGAGCTCCTGCCAGCCGTTGCCAGAGTCGTCGAACACGACCGGGTGAAAGTCGATCCGGCGGTTGTCCGGATCGCGCAGGGCGAAGCGGGCCGGCATACCCGGCTCGATGTCCGTGGCGTGCTCATACCCGAGCCCGGCGAGGGCGTGCCGCGCGGCGGCGCAGTCCTCGCGGGCGATCACCAGATCGAGGTCGTCGTGGCAGCGGCTCTGCCCGCCGAGCAGCGCATCGACGCCCCAGCCGCCGTCGACCCACACCTCGACCCGACAGCTCGCGAGACGATCGAGGATCTCGACGGCATCGTCTGGACTGATCATGGCATATGCTACAGTATTCGTAAGATCCAAACTTCGTAGAAAGAAGGCACACACATGTTTGCTCGTGAAACCTGGTCCTCGGCTGGCGCGGTGGTGCTGGCGATCTTCCTCATCGTGGGTGTGGTGCTCATGGGTTCGGGACGTCTGGCCGCCGGTGCGGTGTGCCTCGGGCTGGGCGCCGCGTATCTCCCGATCCGCGCGCAGCGCGGCCGGTCCCGCTCGTGAGCGCCGCGATCGATGCACCCCCCTTGGCGCTGCCCGAGAGCGCCCGGGGGCAATCGCGCGTGATCGTGGACTCGATCACGAAACGATACCCCGCGACGGTTGCGCTGGATCGTCTCTCGTTCGAGTTGCGAGCCGGCGAGACCGTCGCGTTGCTGGGCCCCAACGGCGCGGGCAAGTCGACGCTCGTGGACCTGATGCTCGGACTGCGGTTACCGAGCTCGGGGAGCGTCGAGGTGCTCGGAGGCGAGCCCCGGAGCGCGGTCGAGGCCGGGCGCGTCGGGGCGGTCCTGCAGCGAGGGGCGCTGCCCGCAGGCGCGAAGGTGATCGACGTCGTCCGGTTGGCCTGCGGGCTCTATCGCCGGCGCGCGGTCGATGAGGTTCTCGGTCTGAGCGAGCTCTCCGAGCTCGCGTCACGGCGCGTCGAGCGTCTCTCGGGCGGCCAGGCTCAGCGCGTGCGCTTCGCGATGGCGCTGGCGGGGCGCCCGGCGCTGCTGTTCCTCGACGAACCGACGGTGGGGCTGGATCCGCAGGCGCGGCGTCAGTTCTGGAGTGGCGTGCGCATGGAGGCGCAGCACGGCACGACGGTCCTGTTCGCAACGCACTACCTCGAGGAGGTCGAGCAGCATGCCGACCGAGCGCTGGTTCTCGACGCCGGGCGGATCGTGGCCGACGACACACCTGAGCGGATCAAGGCCGGCGTCTGCGCGACGATCATCCGAGCGCGCCTGGCGGGCGCGCCCGAGCACGTGCTGCGCGGGCTGCGCGGCGTGATCTCAGTCGAGCGTCAGGACGAGACGGTCACGATCCGCAGCAGCGACTCGGACGCGACCGCGGAAGCGCTGTTCGCCGCCGGACTGCACCCCCGCGACCTGCGGATCGCTGCTGGGGGCCTGGAGGATGCACTGCTCGCACTGACACGCACCCACACCACCGAACCACACGAGGAGGATCACCGATGACCGCCGCGCTCTCCTACACCCGCTTTGAGCTCGTGCGCTCGCTGCGAGACACGCGCTTCACGTTCTTTCTGATCGCGATGCCCGGGCTGCTCTACGTCCTCTACAGCGGCTTCGCCACAAACGCCGGCGAGAGCGGCCTCTCGGGCCCGGCGGCCCGGATGGTCGCGCTCGCGTGCTATGCCGCGATGGGCGGCGCGCTCTACAGCATCGGCCCGCCGCTCGCCGCGGAACGAGCGAGTGGCTGGATCCGCCAGCTGCGCATCACCCCGCTGCCCGGCCCGAGCTGGCTCTCCGCCAAGATGCTCCACGCCGCCGCGATGACGGTCCCGGGCGTCATCGTGGTCGGCGTACTCGGAGTCGCGCTCGAGGACGTGCACGCGTCGGGCACCCATTGGGCGATCGCCACGGCGATCCTCGTGGCGGGGTCGCTGCCCTTCGCCCTGATCGGGCTGGTCATCGGACAGGCGCTCGAAGGACAGGCCTCCAACAGCGCGACGCTGCTGTTCCTGATCCTCACCAGCTTCCTCGGCGGGATCTTCATCCCGAGCAGCACACTGCCCCAACTAGCCCGGCAGCTCGGCCAGGTCTTCCCCTCGACCCACCTGGGCGCGCTGGCCCGACACGCACTGGCCGGCACCGCGGTGCCACTCTCAGACATCGCCGTCCTCGCCGCGTGGGCGCTCGGGGCCGCGGTGGTCGCGCTCGTGCTGCGCCGGCGTGACGGCGCCGCCGGTTAAGGTACTCACGGCCGAGATGAACGCAAGCACCGTCACCGAGCATGCCGGGCCAGCCCGGCGTGAGACCCGCGAGCCCCGGGAGGTGCTGCTTGCCGAGCTTCAGCGCTCGGTGCGTCGCTACCAGCGCGACATCGACCACTTCGATCAGGCGCTGGCCGAGCAGCTGGGTCTCAACCGCACGGACCTGCGGTGCGTCGACCTCCTGTTCGACGAGCCGATGAGCGCCGGGCGCCTAGCCGCCCACGCCGGCGTCACGCCGGCGGCCGCCACCACGATCATCGACCGCCTCACCCGGGCCGGCTACGCCGTTCGCCGCCCTCACCCGGAGGACCGCCGCCAAGTGTCCGTCGAGCTCACGCCCGAGCTGCTGCGCCGCGTCGCAGAGCTCCTGGGACCCTACGTCGAGGAGGCGGTCCGGGAGACCGACCGCTACACGGACGAGGAGCTGCGCGTGGTCTGCCGCTGGCTCGAGGAGAGCCACCAGCGACGCGCGATCCACATCCAACGCCTGACCGGCACCGCTCCCGCGCGGACGAAGCGCAGGGGCTGATCGCGACCCGGTACCACGCGGTGGTCCGGGGGGATGTCCCCATCGCGCCTCGGAGGCCCGTGCCGCGCGTCGGTGCCGCGGGTTACCATCTCCGCCCGGATGCGTCGCAAGTCCGCTACGCCTGAGCCGCCGGACGAGGCGCGGGAGCCGCTTCGGCTCGCACCGAGGGGTCCATTCGCGGCGCTCGGCCGAGCGGTGGTCAGATTTCGCTGGCTGGTGGTGATCGTGTGGATCGCGGCGGGGATGGCGGTACCCGCGTTGCTGCCGTCGCTCTCGAGCGCGACCAAGAGCCAGAACACGGCGTTCCTGCCCAAGAGCACGCCGGTGGTGCGCGCCGCTGCGCTCGCGGCGCCGTTCGAGCGCCAGAACTCAGCCGGCACGCTGCTGATCGCCGGCCGGCCGTCCGCGCCCCTGAGTGTCGCCGACGAGACGGCGGTCTCACGCGCCGAGCGAGCCGTCGCCCGTGTGCCGGGGGTCGTCGACGTGCGCGGGCGCGGCGTGTCGGCGGACGGAAAGATCCGCCTCGCGCTCGTCGAGCTGAAGGGCGTGGGCGCCCGAGCGGGCGGCGGCTCAGCCCTCTTCGGGCAGCTGCGCGCCGCCGTGCGGAGCGCCGGTGCGCCCCCCGGGCTCGGGATCCACTTCGCCGGCGAGCTTGCCGCGGCAGTCGACCAGAACACCCAGCAGCAGCACAACCAGAGCCTGACCGGCGAGCTCTCGATCCTGTTCATCGTCGCTCTGCTGCTGGTGGTCTTTCGAGCCGTGCTGGCGCCGCTGGTCACGCTCGCGCCGGCGGCGCTGTCGCTCGTGATCGCCGGGCCGCTGATCGGCGAGGCCGCCAAGGCGGGGCTCGAGGTGTCCGACCTCACGCAGCTGATCCTGATCGTGATCGTCCTCGGAGCCGGGACCGACTACGGGCTGTTCCTGACCTTCCGCGTCCGCGAGAACCTGGCCCACGGCGTCGCGCCGCGCGACGCGGTGATCGACGCGGTCAGCCGCGTCGGCCAGGCGATCTGCTTCTCGGCGCTGACCGTGATCGTGGCGCTGGTCAGCGTGATCCTGGCGCAGTTCGGCCTGTACCGCGGCCTCGGGCCGGGGCTGGCGATCGGGATCGCGGTCACGCTCGTCGGGGGCCTTACGCTGCTGCCGGCGCTGCTGGCCATCTTCGGCCGTGCGGTGATGTGGCCCTCGAAGCCTCGCCCGGGCCACGAGTACCGGGGGGCGTGGGGAGCGGTAGCCGCCCGCGTGGTGGCCCGTCCGGTCCGGACGCTCGCGATCGGCCTGACGGTGTTTCTCGCGCTGGCGCTCGCGG
>JAABUQ010011034.1_pt1 | contig 11674 bp, 8 predicted proteins | sample 5560001 | NCBI WGS metagenome assembly JAABUQ01 (sample SAMN10711888, study PRJNA513371) | rock metagenome | isolation source: Antarctica rocks | place: Antarctica: Victoria Land, Finger Mt nord | collected 2015-12-18
TGCAGACTTGTCATGTTCAGGGGCGTTCGGTCATCGAGTTTTTTAAGCAGGTGTTGATGGCTCAATCGGGTGCAGGGTTTTCCATGCCTTCTCTCATCCCTCCATCAACCACCTGAATCCTTACGCTCGACTTTACTGAAGGAGTTATTAATTTCCTCTCATTCGCCTTAAAACCCTCTTGATATTCAAGAAGGCGTCTTTCTATAAGCGAAGCGATTAGTGCGTTGAATGATCTGTTTTTCTAAGCCAGAGAGGATGCACAACATTGTGATTGGGCTATTTATAAATCGCTACGAGTTTGAAGTGGTAATTTAACGCTGAATCAACGACTCTGAGGCGCGTTCGGGAAATTTACAAGTTGCTTTTCTTTAACGGGATTACTGCTTTAGCAGACCCTCAAATTTCACAATGGCTGCGCGTAATTTAACTTCGAGAGATTAAATCTACAGTTGATCCCAGGGCCGTATCGTTGTCCTGGACAAAGCGTTTGTAAGACCAGGCTGGACCATTAGGGTTGATGTCATTAGCCCCGCCACCGTGATCGTGTGTGCCATTCTACCCATAGGGTCCATCCAGTGATACATGTAATGATTTTGTACCAAGGGTCAATAGTTTGGATTTATTAGACTTGCCTCCTACCTGACTATGTTCTGGATTGGCTACCCAGTCATAACTTTCCGTTAATTTTGGGCTAACCAGTTATTAATAACTCTGTGATAACCTCAGGAGCGATAAATACAGAGTCTTGAAGATGGTCAAAAAACGCTTATCCAATCTAGCGCTCCCTTGCTTAGCATTTCTTCTAACTGTTGCTTGCGTCATATTTTTTGGAGTTAACAGTCAGGGAGTGGTCCAGGGGCTAGGTGAGTCTACCTTGGCCGACACCAGCAAGCCGGGCCAGGAATCTGTCTTTTCTGATGAAGATATCCTGTTTTCTTTCGTAGTCATTGGCTGCAATCGAGCTAATCAGGCTGACATCGCTCTCACAGCTCCGAGTACTGCCAATCTTGAACAGCTGGAGCGAACCTTCACAGAAGTCGCTCAACTGTCTCCCCCACCCAAGTTTCTGTTCTTTGCCGGTGACTTGGTTTATGGCTACACCTCGAATGCGGCAACCCTTAAGAGTGAACTTGAAGGCTGGCGAGAGCTATATGAGAGTTCTCCATTGGCATCAACACAGACGACACTCGTTCCCATCCCTGGCAATCATGAGGTTCAAAATGAAAATAGAGTCGCCTATGAGGAGGCTGAACGTACATGGCTCTCAGTCATGGCTCCCTACTTAAAGTATGCCGGGAATGGACCGCATGCGGGTGAGGAAGACCAGTTAAAAACCGACCAAAGTTCGCTTACCTATTCCTTTAACTATAAAAATACACACTTCGTTCTGCTGAATACGGACCCGGTAGGGAAAGATTGGAGCGTGCCGACGAACTGGATAGCTAAGGATCTGGCTCAATCTCGGTCGCGGCTTCGAATCGAGCATATCTTCGCCATCGGGCATAAACCAGCTTATGCCTACCCCACCAACCTCTACAATCCGCCAATAACAGCGGAGGATGGTCTCGGACGATTCTATCCCGCCGACCGTGACAAATTCTGGGCTAGCCTCGTGTCAAGTCAGGCCGAGGCGATGTTGGCAGCGCACGATCACCTCTACTATCGAACGAAAGGTCCGAACGGCAATACCTGGCAGATTATTACGGGGAACGGTGGCAGCAGGCTCGAAAGTGTCGTCAATCAGGCGAGCATCAACTATTACGGCTTTACTGTAGTGACCGTCCTTAAGAATGGAAATGTTACCGTGACGAGCTATGGGCGCGATGTCCCCACTGAGGGCTATCTCGCACCGAGTTCAGCCTATCCGACTACAGTTCGAGACCAAGCCGATATCACTTGGTCTAACTGAACCCTGCTTAACCTTTGGGCGTTTTTGCGCTTGTAGAAAATCAGATGAAGCTAAGTAGTACGCTCTCAACAGCAACCAAGGTGTTCGTTATGAAAATTTTTCAGATACTTGGCCTGAGCGTTGTGCTCATTGGGGCCTCGACTCCGATGACACACGCAGCAGACCTCGTTACGAATGGTGGTTTCGAGGCTGGGAATTTTTCCGGCTGGACTCTAACTGGTGACACCGATTTCACTGGTGTTGACAGCACGGTTCCCCACAGCGGTACGTACGCTGCCTATTTAGCTCCAGATGGCTCTCTCGGCTTCCTGACACAGACACTCGCTACTCTCCCTAGACAGACATACACACTTAGCTTCTTTTTGCAGAACGAGGATGGAACTTCTGCCGGTGGATTCAATGAATTTGAGACATTAGTAGGGGGGAACGCACTCTTTTCCCAGACAGTTCCCACTCAACCTTACACCAAATACACGTTCGACTTTGTCGCAACAGGGGCTTCTACAGACTTGACGTTCGGCTTCCGAAACGACCTGAGCTATTTTGATTTTGACGATGTATCTGTAGCCCCCGCAACCACTGTTCCCGAACCCTCTAATGTCTTAAGCACATTAGCCTTCAGTGCTTTAGGTGTAGCTTGTCTACTCAAGCGCCAACTGAAAGTACAGAAGCGATAGATGTTGCAGATTTGTTGTTAAGCACCTAAATCGGTTGTGTTGCGTCGTAAAAACAGAGAGAAGTGAAACTGGGATAAGAGTTTCACTTCTCTGTCATGCCCGAAATTGTCAATGTTTTCACTCCCTATCCCAAGGGCAGGAGTTTACTGAATGACCTAGACTACGACACCAAGTACTCCTATAACAAAGTGTATGGCAAGGCAGTGGTGCGCTCTAGTACTACTCTGCCGGTAAACGTGGATACAACTCCGCTAATTCCACCCACTCCTGAGTCCTTACCGATATCAGAACTAAGTTGCCACGTTTTTGATTTGCCTCTTGAGACTGCAGAGGGTTAGAGGGGCTCCAGAGGCAGAGGAGCAGCATCAGACTATCTCTAAACCTGTCACCACCGGATGACTCACTTCAGGGTTTGACTGTGCCTCGATGCATTCGCGCTAACCTTAACAACCAATATCACTGCAACAACAGCTGGAATAGCCAGCCGAGATGTCCACATTGGCACTATTTATCCTCACACTATTTTTACCAAGTGAAATGCGTGATCGTCACACTTAGGCGATCACACTTTGTGGGCTTTAAGTTATGACAGCAAGCCCTTTGAACTACTGAAGCTACTAACTACTGCTGTTTCTGCTTGCGACGGCGCTGGTAGTGAAGGACGGAGCCTACAGCAAACAACGACATGATGCCAGGAGCGAAAGATGGCTCAGGAACAGCTGCTGCAACTGTAAAGTTGCTTGCCAAAATAGCGGACGGAAAGCTGTCGGAACCACCACCAGTAGTGAGACCATTAGAGTCGGGGGGACCAACATTTGTCACACCGACACCGATGTTGTAAGTGCCGGATGTCGGCACTGTAAATAAGTAGGTCTTGAAACCAGTATCGTATAAGAAATCTGGTGCAGTTGTAACTTGGTTGAAAGAGGAACTAGTAATAGAAGCGATCGTCTCTAGCGGCGAGGTATAACCTGCACTACTAGCTTGGAAAAAGGCAAAATCGTTATACCTAGCACCATTAGCAGTACCTACTGGCTCATTGGTCAGAAAATCATAGGTGAATGAGACAGTTTGACCTGCGTTTAAGGCAACTGTTTGGGAAATACCAGAGCCGCTAAGTACATTCTGGGCTTGACTAGCGAAAATTCCCGATGGTAGACCAAGTTGTGTTTCTAAGTTAGAAGGTGAAATATCCTGCTGTGTGTTGTTGTAAAAAGTTTCACTGTCAAAGGTAACAATCTGAGCCTCGTTGGAAGTATTGGCTGGATGAGGATAAGCCTGACCAACGCTATCAGTGCCGTCAATATAAGTAAAGCCAGCAGTATTCCAACCTGTGAAGTTGCCTGTTCCAAAGTCGCCATTGGTAAAAGACGCTGCACGCGCTGGAATTGCAATTACCAAACTGAAGGCGGAAATAACTGCAGCTAAACTTACTTTGCGTATATAAAACATTGCTAGAACTTTCCTCCTACATGTAAACAAGTGAACTATTTCGATTAATGACTACCTAGATAACGCCACCAGACACAAACTGGGTTCGGTAAACTACCGTACCGAGAAATTAGAATCTGTGCGCATTCAGGAGTACGTTATCACGAATGACCAAGATTTGTGTTTAAGCACAGGTAAAGCCTTTTATTAGCACATAGGTAATGTCCAGAATTTCTGCTGAATAAGACTCTAGTATCGTAACCAGCAAAGTGTTGGCTTGCAAGTCAGAGAATTAAGTACTAAATTTAATTTTTCGATAATCTAAATTTAACCAAACCTACTCCGCAACGTAACCTGTCTTCTTTAAAATTTCAAAGGCTCTGTAGAATATTGGCACTTCATAATGACTTTCAAAAACACTAGGTATCTATTAAACCTGCTATTGGCAGCTTCTTTGAGTTTGACGACAGGAGCGGTGAGTGCCCAGACCACCAAGCCAGTTGGCGATCTGGGAAGTGGTTCAACCCTACTCCCTACAGGAAAGACCATTACCCCCACAGCCGCGCCAGGCTCCACATTTTCCCCTCTCTCTACCGGGTTGCGCCCGGACGGTAATGCCGATGGCGCAGAAGCCGTGAAGACAGTCCTTAGTCCCGATGGCAAGACACTGCTGGTGCTCACTAGCGGCTACAACCAGAATTTCAACAACCCAACAACCGCCAGATACTTTACCTATCCGGTTCTCGACCCGACGACTGGCGCACCAACTAGTACAACGACTAGGCAGGCAGAGTGGGTGTTTGTCTACGACGTAAGTAGCGGTACACCAGTCAAGAAGCAGCAGATTAATATACCCAATACCTATAACGGTCTGATATGGGCTCCTGACGGTCAACGCTTCTATGTATCTGCTGGCATCGACGATCGCATCTATGTCTATAAGTTAAGTAATAACCAGTTTGTCCCGGATGCCCCCTTCATTTTGTTAGGGCACAACACGAACCAGACAGCTCCCTTTCCTAGCTACGATGGCGGTCTGTTAAAAGGGACCCCAGCAGCAAACGCCGCTGACGCTATTAACTTTCCGCAAGGCAATAATGGAATTCTGCAAACCGGAGCTGTTGTGGCAGAACTAGCTTTGAGTAAGGACGGCTCAACCCTGTTTGCGACTAACTTTGAGAACGACTCGTTGTCAATCATTGATACCGGCAGCCGGAAGGTAACAAAAGAAGTCCAGTTCTTCAAACCGGGTCAAACAGTTGCTACTGGGGAGTTTCCCTTCGGCGTAGCCGTGCTAAGTAACAGTAACGGTGCGCCCGTTACGGCTTATGTCAGTAGTCAACGGGATAATGAAGTGCTGGCAGTAGATGTTGCTAGTGGCACAGTCAGTAAAAGAATTCCGGTTGGTGGTCAGCCTAACCGACTATTGCTCTCCCCTGACCAGACCCGTCTGTACGTTGCCAACGGTAACAGCGACAGCATCTCGGTGATTGATACGGGTTCCAACTCAATCGCGCAAGCAATTTCGCTATCGCCGTCTGGCTACAAGTACAAGGGTGGTAATCCTAACTCTCTAGAACTCAGTCCAGATGGAAAGACCTTATACGTTACGCTAGGTGCTGAGAATGCCGTTGCTGTTGTGGATTTGTCAACTGGTAGGGTATCAGGACGCATGCCAACCGGCTGGTACCCTACCTCAGTCAGCGCCAGCCAAGATGGTAAAACGCTTTATGTCATCAATGCGAAGAATACCTCCGGCCCGAACCCAACCAATTCCCGGACGACCCTTGCGGGTACTGCAACCGACACCACTGGCAAAAACGAATATAACTGGGCGCTAGAGAAGGCCGGGCTACTGGTGCTGCCAGTGCCTGACAGCAGCACCTTGGCTGCTCTCGACCAACAGGTCTCTAATAATAACGGCTTTAGTAACAGCCAAGCAGCGGATGCAACGATGAAGTTCCTACAGACAAAGATCCAACATGTGATCTACATCGTTAAGGAAAATCGGACTTACGACCAGGTGCTAGGCGACTTGCCAGTCGGCAATGGTGACCCGAGCCTGAATTTATTCCCACAGTTCAACACCCCCAACCATCACCAGTTGGCTCTCAATTTTGTCACGTTGGATAACTTCTACGACAGCGGTGAGTCCAGCGGGGTGGGTTGGAACTGGACGACTCATGCTGAGACTACCGACTACAACGAGAAGACCCAGTGGGTTCTCTACGGAAACGGTAACTTCAATGGATTAACTTACGACTACGAAGCGATCGTCCGCACTCTCAACATAGCTCTACCGCAAACGGCACCCAACCCCTCGCCGCAGACAGTACGGGAGACGGGGCTATTTGACCCTTCTGGAAGTTCCTCCATTATGCCTGGAACTAAAGACGTCAATGCTCCAGATGGAGACGGCGATGAATCTTCCAATGCCGTCGGTGGCTATATCTGGGACACCGCCCTCAGGGCTGGCAAGACTGTACGTAACTATGGCTTCAACGTTGACCAGAACTACTACGCTACTTCTTCTGATACCGTTGACCCAACCAAGCCCGATCCCAAAAATCCTTACTACTTGCCCATCTCTTCTGATCCTTTTAACGCCAATCTTCCCCAGGCGCAGACCGGCAGAGCCACCCTACTAGGCAAGACCGATACCTACTACAGAGGTTTTGACCAGTCGGCACCAGACATCTTCCGGTTCAACGAGTGGAATCGAGAATTTCAGAACTATGTCAAGAATGGCAACTTGCCTAACTTGCTGCTGGTTGACCTACCTCACGACCATTTTGGCAACTTCACCAACGCTGTTGCATACCTCAACAGCCCCAAATTGGAGATAGCTGACAATGACTATACCCTCGGTAAGATAGTCGAAACGGTCTCCAAGTCTCCCTACTGGTCGACTACGGCGATCTTCGTGATCGAGGATGACTCCCAGAATGGTCCTGACCATATCGATTCGCACCGCTCGATTGCGTACATTATCTCGCCTTACACCCAGCGTAAGGCTCTTGTTAGCACTAACTACAACACTGTTAATATGGTGCGTACGATCGAAGACATTTTAGGACTTGACCATCTCAATCTCTATGATGCCAATGCCCTAGCTATGTCAGACGTGTTCACGACTACACCCGACACCTCTGCCTACACCGCCATCCTGCCTGGGGTGTTGTGTGGTAACGCTAGAGGACAGACTGCATCCATCCTCAACCTCACTCAAGCCTGTAATGACCCCAACGTGACCAAAACCGCATCGGTCCCCTTGCTGCATGACGGTAAGTGGTGGGCGATGAAGACCAAGGGCTTCGACTTTTCCGCTGAGGACAAAATTGACGCTAATAAGTTCAACCGCATCCTCTGGGCAGGGATTATGGGTGATAACGTTCCCTACCCAACTGTACGCAGCCACAAGGACCTCCGCCAAAACCGAGCCCGACTGCTCAATAGCTGGCGCATCAGTCAAAAGTAGTAGGGGTCACTCAGGGCACAATCAAAACGGGGCAGGGGGACAAGTTAATTACCCGGTTGGTGACGCTATCAGTTGCCCCCTCTTCCGTCAACCCTAGCCCCCGGCAGCCCATCACAATTAAATCTGCCCCAATCTCATCGGCTACATCACAAATTGTAAAGGCAGGCTTGCCTTCGCGCTCAATGGTTTGTGCCTGGATGCCCTGCTGGGTGAATAGAGCTTGGGCATTTTTCAGCAGTTGTTCAACTGCCGCTGGCGATGCCATTGTCTGTGTCGCTACCTCTTCTGATTCCGGGGTTTCCACCACTGACAGCAGCACTAAACGACTGCCATACTTTTGCACAATACTGACAACTACCTCAGCCGCTTCTCGGGCTTCGCGGCTTTGGTCTATGGGAAACAAAACTACATCAAACATTGCAGGCACTTCCGATACCCTCCCTCCGGTAAAATGTGGACGGCGCGTAAATAGGTTGTCTCACACAAAAATGCAGTTAGGAGGTTGATGCTGTGTCCAAAAAAACTCTAGCAAATTTATCGTCATCCGAATTATCAGGCAAACGCGCACTTGTACGGGTAGATTTCAATGTACCTCTGAATGACCAACTTCAGATCGCAGACGATACTCGCATCCGGGCTGCCCTCCCAACGATCCAGGATCTAATCCAGAAGGAAGCCAAAGTTATCCTGGTGAGCCACTTTGGACGTCCCAAGAAGGGTGTGGATGACAAATTGCGCCTCACCCCAGTTGCCAAGCGCTTAGCAGAATTGCTTGGTCAAGAAGTCATCAAGTGCGATGACTCCATCGGTGAGGAGGTGACGCAGAAGGTGGCAGCGATGCAAAATGGTCAGGTGCTGTTGCTGGAAAATGTCCGCTTCCACAAAGAAGAGGAAGAAAACGACCCAGAATTCGCCAAACAATTGGCAGCAAATGCTGATGTGTATGTGAATGATGCCTTTGGGACGGCTCACCGCGCCCATGCTTCCACCGAAGGCGTTACCCACTATCTCCGTCCTTCTGTAGCTGGGTACTTGATTGAGAAAGAATTACAGTACCTGCAAAGCGCCATTGAAAATCCTCAGCGTCCCCTAGTAGCAATTATTGGTGGCTCTAAGGTTTCCAGTAAGATTGGGGTGATTGAAACGCTGTTGGATAAGGTCGATAAGTTGCTACTGGGCGGCGGCATGATTTTTACGTTCTACAAAGCTCGTGGCCTCAATGTCGGTAAGTCACTGGTGGAAGAAGACAAGCTGGAATTGGCGAAGTCTTTGGAAGCGAAGGCGAAAGAGCGTGGTGTTGACCTGCTGCTGCCTACGGATGTGGTGATTGCAGATAAATTTGCAGCTGATGCAGATGCCCGAACAGTCAGTATTGACAATATTCCTGCTGATTGGATGGGTTTGGATATTGGACCTGAATCAGTGAAAGTGTTCCAGGATGCCCTGGCAGATTGTAAGTCGGTGATTTGGAATGGACCGATGGGCGTGTTTGAGTTCGACAAGTTTGCGGCGGGGACGGAAGCGATCGCCCGTACCCTTGCGGACCTGACAAAGCAGGGCACTACCACGATCATCGGCGGTGGCGACTCGGTAGCAGCTGTAGAAAAAGTGGGTGTGGCTGAGCAAATGAGTCACATCTCCACTGGCGGCGGCGCTAGTCTGGAGTTACTCGAAGGTAAGGAACTTCCTGGGATTACGGCGCTAGATGATGCCTGACTGCTGCCAATGTGTCTTGGGGTAGAAGTCATTGCTTAGCTCAGCCACATAGGATGTTTTGCACTTGGTGAATACGGCTCGTATTTGCTAACTGCTTCGGGGATTATGTTAACTGGCACATTGCCAGAACCTACGAAAACAACGAGAGGAATTTTAAATGCAACGAATTTTTTCAGCCTTAAAGTCAAGATTTCGCCAGAGCCTTTTGATTCTGAGTCTGCTCAGTTTGATCGCTCTATCAGGTCTATTTATTTTCGTCGAGCCGAGCCAAGCCGCACCAATTTCACCTGAGGGTCGGAAGCTAGTACAACAAGAAGCGAGGGACAAAGCAAGTCAAGCAGTTGACCAACGTTCCCAAGCTTATGAAGAACAAGTAGAGGCAGCTAAAGACATTGACAAGGTTTACGAAGACAATGCCAAAATCTACAAAGGGCCGCAGTCAGAGGAGAACATAGTAGAGAAAACGAAAGAAGGAGCGCAAAAACTGGTTGATCGGGCAACAGGGAAGGAATAGTTACCAGTTCAATAGCCTAATTCCCAACGAATCCGGCGTCAGATGACGCTTAGTGGCAGTTAGCAGCAATTTTTAGACGGATTTAAAGGGGTGGACAACTGTTCACCCCCATATTTTTACCAAATCTGCGAACAGGGCGTAGAGCAAACACTAAACATCGCCGTCTGGGTGTAACGTATGAATAGTTACTGCCACCCGCCATCAGACGTTTTCCGTTTGTAGTGGAACGCCAAAGATACTGCTGCTAATGTCAGTCACTCACAATCAAGAAGATGAACTATGACTATTGCTAAGACTCGCTTTCCGATCGATCTGGGCGCTTATAAGCATCTGGCGCTAGACCCGGCTAATCCGACTCTCACCGATGAGCAGCAAAAGACACTGAAAGCTAATATCCAGCTCTGCCGGGATGCGATCGTTTTCTTCACCGCCACCGGAGCGGCCCATGGTGTAGGTGGGCACACTGGCGGTCCTTACGATACAGTGCCGGAGGTAATGATGCTCGATGCACTCCTCCGTGGGGCACCGGATAAATTTGTGCCGATCTTCTTCGATGAGGCGGGACATCGGGTTGCCACACAATATCTGATGGCTGCCCTACATGGTGAGCTGCCCGTTGAGCATCTTGTCCATTACCGCCAAGCTGATTCAGGTCTGCCTGGGCACCCCGAACTCGGACTGACGCCAGGCGTGAAGTTCAGCTCCGGACGGCTGGGACACGTCTGGCCTTACATTAATGGCGTAGCGATGGCAAATCCGGAGCGGGTCGTTTTCTGCCTGGGGTCCGATGGTTCGCAGCAGGAAGGCAATGATGCTGAAGCGGCGCGTCTAGCGGTTGCACAACAGCTAAACGTGAAGCTGCTTGTGGATGACAATGATGTCACCATTGCCGGACATCCTTCGGTTTACTTGCCGGGTTTCAGTGTCGCCAAGGCGCTGGCAGGACACGGACTCACGGTGAATGAGGGAAATGGTGAAGACATTGAGGATTTGTATCGTCGCATTTGCTCAGCGATAACTACCGATGGACCCGTGGCTTTGGTCAACAAACGCAAGATGTGCGTGGGGATTGAAGGGTTGGAAGGTTCGACGCACGGTCATGATGTAATCTCGGTGGATTTGGCGATCGCCTACCTAGAAGGCCGTGGACAAACCGAAGCCGCAAAATATCTCAAGGATATCAAAAAGCCCACTCACGACTACACCTATCTCGGTTCCGGCAACAAGATGGGTTCCAACCGGAACGTGTTCGGCGAAGCAGTGGTGGCTGTCCTGAGTCGCATGAGTGAAGCTGAGCGCCAGCAACAGGTGATGTGTATCGATAGTGACCTAGAAGGCTCCTGTGGGCTGAAAAAGATTCACGACGCCTACCCAGAGATCTTCGTTAGCTCTGGCATCATGGAGCGTAGCAACTTCTCCGCAGCGGCTGGTTTTGGCATGGAAAAAGGAAAGCAGGGTATCTTTGGCACATTCAGCGCCTTCCTGGAGATGTGCATCTCGGAAATCACGATGGCTCGGCTGAACTACTCCAACGTCCTCTGTCACTTCTCTCACTCCGGCGTGGACGACATGGCAGACAACACCTGCCACTTCGGCTTGAACAACATGTTTGCCGACAACGGACTGGATGACGGCTACGAAACGCGGCTTTACTTCCCTGCGGATGCTGCCCAGATGAAAGCCTGCATCGAAGCAATATTTCATGCTCCGGGATTACGGTTTGTCTTCTCTACCCGCTCCAAGACCCCAAACATTCTCGCTCCCGACGGCAACGACTTTTATGGCGAAGGCTACACCTTTGTCCCAGGCAAGGATGAAGTGGTGCATGAAGGCACCGCTGGTTATATCATCAGCTTCGGCGATGCCTTGTACCGTGCAGTTGATGCAGTACAACGCCTCAAACAGGAAGGAATTGACGTCGGTTTGATCAATAAGCCCACGCTGAACGT
>JAABUQ010011035.1_pt1 | contig 11674 bp, 11 predicted proteins | sample 5560001 | NCBI WGS metagenome assembly JAABUQ01 (sample SAMN10711888, study PRJNA513371) | rock metagenome | isolation source: Antarctica rocks | place: Antarctica: Victoria Land, Finger Mt nord | collected 2015-12-18
AACTCGACGTGGGGAAAGCCGTCCTGGTCCACCACATGGACAGGGAACAGGTCACTGTTCGTGCGGATGCGCGTGTATGCCGCCACCGTGGTGATCTCCTGTCTTCGCCTGGCTCGCTGCCGTTGTATGCACCGGGCGGGGGCGCCATCTGGGGAGCATAGGTCAGGAACGCATAGGAAAACGCTGACAAAACAACGACAGTCTGCGGATTACCCATGCTCTGGAGTAGAGTGCCAAGTACGCCAACGCCGTCGCCAAGGGCGACCCGGCGCTGGACGGGGTGTGTGACATTCGGGACGAGCGGGACCGGGCGCGGCTGTTTGAGCGCACCAGCGTGGACGAGGTGTGGGGCATCGGCGGCCGGACCGCCGACAAGCTGCGCGCGCTCGGCATCACCACCATAGCCCGGTTCGTCGCCATGCCGTCTCGTGAGGTGCGGAGCCTACTGACCGTGGTGGGCACCCGCGTGCAGGCGGAGCTGGCCGGCGTGTCCTGCCTGCCGCTGTCCGAGGCCGTGCCAGCGCGCAAGGCCCTGGCCGTCACCAGGTGCTTCGGCCGGCCGGTCACGCGCTGTTAGGTCTCGTGCTTTGTACGTCCTTTCTGTCATGGTTGGGTTGACGGTCAGGACGGATCTTGCCCGTGGTCAGGACCACGGATTGGGGGGGGGCGCATGGCCGAGTTGATGTTCACCACCGATGCATTCCGTCCGCTGGACCGGTCCGTCCCGGGCGTGCCCATGCTCCTGGACGGCAACATGCGCCTGGTCGAGCCGGCCTGCGCCTGGCTGATGCACATAGCCCTCGTGCGCGGCCGCACCCGCAGCCCGCAGACCTGGCGCGCCTACGGCGAGGCGCTCTACGACTGGTGGCAGACGCTGGAGGCCAACGGCTGGGCCTGGGACCGGGTAGGCCACCACGAGGTCGCGGCCTACCGCGACCGCATGCTGACCGGCCCCAGCGACCACACCGGTCGGCCCTACGCCCGGGCCACGATCAACGGCCGCCTGCGCATCATCGCCCTGTTCTACCGCTGGTGCGCCGCCCACGGCCTGGTCGCCTCCGCGCCTTTCACTTCGCAGGACGTTTCCGTCGCGCGGTCGCGGCCGGCGCCGTTCCTGGCCCACGTGGACGCCAGCGGCGGCATCGTGTCCGCCAACGAGCTGGTGCTGCGCGAGATCCAGGCCCTGCCGCGCCCCCTCGCGCCCGACGCGATCCGCCGCATCCTGGCCAAGCTCGGGACCCGCGACCGCCTGATCGTGGAATGGGCCGCGCTCACCGGCATGCGCCGCATGGAACTCGCGGGGTTGAGCAAGGCGGCGCTGCCCCGGACCGGCGGCGTGGAGTTCGCGTCGTCGCCGGTCGTCGCCGTCCGGCTCACCGTCACCAAGGGCGGCAGGCCGCGGCAGGTCTACCCGCCGCTGCCCCTGATGGATCGCACGCACGCCTACCTGCGCGAGGAGCGTGCGGTCGCGGTGCGCCGGGCGGGAGAGCGCGGGAGGGATTACAAGGAGCCGGCGGCGGTGTTCCTCACCGGCCACGGCGGGGCGATGACCCCGCGCCGGGTCGGCGCGCTGTTCGCCGCAGCCGCCTGCTCCGCTCGGGTCGCCGCGACCCTCCATGCCCTGCGCCACACCTTCGCCGGCGTCATGCTGCGGCAGCTCCAACGCCAGGCCGCGCGCAATCCGGAGATGAACCCGTTGCTGGCCTTGCAGGCCATCCTCGGCCACGCCGACCTTTCGACCACCTCCGTCTACCTGCGCATGGTGGCCATCGACCTCGAGGCGATCGAGGCGGCGGTCGACGGCCTCTTCGGCGCACTCGGCTGAGGCAGCCGTGCGCAAGCGCAAGGACTATCGGCTCCCGCCCCAACCGGCGCACCTCTCCGACGTCGCCGCTCCCGAGAGCCTGGTCGTCCGTTTCCTGACCCCAGCCGGCACGCCGGCCCAACCGCTCGACCTCTCGGCGTATGCGCACCGGCCGCGTCTGGCTGCGGAGCTTGCCTTTGCCTTCCGCCACCGCCTCGCGGACAAGTCCGACGCCACCCGCCAGACGGTCCAGTACAACCTCCCATGGTGGTTCAGGTTCTTGGACGAGCACGACCCCGCGCGCGAGGCGGTCCGGTCGGCCCGCGACATCGATACGGAGCTGCTGCGTGCCTACATAGCCTGGCTCGGCCGGCAACCGTTGGCCGTGGGCACCCGTGACCGCACCTGGGCGACCGTCAAACAGGCGCTGGCCTGGCTCCGCCGTCACAGGCCCGACCTGGTTCAGCCTGAACTGGAACTGCCCGTCAACGCTTTCCCGCGCCGCAACGAGCAGGCCCGCCCGCGGGCGGCGCTCGCGCGCGCCGAACTGGACGCCGTCCTCTCCGCATGCCGCGCGGAGATCGAGGCGAGCTGGGCCGACTTCGAGACCGGCCGTGCCCTGCTCGCGGCCAAACCCCATGCCGCGCCCGCCGGACCGGACAAACCCGACCTCAAGGATCTCGGCGTCCTGCTCGCGCTGTTGGTCGAGCGCTACGGCGGTTTCGTCCCGAACCAACGCCGGCCCGATCGCGGCGACACCTTGTTCTGGCCGGTGCTCCACGCAGTAAAGGCGCACGGGGGCTGGGTCCGGGTCAGCCGCTTCCTGCACGCCACGGCAGGCACCCTCGTGCCATACATGATCGCGATCGCCGCGCAGACCTTCGCCAACCCGGAGGCGCTGCGCAACCTGCGCCGCGACTGCATGGTCGAGCACGTCATGCTCGAGGGGCGCTGGCTCGTGACGTGGCACAAGGAACGTGCACGCCGGGTGCAGCGGCGGAGTTTCCTGCGCGACCGCGGCCTGTCCGTCCCCAACCTGATCGACCGCGTCCTGGCGCTCACCGCGCCGCTCGTATCCCACGCGCCCGCGGCCGAGAGGGACAGGCTGTTCCTGTGCAGCGGCATAGGCGGACTGCGCCGCATCGGGCTGATCGACCCCGTGCGCGTGACTACGCTCGTGCGCGCCTTCGCCGCGCGGCATGGCCTGCGCGACCTCGGTGGCGCCCCGTTGGCGCTGACCCTGGCCTCCTTCCCCCCGACCGGGCTGGCCCTGGCCCATGCGGCGCTCGGTTACGACGTGACCAAGACCCAGGTCCTTGCGAACCACGCTTCGGCGGATACGACGATGCGCTACGTCCACCGGCCCGCGGTCCGAGCCGGCCAGGCCGCCGGGCTGGCCCGGCTGCAGGGCCGCTTCGTCGCGGTGGTGCGCGGCGGAGAAGGAGCGACCGCTGTGAGCGGTGAGGCAGGGGTGGACGCGGCATCGCCAACTGACGCGCGCAACGCCACGGCGTCAGGCTTCACCTGCTCCGACCCGCTGGCCGGCATCGCTCCCGGGCAGCGCAAGGGCCGCCTCTGCACCGCCTGGCTCGGCTGCTTCACCTGTCCCAACGCGGTCATCCCGCTTGAGGCCGACACGCTGGCCCGGCTGCTGGTCATGCGCGACGCCCTTGCCGAGGCCCGGGGCCGCATGGCCTTGGATCGGTGGGGCCTTCTCTACGCGCCCAAGCTCGCGATCCTAGAGCGCGACGTGCTGCCCCGCTTCCCCGCCGCCCTGCACGCCGCCGCGTCGGGGCTAGTGGGGCGGCTCCCCCCGCCGCCGCCGATCGAATGAGCCCGCCGGCGCCGCTCCGCAGCCGCAGGTCACCCGAGCCGGCGACGACTGGATGCGGGCGTCCGCGTCGTCGCGCAGCCGCTTCGGCGACGACGTCTGGCACCTCGACATCCACGTCGCCGGGCTGTTCCCCGGCGGGAAACGCGTCTGCTGGGATGCCTTCATGCCCGACGGCTCCCGGTTGACCGATCCGCAGCACGCTGGCCTCCTGCGCGCGGCCAAGCAGTTTCTGTGGTCGATGGCGGTGGATCCTCCCTCCGGCCAGAAACGGTCGTCGCCATCCACCCTGTCCAGGAACAGCGTGGTCCTGCGCGTCATAGTCCGGTGGATGATCTCCGAGGACCTGACCTCCTTCAGCACGCTTGACGCCTCCGCCGTCCAGCGCCTTTGCGTCTGGCTCCAGAGGAGGCCCGGCAGGCGGCGGGGGCGCACGGCAACGCCGAGTACCGTGCGCAGCTACCTCGTCGTGATCGCCAACATGCACCGCCAGCGCAGCAAGCTGGATGACGCTCCCCGGACCGACCCGCTGGCCGGCGAAACTGCAAACGAGGCCGCGGGCGTGTCGCGCACCACCGCAGGCGCGATTCCGTTCATCCCGGATGCCCTCGCCGTGGACCTGCTCTCCAAGTCGCTGACCTGGGTGGAGGTCCACGCCGGGGACATCCTGCGGGCGTCCGAACTGCGCGGGCGGGTCGCCGACGAGCTGCGCGCGGCCGGTCATCCCGGATGGCGGGTGGTCCGAGAGGCCAACCAAGTGATGCGGTGCGCCGCGATCCCCGGCCCGGACGGGCGCCCGTTGATCTTGGACCTTGCGATCTCCAAAGCCGGCGCGCGCCTGGCCGACGCCTGCTTCGTGCTCATCGCCGGGTTCGTCGGCATGCGGGTCAGCGAAATTCTGTCCATGCAGGTCGGCGCGGTCGAGCGCCGTCCTCTCGGCGAGACCGGGTTGGACCAGGCCTACGTCGTGGCCCGCCTGTTCAAAACGGTCGATGATCCCGAGGGCCGGATCGAGCGTTGGCTGGCGCCGGAGCCGGTCGTGCGCGCGGTCGAATGCCTGGAGCGCCTCGGCGCCCCGCTGCGCGCCGCTTCGGGCCATCGCGATCTGTTCCTCAGCAGGCAGTCCTCTCGGCGCACGGTGACCCAGATCAGCGGTCAAACCATCATGCGCCGGCTCAACTTTTTCGCCGCACACGTCGGCGTGCCCCTGCATGAGGGCAAGCGGTGGCTCTTCACGCCGCACCAGTTCCGCAAAACGTTTGCCCGTTTTGTGGCTCGGGGCGACCGTTCGCACCTCCTTGCGCTTGCCGACCACTTCAAGCACGTCTCGGTGTCCATGACCTCCCGTGGCTACGTCGGCACCGACTTCGAGCTGCACGAGCTGGTGGACGAGGAGGCTCGGGCCGAAACGGCGATCGCGCTCGACTGCCTGCTGGCCAGCGACCGGCTGGGCGGGCGCATGGGCGAGCGCATCGTCGCGCGCAACCACACCTTCCGCGGCCGGGCGGGCGAGCAGGTCCGGCGCGACTACACCGACTTCATCTTGGCTGAGACGGACCTGCGCATCCGCGGCTGCGACTACGGCTGGTGCGTGTTCCAGGCCGAGATCGCCCTATGCGGCGGGGAGGTGGCGCCCAACGAGGCGGGCCGGAGCCCGTCCGTGTGCGCCAAGTGCGCGAACCTGGCCGTGGATGACCGGCACGTCCCATACTGGCAGGATCGACGCCGGCGGAACCTGGAGCTGTGGGACCGGGCGAGCCCGCTGGCTCAGGCCGCGCTCGCCGAGGCGGTGGAGGAGTGCGACCGCATGCTGAGGCGCATCAAGGAGGATCGGGATGGGGGCCGGGCAGAGCCAGACCGAGCGGAACCAGATGCGCCTGCGCCAGACGACGACGCAGGCTGAGAACGCCGCCCGGGCTTACCGCACGGCCCTCAATCGCCTGATCGAGGGCAAGGCCACGCATCCGACCCTTGCCGGGCGCCCCGTGCGGATCACCCCCGCCGCGGTCGCGCGGGAGGCGCGGCGCAGCCGCAACCCGCTCTATACCACGCACCGTGGCATCCTCGACGAGATCACGGTGGCTGCCGGCGGCCCCAGCCCTGCTGCCGACCTGGCCGCCACCGTGGCGCGCCTCAGGGCGGAAAACGCCGAGCTGCGCGCTGCCGCGCGGCGGCACACGGAGGAGAAGCGCCAGCTGGCGAGCGAGAACCTGCTCCTCCTCCACCGAGCGCATTCAGCGGAGGAGAGGCTCCAATCTGCGTCCCACGCGGCAGCAGGACCACGCCGCTGATCACGGCCCGGCGCAGTCCCGTTTCTCGGTTCGGCTGGGGGCCGTTTCTCCGCCCCGGCCTGCACCACCCTGGGGCGCCGTGCGCAACGGCGGTCGAGGATGGCCGCAGGCCACCGCCGGAGGCGGCGCGCAGTGTCCTCGACGGGCGTTGCGAACGACGCCATGCTCGACCTCGCCGGACGCCCTCGCCTGTTGGATCCCGAACGGCGGGTCATGGTGGTCAACGGACAGGCCGGTTTTGGGACGGTAACTTGCCATAGCTGCCGTTGTCAGACGGTGTCAGCTTTCTCGAAAAGGATCGGGAAATGGGAAACGGCCGGCGGCGATCCGGTCTTGGGTGACGAAGGGCACGCGCTGCTAACGCATGCCGTTGACACACTGACGTGCCGGGGCCGTCCAGCCATTACGTCATGACCAGTACCGCCCACGATCGGGCAATGCCGCAGTTCTACTTCCACGTCAGCACGGCCTTATGACAAGAGATCGTCACCCTACCCGACAGAGTGAACTGCCGACGACATCGTTTGACCCTGCCATTGCACGGCTGTCGCAGCAAGCAGCATCCGCCAGAGTTCACGCAGCAACTTCCAACCGCTGCTCCAGCATCGGTGCCGAAAGAATTACGGATCTGTAATTTTCGCCCGCCCGCGTCAGTGCGGCGTCATCGAGGTTGCGCACGTCGTGGAGCGCGAACGGCGCCTGCCACAGCCAGCCGCATTTGCGCGCGGTGGCCCTGAGTGGCGCAAACAGCTCATTGATCGTCATTCCGGCCGGGCTGCCCGGCTGGTAGCTCGCCGACGGACCGCCCGTCGTAGTCGCTGCAAGCACCGGCAGACCAGCCGTCGACGCGGCGATGTCCGGCTCCAGATAGAAGAGCGGCGTCAGCACCGCATCCTGCCAGTGCTTGAGCAACGACGGAGTCGAGTACCACTGTAGTGGGAACTGGAGCACCAGTCTGTCGGCGCGCAGCACCCGCTTCCGCTCGACCGAAACGTCGATCTGACCATTGGGGTAGAGCGCGTAAAGCTCGGCTACTTCCAGTCCGGGCAGGTCGTTCAGCCCGGCGAGCAGCGCGCGGTTAGCACGTGAGGCAGCAAGATCGGGATGGGCGAGCAGCAGCACGGTGGTCATGTTCGAGGCCTCCTTGAACGCGTCGAAAATGGCGGCTCGGCAGGCATTGGTCAAAATGATGTTTATTATGGTATGCCATTCATGTGATGAAGCTCCGCAGTGTTGACCTCAACCTGCTCGTGATCGTGGATGCGCTGTTGGACGAAGCGCACGTGGGCCGGGCTGCCGAGCGGCTCGGCCTATCCCAGCCAGCTGCCTCGAATGCGCTCGCTCGGGCGCGAGCGCTGTTCGGCGATCCGCTGCTGGTACGCGCGCCGCCGAGCGGGCTTCGCCGAACACCGCGCGCTGATGCAATGCGCGAGCCTCTGCGGGCCGCTCTCGCCGAACTGGCTGTCATCGTTGCGGCCGGGCCACCGGATTTGGCCGACCTTCGCGGCGCGGTCCGGCTGGTCGCGTCCGACGTTCCCGCCGCTGCGCTCGGCGCCGCGTTGACGGCGGAGTTGGCGAAGCGGGCGCCGGGCATCGACTTGATCTTTCACCCCTGGCATGCCGGTGATGAAGTCGAGCGCCTTGAACGCGGTGAGGTGGACCTCGTCGTTACCGTCGCGTCTGCCTCCGGCGCATCGCTGCGGACGGAACCACTTGGCACATACCCCTATACCGTAGTGATGCGACGCGACCATCCGGCGGCAGCGGCTGAGACGTTCGACCTCGACTGCTGGCTAGCCTTCCCCCATGTTGTCGTTTCCGGCCGCGGAGACCGGCAGGGGTCAGTCGATGCGGCGCTAGCTCGGATCGGGCGCCATCGACGCGTCGGCACTGTTGCGCCCACCTTTTTGCACGCGCTGGAGTTGTTGTGTGATACGGATCTACTGGCGGCATTTCCGACAGGCGTAATGGTGTGCACCGCCGCCGCGCGACTGACTTCCCGTCCCGTGCCGGTCACCCTTGAGCCGGTTTCGCTTCACCTCGTCCGGCACCATCGCACCGACATGGATCCGGCGGTGACGCTTGTCGCCGAGCTAGTGCGCGCGGTCGCGCCACGACTGCGCGGTCAGGAAGCCTCCTGATCCAGCCTTTCTCGCAAACGAGGGTACAGCGGGAAAACCCGCCGCAGTTTGGCTGTCATGGCGCCCGAGCCGAGGCCATTTTCTCAAAGCCTGTTCCCGAAACATTTTTCTCGAAACGGCCTGCTCTACACGGAAAAACGGGAACTGCTCGGGCTTGTCGGAACGACCGCTTAGGGGGCAACGCTGTCGGATCGCGGATGGCAAAGTATGGGCGATAGCGGCTATCACGAGCACACCAGAAGCAGGACACTTGCAAAGTGACCTAAGACCTGGCAGGAAATGCGGGAAGCGGTCGCCGCGTATGCGAGCAGGGCAGGGGAGAAGCTGCGGGCCGAGGGCCTACAGGCGTGCCACATGGCGGTGTTCCTGCAGACCAACCCGCACCGGCCGGACGAGGCGTGGCACTCGGGGCAGCGCGCCGGCCGGATCGAGCCAACCTCCGACAGCCTGGCGCTGATCGGCGAGGCGCTGCGGATGCTACGGCCGTTGTGGCGGCCGGGCCTGCGCTACTTCAAGGCTGGCGTGGTGCTCAACGACTTGGTGCCGGAGCGGTTGCAGCCCCGGATGCTGTTCGCCACGCGCGACCCGGCCCGGTCCGCCAAGGTGATGGCGGCACTGGACGCGGTAAACGCCCGCTACGGCCGCGGCACGCTGCGTCCGCTTGCGACGGGGATCGCGCGGTCCTGGTCCACCCGGCATGACAGGCTCTCCCAGCGATACACGACACGGGTGGAAGAAATGCTGACCGCCACGGCTTGGTGACATCGAGCGCACTCCGCGATGGTTCGGCAGCTGCGGTCAGGCCGGCTGCAACCCCATCGCCATGCCGGCCAGTGCGGCGGCGGCTTTCGTATCAGCGTCACTACTTGTGCTGGCACGATCCGCCAGCAGCATCCAGACGGTTCGTATCGTCGCTGGCTTGCTTGCAGCCTGGAGCGTGGCCTCTGCGCGGTTGAGCAGCGCCAGTGCCCGCTGTTCGGCGTCGCCCTGGATGGCACAACGGGTGCGCCAGGCTTCCCGCACGTCCTCTTGCATTTCGGCCAGGGCGACGCCCGGAGGGCGGTCGTAATGCTGCAAGATTGGCGGAGCAGCCTCATCCTTCACGGGGTAGTTCCTCCTCTTCGGCCTGCTTGTCTTCCGCCACCGCTTGCTGCTGCTTCCAGATGAGATAGCCAGCGCGCCAGCGTGCTATCCCCTCTTCGATCTGTGCCGCAAAGGGGCGAACGGGATTGGGCTGATCCTGAATGGCGGGATCGTCTGGCGTCATGCTGCCACGTCCTCCTGGACGGCTGGTGGCAATACGTCGGCAATCACTGCCTCGATGAGCTGCGCGAAGCCGCCTGGCGGCAGGGGTGGCGGCTCGACCCAGTGTTCGGCCATTGCGGCGTCGCGTTCGGCCAGGACGTGCATGGCGCCAAGCCGCGCCTCCGCCTTGGACCGGCCCGCGTGTTCCTCCACCTTGGTCAGCAGGGCCAGCACGTCCATGTCGGCGGCCCCCGGCAGCAGCACCGGCGCTGCATCCGCCTTCCCGGCCGGCGCGGCGCTGCTTTCCGCTTCCATCATCGGATCGTAAGCAGTGGCGGGAGCATCCGGGATAGGCTGTCCTGGCGCCGGAGAGGGTGTCAGCGGCGCAGGCGCGACCGGGGTAGGAGCAGGGGCGGGGGCCTGCTCGCCGGCGGCGGCGATGGCCGCGGCCACGCAGTCGGCGACGGACTTCTTCTCCGCCCGCCCTTTCCGGAAGCCCTCCAAGACGGCCGCCAGCACCGGCCCGGTGTCCACTTGGCTCGGCGCCTGCGGCCCGCCGCTCTCGATCAGCCGGCGGATGGTGGCGGTCCTGGCCGCGGCACGCTCGATGGAACCAGTTGCCGGAGGGCGCAGCACCACCGGACGGTTCAAGCGCAGCCGGCCCCGGGGGTCGATCTTGGCGTAGAACAGCTTGGCATGGACCCGGCGGTTGCCGAACAGCACGATGGCTTCGCCCTCGATCAGCCCGCGCAGATCCTTCCAGTCCACCCGCGACACGCGCCGCACCTCGGCGTGCTGCGCGTCGCGGTAGCCGCCGCTGCCGGTCGCCGTGTAGGAGGTCTGCTGCGTGACTTCGCTCTCGCCGGCGGTGCGCTCGACGTACTGCCGGGTTTCGCTGCCCTCCTGCAGCTTCATCAGGATCTGCAGGTTGGCGTTGCCCAGCAGGGAATAGACCGACTCCCCGATGCGGGCTTTGAGGCCGGGCAGCTCTTGGAAGCCAAGGTAGAACATGAAGCCCAGGCCGCGGCCCATGGCGAGCATCTTGTCCATGCCGGCGACGGCGTAGTAGCCGATCTCGTCGAAGACCACTGGGAAGGGCGTCGGCGCCAGGCTGGGCTTGTTGGCGACGATCTCATCGAAGTCGCCCTCCAGGTTCACGCCCAGGGTCTGCGCCATCATGTTGCGCAGGGACGCCACCACGATCTTGCCAAGCGCGGCCGTGGTCTCGCCGGAGTTCTCCAGCGACGGCAGGTTCACCACCAGGATGCGCCGGTTCAGCACCACGTCGCGCATGTCGATGTCGCCAGCCTCACACTTGAAGATGTGCCCGAGCGACACCCCGAGCTGGGTGAACACGGCCGAGAAGTGCATGGTGACGAAGGAGTGCTGCTTGGCCGGCTCATCGGTCTTCTGCTTGTTGTGCGCCAGGCTCTTGTCGTAGCCGCCGGTCTCACCGAGGTAGGCGGACAGCGGGTAGAGCAGCGCCGGCTCGATGTCGGACACGTCGATGCTCTCGACCTGGCCCGTTTCTATATCCAGGCGCAGAAAGCGCTTCTCCAGGGCGAGGGCGGCGATGCTGCCCAGCTCGGTGGCGAAGCGCAGGCGCTCCACGTCGATGGCATAGCCCTTGTTGTCCCGCAGCCAGACCAGCGCGGGCGTCAGGGCGCCGAGCAGCGACACGGCGCGGCTCATGAACACCTCGTTGCCGTTCGAGGACCCTCCCTTGGCGTTGGCCTCGATCAGGCTGACCAGCAGTTCGCGGATGCCGTCCGCGTTGCCCCAGGCAAGGGGGTTGAAGGTGTTGGTGTCCTTGTTGCCCGATGCGACCAGGAAGTTCAGCGCCAGCACGTCGTCCTCGCGGCCGAACCGGCGGGCCAGGGCGAGGACCTCGGCGTAGAGCTTGTTGTCGGCCTTGCCGTCCACGAAGATGAAGCCGGACCCGTGCATCAGCGCGTTCGCCACCAGGCTGAGCAGGGCGGCGGTCTTGCCGGCGCCGGTGGTGCCGGGCACGGCGACGTGCTGGCGGCCGTCCTCGTTGGCGATCCACAGCTCCTGGCCGGTGCGGAAGTCGCGCCCGAGGTAGATGATGCCGGCGGCCATGCGCGGGCGGCGGGTTTCTGGATCGGGATGGTTGTGGTCCCGCCGCCGGGCGCCCCAGGGCAACCGGAAGGGCAGGATCACCTTGCGGGTGAGCACCCAGCTTGCGTAGAGGGCAGCCAGCGGCACGGCCAGATAGCAGCAATTCTAAGTGGGCCTCCGGCGCGGGTGTCACCTGGTGACCTGGGCTGCGATGTTGGGCGGTGGTTTTGAGTCGATGAGGGTCTGCATGAGGGTGGCCCAGTCTGGGAAGACCAGGTAAGCG
>JAABUQ010011036.1_pt1 | contig 11673 bp, 14 predicted proteins | sample 5560001 | NCBI WGS metagenome assembly JAABUQ01 (sample SAMN10711888, study PRJNA513371) | rock metagenome | isolation source: Antarctica rocks | place: Antarctica: Victoria Land, Finger Mt nord | collected 2015-12-18
GGCTTGTAGGCGTTCACTCTCTTCAGGTGTCATGACACAACCCGCTCTATAGGATGCTTTGATTGTGGCAAATTCTGACCCCAAATCATCTAATTTTCTAGCTTTCTTCCAAAGCGGGATGCTCCCGTATGCATCGCTCTTGCCGGTCTGGCTCCAGTTCATCTAGACCATCGAGGAGCGGCAAGATCTGACGAGTTTGGAGCCAATTTCTGCCAATATCAGCACGGACACCCCGCTTATCTTTAAATTCAACCACTAGCCAGTCAAAGATCGTTTGCTTGTCGTCCTTCCAAGCTGAGAGGTTGAACAAAACTGGGATTGGCTCATTTAGGTTGTCGAAAGCGCGATCGCATAAGTCCTTGGTAATTTCTAGCAAGGTCGTCGTTTTTCCAGCCCCAGGCGCACCCAAAATCAGCAATTTACCAGCGATCGCTTTCTGGTCAAAAACTTCAATCATCTTTGTCCTAGCAGCCAGTTGGGTGGTGGGCTTATTACCAATTTTCACCTCAGCAGCCCATCTGCACTCGACCTGCTGATCTTGCTTCTCCTTCAGCAGATTAATCAGCGCCGCATTATGCAGAGAGTTCTCCAACCGCCCTTCAACTTCTCTTCTAACATCCTCTAGGAGTTTATGGCGAATTTGAACGTTTGGCCGGTTAAAGGGAATTTCTGTAGTAGGAGTACTGGAGGGGGTTACTTTATGTCGTGTTCTCAGCAGAACTATCACCGCTAGCAGTGAGAAGATGAATCCAATGCCTAAAAACCAGTAATAGATGCTTTTATTTGCTGAAGGTGAACTAACTAGCCAACCAGCGAAGGTAACGAGCGCGGCAGATACCACTGCCAGGATGAAGATTAAGTAAGTTGAAGTAGATGAAGCGTGTTTTTCAGATAGTTTGTTCGACAGAAGGCTGGTCAAGACAGCAAGCAATCCGATCAGTAGCAGCAATAACGATAGCAGCAAGGGGTCAAGTTGTTGCATTGGCAGTCCTGATTTATACAAAGCCCTATATTTGGCTGAGCCTGCTTAGAGTATAAGCAACTAAGAGTGCTCCTACACTTACCCGCTTGCAAGTAGCAATGGATGCGAATGATCTATACAATGGAGACTAGACGTTAGATTTTCTAGGCAAAATCTCCGTGCCGGTGAAACCTCTATGCGCTCACATGGTTTGAACAACCGCATTGCTGGTGTCTGGAACAACGCAGGCGATCGCTTGATGAAACTTTTACCCGTCGAACAAGTTGCACAGACGGTTGTTAAGCGGTTTAGCGTCAACGAAGCGCAGTTGGCAGAGATTTTAGAGAGTGTTCGCTCAGAACTGCCAACTACGGAAGCCCTGCTAATTGGTAAGCCCCAATCCGGGAAAAGTTCGATGGTGCGAGGACTGACAGGAGTCTCTGCTGAGATTGTTGGTCAGGGATTTCGTCCCCACACGCAACACACCGAGCGCTATGCCTATCCTTCCAGTGACTTACCGTTGCTCGTTTTTACAGATACAGTCGGACTGGGAGATGTGAATCAGGAGACTCAAGCAATCATTCAAGAACTGGTTAGCGATCTGCAACAGAAGAGTCGCCGCGCCAGAGTCCTGATTCTGACCGTCAAGATCAACGATTTCGCGACTGACACGCTGCGACAGATTGCCCAGCAACTGCGTCAGCAGTATCCAGACATTCCCTGTCTGCTGGCGGTTACCTGCCTGCATGAGGTTTATCCTAGCGCTACAGCCGATCATCCTGTTTATCCACCAGACTATGAGGAGGTCAACCGAGCATTCGTCGCGATTCAGCAAGCCTTCGCCGGACTATGCGATCGCGCCGTACTGGTTGACTTTACCCTAGAAGAGGACGGCTACACTCCGGTGTTTTATGGCTTAGAGGCGCTGAAAGATTCCCTGGCAGACCTGCTACCCGAAGCAGAAGCCCGTGCCATTTATCAGTTATTGGATGAGAAAGCTGGCAGGCAAATTGGTAATCTCTATCGGGACGTTGGACGTCGTTATATTTTGGCATTTGCCATCATGGCAGCCACGGTCGAAGCTGTGCCACTGCCATTTGCCACTATGCCAGTGTTAACTGCCTTGCAAGTCTCGATGGTGGGTGTCTTGGGGAAATTATATGGGCAGATGCTGACTCGAGCACAGGCAGGGGCCGTTGTCAGTGCGATCGCGAGTGGCTTCCTGGCTCAAGCGGTCGGACGTGAGCTAATCAAGTTCCTGCCAGGCTTCGGCAGCGCGATCGCTGCTTCTTGGGCAGCCGCCTACACCTGGGCACTGGGTGAGGGAGCCTGCGTTTACTTCGGCGATTTAATTGGGGGCAAGAAACCCGACCCCAAGAAAATCCAGTCTGTGATGGAAGAGGCGTTTCAAGCAGCAAAAGAACGGTTTAAGGGCATCAAAGGTTGAGCAAACTACAGACGGTCGTCACAACCAGCTTAAAATCTCGGTAATTTTACCCTTCACAAACTGCTTTTTCTTGCTTTAGGTTGGATCAGAGAAATCTCGACGACAGGATACGACATTATGATGGACAAGAAGCAGCCAATTAATTCCCCTGATTCCAACCCCGACCCAATCACAGGTCAACCAGGTGCTCATCCTGTAGGTACAGGTGCTGGCGCAGCAGGCGCTGGTGCGGCAGGCGCAGCTATCGGTGGTCTGGTTGGTGGTCCGGTAGGTGCAGTCATCGGTGCAGTTGTTGGTGCAGTAGGTGGCGGCTTAGCTGGCAAACAGGTAGCTGAATCTATTGACCCCACTGTTGAAGATGAGTATTGGCGGACCAACCATGCTGCCCAACCTTATGTTGAGAAAGGTCGGCAATATGAAGATTATCAGCCAGCCTACCGCACTGGCTACGAAAGCTATGCTCGTCATGCAGGTACTAACAAAACCTATGACGAGGTGGAGCCAGAGCTAAAAAGTGAATATGAGAAGAACTACGGCAAAACAGGTCTAGCTTGGGAGCAAGCTAAGCCAGCGACGCGTGATGCCTGGAATCGGGCTGATGCAAATATTAAGCTGTATGAAGAGCGGTTAGTTGCAGACAAGAAGCGTGCCAAGACCGGAGAGGTGGCAATTGGGAAGCGGGTTGAAACTGAAACAGCAAACGTTTCGGTCCCGATTGAAAAAGAACGAGTCGTGATTGAGCGTCGCGAAGATCTAGACGTTGATGCTCAAGGACGCACAGTTGAGGACAAAACTGGCAAAACACCAACAAACCGGATTTAAGCCGCCGTTAAGACGGACGGGGTTTCTAATTCCCCGTTCCGGTTACACTGGGTCATAGTTTCTTCTCATGAATAATGATTGAACCCGCTAAATCGCCTTGCGAAATTCTGCGATCGCTTCAAGCTCGTTCGTTTCTGCAATCAACACGCAGCGGCTTAATAGAGATATATCCAACTCCTCTAGTCCTTCTAACTGACTGCGTTGAATTTGCTCGTATCCATCACCGCGGAGGTGATGAAGTGCAAAGACCCCATCCTCCCAAAACCACACTTCACGAACCCCAAGCGCCCGGTACTTGGCTAATTTAGCTTCTCCACCACTCGTAAAGACAACTTCAATCGATAAATCGGGCGATGGCTTAGCGCTACCGATGCAGTAGGATTCATCCGCTTGGACTGAACTGACTCCTTCCTTCTCCTGAGTCATTGACCCCGTAGGCAGGCAGCGAATTCTCCGCTCAAAACAGAACGTCATCACCAGATAGCCAATAATGCGCGAAAAAAACTCGTGCTCCCGTCCTGGCATGAGAATTTCAATGGCTCCACCGTAGAAAGACAGCCGTATACCAGGAGAGTCTTCAGCGCCTTTTTGAATCAGCTTGAACTGCTCCCACGTCCCTTGCAGAACAATGCGTTGATCGGTTGATCGGTTGAGAAGTTGAGTCATTGCCCTGCCCTTAGAATTTGCTCAGCCGTTAAGATACACTTGCAATCCCGCTGCTTGAAAAATGGCGTTGGTTGTCAACTCAAAGTCGAGGAAAATGCTAGATTCCAGGCGCTGACCTGCGATAAAGCGCTGCATCTGGTACTCTCCTTCAATCAACTGACACACCGTAACGGTGGGTTGCTTGGGCTTGCCAATATAGCGGACTGCACCCAAGGCGCGATAATCCACAATCCAGAACTCGGCAATGCCCATTGCTTCATATTCAACAAATTTGTGTCCATAGTCATCCCGCCAATTCGTGCTGACAACTTCAATCACCAAAGGAACCGTTTTGCCATTTTTAATCACGGATGCCGTTGACCACAAGGGTTCATCTGCAATGACTTCCCGATTCAGAACTGCCACATCGGGTTGATATCCTGAGCCCAGTGCCAGGGGCTTCAAAATGCAGGTTCTGGGAATTGAGTAGGGGAGTTGTCGTTTCCGAATTTCAAAGTTCAACTCAGCAACCAGAAAACCGCTCAGGTCTTCATGAGGACCAGTTGGAAGCATTTCTACAACGACGCCTTCAATTAGCTCATAGCGTTTGCCGTCCTCTGGATACCATTCCAGGAACTCCTCAAAGCTCATTGGGTTAGCTTGTGCCTGAGTCATGTAGATGTCTCGTTCACCATGCCTCTATTCAAGCAGACTAGATTAGCATTCAATAGTGTTCATGGAATGAGGACCCCAGTAAAGTAAAATTTCTTTACATCCGGCATTTGCTAACCTACTTGAAGCCATGCACTCCGACTACTTGGAACGAATTCTGACTGCCCGCGTGTACGATGTTGCCCAGGAAACGCCCCTGGAGTACGCCCCAAATCTGTCGGCGCGGCTGAATAACAAACTCCTGCTTAAGCGGGAGGATATGCAGTCAGTCTTTTCCTTCAAGCTGCGGGGTGCCTACAACAAAATGGTGAAACTACCGCCGGATGTGCTGGCACAGGGCGCGATCGCCGCGTCTGCCGGGAACCATGCTCAAGGAGTTGCCCTCGCTGCCCGTCAGCTAGGAACACGAGCAATTATCGTCATGCCAGTGACCACACCCCAAGTCAAGGTGGATGCAGTCAAAGCCCGTGGGGGAGAGGTGGTGTTGCATGGGGATACCTATGATGATGCTTATGCCTATGCCCGTCAATTGGAGGTGGAAAAAGGGTTGACCTTTATTCACCCCTTTGACGATCCAGATGTGATTGCCGGACAGGGAACGATTGGGATGGAAATTCTGCGGCAATATCAGCAACCCATTGATGCCATCTTTGTAGCGATTGGAGGAGGCGGATTGATTTCTGGTATTGCGGCGTACGTGAAACGGTTGCGTCCTGAAATCAAGATCATTGGCGTTGAGCCAGTGGACGCCGATGCCATGTACCAATCATTGAAAGCTGGACATCGGGTGCGATTGTCCCAGGTGGGCTTATTTGCCGATGGGGTGGCAGTGCGGGAAGTAGGTGAAGAAACCTTCCGCCTGTGTCAGCAGTATGTGGATGACGTCATTCTAGTTGGTACAGATGACACTTGCGCCGCGATTAAAGATGTGTTTGAAGATACGCGCTCAATTCTGGAACCAGCAGGTGCTTTGGCGATCGCTGCTGCCAAAGCTTACGTAGAGCGGGAGCAAATCCAGGGACAAACGTTAGTTGCCGTTGCCTGTGGTGCCAACATGAACTTTGATCGCCTCCGCTTTGTAGCAGAACGGGCAAAGTTGGGTGAACGCCGCGAAGCCATCTTTGCCGTCACGATTCCCGAGGAGCGGGGCAGTCTCCGCCAGTTTTGTGAATGTATCGGCAAACGCAATCTCACTGAGTTTAACTATCGCATTGCCGATGAAAAAGCAGCCCATATTTTTGTGGGTGTGCAAATTCAAAACCGTGCTGATGCGGCAAAGATGGTTGAAACTTTTGAAGCCCACGGGTTCAAAACCATTGACTTAACCGATGACGAATTGACTAAATTGCATTTGCGACACATGGTCGGTGGGCGCTCTTTCCTTGCCCACAATGAATTGCTCTACCGTTTCGAGTTTCCCGAACGCCCTGGTGCATTGATGAAGTTTGTTGGTTCTATGAGTCCCGACTGGAATATCAGCCTCTTTCACTACCGCAACAACGGGGCAGACTACGGGCGAATTGTCGTCGGGATGCAGGTGCCCCCCCATGAGATGGAGGAGTGGCAGGCATTTCTCGATACGCTCGGCTATCACTATTGGGATGAAAGCCAGAATCCGGCATACAAGCTGTTTTTGGGATAGATATAGGCGGTCGGAATTAATCAACAGTACAGGATAAAATCTTGACTGAGTGCAGCAGTCATGCAGCGGGTCATCCTTGATCTGCACTGTCTGGATCTCTGACGTCATCCTTTAAGATTCAGCAAGGGGACACAGTAGCATAACTCCCAGCCAGTGCATTCATATAAGGCCGCGTGGTCACGGCACAATGATAGTGAAGGCAATATTGTCTGTCGGTATGAACGAAGTAGCGAACAATGGGGTACGAGTAGCATTGGAACCGTAAACCGGGTTAAGGTCGAGAGGCTTGCTGTCAGGTCGTTTTATTGGCGCTCCAAGGCTAATCATGGCGAATTCTGAGAATGAATCTCCTTTCTCGAAAAACCTGAGAGATGGTCAATACTGGGAAGCTAGGATAGCCGAGGAGTTGTTAGCCGCTAGATGCCCAATCTGGTATCCTCAGCAGACAGAGGCAGATTGTGAGGGAGATTACCTGTCAAACCAAGTTGACCTTCTGACTTTTGTCGATGGAGGCTGGCAAGCTATCGAGGTCAAAAGTCGGTCGGAATCATTTTTATCTATTAACCCTGGCTTTCCCTACCCAGATGTAGCCGTTGGCTCGGTAGCGCACTGGGATTCCATCAAGTTTCCTGTATTTGCTGTGATTGTGGTCTCGCAAGTTACAGGGGCATGGGAAGCCTTCAATTATAGAAAGACTCGCACTTATTGGCAGACACGACAGCTAGACGATTTAGCTTACGTTGTTCCCAAAAGGTTGTTCAAGCCTTCATCCCTGCTAATTCATCGTCTGAACAAGCAAGTTGCTGCATTGCCATCTCTATATCCTCCGACGAATATTCATCGAAGGGGTCAACCTCAATAGGTTCGGTTAGTAACGTTTCCTGTCGCGCCAGTAGCTCTTTGATGGCGTTCAGCAGCTCGATCTCTGACTGACTGAGGTTGACCAGCATGTTCAAAACCCATCCCAACTATTTTTTGGACCAACTCCTGAAGGAGTAATATTCACAACGCGGCTTTGCCCAAATCGAAAAAGTACTAATTTAAAAACTGAACTCACGTCCAAATTAAAAAGTACTAATTTAAAACCGGACAGAATCGGGTCGAAAAGGGTTGTTCCGGTACTAATTTAATATATCATCGTCGTCTAGATTCTAAGGGGTAAATGAGCATCGGTACAGGAACTTACGCTCTTGGACTTGATGACCCCCCTTCACAGGTATTTCTCGCTATCTTCTGGTTCATTAGCTGCATCACTGTGCCACGGATTGGGCTGAGTCGTAGCTAGGTCAACATCCAGGTATTTCTTGACGTAAGACACTTGTGACAGCGTAGCGATCGCTCCCCTGACTTGCTCATCGCCTACATCTAAATATTCTTCTAACACCTCAATGCTGTTGTGGCCGCTCACGGCTTGAATAATTCGCAGCGGCACCCCGCTATTGCTCATAATCGTCAACGCCGTCCTTCTGAATGAATGCGTACTGGCTCCTTCTAGCCCGATGCGATTCATCGCTTCTTCTTAATATCCGCGAAGCCGAATCGGGGCGAATGTGACCTTGACCGTGACGCCCAGGGAACAGAAACCATTGATTGCTGGGTGGGTTGTATTCGGTTAACAACGCCCTTAAATCTTCACTGATCGGTATACATCTGGTTGCCAACTTGCCTTTGGTATTGTTTTTGCGAATAATCAGTTCGGGCCGCACTCTTCTAGATTTATCGAACACGTCGGCTCGTCGCAAAGTACAGCTCTCGTTGATTCGAGCCGCTGTGTACAAACAAATCCCAAACAGGCAGCGATGCGCGATCGTTTGCAGCCCAGAGTTAAACAGCAGTTGGATCTCGGCGACTTCTAAGCACCTGGCCTTGCCATGACGATCTATCTTCACCTAAACACTCCGCGCTCATCCCTTGGATTTACCGCATTGGGGTAGGCGCTGTCCAGTGGCCATGTGTTCTGTAACTACGAATCTGGCAAACTCTGTAAGTTTGTAAGTCCGAAAGTCTGCAAGTTTGTTAGTCTGTAGCTTCTAGACCCAGCGCTGCCTTGATTTCGGCTTCAGTCGCACCGGCTAAATCTTTCGAGCGACTCAACAGCAAGTCGATAGCGACTCGGATTAGGGTATTCTCAGTGATGCGTTCCCCACCCCGGCGCTGCCGATTAAGCTTTCTGGTCAAGAGCGTCAATTGCTCAAACTGGTCTTCTCTGAGTCGAGTTTCTTTGCGAACTAAGGTCAGATACTTGGGTGTAGCGAGGTCGTCTGGTTCTGATGCGGTTGGCTCTGATTTGTCGAGTGCGGGGTCAGTCGGTCCTGGTGACGGTTCGCTTCGTTGAGTTTCTGACCGCACCAGGTCTGAGAGTTTTATTTTCTTTGTCATCAGCTTCTCCACTCGCGCATGAGTTCATCAATGACCCGCCGATAATCCGATGCCGCTTCCTTGGCGTTCTTGCCCTTGGCTTGGGTAATGGGTACACCATCGAGGGGAGCACGTTCGTGAACTTTGTAGGCTCGAATTAAGGCGTTGAATACCGGAATGCCAGCATCCATCAAAGATTTCTGGGCATCAAGGGCATCATTCAGGCTACGAGGGTCCACCTTGGTTAGCAATACTCGATGGGGTACTTTAGTTGGTGCGATCGCACTCCTCACTGTCTCGATCAGTGCCTGAAGATCCATCGGTGCCGGTTGGGTTGGCAGAATCAGATAGTCTGCTGCTTGCACCACGGCAATGAGTGCATTACTACTGAGCGCCGGTGGCGTATCTACCACGACCAGCTCATACCCTTTTACCTGACGCAGCTGCTTCAGCAGTTTAGGGTCAGTTTCCTGGGATAACTCAAAAGGCATCTCGCCGCGTTCCACCCACCAGGAAAGACTGCCTTGGGGATCTGCATCTACCACCAAAGTCTTTAGCTTTTCCGACAGGATCGCTGCGAGACTTGCAGTTGTAGTTGTCTTGCCCACGCCCCCTTTGCCGTTTGCGATGACTAGGATTTTCACGTCGATTAGCTCTGTAAGTCTGTAAGTCTGTGAATCCGTAAGTCTGTAAGTTACTGCAATTATTAGATGACACATTATAGACTACTCTATGACGTGCAACGATGGTTCAATCCTGACGATGGACCGAGCGGGTGAGTGAAGTTTAGTTATTGGGTCAGCGATGCACGAGCCACAAGGAATTCTAGAGGAGTACCGAGGCGGACTGTTAGAAGTACGACCAGATGAAGATGATGTTGACTGGTGGCGGGCCACAGCTTTGTACATGAGCGACGGTGAGGTGTTCGAGCGAGCGCCCGCGCTTGTACAGCACACCGGCTGTAGCGCTCGGGGCGGCCAAAAAACTTGTTGACTGGCTTCTGGGTCATTCCGAAGAAATTGGACTGTGGGGATGCTTCACCCCAGACGGGAATACACTCAACAGGAATTGTGAAAGGTACGGTCAATTCGGCTTACCCTACATACAGCGGATTTCAGCTTGATAAAGTACAGTGGCAACCTGTGAGCTCTGATTCTCTGGCTCCACGGTGTACTCCGCTTACTTGAAATCTGCTGTAGTAGAGATTGATGACGGCGTGCTCAACGTTCTGTGTCCTGACTCAGAAGCCGTGGCAGCTATCTTAGGCCGAGGCACAAGATATCGATTAGCTTATTGGCACGAATGTTGAACCGCGTGATGGCCTGAAAGTAGCGAGGCTGAAACCAGCCGCCATGCAAGAGCTGAAGCCTTTTCAGGATAAGGGTTTCAAGAAAAATTCCGAATGGTCTAAATATCAAAATCAAGGCAATTTAAAATTTTTCTAGAAGGCTTACATAGAGCTGGTTCCGAGGATTGGGTGGCGGCTCATGACAGCGGATCTACTATTGGGCCATATACCAGGTGGTTCAGTCTTGCCTAAGTAGCTGCACCTGAAAAAATGCACTGGTATGTGTCGTCCTACTCCAGCTTAAGTTTTGAACCGTCCAGAACAGTTTTGCAGACAAGTCTCCCGAGTCAGGCTGGCGACAGCCCGGCTTAGTTCAACAAGAAGAAGAGTGCCCCTAATTAACATTCACTCTTTGTGCCACGTAATCCATCCGCTCAAGGTCTTCACGCTCAAGACCTTCCAATCGCAAAGTGACTCGTTGATCGACTTCAAAATTAGATTGCCAATTCAAGTAAGGCACATAAGCATCTTGCTCTCGAAAAAAGGTATCAATGGGGTCCGGCTCATTCCCCCTTTCGGCTTGCTTGTGCGACAAAAAAGCCGCAATAGCACTGTACCTTTCATCCTTACTCAATGGCGCTGCTTGGTGGCGATTCGCTAGCTGCCAGAGGAATTGCTCCATCCCCGAGTCCTCTGCTTCTTCATCGTCACCATTTTCGTCGGACAGTTTCTCAATGCAGTTACCACAGTTATAAAGGTAATACCCAATAGAGCCACTAGTCTCACTTTCCCAGTAGTAAATTGCATCGGTTTGCAGCCAGATGGAAAGTGCCTGGGCGTCCTTATCATTGAGAGGAAGCCCGTATGACAAAACTCTCTGTCCATGAATCAGAGTCCAGGGATGCCCCTTTAACCGAAAAACGATATAGTCCTGACTGCCAACCTCAATCTCACGTTCATACACTCACGCTCCCAGATTGCTGCTTGTCGCACTTGGGTGAAGGCTCTGGCTACTAGCTCAACCGCTGCACGAACGAGCAGCATATCGTTTTTATCAGAGTGTTCAATGCCTCGGCACTGCTGAAGCGGTACCTGTTCTGGTCGCATAAACCACATTTTTGATGCCTTCACGTTACCCTCCCTCGTCAATTTAACAATTTAACAACTCTCTTGATCTACTGACTTTAGCTGCCATCACAGTTTGACGATAGCTGAGCTCTGAAGGAGTGGAGGGTGGTCAAGGTGCCATCCAGATTCATCCGGAAAACCGTTCCCAAGTCATTAGCCCCCCCCTTGGAAGTGGTGCCGTATAGATTCCCGTCATTAGCTTGTAGCAGTCCAGCACAAGGATTGGAACCATCTAGCTCCCCAGAGAAGAGGTAGAGGGTAGTCAAGCTGCCTTGAGGAGTAATTTTAAAGACGGTTCCTGCTCCGAATGGGACTTTGCCTTCGGGTGGGGACTTTACCAAACCATGTTGCGTAGTGCCGTACAAATTACCATCACTGGCTTGAACAAGTCCTACAGGATAAAATCCCTCTTTATGGCGGTCAAAGGAGTGGAGAACAATCAAGCTCCCATCCAGCGTGATTTGAAATACTGTTCCATCACTGCCATTAGCACCACCAATAGTTGTGGTGCCGTACAAATTGCCGTCGTTGGCCTGAATGATTTGAGAATAGGGGCTACGCCCATCACGGTCATTGAAGGAATGGTAGTGATATGGAAGTAGTGGTGAGGCTCAAATTCTGTCCAGCTCTGCATTGTAGCCATAGATGAAGTACCAAATCGCTCCAATGTGATTGTTCAGCTTTTTGGAAAATGATAGACTTGCTCTCAC
>JAABUQ010011037.1_pt1 | contig 11670 bp, 10 predicted proteins | sample 5560001 | NCBI WGS metagenome assembly JAABUQ01 (sample SAMN10711888, study PRJNA513371) | rock metagenome | isolation source: Antarctica rocks | place: Antarctica: Victoria Land, Finger Mt nord | collected 2015-12-18
GAGACGCCGGTGACGACGGTCAACTGGTTGTGGGGGATGTCTACGTCGACGTTCTTCAGATTGTGGACGCGCGCGCCGCGTATTGCCAAGACCGGCTTTGCCGCCACCGCGACGTCGCGCGCAACGGAGGATTCACAAGACGCTAAGCTGGACTTTTCCGACATTACTGGGAATTTAATCACCGGGCGCTTTAGATCTGGCCTCCAGTGAAGCGCTACCGCAAAGGGGGAAGGGGTTCCTCCTCAGTATAGGATGCCCTGGCGCCGCTGCCAGGTTTTTTTGCCAGGTTCTTTAACGATGGGCGTGACGGTTCCGCAACGATGCTCTTGGACGAACAAATCGAGCGCTTTCGCAGCGATCTATTGAGGTGGTTTGCGGAGCACCGCCGCGACCTGCCGTGGCGCCGGACCCGCGATCCGTATGCGATCTGGATCTCGGAGGTCATGTTGCAGCAGACCCGCGTTGCCGCGGTCATTCCTTACTACGAGAAGTTTCTTCGGCGGTTTCCCGACTACCATGCCTTAGCGGAAGCGCCCGAGGGGGATTTGCTGGCGCATTGGGCCGGTCTGGGCTATTACTATCGGGCGCGGAACATGCAGAAGGCCGCCCGGGCTATGCGCGAAGGCGGTTCGTTCCCGGCGCGCCACGAAGAGATCCGGCTGCTTCCGGGGGTGGGCGATTATACGGCTGCCGCCGTAGCCAGCATTGGGTTCGGTTTGCCGCATGCGGTGGTGGATGGCAACGTGTTTCGCGCGCTGAGCCGGGTGCATAACGATGCGACGAATATCGCCTCGGGGGCGGGCCGTAAACATTTCTCTTTCCTGGCGGAGAGATTACTCGATCGGGCACAACCGGGCGAGTTCAATCAGGCGCTGATGGAGCTAGGAGCGACGCTCTGCCTCCCGAAGAATCCGCAGTGCCTGATCTGTCCGGTTTCAGCTCTGTGTGGCGCGCGAAAAAACGGTACCCAGAACGATCTGCCCGTCAAACTGATTCGCCAGAAGAGCGTTCAGGAAAAGCGCGCGCTGTTCTGGATTGAACGCGAAGACAAGCTGCTGGTATGGCAGCGCTCACCTGATTCGCGCCTAATGCCGGGATTTTGGGAGTTGCCGGAATGTACGCAGCTAGCTGATATCGCGGCTGACAAACTGCTTGGATCCTTCCGCCATGGCATCACTTTTCACGACTATCGTTTTGAGGTGATGGAGGCGCGGCCGCCAGCTTCCGTGGGCACTTGCCGGTGGGTGTCGTTCAATAAGTTACGATCGCTTCCCGTGAGCACGATTTTAAAGAAAGCCAGACGCGTGGTGGCGCAGTACCGGAAGCATGCTGAAACGGTACTCGCGGCCGCAGCGTCGAGTTAACGCAAAGCCACTATTTACGGCTAGACTAGACCAAGGGAGTGTTTGCATGCTAAAACACGTGGTGTTTCTTTCCTTCGTGGGTGGGGCAACGTTGCTTGCCCAGAGCGAACCGGACTCGCAGAGTCCACCCATTTTGCAGACGCCCTCCGCTCCGCGGAACTCGCAAACACCGCCAGCCCCGGTTTCACCGCAGAGCGGCTTAAGACCGCCGCAGAGCGGCTTGAGACAAAGAGAAGAGCCGAACTCCGGAGGCGGGTACACTGTATCTCCTGGCACGCGCGTGCTGCTGAACATGATCAACAGCGTCAGCACGAAGCAGGCGCAGGTTGGGGATCGCATCTACCTGGAAACCGCGTTTCCGGTGATCGCGGCAAACCACATCATCGTTCCGCAAGGTAGCTGGGTGACCGGGACAGTGACTTCAGTGAAACGGGCTGGACGAGCGAAAGGGCGCGGTGAGTTACAAGTGCGCTTCGATTCTCTGACTCTGCCCAACGGTGTCAGCCGGAATTTCCGATCTGATCTTGGTGCATTGGATGGCCGTTCGAATGAAGACATTAATCGGGAGCGAAGCACGATCAAGGGTCCCAGCGACAAGACGGGCGATGTGGACACGGTAATGACAACGACGGCAGAAGGAGCGGGCATCGGAGCGCTTGCGGGCGCCATCGGCGGTCACGCAGGCAGTGGTGGGTTGATCGGGCTTGGGGCGGGAGCCGCCGCGGGTATGGCGGCAGTGCTGCTGACGCGCGGTCCCGAAGCGACTCTGTTGAAGGGATCATCGGTCGAGATGGTGCTGGATCGTCCGTTGACTTTCCAGCCCGACGAGCTTGACTTCGCCAACGTACCGCCTCGCGCTACGCTTTCGGAGGGAAGTCAGAGTCCGGCCCCGCAGCGGCGTACGTTAGGATCCAGATTTCCGGGTTTCTAGGTTGTGGACCAAGATGAGCCGCTAGAGATCGCAATCACGGACGTCTTCGATCTGCACTCGATTTTGCCGCGCGATGCCAAGGCGGCTGTAGAGGCGTATCTCGAAGAGGCGCACCGGCTCGGGCTTATCGCGTTGCGGATCGTCCACGGTCGCGGGATCGGAGTGCAGCGGCAGATGGTGCAAACGATATTAACGCGCACGCCCTACGTGCTTCAATTTGGCGACGCGCCTCTCGAAGCGGGCGGCTGGGGAGCAACCGTGGTGACCCTAGCTAGCTCAGAAAGTTAGAACTTAAAAGGCTCGTTCCACTTCGTGCCGAAGACGATCTCATTAAGAGGCTTGCGCTGACGTGGAGTGTTTTCGCTTTCCGGCGAGCCCAAGTACCCCAAAGCGACAGCCGCGCCAAGCTCGAAGTCGTCTGGAATCCCGAGTTCCTGGCGGGCGCGCTTGCGATCGAAGCCGCCCATGCTGTGGGTATGAAGCCCTAATGCGGTGGCCTGAAGGGCCAAGTGAGCCAGAGCTTCACCGGCATCGTGCAACCCGTAGTGATTTTGCGATCCGTTGTGTGAGAACGTTTGCTTCGCGGCCATGATCATGAGAACTGGTGCGTCTTTGGCCCAGGCTTGGTTCGGGGGCGCTAATAAACTCAGCAGTTTGTTGTAAGCCGATGGATCGGATTTTCGAGCGACCAGGAAACGCCAAGGCTGTTCGTTGTACGACGAGGAGGCCCATCGCGCGGCGTCGAGGATGGTCTTTAAATCGTCATCCGACACGTCCTGCGAACTGAAGGAACGCGGGCTCCAGCGAGAACGGATTAGGTCATGTACCCTGGGAAGGGCATCCGCTAATTTTCCCGCAGGGGTGTTGAAGCTGGGTGCCGCGATTGTCTCTAAACTCATAGCTACTCCCAATGTCCCGTACGCCGCGACGCACGCAAACAACTATTGGATGCAGCTAGAGCGGATGTCGATGCGATGCTGATAGCAGCCGGATTAGGGCTCGCTATGCGCGGCTTCCTCTTCGCCGGCATCAGCTTCGGTGGACTGCTCTTCCGCTTCGGGCGCGTAGTAGTCGTGATAATAGTTGTACTTGCTGTAGAGCTCACCCCGGCGCGCGCCATTAACCACCACCCCAAGAACGTTGTTTTCGCACAGCGATTGAAGCGCTCGCGTGACGGAGTCGAAGGTGGTCGTTCCGATGCGCACGACGATGATGGTGCCATCGCACATGGTGGAAAGAAGATTCCCGTCGGCTGCGAACAGCAGTGGCGGGCTGTCCAGAATCACCCAATCAAAATGGTGGCGCAGACCGTCGATCAGAGCTTTGCACTCCTTCAGGTTCAGCAGTTCCAACGGATTGGTGACCGGCTCGCCCGCAGTCATGATGTAGAGCTGCGTATCGCCGACTTTGCGAATGACGTCGCTCAACCGCGCTTTGCCAACCAGGAAGTCAGTAATACCCGGTGAACAGGGAATCTGGAAGGTCTTGTCGACGGTAGGTCTACGAAAATCGAAATCGGCGAGCAACACGCGTTTGTCGGCAAGCTGCGATTGGGTCACAGCCAAGTTCGTTGCGGTGAATGATTTGCCTTCCGCCGGCGACGCACTCGTCACCACGATGGTGTGCAGCGGCTGAATGGTCTGCATGTGATTCAGACGAGTTCGAAGGGTACGGAACTCCTCGGCCGGCGCTTCGCGTGGATTCGCCGGGTCGACAAGCAGCGCGTCCTTCAGGGGGCGGTACGGAATGGTTTGAGCATTCCGGATGATGCCCTCTAACTCATCCACGTCGGCGGCTACATCGACGAGAACGGCTGTTGGCGCCCCATTGTCCCGCGCCGCAGCCGATTCAACTGCCAGGCCGCTTAGGTCAAGTCCGGGGGATGTTGCGAACACACGTGGCGCGGACGGTCTCGGGAACTCGGTCTTTTCTTGCGCTGCCTTACGCAACGCGTCATGAACACGACTCATTGTTAATGTCCCTTCGACAAATAGTAGTGGGCTACGGAACCCGCCATGACAGCCAATCCGGCCAGGGTGGCCGTGGCCCAGCCCACCCACAGTACTTGCTTGCGGCGCTGCACCACGATGTCGTTCTCGAGCAGCGGTATGCTGCCGAGAATGGATAACTGCGTATAAAGCCGGGCGTCCTTCAGATTCTTTAGAGAGGTATCTTTCACTTCACGGATAGCCACCAAGATAAGGCCTACCAGCAGCCCGGCGACGGCACCCACGGGGACAATTGTTTGGCGTTTAGGAGCGACCGGGGAAGCCGGCAGGGAAGCGGCGTCAAGCAACTCCAGCGATTCACCTTGCTTACGACGTGACATGTGAATGGAGACCTGCGACTTCTCCGCCTTCACCTCGAGGTCTATGTAGCGCTGTTTCGCCAAATCTCGATCCCGGAGGAGGTCCCCATACTCTTTATCGCCAGCAGGGATGCCTTGGAGACGGCCTTCATAATTGCGCAGCGACCCATTCGCGCTTGCCATATCGGAGTTGATGAGCTTTCCGTCCATGGCGTTCGCCTTCAACTGGGTCTGCAGTCGGTCGACACCGTCCTGAATGTCCTGCCGCTCGCGGCCCACCATCGCACTCTCCACGGATGTATCACTCTTCGTGGGTTTTTCCCTCGCAGCCGTGTCGCGCTGACGCTTCAAGAATGTGAGTTGATCTTTCGCCGCCTGGAGATCGGGATAATCTTCCGTGTACCGCTCCTTCATTGCCGCAATATTGTTTTCAAGCGATTCGATCTGGCCGTCTAATGAGGCCACCTTGATGTTTTGCGCTTGTGCCTGCGGCGAATGCAGGGCTGCGGCACGGTCCTTCGCGATGCGCAACTCCTGTTCGAGCATCATGCGCTGCTCGCTGTTGCGGTTGGCCTGCTGGGTCAGCGAGTCTACCCGGCTACTCAGCGCGTTCATCTGTTGCATATTCAACTGCATTTCTTCAGGCAGGTGTCCGGCGTTCTTTGTCCGGAAGTCATTGAGCTTTTGCTCCAGCCCGTCCAAGTCGCGTTTGGCCTGACTCATCTCGTCGGAGATGAAGTCATGCACGTTCTCCTTGCTGGTAGCCTCGCCGGTGGAGCTCAAATTCATAAATTGCGAAACGAGTTCCTGGCAAACTCTCTGCGCAGTGTAGGGGTCCGAATAGGCGAATCCCACCTGCATCGAGGGAAGCAGTTTGTTCCCTGCCGAAGTGTTGCCGGCAAACGAGATATTGATCGACTTCTTCATGCCCTCGATCACATCTTCGAGCGGCTCTTTTTGCAACTGCTTCTTATATAGACCGTTGCTGTTGATGATCCCCGCCAACGTATTGCGGCTCAGAATTGTCTGCCCCATGCCGGTGATGCGGTCCGCCACGTCCTGACTCGCCATGGGAGCGAAAACGTCGGGCGAAATCTGCTGCGGAGTGACGCGAATGAGCGCCGCCGAGTAATACGTGTCCTGCATCATGTACGCGGTGACGGTCGAAATGACCAAACCAAGAAAAGCCGGCGCGACAATCCAAGTGAAATTCCGCCTCAGAATATCGACGTAATCTTCGAAATCAAAAGCGCGGCGAGGTACGGTAAGGCTGTCCAACATAAATTAAGAGTCCTGCTTAAAATCCTCCCGGGATGACGATATGGTCGCCCGGTTCCAGCTTGATGTTCTGCTCCATGCGCTTGCCGTGCATTACTTCTTTGTAGTTGAAATAGATGCGCTTGTCTCCACGGAGCACATAGATCTTCTTAATGCCCGCGAAGTCGCCCGGACCGCCGGCGCGGCTGATCGCCTCGAGAATTGTCGTCGGCACCACCAGGGCATATTCACCAGGACGGGCGATCAGGCCGTCCATAAAATATCGCTTGCTGCCCACTTCCTGAACCGTGACCGTCACCAGCGGCCGGACAACAAATTTCTTCAACGACTCGGCCAGCGTCGCCTGGATCTCTACGGGCGTTTTTCCGGCGGCAGGTATTTCGCCCACCAGCGGCAGGGTAAAATTACCCCCTTCGTTCACGGCTACCGGACCGGTAAACGCCGGCTCATTCCATACGCGGATCAGCAAAACATCGGCTGGGCCCACCTTGTAAGTGCCGGAATCCACCGGAGCGCCACCTGCTGTAGGTACAGCGCCCTGAGACGGCTTTGACGGAGTGATCGGAGCGGGATTCAAAGGCGCCGGATTCTGCGGAGCCGGATTCAAAGGCGCCGGATTCTGCACCTCGGGCGTTCCAGCCGGAGGCGTTTGCTGAGTTTGCTGCGCTCCTGACAAGAGCGGCGGCAGACCAACCAGGAAGACCATGGCTGCAGCGGCGGATGGCAGTGAGAAAGTAAGACTAGGCATTGCTTTAGATGAGAGACTTTTCGAGCGGATATCCTTGAGTTTACACACTTTTGCGCCTTGTTTGAAGCATCCGTACTCCCTACTTCGTTTCAGAACGCTTACTTCGTATCAGAGTGCCGGTCGCTTAGGGAAGCTGCCAAAGGAACGGAGGGCCCGTCGAACTTCGAAATGGGGACCCAAACCTCCATCGGCGTAGGCTCCCGGTTGCCCATGGCGTAGTAGGGAATAAAGGTTAATGTCACGGGACGTTTTGTATGGGCTAGCGCGGTCGCCAGCGGCTGATAAAGCGGCAGCTCCTCTCCTAGTCCTCTTTCGGCAGCCTGACCCGAGACCTTTAAGACCGTCACCCCTCCCAGCAAGTCTTTTCGCATTTCCGCCGTCATAGCGCCGCTCGGGCGTATAAAAATGTCCCCTAAGGCGGTCCCGTTTTGATCCATCTGTTCCAAAGCGTAAATGAGTGGACCCCGCTCCATAGCCACACGCCCGTATGTTTCCGTCACCCGCGCATTCGATACCAAGGGCGTCGGCTGCATGGGGAAAGAAATAGATACGATGTCGCCGCGGCTCCAGTTCCTTGAAAGGGGCACATACGCCCCGCGCGACGCGTTGCCCGTCTGGAATGGCTGGCCGTTTACCTGCACGTCCATGGACGGTGCCCAAGCGGGCCATCGAACATAGACCGCGAACTCAGACGGACGCTCCGGCGTGACGTTCAACCGGATTTCGCCGCTCCAGGGATAGTTCGTGGTCTGCGTGATTTTCAAGCCGCTCCCGTCCTCCAGGTGCCAATCCAGTTCGGAATTGCCATACAGGTTCACGTAGACCCCGTCACGGCTAAGGGCATAGAAGTACCCGGGCAGCGATTCGAACAGCCGCTCGATATTCGGCGGGCAGCACGTGGTTTCGAACCAGGCGCTGCGAAGCTTTTCGCCATTCGATGCCAGCGGATTACGGTAGCAATACAGCGTGCCCGATAGCGACATCCCAGAGTTAGCGCCGTTATACAAAGCGCGCTCCAGCAGGTCGGTGTAGCGCGCGTCCCCCGTTAGGGCGAGCAGCCGGAAGTTCCACATCACGTTAGCCACGGCGCCACACGTTTCGGCGTAGGCTTGGTCGCTCGGCAGCTCATATGGATCTCCGAAACTTTCGCCTGCCGAGCGCACGCCCACCCCTCCGGTGACATACATTTTTCGCAGGCTTAGGTCGGTCCAAAGGAGATCGAGCGTTCTTTTGTAGGCGGGATCGCCCGCCTCCGTGAAGTAGTCAGTGGCGCCGGAAGCGGCGTAGAGCGCACGTACGGCATGGCCTTCAAAGAGGGTGCGCGAAGTGAAAGGGCTCCCGCTGAACATATACTTGACTTCCGAATCCTTCAGCTTCAGCCGGTCGCGCTCCACGCCGCTGAACAGATAGCGGGTGAATTCCAGATACTTCGCTTGGCCGGTGGTGCGGTACAGCTCCACCAGCGCCATTTCAAGCTCCGGATGTCCCGTGACGAAAGGGCGTTTAGCAGGCCCGAAATTGTCCACCACGTAGTCGGCGAAACGGATCGCCGCGTCCAGCAGGAGCCGGTTGCCCGTGGCGCGGTAATACGCAATGCCGGCCTGAATCAGGTGTCCGAGACAGTAATCCTCATGCGAGCGCGTCAACTCAGTGAACCGTAGGCGCGCTTTGTCGCCAACCCAATAAGTGTTCAGGTATCCACTTGGCTCCTGTGCCGCCACAATGTCGGAACCGAGCGAATCGATTTCACCGCGCAGCTTCTGCTTGTCGGCATCGGGCGTCTCGTTCGAAGCGATCGCCCAGGACGCCGCCTCAATCCACTTGTAGATGTCTGAATCCGTATAGAGCGGCCCTTTGCGCGGGACATTCTTGCGGCCAGAAAGACGGCGGAAATTATCTATCACGCCATGTTCCTCGAGCAACTCAAGCAGCGCCGGCAGGCTGCGCTCCGTGGTGACCCAGCGGCGCGAACTCCAGAACCCTTCCCCCAGATGCACTGCTTGCACAGGAACGGGATGCAGCCGGGCATTGAGTGAATGGTCGAGGTACAGAATGCCCTGCCCCCGCCATTCGGCTGACTGCGGCTGTCCCCGCAGAACCAGCAAAGGCAGAACCAGCAAAGCGCATGCAGCCAACGCGGCCGCAAACAACAGTTGCTTCATAGCGACTTCAAATGACTACAGACGAGCGAAACCGGCAAACCGACCACATTGTGATAACACCCTTCGATGGCACGGACAAATTTTGAGGCGCGTCCCTGAATGGCGTAGGCTCCCGCTTTGTCTCGTGGCTCCCCGCTTCGAGTGTACTCCCGAATTTCCTCTTCCGTCAGCGGGAGAAAGAACACTCGTGTGCTGGCGACATCGACTATCTTCCGTGTGTTGGACAAAATACATATCCCCGTATGGACCCAGTGATCGCGTCCTGATAGTAAACGCAAGATCTGAGCGGCATTCGGGTCATCCACAGGTTTGCCGAAGACGTCATCGGCCAAGGCGACGACGGTATCGGCCGCCAGCACAATGTCCTTTGGGTCACGAACGGTCGCTCGCGCCTTCTCTTCGGCAATGCGCTGCACGAAGGCGGTGGGAGATTCGCCCGGGTGACGGTCCTCCGGGACATGGCTGGGCCGTACGACGTGTTCCAGTCCCGCCGCGAGTAAGAGTTCGTGCCGCCGCGGCGAAGCCGAAGCCAGGATGAGCATCTAGTTTCTAAGTTAACGGTTTTGCGCGGCAGGTCCCGCTGGTTGTTGCCTCACCGCTGGTGGGAGTCTCACGTTCGAAAAAGGATGTAGAGCGATATTAGGAAGGAAGTGTGGAAAAGGGCCGCTCATCGCGACCCTTTCCTTACCAGGATGGAGCCTTGTATTTGACAGCTTTCCCTGTGACTCCGCCAGGGAAAGCTGGTGTCTATGGTGGAGTAAATTCCCGTCGGGGAGCTTACGCCTTCACCATCCGGCGGCGAACCGCGCCGACTGCGAGAAGCCCCAACCCAATCAGAGCCAGCGAGGCCGGTTCCGGAGTGGCAGCGGCATTAATGACCGGACCGGTCGTGAAGGTCTGGTCGACAAAGCTCAATCCCGCATAGTCTGCATAAGTAGATCCGAAGCTGTTCAATTGGATGTCCTTTTGGATATTGAGGTTTGTGTAGGATCCATTGAGCACGATGTTCTCGTATTTATCGGACGAGGTGCATCCCGCAACGCCGCAGCTGACCTTCAAGGAACCCACCACATCGCTACCGTGCAGCACCGTCTCAGTGACCGACGTAACTGCCAGACCCTCAAAATAGCCATTGAAGAGCAAGCCGACGTTGGTGATTCCGCTCGCTGACGAGACGGAGTAGCCTAGAGTCGCATCCTCGAACGCGCCCTTGGCGGCAATGAACCCAGTCGAAAACTGGATGCCGTTACCAGGTGCGGTGATCGTGGCGAGGTTGATCTGCGAACAACCGCTCGGAGTCGCGGTGGGTCCACCAGAGTTAGAATTTGTGCATGTGAAATTGCTGAACATCAAATTGCCCAGAGCCAGGCTGCTGGGTGCATTGATGGAATCAGCATTCATTGCGAGCGGCGCGATAAGCGCGACGGCCGCAAACAGGATTGATTTGGAGAATTGCATTAGTTTGTTGACCTCTTCATGAAGAATAGTTGAATTAGCGCTTACCGCGCCTAACAGCAAGTTTCCCCGCAAACGGCTCATCGCGACAAGGCATAAGGGGTGCCATACGTACCACGCAATTTAAAGCGATCGTCCGATTAAATGCTCCCGAAATGCTGGAAGTGAAGTACTCAAAGTGCAATCATCAGTCGGCAGCTAAAGCTGGGACAGTAAGTTATCAGATAGATAAATAGATGGAAGGACTTCGCGCTTCGGGTAAATAGAGGATTTAATAGCTCAAACCATTTGCCATAGGCATAAGAGGATTACAAGCTAATACTCTGCGAATACAGCCTTAAATTCTGCGTAGTCCCAAACAGATTTAGCAATAGATCGTTGGTGGGCTCTATAGTACTCGGCGCCCAAGTCAGCAAAAAATGCCTTTCGTGGAAGACCCTAGGCTTTACCTCGAAACGCGCCCTTCTGCCTCCTGCGTGGTCGTGTGGTGACCCAGCCCGTATGCTGTGGCCTTGTAATCGGTGACAGTGCCCCTTAGTATGGGAAGCTGGCGAGGCATACGGACAGCGAGGTAAATTGGGATGCCAATCACACAACGCGTGATAGCCCGAGCGGCTCCAATATCCGTTCCGCCCGCCGTCAACACGCAAACCGGCATAGTTATCATTAATATCTTCGATGGTACTCGTCAGCAGGTGAAGCAAGGGACACAGATTCTCCTGACAATTCACGATGGCGCGCAAAATCAGCTTTTCCGGAAGTATCTAGCGGGACCAAGCTTCACCCTGGATTTGCCTTTCCACAATAATTTCGCGGATAACTACTCGATTGTTGCCTGGGCAGACGGTTATGAACAGGCTGGATTTCAGCCGGTTTCGATTGGTCCCAACGCGCCGCGGCTCCTGGATCTTATGCTGCTGGCAAAGGGTAGTAGTTATCACTTTGCCCAGGCGAAATGGAATGATGTGCGCGCGAAAAAACCTTTATTGGCGAAGATTTTCGCGAATAGCGTCACGGAGGATCCCGGCGCGGCGTACGCCCAGTTGATGGAGACTCATCCCGATCGTCTGGCGTGCCTGTTGAACATCACGACGGCTATGCAACAGATTTTTCTGCCGCAAGGCACACCGCTCGACTACATTAAAATGTTCGACCTGCCGGCGTTAGCACCCGACCGGTTCTTCGGCTATGCGGACGCGAGCCTGGTGGACGAAGTGCGGTTGGCCGCGCAGCAGGGAGCATTCGATGTCCAGCCGCCGATTGATCTCACTTTGCACGGCGATGCGACGAGCAGCTTCAAGCAGAAACAGTTCGGCGAAGCCAATGTGCAACTCACGTTTCACGAGAAGAACCGCAAGACGATCGATGGCGTGGATTGCGTTTACGTGGAACCGGATATCGATTACTACAGAGACCCCGGGGCG
>JAABUQ010011038.1_pt1 | contig 11670 bp, 10 predicted proteins | sample 5560001 | NCBI WGS metagenome assembly JAABUQ01 (sample SAMN10711888, study PRJNA513371) | rock metagenome | isolation source: Antarctica rocks | place: Antarctica: Victoria Land, Finger Mt nord | collected 2015-12-18
ACAGCGTCCACGACCCCGGACAGCTCCAGCCCGATGCCACGCGGCAGCGTGCCCGGGAACAGCCCACGGCACAGGGCCCAATCGGCCGGGTTCAATCCGCACCCATGCACGACGACGCGGATGCGGCCGGGAGGCGGACTCGGCACGGCGATCCGATCCAGGCGCAGGACCTCGGCCGGCTCGCCATACTCGTGGAAACGCAGGGTCCTCATCGTCGCATTCGAGGATTCATCAACGACCATCGCATGCTCCGCATCATGACGTTGCAAGAAGTCAATCGTCGACTGTAGCCGTTCACGGGGGTGGTCGGCCACGGCGAGTTGACGGACCGGCCTTCAGCCCAGCAGCGACGGGGCGGGCCGGCCAAGGACCTCGTCGGTCCTGGACGTCGCATCGAATCGCTGGCCCAGGATCGCCTCGCACCTGTTCGCCCGAAGGCACCGACCGGGCGTTCCGCTCACGCCGACGCAACCCGTTGCCATCGGCGGACCGATCGGCCACAATCGGCAAGTGGAGGATGCCTCCGATTCAATGTACGGAGGCACTCTCCACTTATCAAGGGGGAGTTCGCGATGGGGGAGGTGGATCGACCCGACCCAGCACGTCGGCTCCGGGCCGATGCCCGGAGAAACCGCGACCGGCTGATCGAGGTCGCCAAGGCGATGTTCAGCGAGGGGGGGGCCGAGACCAGCCTCGAAGCGATCGCCAGGGAGGCCGGGGTGGGGATCGGCACGCTCTACCGTCACTTCCCGACGCGGGACGCGCTCATCGAGGCGGTCTACCTCGGCGAGACACAGCAACTCGCCCAGGCGGCGGCTCGGTTTTCGGAGGCCTTGCCTCCGGTCGAGGCGCTGCGCGCCTGGTTGCGACTGTTCGTCGACTACATCGCCACCAAGCAGGTCATGTCCCCGGTACTCGGCTCGATGGTGGGTGGCCCTTCGGAGCTTTACGCCGAATCCGGGGCGCAGGTGAAGGCGGCGATCGTGTCGCTCGTCGATCGTGCGGTCGCCAGCGGCGACATCCGCCTCGACGTCGACCCGTTCGACCTGCTCCGCGCCCTGGCCGGAGTCGCCGGCATCAGCTCCGCCCCCGGCTGGGAGGAGAGCGCCAAGCGTCTGGTCGACATCCTCATCGCCGGAGTTCGGATCTCGCCCGCGGGCTGACGAATTCACGCGGATGCTGCTCCGCCTGCCGGCATGACAGACATTGAGTCCCGGAGAATCCATCAGACCGAAGCGCGGCGGGTGACCGTTCGGCCTCCGAGTGTCCCCATGGGAACTCCTTGTCCCTCGGGCCATGATGCAGTAACAGGCTATCCCGTGACCTTTCCCATTCGGGTCAACGAGTTACGTCATATCGACACAGGCACATTTAACACTCCCCATCTGCAATTCCAGGCAATGCTCGCATCGAGGAAAGCTGATCATTCGGCGCAAACCCTGGCTGGCAAGCAAATTGTTCCGGGATAGCCTGTCAGATTGCCGCATCATCGCGAGGTGATTGTCAGCACGAGCTACGACAAGCAAGGGAAGAAAGTCGGGCACCTGGTGGATCGGTTCGTCATCATGTCGTGACCTCGGAACCGCCTTCCGAACGGCGATTCATCGACGTAATCGTTGGGCTTGCGTCGCGGCTCGGGGAAGACTAGGCTTGATCATGCAAGTGACCGCGGCCCCTGGGCGCCTGCCTCGGGACCGCGGTCTTTGCCATGAAGTTTCGCGGCGAAGCGATCGGATCGGCGCCCCTCGACTCTCCGTTCTTCCCGGCGGATCGGCCGTCAGATCGTCTCAAGACCCACCCGACATGTCACGTCCCGGCACGGCAAAGGGCAGGCCTTCGGCCCTCGCCCCAGTCAAGTCCGACCCGAGGAGCAACCAGGGATGACCACAGACCGAATCCCCATGTCGAAGGAGGGCTACGAGAAGCTCAAGGCCCAGCTCGACCACATGAAGAACGAGAAGATGCCGGCGATCGCCGAGCAGATCGCCGAGGCCCGGAGCTTCGGGGACCTCTCCGAGAACGCCGAGTTCGACGCCGCCGTCGAGGCCCAGGGGATGCTCCAGGCCCACATCAACGAGCTCCAGGACAAGCTCGCCCGGGCCATGATCGTCGACCGCACGACCCTGCCGACCGACCGGGTCGTCTTCGGCTCCAAGGTCAAGGTGCTCGACCTCGGCTGCGACGACATCGAGGACTTCATCCTCGTCGGGCCCGGCGAGGAAGACTACGAGCAGAACAAGATCCTCCTGACCAGCCCGATCGGCCAGGCCCTGCTCGGCAAGCACGTCGGCGACGAGGTCGAGGTCCCCATCCCCCGAGGGACCCTCAAGCTCAAGGTGGTCGAGATCGGCCTCGACTGATCGGCCCGCCGGCCCTCAGCCGCCCCACCCGGACCAGGACGGCGGCAGGCCGGCCTCGAATCGGAGCGGAGCCCGCGACGCGGGGTGCTCGACGACGAGCGACCGGGCATGGAGCGCGATCCCCCTGGGGAACCCGCGAGCCGAGCCATACGCCGAGTCCCCCACGATCGGCCACCCCCGATGGCTCGCCTGCGCCCGGAGCTGATGAGTCCGGCCCGACTCCGGCCAGAGCCTGAGCCGGGCGACCCCTTCGGGGACGTGCAAGTCGTCGACGACCTCGAACCGCGTCGAGGCGGGCGACGACCCGGGCCCTTCGGCGTCGGCTCCGAAGATCGGGGCCCGGCCCGAGGCGTCCGGCCGGCCGATCCGGTCCCGCCAGGTCCCCGACCGGGGCAGGGGGGGGCTCGCCTCGTCCCTTCGGCCGACGATCGCCCAGTACTCCTTGACGGCGAGCCGCCCGGCAAACTGCTCGGCCCAGCGCCGGGCCGCCTTCGGCGTCTTGGCCCAGAGCACCACGCCCGAGACCGGCCGGTCGAGCCGATGGACCGTGCCGAGGTAGCACGCCGAGGGGTCGGCCGGGCTCAGATAGCGGCGGACCCGGTCTTCGAGCGAATCCTCGGAGCCCGGCCGGCCCGAGCGCTGGGTGAGCAGGCCCGCCGGCTTGGCCACCGCCAGGCCGTGCGGGTCTTCCCAGAGGACGGCCAAGGTCGCGTCGGCGGGGCCCATCGCGGGGCTTTGCTCCCCAAAAGCGTCGGCCCCGCCCCTTCGCGAGCGGGGGGCGGGGCCGGCATCAAGTTCCAAGGGACGGTTCACGCCCGCGACGGTTGGAGCCGGCTCACATCGGCGACGGCATCTGATCGAGCCCGCCCATCCGGCCCGGGGTGGGGGCCGCCTGGATGGTCTGGCTCGGCGAGGTCGTCTCCCCTCGCGAGGCCGCGGGGGCTGGGGCTGGGGCTGGGTCCGGCGTCAGGTCGGGCATGGTCGGCATGTCCGAGGGCGGCGCCGAGGGCTTCGGGGCCGGCGACATCGAGGCCGGCATCGCGCCCGGGTCGTCCATCGGCTGCGGGTCGATCTTGGGCGGCGCGCCGAGCCCCGGGTCGCCGGCGCGTCCCGAGGTGCCCGGCGGGCCGTAGCCGCCCGGCACGCCGCTGAAGTTCGAGCCGTCGGGGCGGGTGCCGGCGTCGATCCCCTTGGCGAGCCTGGAGCCGCCGTCGGCATTATTGGGCATGAGGTTGGCGGTCGCCGCGGCGCTCATCGGGTGGCCGTCGGAGCTGAACTCGATCGCCTTGCGCTGGCGGCCGTCGCTGGCGAACGGGCGGCCCGGCGGGACCTCGGGCCGGGTGCTCCGGCAGCCGGTGCCGGCCGCGAGCAGGCCCAGGGCACACGCGGCGACGAACTGACGGGGGAGCCGATCCATCGGCGAGATCCTCCTTGGGAGGGCGGTTCCGGGGTCAGGTCAGGGGAACCGGTCGGGGCGAGGTGGGAGGTCGCAAGGGGTACCGACCGCGAAGGGCCGCATCCTACCCCCGGCCCGGAATTCGTCAAGTCCGACCCGCCCGCGACCGACACTCGATCCAGCCTCCGCCGGGAGCCGACCCCGCGGCTCCCGCCCTTCATCGGGGTGGCAGGGGTAAGCGGAGCTTACCCCGGTGGCTCGACGTGTGGCGATCCGGGGTAAGCTCCGCTTACCCCTGCCACCCCCAATCTGGGCTTGTCGGCCTGCTAAAGGGGTTGCGGAGGTTCCAGGCCCCGCCCGATCCCAAGCCCGATTACTTCGACCCCTTGGCCGCCTCGTAGAGCCGGTTGACCTCATCCCAGTTGATCACGCCGAAGAAGGCGGTGATGTACTCGGGCCGGCGGTTCTGATACTTGAGGTAGTAGGCATGCTCCCACACGTCGAGGCCGAGCAGGGGCTTCTCGCCTTCCATGTAGGGGCTGTCCTGGTTGGGCAGCGACTTGACGGCGAGCTTGCCGTCCTTGCCCAGGACGAGCCAGGCCCAGCCCGAGCCGAACCGGGTGGTGGCGGCCTTGGTGAACGCCTCCTTGAACGCGGCATACCCGCCGAGGTCCGACTCGATCGCCTGGGCGATCGCGCCGGTGGGCTCGGCCGACCCGCCGCCCGGCTTCAAGGTCGTCCAGAACAGCGAGTGGTTCGCGTGCCCGCCGCCGTTGTTCCGGACCGCCGTCCGGGCCGCCTCGGGCACCGAATCGAGCTGGGCGAGCAGCTCCTCGATCGGCTTGCCCTGCAAGTTCGGGTGATCCTTCAGGGCGTTGTTCAGGTTGGTGACGTACGTCGCGTGGTGCTTGTCGTGGTGGATCTCCATCGTCTTCGCGTCGATCGAAGGCTCGATCGCGGCGAAGTCATAAGGGAGCGGGGGCAGCGTGTAGTCGGCCATCGATGTCGTCTCCGGGTCGTTGAGTGGTCGAGCGGGAGGCCCCCGACCTTGGCGGCCCGGGCCCCCCCTCGCCGGCGCCACCCAGGCTACCACAACGAACCCCCCGGGCGACACTCGGCCGGCCCTTCGAGCGGGGTCGATCCGTCCTTGCAGCCGGGGTGTCCGAGCCCGGGGTCCGGGTGGCAGGGGTTGCGGTACTCCGCAACCCCGGTCCCCGACGACACCCAACGGGCGATCGGCTCTCATCCTGTACACCATTCCGGAGGGATCAGGTCCGGGCGGAGGTCGTTTCTCGGCTCGGATTCGTACCACCCGGCGCTCGACCATCGCCAATCGGGGGGCCGGTCCACCAGCCCTCGACGCACCGGATTCTGGTGGACGTAGGATATCGCCGCGGCCAATGCACGAGGCTCTACGAGGTTCCGGTCATATCCCCCTCCGGGCTGCCAGAAGAGCCGCTCAACGCGACCGTTCCGCTCCCGGGACAGTCGAGGCAGCCAATGTGGTGCCTCGGCCTCGAGGTGGAGGAAGGCCCGACGCCCGACGGGCTGCTTGACCGCCTTGAGTATGGCGGCGATCGGAGAGTCGGGATTACGCGAGCGGACGATCAGGTGGACGTGCTCGGGCATGAAGACATACGCCCAAAGATCGAACTCCCAACGACGCCGGGCCGTCTCGATCGGATCGGCCAGCCAGAGGCAGGTCCGCTCGGCCTCCAGGAATCGAAATTGCCGGTAGCATGAGAAGGTCAAGCCGTGCGAGTGCCCCGGATCATCGGAGCTTCGGCGGCGAAAATGGCGGTCACGGTGATGCATCGCAACGACCATCCGCCTCGATCGAGCTGCCGAGCAGGATCAAATCAACATGCCGAGACTATCTCGGCTGATCCGGGTCGTCGCGATGATGCGGGCCAGGACCGGAGTTGCGGAGTACCGCAACCCCTGCCACCCGGCCCATTCTAACCTCATGAGCCAACGACGGCTCAGCGGCCGGTGTTGAGGGTGGGGATCACCCTGGCGGCGACCCGGGCGTTGGTGGTGGCGGCGGTGGCCTTGACGGCGACGATGGTGGCGGCGTGGGAGTGCTTGGTGGTGCGCCTGGTCGTGGTCGTGGTCGTGGTCGTGGTGACGACCGGCGTCGGGGCGGGGGTGGGGATCAGGGTCACGGGGGGTGCCACGACGGGGGCGGGGGTGACGGCGATGGCGAAGCCGAAGTTGGCGACGGGCTGGCCGTTGGGCGAGAGGACGACGAGGTAGTACCGGGCCCCGGCGACGGGGGCGATGAACTCGACCAGGCCGGTGCCGAGGACGACGGGATGGGCCGAGGCGTCGCCGACGAGCATCACGGTGTTGGCCGAGGCGACCAGGACCGAGCCGGCCTGGCCGACCTCGAACGAGAAGACCCGGGCGTCGCTGGCCGAGGGGATCGTCAGGCCGTTGACGATCGTCGAGCCCAGCGGGCCAAGCTCCGTGGCCGTGGCGAACGTGTTGTTGCCCGCGAACCGATCGGGCTGGATGGTCGGGGCGGGAGTCGGGGTCGGTGCGGGGGTCGGCGTGGGCGTGGGAGCGGGCGTCGGGATCGTGGGCGGCGGCGGGGGCGTCGGGGCCGGGGGCGGATTGGTCGCGGCCCCTCCGGTGAAGCCGACCTGGATGGCGTAGGAGCCGACGGCGAAGACGTCGCTGGTGGCGCCGGTGACGGCGATCAGGTAGCGGTGGCCGGGCTGGGCGTTGGCGATCGAGGTGGAGGCGAGGTCGCCGTACATGTTCACATGGCCGTCGGTGCCCAGGGTCGCCCCGGTGGCGGCGTCGATCAGGGTGATCTTGGGGCTCAGCAGGCTGTGGCCGGCGGCCTGGGCGGCGACCCGGAGGGTGGCGCCGGCCTGCTGGGGGGCGACGACGGAGAAATACTCGGTGTCGCCGATCGTCGCCAGGCTCACCCCGTCGCGCTCGACCTGGCCGGCCGAGCCGAGGCCGGCGGTCAGGTCGAAGGCGGTCGAGGGGGAGGTGGCCTGGCCGCCGGACTGGAGCGAGTCGGCCGTCCGGGCGCCGTAGAGGGACTGGATCCCCTCGACGTCGTAGCTGGTGAGCGACTGGCGGACGCCGCTATAGTAGGTGTACATCGCCGACGAGGGTTGCGGCGACTCGCCGAGGCCGAGCGAGTGGCCGACCTCGTGGATCGTGACCGTCAGGAGGTCGTGGCCCGAGCCCGGGGCGAAGTTGAAGCTGGTGTTCAGCTCGACGTCCCCGGCGCCGGTGGTGCCGTCGGGGGGCGGGCCGTAGGTCTCGGCGATGGTCGAGGTGGGGCCGAAGTCGTAGCCGCCGACCCGGATGTCGCCGACCCTGGGGTCGCCCTGGGCCTGGCCGGCGGCGTTGAAGGCGTAGTTCCCGTCGCCCGACGGGGTGAAGTCGAGGTTGGTGGAGGCGGCCCAGGTCTGCAAGGCCCGGGCGAAGGTGTCCTGCCAGCCCGTACCGCCGAACTCGGCGTCGAGCTTGGCGTTGAGGGCATTGGCCCCCTGGTCCCACGGCACCCCGTCGGGGGCGAAGCTGAAGCTGATCGGGCGGGTGTTGTCCCACTGCCCGCCCATCAGGGTGTAGTCGGTCCCGAGCCCGGTGAGCAGCTCGCGCGGTTCGAGCGAGTCGAGCCTCGGGTTCGCCCGGTTCCTCCGCCTCGGCAGGTCCCGACTGCCCCGCTTCCGGACGATCGGTCCCCACCAAGCGGCCAACTTCGATCCCAGTCCCGCCATGATTTCATCGCTCCGGCGTCGTCAAAGGGGTGTGCGTCGTCGCGGTGCGGCGGTCGCGGGCCGGATCGAGGCGCGCGGACCGGCTCGCGGCGTTCGGCCGTCGGGCCGACGCGGTGTCGAGGCTCCATCCCTGGCGAAGTCGGGGGTTCGAGGGGGCTGAGGGCCCAAGCCGTCCCGGCGGCCCTCACCTCGTTGCGGTCTTCGGGGCAAGATCGGGTCGAGTCGTGACCCTTGGGATGCCCCGGCCGCCCCGATATTAGACTTTAGGATATTTCCGCGAACAAGGCTTTTTTTGGGGCAAACCCAAATCTCTCAATAACTTCGGCAGAATCGTCAGGATCGACATAACCGTGAGAATCGATCTCGTCGTTACATTTGTTGTTTCTCGATCCGGAATGAAGGATGGCGGATTCTCGGGCCGAACGGTTTCGGGTTGACGCCGATCTTTGTCGGGGATCATCGCGCCCCGATCGGCTCCGACCGCCGCCTCTGGCGTTCCTTGCCCGGGCTGGTGGCGGATGTTAAGATCGGGCGTGGATTTCCGCCCGGCCGGCGCGGGTCGCCGGCGACGATCGAACGGCCCTCTCCGGCCGGCCCGACCACCTCCGGTCGGCGGGCCGCCTCCTGTGATCGCGGGGTTCTCATGTCGTTGGATCTCTCGAAGGTGACTCCGCTCGCCGTGGAGCCGCCCAGGCCCCGGCGAGGCCTCGGGTTCCGGCTCGCCGTCGCGGCTTCGTGCGTGGTCGCGACGCTCGGCGTCGCCAAGGCGTGGGACGCCGGGTTCCGGCCGGCCCGGATGTGGGAGACGCCCACCGATCGCCTGGAAACCGTGGACGTCGACCAGGGGTCGCTCGCCGTCTTCGTCACCGAGACCGGGACGATGGAGAGCGCCTCCAACACCACCGTGAAGTGCCAGGTCGAGGCCCTGATCGGCACCGTCGGCGGCGCCTCGGGCAAATCCGGCCAGTCCAAGGGCGGCCAGTCGTCGTCCGGCGGCGGCGGTGGCGGGGGCGGCGGGAGTGGTAGCGGCGGCGGCAGTGGTGGCGGCGGCGGAGGTGCGCAGGCCCCCGGGCAATCCTCCGGCTCCGCCTCCTCGGCCTCCAAGGCCGGGGGATCGGCCAAGGGGTCGCTCAAGAGCAAGTCGACCTCCAGCACCATCACCCGGAAGACGAAGTCGGGCTCGGGCGGGTCCGGCGGCGGCTCGGGCGGTGGCGGAGGCGGTGGTGGAGGCGGCGGTTCGGGCAGTTCGAGCGGTGGTGGAGGCGGCGGCTCGGGCGTTGGCGGGGGTGGCTCGGGCGGCAGCGGCGGCAGCGGCGGGTCGGGAGGTTCGGGCGGCGGCTCGGGCGGGATGTCGTCCGGGACCAGCAAGTCGTCCTCGGGCTCGTCACCGTCTTCCGGAACCGAGAACACTTCCACGATCACCCAGCGTCCCACGATCCGCAGCTTCAGCATCACCGTGCCCAACTACACGCCCTTGCGGCCCCAGGCCAAGACCGCCACCGCGACCACCAAGACGGCCGGCGGTGGCGGTGGCGGCGGGGGGGGCAGGCAGGGCGGTGGCGGTGGCGGTGGCGGTGGTGGTGGTGGCGGCGGTAATCAGGAGCAGGCGGGCTCGACCCGGATCATCATGATCAAGCCGCAAGGCGAACCGGTCACCGCCGGCGAGGTCGTCTGCGAGCTCGACTCGGCCGCCTTCAAGGACGAGGTCCTCGCCCAGAAGATCCGCTTCGACCAGGCCCAGGCCTGGGAAACCCAGGCCCAGTCGATCCTCGAAGTCAACAAGATCTCGCTCGCCGAGTACCGCGACGGCATCTACTCCCAGGACCTGCAACTCCTCCGGCAATACCTGAGCACCTGCCGGGAGGAGGAGTCGCGGGCGGCCAGGAACCTGGCGTGGTCGCAGGCCATGTACGACAAGGCCTACCGCGCCCCCAACCAGTATCAGGCCGACGTCCTCTCGCTCCAGCGCGCCCGGATCGCCCTGGCCGAGGCGCAGTTGATGGAGAAGCGGCTGATCGAGTTCACCGGCCCCAAGCTGATCCGCTCGTTCCAGGCGAAGCTGAAGGCCAACGAGGCCGACTTCCTCGCCCAGAAGGCGGCCTTTCAGATCGAGGCGGACCGGCTCAAGCGGCTCGAGAAGATGGTCGAGAACTGCACCCTGCGGGCCCCCCGCGACGGCATCGTCGTCTACGCACTGCCCCCCGGGCGAGGGTGGCGGCCGGCGACCACCCAGATCGAGGAAGGGGTGACCGTCCGCGAAGGACAGCCGATCTTCGAGCTGCCCGACTCGGGCAACATGCGGATCAGGGCCAAGATCAACGAGACCAAGGTGAACATGGTCTACCCCGGCCAGAGGGCCTCGATCCGGGTCGATGCCTTCCCCAAAACCCCGCTGATGGGGACCGTCACCGAGGTGACCGTGATCCCCGCGCCGGCCTCGGGCCCGGGCTCCGACGTGCGGATCTACTACGCCAACATCACGATCGACTCCGGCGGCTTCGCCGGCCTCCGCCCCGGCCTGAGCGCCGAGGTGTCGCTGTTCGTCGACTCCAAGGACGACGCCACCCGGATCCCGATCGCCGCGATCCGCTGGGCGGGCGAGACCCCGTTCGTCGCCGTGGCCGGGCCCAACGCCAACGCGGCCGACCGGGGCACCTGGGCCTGGCGGCCGGTCCGCCTCGGCCTGATGAACGAGAGCTACGCCGAGATCCTCGACGGCCTCAAGAAGGGCGAGAAGCTCGTCGCCCGGCCCGCCGATCTCCCGGCCCCCGTCCCCGCGCCCGGGCCGCTCCAGGCCCAGGGCGGCTTCGCACCCAGGCCGAACGGCTGAATCAACCCGCGGGCCGGGCGAGGCGACCTGTCACTCCGCCTCGCGCGGCCCGCCGTCCGGCAACCACGGGCGGAGCGGGCAGCGCTCGCACCGGGGCGTGCCGGCCTTGCAGAAATCCCGGCCCAGTCGGGTCATCGCCGGCGCGACCAGGGCCAGGGTCGCCGGGTCGCCCGGGGCCAGCCCTTCGGCCGAGCCTCGGGCCTCGTCGTAGTCGGCCGACGGGTCGAGCCAGCCGTGCCGGACGAAGACCCGGTAAGTCGCCCGGTCGACCGGGTAGCTCGGGCGTCCCAGGGCGAACAGGAGCAGGGCGTCGGCCGTCGCCGGGCCGACCCCGTTGATCGATCGCCACTCCTCCCGCAACGACTCGGTCGAGGGGGCGTCGCTCTCGCCCCCGTCGCCCCCAGCCTCATCCCCGAGCCCGCCCCCGGCCGCCCAGGCGGCGAGCTTCCGGAGCGGCCCGAGCGACCTCGCCGCGAGCCGGACCCGGCCGCCTTTGAGCACGTCCTCGACCTCGGCCGGGCTGGCCTTGCTCAAGGCTTCGGCTTCGAGCAGGCCGGCCCCCCGGAGCGCGGCGAGGGCGGCGTCGGTTGCTCGGGCGTCCGCGACGAGGCCGATGGCGACCCGGGCAATCGCCCCGAACGGTCCTTCGTCGACCTCGGGCCCTCCCTGCCCGCCGGGCCGGGGCAGGGGCCCATAATGGCCGAGCAGGGCGGCCACGACATCCCCTCGGGCTTCGGCGAGTCCGGGCAAGGTCGAGCCTCGTCGGCCGGAGGGGGAGGGATCACGACGGAAGCGAGATCAGGCCTTGGCCCTGGCGAGGGCCTCGGAGTAGTCGCGGGCGAGCTTGCTCTTGCGGCGGGCGGCGGTGTTCGGGTGGAGCACCCGGCGGACGCCGGCCTTGTCGATCTTGGCGGTGGTGGCGCGGAAGTCGGCCTCGGCCTTCTCGAACTCCTTGGCGACCAGGCCCGCCATCATCCGCTTGCCCAGCGTCTTGATGATCTTCTTGGTAATCCGGTTGTGCATCTTCCGCTTGACGCTCTGCTTCAGTCGCTTGATCGCGGACGGGCTGCTCGGCATGGGTGGGTCCAGGAGGCTTGACTTGACGGGTCGAACGCAAACGGGAGAGGCCCCGGCCGCAACGCGGGGGCCCGGAACCGGACGACCAAACGCCGGCGAAAACCCGACCTTACCATATTTGCCCGTCGCCGTTCAAGGTCGCCCCGGGCCTGTTCAGGCCGATCGATTTGTGAGACTGGCTCGGCTTGACCACCGCCGCATGCAAGCAAACATGTAGGGTGGCGTCGAGCGGAGCGAGGCCCACCATTCCTCTGGGCCGGTCGG
>JAABUQ010011039.1_pt1 | contig 11666 bp, 9 predicted proteins | sample 5560001 | NCBI WGS metagenome assembly JAABUQ01 (sample SAMN10711888, study PRJNA513371) | rock metagenome | isolation source: Antarctica rocks | place: Antarctica: Victoria Land, Finger Mt nord | collected 2015-12-18
GTCCGGACCTCGAACGTCGCCTCGGCGGTCGGCGACTTCTCGGCCGCGAAGCACTGGATGATCGAGCCGTCGAACCAGAGGTCTTGGATGATCGTCCCCGTGATCGCCACGGAGATCGGATCGGCCTGGCCGGCCACGTCGACGGAGACCACGTTCCGGAACGGGCCGATCCGGCCGACGATGTTGACCTCGGCCTGGACGACGATCTCTTCGCCCGGCGGGAGGGTCGACCGGCTCAGCCGAGCGAGCGTGCAGCCGCAGCCCGGCCTCACTCCGCTGAACTCGACCGCTCGATCTCGCCGATTGGTGATCCGGAAGCTCAGGCTCAACGGGCCCTTCGCGTTGTTCACCCGGCCGAAATCGAGGCTGGCCGGCGCGACGACCAGGCCATCGGCCCGATCAGCGTCGACTGCCGCCACTCCCGGCACGAGGCACGCAAGTAGGCAAGTAGGCTAAAATCCATGAGACACCACCAAAGACATTTCCCTTGGACAAAACAACTCGTTATTTCTGGCGACTTCGATAGCTTGGCCAGACGGTCTCCGCCCTGTCAATGCGCCCCGCTTAATTTTTCGCGACCTTCGGTCGCGGTGCCGATTTTCGCGCGATCACCCGGCGAGCCGGAGTCAAACCACCGTCACCGCGAACCGGCGTCGGAGGCGGCCTTGAGGGCCTGGCCGATGATCCGGGCGGCGTCGGGGGTGACGGGGCCTTCGATCAGGGGGTTGGGGCCGTGGGAGATCCCGAAGCGGGTGCCGTCGGGCATCCAGGCGGCGACCTGCCCCCGGAAGACGACGAACATCGCCAGCAGGGCGTCGGCGCGGTCGAAGAGGCTGATCTGGCCCAGGGCGTCGACCACGGCGGTCAGCTCGGCGTGGGCGGCGGCGACGAACCGCTTGGGATCGTAGTCGAGGAGCGGCGGGCGGGGGGTCGAGCGGGTCGCGGGGCGGTCGATCGGCCAGGGGATCGCGGCGAAGGCGGCCGAGGCGGGGCCGTCGGGGTGGTTCGAGGTGGCCAGGACGCCCCGGTCCCAGCGGATCAGGTGGACGTGGCGGCCGACCTGGGCGATCATCCCGTAGCGGCCCAGGGTCAGCTTCAGGTCGGTGTGCGCCTTCCCCTTGGGCGTGACGAAGCGGGGCAGGCCCGCCCCCGAGACCTCGCGGACCTCGACCTGGCGCTCGCCGATCCGCCGGGCCAGCAAGCGGCCGTCGTGCGAGAGGAGGAAGCTGCCCGGCTCGACCGGCGCCGGCAATTCCCGGTTCAACACCCCGTTGGGGGCGTGAAAGAGCCGGAGCAAGACCCCCCGCCGGGCCGGGCCGGAGACGACCAAAGCCAGGACGTCGCCGCGAAGCTGGGCGTGGTCGACCCAGAACCCTCGGAGCGAGGGCTGGCCGTTGCTCAAGGGGGTGAACGGCTCCCAAGGGGGGGTGACGCCGAAGAGGCGGACCTCGCCGGAGTCGCGGTCGAGCCGGATCGACCGCCCTCGCTCGGGGGGCGGCGTCGCTTCGTCGACGATCGCCAGCCTCGGCGGGGGCAGGGCGTGGTTGCTGGCCATCTCGAACGCCCGGATCGCCCGGGGCGGGGGACGGTCCTTCGAGTCGCGCGAGCGGTAGACCTCGCCGGTCGCCAGGTCGAACGCCCGGTTGTAGGTCTTCCCCCGGGCGACCGCGGTATGCAGCTCCCGCGAGTAGAACCAGCCCCAGTTCTGCTCCAGGGTCGGGCCGAGCGCTCGGGCCCGGGCGGTCCGGGTCTCGAAGTCGTAGTGGACCACCGCCAGCGACTTGCCGACCCGGCCGCCGACCGCGAAGCCCCCGGCCACCCCGAGCACGGCGTCGACCGCCTCCAGCGGTTCGCCGTCGATCATCCCCCGGGGGAGGACCTCGGCCCGGTTGGATTCGAGGTCCCAGGCGTGGAGCATCCCGCGCCGGGTCGCGAGGACCAGGCGGCGGCCGGCGTGGTCGAAGTCGAACGAGGGGCGCTCGATCCGGTGGATCACGCCGAACCGGAACGGGTAGCCGATCGGCTCGACGTCGCCCGCCCAGGGTTTGAGGTCGGCCGCCGGCCGGGCCGGCCTGGGCCCTTCGGGCTCGGCGGAGGGCGGGACGTCGCCGATCCGGAAGTCGCCGACCTTGACGGGCGAGCCCCCTCGCCACTCGCGGAACTCGACCCGCCACGACTCGTCGACGGCGACGCTGAAGACCCGGGTCCCGGCCGGGGCCCTTCGGGTAGCCGCCTCGAAACCGGCCTGGGCCACCCCTCGGGGTGTGGTCAGGACCACCACGTCGCGGGTCCGAGCCGCCCCCGAGCCTTCGAGGATCCGGCCCAGGGCCGCGGCGGGGTCGGTCGACAGGTCGCTCGCCTCCCAGAGTGCCCCGAGGGCCTCGTCGTCGGCCTCGACGGGGTCCAGCAAGGCCCCTTCGCCGCTGGTCCCGCCGACGAGCAGGGGGAGCTTGCGGCGGCTCGCGAGCCGGGCCAGGGCCAAGGCCGAGGCGGCGAGGGCGGGACGAACCCGGCCCCAGGTCCGCACCCCCTGGTCGAGCAGGAGGACCAACTCCTCGGCGACCGGGGCGTGGGGCTCCTCGCGGTGGAAGTAGAGGAGTTCATTCTCGGCGAACCGGCGGATGAACTCCTCGCCATCGAAGGCGAACTGGCTGGGCAAGATCCGCTCGGGGCTGCCCCGGGTCGCCACGTCGGCATAACCGCCCGTGGGCATGGCCTGATGGGCGAGCCGGCGGGGGGGCAAGGTCAAGGCGGCCACGAACCGGGCGACGATCGGCATCGCCCCCCGGAGCCGCTCCCGTCCCGCCAGCGAGGCGAGCGCCCCTTCGAGCGTCCTCGGCTTGAGCAGTTCAACCTGACCGGCCAGCCGGTCGCCCCGTCCCGGCTCGGCCCGCCGGCCGTGGCGGAGCCAATCGCCGATCGACCCGGGGGGAAGCTCCGCCAGCGCCCGGGCGAACCGGGCGGCGAACTCGCCCGCGTCGAGGCCCGGCCCTTCGACCTCGCCCCCGAGGGCCGACGTGGCCACCGATGCGACCGCCAGGTCCCTCATCAGCGACCCGCTCGACAGCTTCTCGCAGAGGTCGAGCGTGACCGGGGGCTCGGCCACCGGGGGGACGTCGCGGCAGAGCCAGCCGCAGAGCGCCCCGAGGTTCCGCGACGGCCGACCCTCCGCCCGGAACGCCTCGACCAACTCGGCGGCGCGGGCCCCGAAGAGCGACGTCGGCCCGGCGGGCCCGTCGAGCGCCGGGTCGACCAGCATGAGCAGGTGGACCACGTGGGCGAAATGGATCAAGCGACCGACATACGCATACCCTTCGAGGAACAACGCCACCTCGGCCCCGAAGGCCAAGGTCGCGCCGTCGGGCCATTCGAGCACCTCGCCCGTGCCAGACCACCGGGGGCCAGCGGGCGCGACCCCCCGGAAATACGCCTCGGGGAACTGGAGGTAGGCGGTCTCGCGGGTCATGGCGGCCAGGTGCCCCCCGCCAACCGGACCCCGGCGCGGGTCAAGGGCCCGAACGCCGCCAGGGGGATCGCCTCGACCGTCGCCTCGCCCCCTTCGGGACCTCCCGCCGCCAGCCGGAGCACCGCGTCCTCCCCGGCCCCGAACGCCTCGACGATGGCCCCTTCGCCGAGGCGGGGCCGGCACTCGAACCCCAGCGGCGTCAGCACGAGCCGGCCCCAGAATCGCTGGGAGCCCGCCAGGGGGGGCAAATCTTCCCCCAGGAGCAGCACCCGAGGCCCCGAGATCGCCCCCCGGATCGCCCCGAGCACCCCTGAAGGGACCCACTCGGCCCACCGGGCCACCTCAACGAGCGGGCAAAGCAGGGCCGACGACGGCCTCGGCCCCCCGCCCCGGGCCAATCGGAGCCGCGCCGGCCTCGGCCGCTCGCCGCCAGGGCTCGACGCCTCGAAGGCCGAGGGCAAGACCGCCCGATCGATCGGCACCGACCCACCGCGATCCGGGACGCCCGGAGCCGGCAGCCGCCGGCCCGCCCGGAACCACTCCTCCCCGCGTTCCTCGAACAGCTCGACCCCCTCCACCGGCAGGACCGCCCGCAAGACCCGCCCCTCCCCCGGCTCCCACCAGACCCAGGCCCGATCCCCCTCCACCCGCACCGAGACCCCGGCCAACCGCCGGAGGCCCGCCAGGGCCCCCAGGGCTGACCTCGGAAGGCAGGCGCAGGCCACGTCCTCCAGCGGAGTCTTCGACAATGAGGCCATCCCGACCGCCACCCGATAGGCCCGATCCCCGGTTTACCGCGACCGGGCTTTGGGCGATGATTGGACCGAAAACCTGGCCTGCCGGACCCGCCTGGGCGAAGGGGCAATTTCGCGGCAAGACCGACGACAGCCCCTCATGCTAACCTGGGTGGAAGCGCTCGTCGACGGTCCAAGGCGGACCGGCGAAGCCGAACGGTGTTTCAAGCTGGATGGGCCGCGAATCGCCCGGCTCATGTAGGGCACTTGCTGGCGGACTCCACACCCCGTAGTGACCGGAGGAACTCGGTGGTGGCCCGCTTGGCATTGTAGCCCCACTCGAACATCGCCACGTACCGGTGCGGGTACTTCTTGTTCACCCCACGGCTCCGGCGATGGGTGACTCGATTGCCTTTGACGAACCGATCGGCGCCGCTGCCCTTCCGAGGGCCGGGCGGGTCGTGGTATGCTGGTTGCGATGATGGGCCGGGCGCGGCCCGGCGGCACCTCGACCGACCCCGCCGCCGGCCCGGCTCTGGGAAGGGGGATCAGCGTGGAAGAAGCCTATCGGGCGCTCGACCTCCAACCCGGCGCGACCCTCGACCAGGTCCGCGAGGCTTACCACGACCTGGCCAAGATCTGGCACCCCGACCGATTCGTGGGCGACGAGCGGCTCCAGGTCAAGGCCCAGGAGCAGATGCGGGCGATCAACGAGGCGTACAACCGCCTCAAGGTTCTCGCTCCCGCCCCGGCCACCACGCTGGCGACCGTGCCCCCCGCCAGGCCCAAGGCCGACCGCCCGCCCGGCAAGGCGCGGGTGCCGCTGGCGATCAAGCCGGGGGCCGAGGTCGAGGTCGACGACTCGCGATCCCCCTGGGAGATCCACGGCTGGGCCTGGTCGATCCTGGCCCACGCGGTCGTCCTGGTCGTCCTGGGCGTCTGGTACCTCAACGGCCGGTCGAGCAAGGTGCCGACCTTCGACACCCGCCTGGCGGGCTCGGAGGACGGTGTGCCCGAGGGGATGACCAACCTCGGCGGGCTCGACACGCCGGTGCCCATGCCCGAGGTCGCGCCCGAGGCCCCCCGGCCCGAGGCTTCCTTCAGCCGGATGAAGTCCGACGTCCCCATCAACCCCCTGGCCGGCAGCCCCGGCAACCCGGGCGCGGGCCTGGGCGACGGCTTCGGCCTGGCCAAGTTCGGCGGCGGCGGCGAGAACGTCCGGGGGGTGGCCGTCAAGGTGGGCGACCCCCAGTTCACCCTGCTCTGGACCTCCAAGGCCGACATCGACCTCCACGTCATCGAGCCCGGCGGCAAGGAGATCTTCTGGAACGACACCAAGGGCCGGTTCGGCGGCGAGCTCGACGTCGACAACGTCGAGGGGTTCGGCCCCGAGAATATCTATTGGCTCAAGCAGGCCCCCGACGGTTCCAAAGACCTCGGGCCCGGCCCCCCGGGCGACTACAAGTGGTTCGTCAGGTACTACGGCGGCAACGGCGGGGTGCCGGTCCGGTCCCCCTGGCGGGTCCGGATCAAGCACGAGGGGCGGGTCGAGATCCTCCAGGGGGTCTTGAGCGTCCCCGGGAGCCAGAGCAAGACCTACACCCTGACCGTCGGCGAGCCCCCCAAGACCGCCGCCGACCAGTAACCGGCCATCGAGGAAACGGGACTGGCTCGCCCGAGGCACGAGGGCGTGCCTGTCCCCGTTTCCGATGTCGACACCGGCTCTCCGGCGGTTCTCGATCGCGCCCGTGACGCCGGAAAAGGGGGACAGGCACCGGCCCAGCCGGAGCCAGTCCCCTTTTCCTCGGTCGCCAAGGCGGATCACACCTCGCGCTCGACCAGCCGGCGCCAGCCTTCGCGCTCGCGGCGGGTGGCGTCGAGGTCGAACCGGGCTGCCGACAGCTCCATGCGGAACTGCTCCAGGGCCTCGCGGGCCAGGCCGAGGGCCCGACCGCGGAACTTGGCCTGCTCGCAGGCGTCTTCGGCCAGGGGCTCCAGCTCCGCCCGGACTTCCTCGGGCAACGACCGGATCCGGGCCCGGAGGGCCAGGAGCTCGGCCGGGATCGGGGCCGATTCGGGCGAGCAAAGCGGGGCGGTCGGGGCGTTCATGGTGCGTTCCTCGTCGGGGTGCCGCACCTAGTCTAGCATGCCGCCTGGCGAAAGCCTCCCGGTTGTCCGATTTCCCCCGACTGGGCAAACCGTGACGGCCGCGAAGACCTGGACGCCTCGCTTTCCATTGGCCTGGCACGATCCGGCCGTCGGGGTTAAAGTCCCGCCTCCGAGCGGCCCAAGGCGGGGTGGGCCTGCGCCCCGTGGGCTCGGCCGGACGGTCCCAGGGAACAGGAGGTTCCGAGTCCCATGACGAACCGATTCGGACGGTCGGGGCAGGCCGCGGGCCGACCGCTGGCTTTGGGCCTCCTGACGTGGCTGGCCTCCTGGACTTCGACGGCCTTCGCCCAGGTCCCCGAGCCGTTGGCGAGGCCCGAGGCGGCCCCCCCCGCCTCCGGCACGATCCGCGACGGCTTCGAGGGGCCCAAGGTGATCTGGCGGCAGGAGCAGACCGACGCCGCCTACAAGATCTTCGCCCACGAGCGGACCAAGCGGGCCGCGCACGACGGGCAGCTCTCCGAGGGGTTCCAGTTCGAGGCCGGGATCGGCGGCGGGCTGTATTACAGCTACCCCTTGCCCAAGGTCCCGATCACCGACGCCCTCAAGGTCAGCCTCTACATCCGCTCCAACCGCTCGGGCGCGCAGATCCTCGGCCGGGTCGTCCTGCCGGCCGACGTCGACCCCGAGACCCGCAAGCCGGCGTTCGTCCTGGTGCCCGGCACGGCCTACGACACGGCCGACCGCTGGCGGAGGGTCGAGCTCGACGACATGCTCCCCTCGATCGAGCGGCAGGCCCGGGTGCTCCGGGCCTCGAGCCGGCGCAAGGTCAGCCTCGAAGGGGCTTACCTGGAGCGCCTGGTGATCAACCTCTACGGCGGCGAGGGAGACTCCGAGGTCTACCTCGACGAGCTGGCGATCGGCCCGGTGGCCCCCGACCTCGTCGCCGCCCACGCCCGGATGGTCGACGGCGAGGAGGGCGATCGGCCCGGTGGCCCCTCCGCCCTGACGATCGCCGACCGCCCCCGGGGGGCCAACGAGCCGGCGGAGCCCTCGAGGCCGACCGCCGCCGGCCGGATCAAGCTCGAACGGAACCGGCTCACCAAGGACGGCCTCTCCTGGTTCCCGACGATCGCCAGGGCCCCCAAGGCCGATCCCCGGCTACTCCGCCAGGTCGGCTGCGACGTCGCCGTCGTCGCCTCCGACGCCGACGAGGAATCCATCAAGGTGGCCATCGCCGAAGGCTTGCTCCTGATCGTCGAGCTGAACGCCGGCGTGGCCGAGACCCAGCTCCCCGACCCCGACCGGATGCTCGCCGAGGCGGCGGCCTTCCCGTTCAAGGACCACGTCTTCGCCTGGTCCTTGGGCGACGACCTGGGCCGGACCAAGGACCTCAAGGACCGCAAGGCCGCGCTCCGCAAGGTCCGCGACGCGGTCCTCCTGTTCCGCAAGGCCAGGCCGGGGGGCACCCCCTTCACCATCGCCTCGGTCCTGGGGATGCTCCCCGAGTACGCCCGGGTGCCCGAGAACCTCGACCTGATCATCACCCCGGCCACCGCCTGGGCGACCGTGCAGGACCCCTACGAGAATTACCAGTACCTCGAACAGCGGCGGCTCCTGACCGCCCGGAGCAACGCCGACGCCCCGCTCTTGGCCGCCGTCGACGTCACCCCGCCGCCGATCTACCGCGAGATGATCTGGGGCGACGACAAGCCCCAAGCCTGGGCCCTGCCCCGGATCCAGCCCGAACAGCTCCGGCTGGCCACCTACGCCGCGCTCGCCGCCGGCCATCGGGGGATCGTCTTCGGGGCCGGCGACGACCTGACCCAGAGCACCGGCCGGATGGCCACCATCGAGATGGCCCTGCTCAACGAGGAGATCGACCTCTTCGAGCCGATCCTGGCCGACCCCGACAAGTCGATCCGGATGCTCAACACCTACCTGCCCGACCCGCCCCCGCCGCCGCCGATGTCGCTCTTCGCCATGAACAACTCGTTCGGCACCCGCGCCCCGACGCCCAAAGAGTTCCCGCCCAACCCGACCGTCTGGGCCGCGGCGATCACGACCAAGGATCGCCGGGGGACGCTGATGATGGTGGGCGACTATTTCAAGTACGCCCAGTACCAGCCCCCGCAGTTGGCCACCAACAACCTCAAGCTCCTGATCCCCGGCCCCAGCGATGCCCTGGCCTACCTGATCAGCCCCGGCGGGGTCCGCAACATCGACTCGGTCCGCCGGCCCGGCGGCCACCTGATCACCCTGACCGACTTCGGCGTCTCCGCCATCGTCCTGCTCACCACCAACGTCGAGCTCAAGGACCAGATCGAGCGCGCCGTCAACGCCAACCGGCCGGTCGCGGTGAACCTGGCGATCGAGCAGGCCGAGCTCGAGCGGTCGTGGGTGGCCGAGATCGACTACCAGCTCCGGCTCGGGGGGCACGAGCAGAAGCACTGGAGCGACCTGATCGCCGCCGCCGACGTCTACATCAAGTCGGCCCACGACGCCCTGGAGCGCGAGGACTACCGGACCGCCTGGGAGGAGGCCCGCCGGGCCGCCCGGCCGCTGCGGATCCTGATGCGCTACCACTTCATGGCCACCTACGACGGGATCGCCAAGCTCCTCCGCGATGAGGATCAGCTCTGCGGCCCGCTCGTCCTCGAGGGCCTGAAGAAGCCCAAGCCCCGCCTGATCGCGCCGATCGTCGCGGCGCCGCTGGCCTCGTTCAGCACCCTGCCCCAGGCCTGGCTCTGGTCGGAGTGGATGAAGACGGGCAAGCTCGGCCCCAACCTGGTGCCCAGCGGCCACTTCAACGTCGCCGCCGTGACCGAGCTCGCCGAGGCGGGCTGGTCCGAGGACAGCTACCGGACCGACGACCTGACGACCGAGGTCACGCTCAAGGCCAAGGGGGGGGCCGACGAGGGGGGGCCGGACAAGACCGGGTCCAATCTGGTCCTGATCGCCAAGCCCCGCAAGGGCTTGACCGTGGACGAGCTGGCCCCCTTCGTCGACCACCCGGTGGTGGCCCTCCGCTCGCCGAGCATCCCGGTCCGCGAGCGCGAGGTGTACCGGATCTCGGTGATGGCCTACATCGACCACGCCTCGACCCCGGGCGCGGGGGGCGTGATCGTCCGCGACAACTACGGCGGCGAGCGGCTCCAGTTCCGGACGCATCAGGCCCTGGCGATGGACTGGTTCGAGGTCGTCTTCTACCGCCGGATCCCGGCCGACGGCAAGCTGAGCGTGACCCTGGGCCTGGCCGGGTACGGCTTCGTCGCGTTCGACGACTTCAAGATCGAGCCGATCGTCGACCAGGTCTCGGCCGAGGAGCGGCTCCGGCTGATCCGCCCGAGGCGCCGGTCTTCCACCCCGACGCCCGACACGCCCGACGGCGCCGAGAAGCCCGCGGCGACCCCGCCGCGGACCGCGATCCGGATCCGCCCGGTGCCGACCCGGGAATGACCGCCGGCGCCCGGCCCGACCCTCGGCCCGACCTGAGCGTGATCATCGCGGCGACCGACTCCCCCGAGGCCGTCGCCCGGACCCTCGGGTCGCTCGGGGGCCCCGACGCCCGACGGGTCGAGGTGATCGTCGCGGCCCCCTGGCCGACGGCCGGGGGCGGGGCCCGGCACGTCCAGGGGCCGCCCAAGTCGGGAGTCCCCGCGCTCCGGTGGCTCGGCCTCCAGGCGGCCCGAGGTCGCCTGGTCGCCTTCACCGAGGACTCCTGCGTCGCCCGGCCGGGCTGGGTCGACGCCTGGATCGCGGCCTTCGCCGACCCGGCCTTGGCGGCGGCCTCGGGCCTGGTCGAGCACGACGCCGGGGCCACCCTGATCGATTGGGCGGTGGTCTTTTGCGAGTATGCGCCCTTCCTCGGGGACCGAGGCGCAGGGCCTCCCCCGAGGCTGGCCGGCAACAACTTCGCCGCCACCCGCGAGGCCGTCGCGCTCGCCTCGGCCGGGGGCGAGGTCCACGAGGTCGCCTTGCTCGCCTCGGTGGTCCGAACCGGGGGCGAGGCCCGGCTGGTCCCGGGGGCGATGGTCCGCCACGTCCGTCGGTTCGGCGCCCGGGAAGCCTTCGGCGACCGCTTCCGCTTCGGCCTGGAGTTCGGCCGGATGCGGGTGGCCTCGGCCTCGAGGGTGGTCCGGTGGCTCGGCCCGGCGGCGGGCCCGGCAATCTTCGCGAGCCAGTTGGCCCGGGTCGGCCGGTCGGCCCTGGCGAGCCGGCACCGGGGCCGGTTCGTCCGGGCCCTGCCGATCGCCCTGGCCCTGCTGGCGAGCTGGACCCTGGGGGAGTGGGCCGGCTGGACCTGGGGCCCTTCGAAGGCCAAAAAGGTCGATCGCCCCGCGAAGGGCGACCGACCCCGGTCCGGGTCGCTTCGGCGGCGGCTTGGGCTCAGACGAGGTCCTTGAGCGCCTTCAGGGGGACGGCCTTGATCACGTTGCGGGCCGGCTTGGCCTTGATGATCATCGGCTCGCCGTTGAACGGGTTCTTGCCCTGCTTCTCCTTGGTCGCGTCCTTGCGGACGACCTTGAGCTTGAGCAGGCCGGGGACGACGAAGATGCCGGGGCCCTTCTTGCCCAGGTCCTTGGTGATCGCCTGGCTCATCGCGTCGAAGACGCTGGCGACCTGCTTCTTGCTCAGGCCGGCGATCTCCGCGAGCTGCCCGTAGATCTCCGACTTGGTGGCGGCCTTGGGCCGGGCGGCGGCCTTGGGGGCCGGGGCGGACTTCTTGGCGGGGGCGGCGGCGGCCGGCGCGGGGGCGGCGGCCTTGGGCTCGGCGGCCTTGGTGGCGGCTTTCTTGGCCATGGGACGGAGTGCCCTCCTGGTCGGGGGTGATTGGCGCGAGACTCGAAGTGAGCCGGACCGTCCGAGTCCCCCCAGTGAGGCTCGGCACCGTGGCTCCTGCCGAACTTTTCGACGAGGACGCCCGAAACATACAGGAAAAATCGGGGTTTGGCTCGTGTCCCGCCGATTTTCCCCGGTTTTCTCGCGGTTTGCGAGCCCAAAGGCCCCAAAAACCCCGGAAAACCCGGCCTCGCCGGCAACCTCGAAGGCTCAACCCGCCGTCTTCGACCCCGTCCGCGGCTCGAACCCCATCAGGAACCGGCCGGTCGCCGAGATCATCGCCACCGCGAACCCCGCCCCCGCGAACGCCTCGGCGCTGCGGATGGCCTGGGGGAAGTCATTGAAGGAGCGATGCATGTGCACGCTCCCGTCGCTGATCCGCAGCAGGATCATCGGGCTGGCCGAACGCCCGATCCCCCGAAAGTCCAACATCGCCCGACCCCCTTTGGCTCGCCGTTGACCCGATTCCGAAAGGGCCGGGCCCGACCCCGCGTCCCCCCTCCGAAGCAACACTAGGC
>JAABUQ010011040.1_pt1 | contig 11665 bp, 7 predicted proteins | sample 5560001 | NCBI WGS metagenome assembly JAABUQ01 (sample SAMN10711888, study PRJNA513371) | rock metagenome | isolation source: Antarctica rocks | place: Antarctica: Victoria Land, Finger Mt nord | collected 2015-12-18
GCATACGCGCCCGAATTATACCCGGGCTGTGTGTCCGAGGCGTGGCAGTCCCACGTCACGAGGACGGAATCGTTGTATTTACTCTGTTCGCCGTTGGCGAGCGACGCCATGTTATCGTTGTAGATTTGCGGCGCGGGGATCGAATGGCCGTCGTTGTGTACGATGTCGTTGTACTGCGCTTGATTCCAACTCCCCAGAGAGGCGAAATCCTCGGTGTAGAACCACGCGACGCCGTACGTGTGTGCCATGAGGTGCTGTGTGTATTCGTTGAGGTCCTCAAAGTCCTTGACATTGCCCGTGATCCAGAAACCGTCTTCCTCGTCGAGCATAATGCCGTACCAGTAGTATGGGAAAATAGAGGCGCTGGTGTGGGTCTTGACGTAGTCTGTGATCGAGGCGACAAGCGATTCCCAATGCTTGATGTTCGGGTCACAATTGTATATCCCTCCACTCTGCGGTCCACCCTGCGGTGTTATCTCGTCGATGACGGGGATGCCGTAACCCATGAGCCTGATCGTCGTGGCCTCGACTTGGGCGGCGGTCGTTGCCTGGCAGCCGCCAGGCCCAAGGCCCGCCGCCAGGCCTTCAACGACGGCCACCGACTGCCCTGACGGGAGTGTGGTGATGGTTGTCGTAGGCGCGTAATCGGTCATGAGACTGGCTGGAGACGGATTCTGCGCCCGGCTCGTCGTCGCCCCCAGGACAATCGACCCTGCTGCCACGACCAACGCGACGATGAGCTTGAACTTGAGGGGTGCGCGTGATGTCATACGTCTCCTCCGTTTCTTACTGCCCGGACTTTTTGAGGACGCCTCTAGCATGTGGCGTCTGTCGTGTCATAGGCGTGCGTCTTAAGATTGAAACACATCTGGCCGCCGGCATTGTCAATCAATAGGTTGCCTGAGCCTGATGGGGATAGGCCGAGCACGGTCACCCCTCCCACAGATGGGGGCAGGAAGAACTGCCATCCGTCGACGCCATGGGGCGTCTGTCCGTCGAGGCAGCCTGCGTCAGACGTCGTGCATTGGTAGACGGCGATCACTCCAGACGACGCTTTCCCCGCCTCAGCTGAGGCGGGGCGCTGGCCCAAGGCCGTGATCACCCATTGGGTTCCATACAAGCCACAGTTCCGGATCTCACCGAAATGAGCTGTGATAACGGACCCAACGGCGCCGCTTACGGCCGCCCACGAGCCACAAACGCTCGGAGATGGCGTCGGGACCGGTAACAGCGCGAGCCGCCGGGACGACGCGGCGACAGACGTGGCGACAGAGGCAGGGAGAGCAATCGGTCGTCCGGCATTTGGGCCGAACGCATCAGGTTCGTGGTTGAGTTCGCGTTTGAGGTTGATGGCTGTTTGGATATCCAGGTGATCAAGGGCCTCCGGGGTCAGCACAACGGAGGGTAGTACAAAGGATGGGGTAGGTATGGCGGGCATCGAACTCGTCGTGCTTGTCGCATCGGCCATGATGGTCGACACGGCGCGGGGCGCGCTTGGCGCAGGTATGACCGCGGTCAACGGAACGCGAATCACGAGGGCGACGAGAAGCGTAGCAGCCAATGCGAGGGATAGCGAGATGATGCGCGTAGTCACGAGTGTGTCTCCTTTCGACTAAGTTGAGTCGGACGACGGTTCGTATCGGGTTCGAATGAACGTATGGGTCGCGCCAAAGGCAATCGGAGGGCTAACAGCTGGCCGTGGTCGCGACATAGGGGCCGGCATCGACGGAGCGCGAGACATCCATCTGGCAGGGCTGCAGGAAGCCGAACTCTTGTACGTCGTCGGGGTCGCTCTCCAGGAAGCTCAGGAAGCCCTGCGCCGCCGCGTTGGTGTTGGCCTGCGTCGCCGCCGCGTTGAGGTCCACGTGCAGGTAGCCCCAGATCTGGTACTGGCCCAGCGCCACGGTCAGGTCGCCGTTGCAGGTCGGCACGCCGCTGCCGGGGTTGGTCCCGTAGCCGTGGTTGGGGTCGGCCGTGGGGTTGGTGGGGTCGCACGTGCCGTTGTAGCCGCTGAAGCCGCCCACGGTGACCACCCCGCAACCCTGCAGCGCCGTCTTGGGGGTATACGTGTTGCGCGGGTCGCCCACCACCACGGCGCGCGAGACGTAGCCCTGCGCATAGTTGCCGGCTTGCGCGGTCGGCCCGCACACGTCGTTGACCTCGGTGCCCGTCGTCGAGGCCAGGGCCCCGGCCGAGCCCTCGTTGGCGCAGTTATCGATACCCGCCCCGAAGACGTTGAAGCAGAAGGTGATGCGCGTGCCCGAGCCCTGCACGCGGTTCTGCACCGCGTTGGCGTGGGTGCAGCCGCCGATCGTCCGCTCGTTGCCGATAGCCTGGGCGTAGAGCAACTGGGCCTGCGCCAGCGAGATAGCGGCAGGCGAGCAGGAGGTCGCGCCCGAGGCGCCGGGGTCGGTGCTAAAGGCGCCGCACTGGGTCGGACCGGCGGGGTTGACCGCGCCGCCGTTGGGCTGCTGGGCGCCGGGGCAGGTGGCGATCTCCTCGACCACGTTGACCCCCAGCACGGTGTCCGCCAGCGTGCTCGGGTCGAGGGGCGGTTGGTTGTCGGCGGCGCAGGAATAGGGGAAGACGGTGGACAGGCCGACCTCGTTGGCGTCGCTAAAGTAGGAGGCGTACCAGGCGCCGGGGCAACTGGCGCCCCCGGCGTTGTACTCGACATCGGGGGCGCCCGCCCGCTGCGAGGGAGGGTAGGCGTTGCAGTAGTCCCGCGCCTCGCTCAGGATGTAGGTTTGGAGGGCCGAGGCCCCGTAGACACCGACCAGCGGCCCGGTGCAGCCGTTGGTCCCCGTCGCGAAGGGGACGCCGCCCAGCGATCCCGAGGCACGGGCCAGGTGCGGCGGCGCGGCGGCAAGGGCTGTACAGGTGAGCGCCAGCAGGGGTAGCGTCCATCGTCTCATCGTGATGCACCTCAACTCCTATGAGCGCCCCACGCCCGCGCGCTCCTGCTCGTTCTCGACGTGAGGGAACAGTGTCGTTCCCGTGCAGGGACGGGGGCCTGAACCGATTAGGGGTATTGTAGCACCTTGCGCTGTACCCTGTCCCTAACAGCGGTCTAGACACAACAACCGGAAAGCGGCCCGTCTGTGTGGGCATGCGCGGTCGCGTCCGCCGATCCGAGCCCAGGAGCGGGGCGCGAGACGGTTGCTGGATAGGGGGCGGCTCCATGAACGCCGCTGCCAGGCGCCCGTGGCGTGCGATTGCCGGCCTGTCAGCGCATCCGTCTACTGAGAGCAACACGGGCGTGCGGGAGCGGAGACGCACGAGCCAGCTCCGCTATCTCCTGCCGTGGTGACACCGCTGGCGATAACGCCCCGGCCTCCGCGTCATCGGATCGCCGCCTCGCACGGCCACGCCGACTAGGATCGTGGCCGTACACGCCGAGACGTACGACGGGAGGGCCAGGTGGCCGTTGGGGGAAAGCGCACCGTCACCGCGCAGCGGGGCACGACGTTGCGCTGCAAGGGCTGGCGCCAGGAAGCCATCTTGCGCCTGCTGGAGAACACCCTGGAGGTCGGCGAGCGGCCCGAGGAGTTGGTCATTACGCCGGCAGCGCCCGGGCGGCGCGCGACTGGGACAGCGTCGACCGCATCGTGGCCGCGCTCCAGCGGATGGAGGAGGACCAGACCCTGGTGGGCGGTCGGGCAAGCCCATCGGCCTGTTCCCCACGCACCGCCTCTCGCCGCTGGTGCTGATGGCCAACGCCAACGTCGTCGGCCACTGGCCCATTACGTTCGCCGCGGCGTTCGTGGGTGCTGATGGCCAACGCCAACGTCGTCGGCCACTGGGGCATCAGGGCTGCGTTCCAGGCCCTGGTCGATCAGGGCCTCACCGCCTACGCCGGCATGACCGCCGGGGCCTGGCAGTACATCGGCGCGCAGGGCATCCTGCAGGGCGCCTACGAGACCTTCATGGCCACGGCGCGCGCTATGCGGCGGCTCCCTGGCTGGCCGCCTCGTCGTCACCGTCGGGCTGGGCGGTATAGGCGGTATGGGCGGCGCCCAGCCCCTGGCCGGCGTGTTGGCCGGCGCGGCCATCCTGGTGGTGGAGGCCGACCCGCAGCCGTAGGCGTGATCGGTGCGTTACGTCGCGAGGGACGTGGTGCGCAGGACCCGACCGGTGCGCGCGTCGAGCACGCTCAGCAGGGTGTCCAAGTGGTGGACGACGAATACGTGGCCGGTGCGCACCGACTGTTGCCTTCAAGGACGACAGTCCTCCTATACCTTGGATTATAGTGGAGCCTTACCGACCTGCCCCCCGGCGTTCATACCGCGTCGACGACGGTGACGCTGGCAGGATCTATCCGCTGACTCACGACTGACGGGAAGAGGGATGGCAGGAAGTGATGCAGTACTCGACCGATGCGGCTGAATGCACTGCCGTCTGGTACGATGCCTCCGTGGCTGAGGACGAAAGCGCGCTCCGTCCGCTCGTCGATAGCCACGGCAAGCGGGTTCGCGCCGACCGCCAGCGTGCGCAGCACGCTCCCGTCACGCGCATCGAGCACGGAAAGACAACCCGGCCCTGCCACTGACGCCTGGCCTATGACAAACACGCGTGCGGACCGAGTGTCAACGGCGACGCCGCTCGGATGTGGACAGACCGAGACAGTGCGTACAAGACGCCTGGTCACCACGTCAAGAATGGTGACGCTAGCACTCCCTTGATCGACGACAAAGACGCGATGAGAAGGCGAGTCGACGGCCACGGCCACGGGGCTACGTCCCACGGAAACGCTTGCGACAACGACTCCTCGCCGTGTGTCCAGGATGATCACCCTGCCCTCGGCTGTATCCACGACAAAGGCCTGGCCGCTCCGTGAATCGACCAATAAAGTAGTGGGCGGGGCGCTGTGCATGACGATGCGCCGCAGGACACCGCTGCGCAGATCCAGTATATCGACGATGTCCGTGGTCGGGCTGGCGATGAAAGCACGGTCCGTCCGGGCATCGAGCGCGAGCAGGCGCGGATTGCCCTCCGTGTCTGGGGTGGCCACGATGGCGTCGCTCCGCGTATCCAGGACCGTCACCGTTGCATCGCCCTCCGCGTTGTCGGCGATCACCAGACGATGCGCCGCTGCGTCCGCCGCCAGTGCGCCCGGTTGGGAGAGTATCGGGATCGTGCGCAGGTCCGTCCAATCGAGCGTCCCCAGGATGCTGATGGAGCCATCATCACCGCCGACGAACAGCTGCCCGGACGCGGCATCGACGGCCAGCGTATGGGGTCCGAGGCCGACCGCCGTTGTTTCCAATAAGCGCCCGCTGTCGGCCGCGAGAACGCTGATGCTGTTGTCGCCCCTGTTCGCGATGAACACCCGGTCAGCTTGTGCATCGACCGCCATGGCTACCGGGGCTGCGCCGACCCTTGTCGTCCCTAATACGAGGGATTCAGGAGCGGGCAACCAATGCACGAGGGCGGCTCCAACGCCGACAAGAAGAAGGGTACATAGTGACAACCTCAGACCACTGGCGAATCGGGACCGGCGGAGGCGACGACCCCGGCCCATCCGTCTCACGCCCAACGCCGGGCCTGCGCCATCCCCTTGTTGCCCTCTATAGAGTGTTGGCACCGGAGTCTGCGTCCACTTACCGGGTCGCGTCGAGCACGGTGACGGCGCCGGCGGCACGACCATAGGATGGGATGGAGGCGACGAGCGCGCGGCCGGCCCGCTCGTCTACGGCGGCCAACCGCGGGAAGAAGGCGGCGCTCAGAGGAATGGTCTGCAGAAGCTGTCCGCTCGCCGCGTCCAATTCGCTGACGCTGGCGCTGAGATTCATGTTCGCGCTCGTGTGCAAGGCGCCCCCGTTGACCACGAATACGCGGCCGGTCGTCGCATCCGTCGCCAGGGTAACTGCGTTCTCGCCGGCCTCGACGGTGCGTAGGAGCCGTCCGGTCGCCGCGTCGAGCACGCTTACCACGCTCCTCTTAGCCTGATTCACGACGAACACGTGCCCCGTCCGCTCATCCGAGGCGAGCGCCCACGGCAATGCGCCGGTCGGCGCGGTTCCCGTGAGGAGACCAGAGTGAGCATCGAGCACGCTCACGCTGGCCCCAGGGCCCGTACGCGAGCCGCCATCCACGACGAAGACGCGCGCGGCTCGCGCTGCAACCGCTAACGGCCCCGGGTCTCCGCTGACGGATGTGGTTCGCACGAGGCGGCCGCTGGCTGTATCAACGACGGCGACATAGCCGTTACCGCTGACCTGGTCGACGGACACGAAGGCGTGCCCTGTGCGGGCGTCCACGGCAACCGCGGACGGCGATCCGCGGAGCGCGACTGCAGGCAGGCGCACCCCTCTCCCCGCATCGAGCACGACGATCATGCCGCGCGACGAGGCGTCGAGAGGCGTCTCGGGAACTGACCCGATGACGACGACGCGGTTAGTCCCGTCGTCCACTGCTAGTGCGGGGTTGACGAGCGCGGGTAGTGCTATTGTCCAGATAGTCGTACCCGTCCGCGCATCGAGAGCGACCACGCGGTGGGCCGTCGCTACGAAGACGATGTCCCCTCGCGTGTCCACAGCGAGCGCGTGTGCGGGTTCGTCGAGCGTGATCTGGCGGAAAACTACGCCCGATTGCGTCGCGAGGACGACAATACCAGCGTGGCCGGGAGGGCTGGGGTTGGTGACGGCAATGAAGGCCCGTCCGAGACGCGCGTCAATCGCGATGGCGTCCGGAATGCCATGCAACTGCACAGTGCGGATGATGAGGCCAGCGCCCGGCGGCCCGGCGGAATTGGCGCCGGTGGTACCCAAAGGCAGCGCTGCTAGCAACACGAGCGATGGCCATAAACCAACCCTGCCGGTGTGTGTCATAACTTTTGTGTCCTCGCGTGGTACTCGCTCGCTCCGCGCCGCGTACGACGCACGCGACACTCCGGGCCTCTCCCGCAGCGAGATCAAGGAGCGTATTGATTAGGAGAGGTATCGTCCTCGCCCCGTTCAGCAGCATCCCGACCGGCCGGACAAGGACTAGTGCCCCTGCCGCAGCCCTCGGCTGTGGCTCACACTCTACCCTTCAGGGGGTACACGGCTTTCCCCCCGTGAACTCATTCGACAGGCTCTGGTCGTTGGGAGCGATATAGGGCGGGCCGTTGATCCGACTCGTCGCATACGCGCCCGAATTATACCCGGGCTGTGTGTCCGAGGCGTGGCAGTCCCACGTCACGAGGACGGAATCGTTGTATTTACTCTGTTCGCCGTTGGCGAGCGACGCCATGTTATCGTTGTAGATTTGCGGCGCGGGGATCGAATGGCCGTCGTTGTGTACGATGTCGTTGTACTGCGCTTGATTCCAACTCCCCAGAGAGGCGAAATCCTCGGTGTAGAACCACGCGACGCCGTACGTGTGTGCCATGAGGTGCTGTGTGTATTCGTTGAGGTCCTCAAAGTCCTTGACATTGCCCGTGATCCAGAAACCGTCTTCCTCGTCGAGCATAATGCCGTACCAGTAGTATGGGAAAATAGAGGCGCTGGTGTGGGTCTTGACGTAGTCTGTGATCGAGGCGACAAGCGATTCCCAATGCTTGATGTTCGGGTCACAATTGTATATCCCTCCACTCTGCGGTCCACCCTGCGGTGTTATCTCGTCGATGACGGGGATGCCGTAACCCATGAGCCTGATCGTCGTGGCCTCGACTTGGGCGGCGGTCGTTGCCTGGCAGCCGCCAGGCCCAAGGCCCGCCGCCAGGCCTTCAACGACGGCCACCGACTGCCCTGACGGGAGTGTGGTGATGGTTGTCGTAGGCGCGTAATCGGTCATGAGACTGGCTGGAGACGGATTCTGCGCCCGGCTCGTCGTCGCCCCCAGGACAATCGACCCTGCTGCCACGACCAACGCGACGATGAGCTTGAACTTGAGGGGTGCGCGTGATGTCATACGTCTCCTCCGTTTCTTACTGCCCGGACTTTTTGAGGACGCCTCTAGCATGTGGCGTCTGTCGTGTCATAGGCGTGCGTCTTAAGATTGAAACACATCTGGCCGCCGGCATTGTCAATCAATAGGTTGCCTGAGCCTGATGGGGATAGGCCGAGCACGGTCACCCCTCCCACAGATGGGGGCAGGAAGAACTGCCATCCGTCGACGCCATGGGGCGTCTGTCCGTCGAGGCAGCCTGCGTCAGACGTCGTGCATTGGTAGACGGCGATCACTCCAGACGACGCTTTCCCCGCCTCAGCTGAGGCGGGGCGCTGGCCCAAGGCCGTGATCACCCATTGGGTTCCATACAAGCCACAGTTCCGGATCTCACCGAAATGAGCTGTGATAACGGACCCAACGGCGCCGCTTACGGCCGCCCACGAGCCACAAACGCTCGGAGATGGCGTCGGGACCGGTAACAGCGCGAGCCGCCGGGACGACGCGGCGACAGACGTGGCGACAGAGGCAGGGAGAGCAATCGGTCGTCCGGCATTTGGGCCGAACGCATCAGGTTCGTGGTTGAGTTCGCGTTTGAGGTTGATGGCTGTTTGGATATCCAGGTGATCAAGGGCCTCCGGGGTCAGCACAACGGAGGGTAGTACAAAGGATGGGGTAGGTATGGCGGGCATCGAACTCGTCGTGCTTGTCGCATCGGCCATGATGGTCGACACGGCGCGGGGCGCGCTTGGCGCAGGTATGACCGCGGTCAACGGAACGCGAATCACGAGGGCGACGAGAAGCGTAGCAGCCAATGCGAGGGATAGCGAGATGATGCGCGTAGTCACGAGTGTGTCTCCTTTCGACTAAGTTGAGTCGGACGACGGTTCGTATCGGGTTCGAATGAACGTATGGGTCGCGCCAAAGGCAATCGGAGGGCTAACAGCTGGCCGTGGTCGCGACATAGGGGCCGGCATCGACGGAGCGCGAGACATCCATCTGGCAGGGCTGCAGGAAGCCGAACTCTTGTACGTCGTCGGGGTCGCTCTCCAGGAAGCTCAGGAAGCCCTGCGCCGCCGCGTTGGTGTTGGCCTGCGTCGCCGCCGCGTTGAGGTCCACGTGCAGGTAGCCCCAGATCTGGTACTGGCCCAGCGCCACGGTCAGGTCGCCGTTGCAGGTCGGCACGCCGCTGCCGGGGTTGGTCCCGTAGCCGTGGTTGGGGTCGGCCGTGGGGTTGGTGGGGTCGCACGTGCCGTTGTAGCCGCTGAAGCCGCCCACGGTGACCACCCCGCAACCCTGCAGCGCCGTCTTGGGGGTATACGTGTTGCGCGGGTCGCCCACCACCACGGCGCGCGAGACGTAGCCCTGCGCATAGTTGCCGGCTTGCGCGGTCGGCCCGCACACGTCGTTGACCTCGGTGCCCGTCGTCGAGGCCAGGGCCCCGGCCGAGCCCTCGTTGGCGCAGTTATCGATACCCGCCCCGAAGACGTTGAAGCAGAAGGTGATGCGCGTGCCCGAGCCCTGCACGCGGTTCTGCACCGCGTTGGCGTGGGTGCAGCCGCCGATCGTCCGCTCGTTGCCGATAGCCTGGGCGTAGAGCAACTGGGCCTGCGCCAGCGAGATAGCGGCAGGCGAGCAGGAGGTCGCGCCCGAGGCGCCGGGGTCGGTGCTAAAGGCGCCGCACTGGGTCGGACCGGCGGGGTTGACCGCGCCGCCGTTGGGCTGCTGGGCGCCGGGGCAGGTGGCGATCTCCTCGACCACGTTGACCCCCAGCACGGTGTCCGCCAGCGTGCTCGGGTCGAGGGGCGGTTGGTTGTCGGCGGCGCAGGAATAGGGGAAGACGGTGGACAGGCCGACCTCGTTGGCGTCGCTAAAGTAGGAGGCGTACCAGGCGCCGGGGCAACTGGCGCCCCCGGCGTTGTACTCGACATCGGGGGCGCCCGCCCGCTGCGAGGGAGGGTAGGCGTTGCAGTAGTCCCGCGCCTCGCTCAGGATGTAGGTTTGGAGGGCCGAGGCCCCGTAGACACCGACCAGCGGCCCGGTGCAGCCGTTGGTCCCCGTCGCGAAGGGGACGCCGCCCAGCGATCCCGAGGCACGGGCCAGGTGCGGCGGCGCGGCGGCAAGGGCTGTACAGGTGAGCGCCAGCAGGGGTAGCGTCCATCGTCTCATCGTGATGCACCTCAACTCCTATGAGCGCCCCACGCCCGCGCGCTCCTGCTCGTTCTCGACGTGAGGGAACAGTGTCGTTCCCGTGCAGGGACGGGGGCCTGAACCGATTAGGGGTATTGTAGCACCTTGCGCTGTACCCTGTCCCTAACAGCGGTCTAGACACAACAACCGGAAAGCGGCCCGTCTGTGTGGGCATGCGCGGTCGCGTCCGCCGATCCGAGCCCAGGAGCGGGGCGCGAGACGGTTGCTGGATAGGGGGCGGCTCCATGAACGCCGCTGCCAGGCGCCCGTGGCGTGCGATTGCCGGCCTGTCAGCGCATCCGTCTACTGAGAGCAACACGGGCGTGCGGGAGCGGAGACGCACGAGCCAGCTCCGCTATCTCCTGCCGTGGTGACACCGCTGGCGATAACGCCCCGGCCTCCGCGTCATCGGATCGCCGCCTCGCACGGCCACGCCGACTAGGATCGTGGCCGTACACGCCGAGACGTACGACGGGAGGGCCAGGTGGCCGTTGGGGGAAAGCGCACCGTCACCGCGCAGCGGGGCACGACGTTGCGCTGCAAGGGCTGGCGCCAGGAAGCCATCTTGCGCCTGCTGGAGAACACCCTGGAGGTCGGCGAGCGGCCCGAGGAGTTGGTCATTACGCCGGCAGCGCCCGGGCGGCGCGCGACTGGGACAGCGTCGACCGCATCGTGGCCGCGCTCCAGCGGATGGAGGAGGACCAGACCCTGGTGGGCGGTCGGGCAAGCCCATCGGCCTGTTCCCCACGCACCGCCTCTCGCCGCTGGTGCTGATGGCCAACGCCAACGTCGTCGGCCACTGGCCCATTACGTTCGCCGCGGCGTTCGTGGGTGCTGATGGCCAACGCCAACGTCGTCGGCCACTGGGGCATCAGGGCTGCGTTCCAGGCCCTGGTCGATCAGGGCCTCACCGCCTACGCCGGCATGACCGCCGGGGCCTGGCAGTACATCGGCGCGCAGGGCATCCTGCAGGGCGCCTACGAGACCTTCATGGCCGCGGGACGCGCCCTGTTCGGCGGCTCCCTGGCCGGCCGCCTCGTGGTCACGGCCGGCCTGGGGGGCATGGGCGGCGCCCAGCCCCTGGCCGGCGTGCTGGCCGGCGCGGCCATCCTGGTGGTGGAGACCGACCCGCGCCGCGTCGAGCGCCGCCCGCGCGAGGGCTACGTGCAGCGGAGTCGTCTGGTTAGACGCGCCGGGAGGCGCGATCGCTGAACGGGTCCAGCGCGTCGCGCAGCCCGTCGCCGACGAGGTTGACGCTGAGTACGGTGAGCAGGATCAAGAGGCCGGGCGCGACCGTTTCCCACGGCGCGTCGACCTGGTAGGGCAGCCCGTCGGCCAGCATGCTGCCCCAGCTGGAGGTCGGCGGCTGCACCCCGAAGCCGAAAAAGCTGAGGACCGACTCCAGGCCGCGATAAAGTAGAGCGAGAGCACCGCCGCCGGAAGGATCAGGTGGCGCAGGTGGCGCAGGTGGTCGGGCAGCGACGGCGGCGCCCCCTCGGTCTGCACGCCGCCGACCGGAAACAGGCCAAAATGGATGGCCAGGAGCAGGATCGCCATCTCGGACAGCCAGAAAAGGGGCATGGAGATGCCCAGGTAGGCGACGAGC
>JAABUQ010011041.1_pt1 | contig 11664 bp, 6 predicted proteins | sample 5560001 | NCBI WGS metagenome assembly JAABUQ01 (sample SAMN10711888, study PRJNA513371) | rock metagenome | isolation source: Antarctica rocks | place: Antarctica: Victoria Land, Finger Mt nord | collected 2015-12-18
ACGCTCCACCTCGGCGATGACCTGGTCATAGATGTCGCGCATCGGCATCCCGTCACGGCTGGCGGCCAAAAATTGCCGGATGTGCCGCTCGACCGCCAACGCCAACGGCTCGGGGCCGCCGGGGTTGTGCGGCTGCTCGGCGTCGATCCCGGTCTCCATCAGCTCGACCGCGATAACCTCGTCGGTGATGGTCTCCTGCGCATAGAGCGCCGCCAGGCGCCGCATGAGGTTCTCCAGCTCGCGCACGTTGCCGGGCCAGCGGTGCTGGCGCAGGCGTTCGACGGCGGACTGGTCCAGCGACTTCGCGGGCAGGCCGCTCTCCCGCGCCTTCTCCAGGAAGTGCCGGGCCAGCACGGGGATGTCCTCCAGCCGCTCGCGCAGCGGCGGCAGGCGGATCGGCACGACGTTCAGGCGGTAGAACAGGTCCTCGCGGAACTGCCCGGCGCGTATCGCCTGGCGCAGGTCGCGGTGCGTCGCGGCGACGATGCGAACGTTGGCGCGTATCGGCTGCCGGCCGCCGACGGTGGTGAACTCGCCCTCCTGCAGCACGCGCAGCAGCCGGGTCTGCGCCTCCGCCGGCATGTCGCCGATCTCGTCGAGGAACAGCGTGCCGCCAGCGGCCTGCTCGAAGCGGCCCTGGCTGCGGTTCATCGCCCCGGTGAAGGCGCCGCGCTCATGGCCGAACAGCTCGCTCTCGATCAGCTCGCGCGGGATGGCGGCCATGTTGATGGCGACGAACGGCCCGGTGCGGCGGCGGCCGTAGTCGTGCAGCGCACGCGCCACCAACTCCTTCCCCGTGCCGCTCTCGCCATTGACCATAACGGTCAGGTCGGTCGTCGTCAGCCGGGCGATGCTGCGGTAGATCTCCTGCATCGCGACGCTGCGGCCGATCAGCGGCAGGCGCTCCTCGGCGTCCCGCGGCTCGGCCGGGGGGGTGTCCGACACCGGAGCCGGCGCTTGCAGGGCGCGGCCAACGACGGCCAGCAACTCCTTGAGGTCGAACGGCTTCGGCAAGTACTCGAACGCCCCGCGTTGCGCCGCCTTCACCGCGGTCATCAACGTGGACTGCGCGCTCATGACGATCACGCGCAGGTCCGGGCGGATGCGCTTGATGCGCGGGATCAGGTCGAGGCCGTTCTCGTCCGGCATCACGACGTCGGTGATCACGAGGTCGCCCTCCCCGTCCTCCACCCAGCGCCACAGCGTGGCGGCATTGCCGGTGCAGCGCACCTGGTAGCCGGACCGGCCCAGCGCCTGGGTCAGCACCGTGCGTATCGAGCGGTCGTCGTCGGCCACGAGAACGGTGGGCGGGGTCATCTTTGGTCCTTCAGAGGGCGTCCCCCTCGGCCTCGGTCAGCACGGGCAGGAACAGGCGGAACTCGGTCCGGCCCGGACGGCTGTCCACCTCGATCAATCCGCCGTGGTCGCCGACGATTTTCGCCACCAGCGCCAGGCCCAGGCCGCTGCCCGCTGGCTTGTTGGTCACGAACGCCTCGAACAAATGCGGGCGGAGGTCCTCGGGGATGCCGGGGCCGTTGTCCCGCACCGTGACGACCAGCGGCAGGTGCATCCGGTGGCTGCTGCCCGCGACCGCGAGCCGCATGCCCTGCTGGTAGGCGGTGGTCAGCACGATCTCGCCGCTCCCGCGCTCGGACAGCTCCGGGTCGCCGGTGATGGACTCGGCGGCGTTCTTGACGAGGTTCAACAGCACCTGCACGAGCTGGTCCCGGTTGGCCCAGGCCGGCGGCAGTGACGGGTCGTAGATCTCCGTGATGCGCAGATGCGCGGCGAACCCGGTGCCGGCCAGCCGACGCACGTGCTCCAGCACACGGTGGATGTTGACGGCGCGGCGTTCGATCGGCCGCTCGTCGAACACCTCCATGCGGTCCACGAGGTCGCGGATACGGTCGGCCTCGTCGCGGATCAGCACCGTCAGCTCGCGGTCCCCGTCGGACACGCTGGCCTCCAGCAACTGCGCCGCGCCGCGTATGCCCGAGAGCGGGTTCTTCACCTCATGCGCCAGGATCGCCGACATGCCGGTGACGCTGCGCGCCGCGCCGCGGAACAGCATCTGACGGTCCAGCGCACGGGCGGCCGAGCTGCCCTGCAACGTCAGCAGCACGCAGCCGGGCTCCTCAAGCAGGGCCGTCGCCTGCACCGTCGTCCCGCGCTTGCGCAGGCGCGGGCCTTCGAGCGCCAGGTCGTGGTCCGAGATGGTGGTGCCCTGCTGCCGGACTTGGGAGAGCAGCGCGAACAACGGGTTGTCGTCCGGCAACAACGCCGCGAGCGTCATTTGGCGCAGTTGCAGCAGCGAGACGCCAAGGAACTGCTCGGCCGCCTGGTTGGCATAGCGGAAGCGGTTCTCGGCATCGAGCAGTACGACAGGCACGGGCAGTGCGCTCATGATCACCTGGGCGTCGACCGGCGCCGGCGACGCCAGGGGGGCCGGCGCTGGGCGCGGCGACAGCTTTTCCACCAACGCCAGGCGCCCCCGTGTCAATGCGCCCTTGGTCAATGCACCCTTCAAGCGGCGATCGCCTCAGCGGGCGCCTCAACCGGTGCTTCTTGGACACGCACGGCCCCGCCGTCAATCAGCGGATCGAAGAAGCCGTCGATCAGCGCCTTGACCGCCGTCCGGGTCGAGAGCTTGTTCACGGCGGAGCGGAACTCGGCCGATCCGAACAGGCCGCGCGAGTACCAGGACAGGTGCTTGCGCGCGACCCGCACCCCGGCGTCCTCGCCGAAGTGCAGCAGCATGGCATGGTAGTGCCGCAGCATGGTGGCCTTCTGCTCCGCGAGCGGCGGCTCGGCCTGGCGCTGCCCCGTCGCAAGGAACCGCGCGACCAGGGCCGGGAACCAGGGCCGGCCGTAGCAGCCGCGCCCGATCATCACGCCGTCCGCCCCGGATTGGCGCAGCGCCTCGGCGGCGTCGGCTTCGGTCAGGATGTCGCCGTTGGCGATCACCGGCAGCCCGACCGCCGCCTTCACGCGCGCAATGAACCGCCAGTCGGCGGTGCCGGTGTAGAACTGCTGCCGGGTCCGCCCGTGCACCGTCACCATCTGGATGCCGGACGCCTCGGCGATCCGCGCCAGGTTGGGGGCGTTCAGGTTGGCGTGGTCCCATCCCATGCGCATCTTGAGCGTCACCGGGACCGGCACGGCCTGGACGGTGGCTTCAAGGAGGCGTGCCGCCGCGACCTCGTCGCGCATCAGCGCGGACCCGGCCGCCTGCCCCACCGCGACTTTTTTCACCGGGCAGCCGAAGTTGATGTCGATCAGGTCGGCGCCGTGGCCAACGGCGATGCGCGCCGCCTCGGCCATCGCGGCGGGGTCGCAGCCGGCGAGCTGGACCGCGCTGGGGCCGCCGCAGCCGTCGACCTCGGCCATGCGCAGCGTGACGCGGTTCTCCCGCACCATGGCCCACGACGCGATCATCTCGGACACCACAAGGCCGGCGCCCTGCTGTTTCGCCAGGCGCCGGAACGGCAGATCGGTGACGCCCGACATCGGCGCCAGGATGACCGGCACGTCCAGGCGCACGGCGTAGCGGCCTGACCCCAGGGTGATAGGACCCAAGGTGATGGGAGCGGCCAAAGTTGTGGTATTTGTGTTGCCCATGATTTGGGCAAACTACCGCCGGCTTGCGTCCGGCGCAATCATAGACCTTGGCCGCCGCATGGGTTGACGCGATGCTGACCGGCCGCCATTGCATCTGGGATGCGTGTCGCCGCCATCCTCGTCGCCGCCGGCTCCGGATCAAGGTTCGGGGCCGGGCGGCCCAAGCAGTATGCCGACCTCGCCGGAAAGCCCGTCGTGCGCTGGGCGGCGGACTGCCTGCTGCCGTTCGTGGCGCTGTTGCAGCCGGTCGGCGACCCGGCCCTGCTCGCCGCCGCGCTGGAGGGCCTGGCGCATCTCCCGGTCGTGCCTGGGGGAGCCACCCGTCAGGACAGCGTGCGCGCCGGGCTTGAGGCGTTGGCGCCGTTCAGCCCAGACATCGTGTTGGTCCACGACGCCGCACGCCCGCATGTGCCGGCCCGCACCGTCCCTGCCCTTCTGGCCGCCCTCGCCCGCGTGCCCGGCGCGATCCCGGCCGTGCCGGTCGCCGACACGCTGAAACGCGCCCAGGGCAGCCTTGTCGACGCGACCGTTCCCAGGGAGGCGTTGTTCCGTGCGCAGACGCCGCAGGCGTTCCGCTTCGCCACTCTTTTGGCTTTGCACCGCCAGCACGCTTTGCTGCCTGGCGTGACCGACGACGCTTCGCTGCTTGAGCATGCCGGCATCGCCGTGGAGCTGGTGCCCGGCGCCGAGGACAACATCAAGCTGACGTTTCCGGAGGACTTCGTGCGGCTCGAACGTATCCTGGCGCCTGTCATGCAGCCCCGCGTCGGCACCGGGTTCGACGTTCACGCGCTGACGGCGGGCCGGCCGCTCGTGTTGTGCGGCGTCGTCGTGCCGCACCCGCTGGGCCTGGCCGGGCACTCCGACGCCGATGTCGGCATCCATGCGCTGTGCGACGCGATCTATGGCGCGCTGGCAGAGGGCGACATCGGCCGGCATTTCCCGCCGAGCGAGGCCACGTGGAAAGACGCTGACAGCGCCCATTTCCTGGTCCACGCCGCTGGGCGGATCGCTGCGCGCGGTGGCCGCCTGTCCAACGCTGACATCACTCTGATTTGCGAGCAGCCGAAGGTCACGCCTTACGCCGCCGCGATGCAGGCGAGGTTGACGGAATTGCTGGGCTTGGAGCCTGGCCGGGTCTCGGTAAAGGCGACGACGACGGAGCGGCTTGGGTTTCCTGGCCGCGGCGAGGGCATCGCGGCGCAAGCGGCGGTCACGATTCTGCTGCCCGCTTAGGCATCAAAGAAAGACGTGGGGCACTAGGGAAAGATTTGGTCGGAGCGGCGGGATTCGAACCCACGACCCCCAGTCCCCCAGACTGATGCGCTACCAGGCTGCGCTACGCTCCGACACGACGCAGGTCTAGCAGGCCACCGCGCCGGCTGCAACGCCAAGGCGCACGCTTCCAGGGCTATCGCATTTGCCCTCTTTGTCATTGCCCCTCTTTGTCATCGCGAGGAGCGTTTGCGACGTGGCACTCCAGGGCTGCGCGCCAGAACATTGGTCCACATTGCCCTGGATTGCCGCGCCGAGGCCGGCTCGCATGTGTGGACATCGGGTAATCGCGGCGGGGGCGTAGGTCCTCCATTATGCGGCGCCGCGTCGGGCGCAGCAACGCAAGGGGCAGAGCAGGTGACGGCTGGCCCTACATAATTTGACATGACGACCTGCGCCGTTTGTGTTGAATACGGAACGTGTCGACATCATTACGTAATCCGGCCCTTCAGCCCGAGGCAGTGGACAAGTTCATCTTCCGGTGGGACGGCACCGGAATGGCGGAGCGGGCCAACTACATCCCGTTCCTGTCGGAGCTGTGCGACGTGCTGGGCCTGGATCGGCCCGACGCCGCCACGGGCAGCGGCGGCCCCTACCGCTTCGAGCGCGGCGTCGACCACCAGGACGACGACGGCACCACCAGCAAGCGCCGCATCGACCTCTACCGCCGCGACTGTTTTGTTTGCGAGGCGAAGCAGGGCGGCGCCCCGCAACGGCAAGCGGCCCTGCTCGGCCAAGGCAACGAGGCGGAGCGCCGGGCCAACGTCCGCAACACCCCGGCATGGGTGCGCAACATGCAAAAGGCCAAGGGCCAGGCGGAGGGCTATGCCCGCGACCTGCCGCTGGAGGAGGGCTGGCCACCCTTCCTGATCGTCTGCGACGTAGGGTTCTGCTTCGACCTGTACGCCGACTTCTCCGGCACGGGCAAGCACTACGCCCAGTTCCCCGACCGCGAGCGGTTCCGCATCTATCTGCCGGACCTGCGCCGGCCGGAGGTGCGCGACCTGCTGCGCCGGGTGTGGCTGGAGCCCAAGCTGCTCGACCCCGCCCTGCGCCGCGCGGAGGTCACGCGCGACATCGCGGCCTTGCTCGCCAAGCTGGCGGCGGCGCTGGAGGGCGCCCCGGCCCGGCCGCGCCACGCCCCGGCGCACGTCGCCACCTTTCTGATGCGCTGCATCTTCTGCATGTTCGCGCAGAGCGTGGGGCTGCTGCCGCAGGGCAGCTTCAGCAAGCTGCTGGAGCGGTGCCGGGCCAACCTGCCGGGGTTCGGGCCGCTGGTCGGCAGCCTGTGGCAGACAATGGACACCGGCGGCTTCAGCGTCGCGCTGGTCGAGGAAGTATCACGCTTCAACGGCGGGCTGTTCCGGTCGGGCGCGCACGGCGGCGCGGAGCCGCTGCCGGTGGACGCGGACGAGCTGGGCCTGCTGGTCCAGGCCGCCGGCAAGGACTGGGCGGAGGTCGAGCCGGCGATCTTCGGCACGCTGCTGGAGAACGCGCTGGACCCCAAGGAACGCGGCCGGCTGGGCGCGCAGTTCACCCCGCGCGCCTTCGTGGAGCGCCTGGTGCTGCCGACGGTCATGGAGCCGCTGCGCGCCGATTGGGACGGCGTGCGCGCGGCGGCGGAGGCCGCGATGGAGCGGGACGACGCCAAGGGCGCCGCCGCCCTGGTGCGCGCGTTCCATGCCGAGCTGTGCCGGGTGCGCGTGCTGGACCCAGCGTGCGGCACCGGCAACTTCCTGTATGTCACGCTGGAGCTGATGAAGCGGCTGGAGGGCGAGGTGCTGGACACCCTGGCCGGCTACGCCACGAACGAGGCCGGGCGCTTGGAGCTGGCGGGCGCGACGGTGGACCCGCACCAGTTCCTGGGGCTGGACGTGAACCCGCGCGCGGTGCCGGTGGCGGAGCTGGTGCTGTGGATCGGCTACTTGCAGTGGCACTTCCGGACCAACGGCAACACGCCCCTGGCCGAGCCGATCCTGCGCGACTTCCGCACTATCCGGGAGGCGGACGCGCTGCTGGCGTATGACCGCACGGAGCCGGAGCGGGACGGCGCCGGGCATCCGGTCAGCCGTTGGGGCGGGCGCACGAAGCTGCACCCGTTCACTGGGGAGGCGGTGCCGGACGAGACTGACCAAGTGCTGGTGCTGCGCCCGGTTGGGGGCAAGCAGGCGGCTTGGCCGGAGGCGGAGTTCATTGTGGGCAACCCGCCGTTCGTTGCGGGCAAGGATTTGCGGGCGGAGCTGGGATCGGGCTATGCCGAGGCGCTGTGGGCCGCTTATCCCAAGGTGCCGCCTTCGGCTGATCTGGCGATGTTCTTTTGGTGGCGGGCGGCGGAGGCGGTGCGGGCGGGCACGACACGGCGCTTTGGCCTTATCACCAGCAACAGTATTCGCCAGGTGTTCTGCCGTCGGGTGATCGCCGGAGCGATGGAGGGGCCGAAGCCGCTGCATTTGGTGTTCGTGATTGCGGATCATCCATGGTCGCAGGACACTGGAAGCGCGGCCGTTCGGATCGCTATGACGGTGGCAGCGCCAGGGAAAGGGCCGGGGCGGCTTTTAGAGGTTACGCAGGAGACTTTGGCTGCGGTGCCCGACGTGGTGCTGGCGACGCGGGAGGGCGTTGTGAACGCGGACTTGACGGTAGGGGCCAGCCCGGATGCAGCCCAGGCATTGCGCGCCAACGAAGGAATTTGCAGCCCTGGCGTGAAGCTGCACGGTGCTGGGTTTATCGTGTCGGTGGCCAAGGCGGCGGCTTTGGGGCTGGGCAAGGTGCCGGGGTTGGAGGCGCATATCCGGCCCTACCTGAACGGGAGAGACATGACCGGGCATAGCCGCGGCGTCATGGTGATCGACCTGTTCGGGCTGACCGAGGCGGAGGTGCGACAGCGATTTCCGGCCGTGTTCGAGCATCTTTTACTGCATGTGAAGCCGAAACGGGATGCCTGCAAAACGAACGGTCCCGATAGTGCGCAGTATGCAAAGCAGTGGTGGCTGCATGGGAAGCCTCGCCCGAACCTTCGAGCCGCGCTGTGCGGCCTGCCTCGCTACATCGCGACGGTCGAGACTGCCAAGCATCGACTGTTCGTGTTCCAGCCTGCGGCGTTGCTGCCCGACAATATGCTGGTCTGCATCGCCAGCGACGACGCTTACCATCTAGGCGTGTTGTCGTCTCGTGTTCACACGACTTGGGCGCCGGCAGCGGGCGGCTGGCTCGGCTTTGGAAATGATCCCCGCTACAACAAGACCCGCTGCTTCGACCCTTTCCCCCTGCCCGTCGCCACCCTGGCGCAGACCGCCGAGATCGCCGCGCTGGCAGACGAGCTGGACGCGCTCCGAAAAGAACGCCTCGCCGCGCACGCGCACCTGACCCTGACGATCCTCTACAACGTCCTGGCCGCCATCCGCGCCGGCCATCCGTTGACGGACGCGGATCGGGACCTGCTGAACGCCGGGCACGTCGAGGTGCTGCGCCACCTGCACGACCGCCTGGACGCCGCCGTGGCCGCCGCCTACGGCTGGCCCGCCGACCTGCCCACCGCCGCCATCGTGGAGCACGTGGTCGCCCTGAACCGCGAGCGTGCGGCAGAGGAGGCCGCGGGCCTGGTCCGCTGGCTGCGTCCGGGCTTCCAGGCCCCTTCGGAACCGGCGGCGCGCAAGGAGCAACTCGCCATGGCCGTGGACGCCGAGGCGGTCCTGCCCGCCTGGCCCAAGCACGTTCCGGCCCAGTTCGTGGCGCTCCGCGCCGCCCTGGCCCGCAGCGGCCTGGCCGGCCCGGCGGAGCTGGCCCAGCAGTTCCGCAACGTCCGCCCCAATAAGCTCGCAGGCATGTTGGAGACGCTTACCGCCCTCGGCCAAGCGCGCGAGGCCGGGTCGGGGCGATATGCTATTTAGATCGCTCCTGGACAATGAACCGGCGGCTGGGAATGAGGAATCGCTCGGTCGCTGGTCTTATTTGATGGGAAAGCTTCCGATGCATTGACCGCAGCAAGCAAATGCACCACTTGTATGCTGCCTGCTGAGGTGAGAACGGCTGTCTCGCACACCCGGCTATGCGGGGTAATTAACTGATTGTCCTAGTTTCCATGTAGGAGAGATGTAGGCGATCAGCCAAGAGATTCGGGGGTTGCATCCCGACTCAGGCGTTTAAGGCCCGGCCCTGCGCCGGGCCTCTTCTTTTTAGGATTAGGGCGACCTCAAATAGCCTTTAAGTCGTCTTTGCTCAATTTCGCGCCTGGATTTTGAGTATGCGGACTTGACCCGATAATTACCATCCGCCCTCGCTGATATGCCGATGGCAACTAACAAGTCGAACTCACCATCCCGCGAGATCCGTTTAATCATTTCAAAGTTATCGATACGTCGCGGAGCTTGGCCGATAAAAGTCGGGGATGCTATGGCCATACCAATATATTGCATACAGAATGCATAATCAGGGGCATGGTCGATGGCAATATGTCGATGAGCCTTCATACTTAGAATAGCTCGCCCAGGTGCCAGCTCAGTTCCCAAAACAGTGTTGACTGCCAAAATCGGCATAGCACCGAAGTCAATACGTGGATAAGTGCGGTGAATGAACGGCGCCACGCCTGCTGCTCCTGGAGGGCAACCGACGATTCAGTGCCGCCGCACTATATACTTGGGCAGTATGCGAAAACCAAGTGAAACGGATAATGCGAAACGAGACGTTTTGCACAATCTGACCGAAAAACGCATACACACTCAGCTTTAGCCGGTTGGAGCAGCGTCTAGGGTGCGCTCCGTCTGCGGCTTGCCTACGCGCACCCAAGGAGGCGACGAGATGTCCAAACTTCAAGCGCCCGATCGAAAGTCACACAATAAAGTGATAAATTCGCATTATCGAAGCCGGCAATGGCGGTCCGATTTTGTTGTCGCGTCTCTATGGCGCTTCCGCAAAGATTTTCACCATCTCCGAAAACCTCACCAACATACTAAAAGATTGGCGGACCCGAGACGATTCGAACGTCCGGCCTCTGCCTTCGGAGGGCAGCGCTCTATCCATCTGAGCTACGGGTCCCGCACCTCCTCATAACCCGGCAAGCCCGCCGCGCCAAGCCCCCGCCGCGCCAAGCCCTCAATGGTGCGCGCTGCGCCAGGACCCCGCCGCGATGTCCGCGCCCGAAGGCAGCCAGGCGTCGGGCGCACCGATCCAGGCGATCACGTCCCCGATCACCGCCATGCGGGAGCGGTCGCGCATCAGCAGGTGGTAGCCGCTGCGGTAAAGCCCGCGCCGCACGCCCGGCCCCATCGCCTGCCAGGCGCGGCCAGTGGCCTCGGCAGGCACCAGCGTGTCGCGCTCGCCGTATAGCGCCAGCGTGCGGGCCGGCAGGCTCGGGGCGGAGGCTTGCGCCGTGTCCATCAGGTCCGTCAGGCCGCGCAGCGCGTCGAACCGGGTGCGCCGGATCGTCAGCGGGTCGCGCGCCAGGCGCAGCAGCGCGTCGCGGTTGTCGGTGGGTATAACATGGATCGGCACCTCCCCACCGGTCACGCTCAGCCCCGGCGCCAGGGTCGACACCAGCCAGAGGCCGCTGCTGAGCGCCACGTCCATCTGCGCGCGGCCCCAGACCGCCGGGGCCAGCAGCACCCAGCCGGCGACCGGCGGCGCATCGCCCGAAGCCGCGAGCGCCATCAGCACGGCCGCGCCCATGCTCTCCCCCATCGCGAACACCGGCGTTCCCGGATAACGCGCGTGCAGGATGCGGAGCATGGCGGCGGCGTCCGACTCCAAGGCAGCCGCGCCGGGCCAGAACCCGCGCTGGGGCGCCGCGCCGAACCCGCGCTGGTCCGGCCCGAACAGCGCGATGCCGGCGGCGGCGAAGGCGGGGCCGGGCAGCTCCCAGGCGTCGCGGCTGTCGTTGAAGCCGTGCAGGGCCAGCAAAACGGCACGGGGCGCGGTGGATGTCGATGTCGAAGCCGGGGCGGGCAGCCAGGTCCGCACCGGCAGGCGGGCGCCGTCGTCCATGATGAAAACGTCGTCCGCGTGCAGCGCCGCCGCGGGCAGCGGCGCCAAAACCGTGTTATAGGACGGCAGGCCGCTGCACCCCGCCAGCAGCAGGAGCACGAGCAGGCGGCACCATGTCGCGCGATTTGAAACCACAGGCGGCAGGCGTATCATCCCGCCGCTTTCCCGACCAGTGAGGATCATGCAATGCCCGGCCCCAGCACGCCCTTTGGCGCCAACACGCCCCAACCCGACGTCGGGTCGCCCGAAATCCTGCACGTCGACGACCGCGTCGTGGCCTGCGACGGCGGCGACGGGCCGCTGGGCCATCCGCGAGTGTGGCTGCGCATCGTGCAGCAGCAGACCTTCTGCCCCTGGTGCTCCCGCATCTTCGTGCTGAACGAGGGCGCCGGGGACAGCGACCATTAGCGTCGCGTCCGAAGCCGCGCCAGGGAGCGTGCCGGCAACCGTGTTGGAAGCGGTGCCAAAGGCGGCGCCGATGCACCTGATCCTGATCGACGGGTCCGGCTTCATCTTCCGCGCCTACCACGCGCTGCCGCCGATGTCGCGGGCGGACGGCACGCCGGTGAACGCGGTGTTCGGCTTCTCCAACATGCTGGGCCGGCTGCTGCAGAACCACGAGGGCACCCACATCGCCGTCGTGTTCGACGCCGGGCGCACGACGTTCCGCAACGACCTGTATGACAAGTACAAGGCGCAGCGCCCGGAGCCGCCGCCCGAGCTGGTGCCGCAGTTCGCCCTGGTGCGCGACGCGACGGCGGCGTTCGGCGTGCCCGGCGTCGAGCTGGCGAC
>JAABUQ010011043.1_pt1 | contig 11662 bp, 15 predicted proteins | sample 5560001 | NCBI WGS metagenome assembly JAABUQ01 (sample SAMN10711888, study PRJNA513371) | rock metagenome | isolation source: Antarctica rocks | place: Antarctica: Victoria Land, Finger Mt nord | collected 2015-12-18
GCAGCCATGATGGCGGGAGCCTCCTCGCGCGAGCAGGCCACCTACTCCCGTCTTCGCCCTCGCACCAGGCCTCCTCAGCCTCGCGCCCCGCTCTCGACCTCACCACCCCGGAACCCAACAAGAGCCAGGTTAACGATCTAGATCATGCGCTCTCCTTGGAGCGGCATCCTGCCCCCCGTGTAGCCTTTTTACAAACCCACTGGTCCCTTTGATGGAATGTAAAACGGGCAGGAGAGTGGGTTAGCGCTCGACCATCAACCACCTTGAGCGGGAGCTTCCTCGGCCAACGCACGCTGCACGCCAGCGTCGGCATCCAGCCGTGTCTTAAACACGGCCAACGCCGGATAGGATGCCAGCGGCTTGGGTGTGCGGTCCTTCCAGCGGCACATAACATACAGGTAGGCATCGGCCACCGTGCGGCGGCCGAACAGCAGCCATTGCCGGTCCTGCATTGCCTGGTCCAGGCGCGCATACTGCTGGTCGAGCTGGACGAACGCCGCCTGCCGTGCGTCGTCCTGGTTCTCCTCCCTGGTGACATAGCGGCCAGGCACGAACACCGGCGCCCACGCCTTGTGGACGTCGCTCACCAAGTCGGCCAGAGCTTCATTCAACCGCGCACGCTCCAGCACGCTGCCGGGTGCGGACCCGAGCTGGGCCTCCGGAGAGCTGTCCGCGATATACTGCAGCACGGCGAGCGACTCCGTCAGGACGGTCCCGTCATCAAGCAATAGCGCCGGCACAGCACCTTTCGAGTTCACCTGCCGGTAGGCGGCCCCGCCTGCCTCATCGTGGGATAATGCCGCAATGTCGTAGGGTGCCCTAGTCCAGATGAGGGCGATGTGCGACGCGAGCGAGCACGCGCCGGACATGGTGTACAGCTTCATGACAATGCTCCTTAAGGTGGGCTGATGCTCCGCACTACGCAGTAGGCATTGGCGTGTGGGCCGCCGCTCGGCCCCACGGCCCGGATGGCCGTGCCCAGGCTCTCGCCCTCGGGGTCGGCCGTGAAGGCGTGGAAGTCGGCTTTGGTGCGCCATTGCGCGTAATTGAGGACGTGCTTGCCGTCCAAGCTGGCGTGGAAGGTGGAGGACACGAACCCCGGCCGGTGCCGCACCCAGCGCTCGACCTCGGCCACAATGGCGGCGATCAACGCTTGCTGCTTCGCCGGGTCCACCTCGAACTGGACCACCTGCGTGAAGGTGTCATCCTCGGCAATGATCGGCATGGCGCCTCTCCGTCCCAGATTGATGCGGACCCGCATACCGCCGCCAAGGGTCAGAACGCCCGGACACGGGGCGTCTCCGGCCGCAGCCGATTCACAGCAGCCATCCCGAACCGCCGCCACGCGAGGCCGATGGCGGCGAGCGACAGCAGCGCGGTAGCCTCGTGGTCCAGCTCGGCAACCAGGTTGGGCGTGTGAAGGCCCAAAAGCGGCCAGGGCAGCCACCAGCCGCCGTAGTAGCAGACGCCGGCCATCGCCATCGCCACCCACATCGGGCGCGAGCGCCGGGCCGGCGGCTGGAACATGGCCCACAGCATGACGAGGAGGGCGCCCAGCGTCAGCGTGAACTCCCGGAAGGCGTGATAGTTGGTGTGCGTCGGCCCGTAGCGCAGCGCCGGCGCCTGGAAGGTCGGGTCCCAGGAGAACGACAGGGTTTCCCAAAGGCTCGGCAGGCCTACCAGGATGCCGAGCACGAGCAGGACGCGAGGGAGGGCGATGCCGCTCACCGGCTGGCACTGGGGGGCGTTGAAAGCACCAGGGCCGGCGTGATCGGCACCTGGCGGATACGCCGCCCTGTGGCATGCCAGACCGCGTTGGCCACCGCACCCGCGAAGCCCACCAGGCCGAGCTCGGCCACGCCCTTGGCGCCCAACTCGTTCACCAACTCGTCCCGTTCCTCGACAAAGCCGATGTCGAGCGCCTCCGGCACGTCTGGCCCGCCCGCGATGTGGTAGTCGGTCGGGCTGGCGCTCACCTGCCGCCCCAGCGCCGGGTCCCACACAACCGCCTCGTGCAGCGCCATGCCGATGCCGAATACGATGCTGCCCAGCGCCTGGCTGCGTGCGCCGGTGGGGTTCAGGATGCGCCCGGCTGCTAGGCGCGAGGTGACGCGTCTTACCCGAACTTCGCCCCGGGCCGGGCGCACCCGCACCTCCACGAAGTGCGCGCAGAACGCATACATGGCGGCCGTCTTGGTCTTGGGCTGTCGGATGGCGTTGATGCCCGACGCCATGGTGGCGAAGGCCGCGTCGTCCAGCTCCGGCGGTCCGGCCCGCTCCTCGCTCGTCATCTGGGCGACCCCGGCCGCCCGCAGCACGTCAGCGAGCGGCGCTGCCTCGTTGCGGCCCGGTGCGGCCAGCGCCAGCACCCGGTGGCGCAACGCCCGCGCCGCCGCCTGCACGGCAGGCCCGATAGTGGCGGCCGTGCGCGACGCGCCATGCACGGGCGCCGCGGGCAGGTCCGTGTCACCCAGCAGCACCGTGACTTGGTCCACCTCCAGCCCAAGCTCCTCGGCGGCCACCATCGCCATCAGCGTGGCGGTGCCCGAGCCGATCTCGTGCGTGGCGCAGGCGACCTCCGCCGTGCCGTCCAAATGCAACGTGGCGCGCACCGCGGCCTGGCTGCGGTAGCTGCCGTAGCAGCCCACGGCCATGCCCCATCCGATCAGGGCGTCGCCGTCGCGCAAGGTGCCCGGCTGCAGGGGGCGCCGGTCCCACCCGAACGCCGCCGCACCCTCGTCGTAGCAGGCGCCCAGGCCGCAACTGGACCACGGCAGCCCGTCCGGATGCGCCCCGGGCAGGTTGCGCCGCCGCAGCGCCAGTGGGTCCATGCCGAGCGCCTCGGCCAGTTCGTCCATCGCGCCCTCCAGCGCAAAGGAGCCGAAGCTCTCTGCCGGCGCCCGCATGTTGGTGGGCGTGCTGCTGTTGACCGGCAGCATCCGGTGCCGGGTCTCCAGGTTGGGGGTGGCGTATAGCACCTCGCTCACCTCGCCGGCCGGGCGGATGAAGCTGTCCATCACTGACGTCTGCTCGATGGCATGGTGACGGATTGCAGTCAGGGTGCCGTCCCGGCGTGCGCCGAGCGTCAACACCTGGCGAACCTGGGGGCGGTTGCCGAACGAGGTATGCGTCTGGCTACGCGGCTGGACGATGCGGACCGGGACACCAAGGTGCCGCGCTGCGACGGCTGCAAGGAGGGTGTGGGACCAGGTGAAGCACTTGGAGCCAAAGCCACCGCCCGTGAACGGGCAGAGCACCCGCACCTTGTCGAGTGCCAAGCCAAGCGCGTCGGCCACTGTCCGCCGCGCGCCCAGCACCCACTGCGTACTGTCGTGCAGCAGCAGGGTGCCCGTATCACCGTCCCACTCGGCGACGGTGGCGGCCAGCTCCAGCGCGTTGTGGATGTGCGACGGCGTGTCCCAGGTGCCCTCTACGGTGGCGTCTGCTTCGGCCAGGCCGCGGGCCACGTCGCCGCGTGTGGCGTCCGTAATCTTGCGGAGCGGCTCCGGCAACTCGTCGCCGGTCTCGCCCGCGTCGAGCAGCGCTGTCATCGTGCGCGGCGGGTCCAGCGCGTAAGTCGCCCGTACCAGAGATGCCGCGTAGGCGGCGATCTCCGGCGTGCGCGCGACCACCAGGGCCACGGCCTGCCCGGCGTAGGCCACCCTGTCCTCTTGCAGCGGCATCCATCCCTCGCCAGCCGGGCCGAACGGGAAGATCTTGACGGGCACGAGCCGGGGCGCGTTCCGGTGATACAGCACGGCGCGCACGCCGGGCAGGGCAAGGGCAGCGGCGGTGTCCAGCGCGGCGATCCGCCCCGCCGCGACCGTGGCCGGCACGATGACGGCGTGGTGCAAATCGGAGAGGCTTCGCTCGGCGGCGTAGCGGGCGGCGCCCGTCACCTTGGCGCGGCCTTCGATCCGCGGCGTGGGCTGGCCGATGCGCGCGCTCATGCGGCAGCGCCCGCGGCGGCGGACAGCGCCTCGATCAGCACGGCCCGGGCGAGCGGCAGCTTGAAGGCATTGCCGGACAGCGGCGTGGCCCCGGCCAGGGCCGCGTCCGCCGCGGACGCGAAGCCCGGCGCCCCGGCGGCGCTGCCGTCCAGTGCCGCCTCGGCCTCGTGCGAACGCCAGGGCCGGTGTGCGACGCCGCCCAGCACAATACGGGACGACACAACACGTTCATTCCGCACCTCAAGCGCCGCCGCCGCCGAGGCCAGGGCGAAGCCGCCCGCCGGTGCCTTCGCATACGCCGAACCCGCTGCACGCGGGCCGGGCGGCACCTCCAGGGCCAGGATCAGTTCGCCCTCCTCCAGCACAGTGTCGGCGCGCGGGTCGTCTCCGGGGCCGCGGTGCAGCATCCCGACCGGCAGCGTGCGGCGGTCGGTGACCACCCGGACGTCAAGCGCCAGCAGCGCCACGGCCAGGTCGCTCGGGTGGACGGCGACGCACGTCCCGGTCCAGCCCAGGATGGCCTGCTCGGCATTGACGCCATCCCGGGCGGCGCAGCCGGTGCCAGGCGCGCGCTTGTTGCAGGCGGCGAAGGAAGGGTCGCGGAAGTAGAAGCAGCGGGTGCGCTGCAGCAGGTTGCCCGCGAGGCTCGCCATGTTGCGGAGTTGCGGCGTTGCTCCTGCCAGCAGCGCCTGGTGCAACACCGGGAAGCGCTGGGCCACCAAGGGGTCGCGTGCCAGCGCCGTCATGCGGACGGCAGCCCCGGCGCGCAGCGTGCCATCCGGTAGCCACTCCAGCCCGCCGAGCCCGGCCCCCCGGTTCAGGTCCACCAGCAGGTCTGGCGCCTCAACGCCGGTCTTCATGAGGTCAATCAGGCTGGTGCGCCCGCCAGGAAGCGCGCGCCGGGTCGCATGGCCGCGCGCGCGTCGGCTGAAGACGAGGCGCGGTGATAGGCGAACGGGGTCATGCGGCACCTCCCGGACCGGCCGCATCCAGCACGGCGGTGACGATGTTGGAGTAGCAGCCGCAGCGGCACTGGTTTTCCAGCCCCTCGACCACGGCCTCCCGGGTGAGTTCCGGTTGCTCGGCCATCAGGCCCAACGCCGACATGATCTGCCCCGGGGTGCAATAGCCGCACTGGAAGGCGTCATGGCGGATGAATGCGTCCTGTAGGGGGTGCAGCGAGCCGTCTACGCCGGCCACGCCCTCGATGGTCTGGATCGCCTGGTCGTCGTGCATGACGGCGAGCGTCAGGCAAGAGAGCTGGCGCTCGCCGTCCACCAGCACCGTGCAGCAGCCGCACACGCCGTGGTCACAGCCCTTCTTGGTGCCCCACAGGCCCAGGTGGTCGCGCAGCGCATCCAGCAGCGTCACCCGTGGGTCCATGCCGATCAGCACCCGGTCCTCGCCGTTCACGTGCAGCCGGACCGTCATCTGTGTACTGGACAGCGGGACATCGGCCATCATGCGGCCATCCCCGGCACGAGCTCCGCCAAGCGGCGCACCAGCTCCTCCGGCTGTTCCTCGGGGATGAAGTGGCCGCAGCCGGGTAGCACGACGGCCTCGACCTGTTCCGCGACCAGCTTGGCCAACTCGCCCATTGACGCGCCCATACTGGCCTCGCCGCCGATGGCGAGCACCGGCAGGCGCAGCTTGTTCCGCGCCAGCGCCGCCGTCTGCTCCACCGAGCGCGGCACCGAGCGATACACCCCGAAGGCACCCGGCACGCCGCCCGGTGCCCCGAAGGACCGCATGTACTCGTCAACCGCCACCGGCTCGACGGCGGCCGGGTCGGCGGCGTAGTGGTCGTAGTTCCAGGCCAGGAACGCCCGCTCGTGACCGTTGCCGACGAGCTGCTCCGCCATGTCCGGCGCCAATGCCATCATCCAGAACCACAGCCCGCCGCGCTTGGTCGCTTCCGGCGTGTAGGCGATGAACTTGGCCAGCACGTCAGCCAGCAGGACCGGTTCCTCCATGATGCACAGCGCCGCCACCTCTGGCGGATGCGCGTGCGCCCACAGCATCGCTGGGTTCACGCCCATGTCGTGCGCAACGAGGGTCATTGGCCGCCCTCCACCGAAGCCGGTCTCGCGCACCAGGGCGCGGAAGTCGGCGACGAGGTTCAGGCCGTCGTAGCCGTCCGCCCCGGCGGCTTGTCCGAGTCACCATAGCCGCGCATGTCTGGCACCAGCACCGCGCAGCCGCGTGCCGCCAGCAGCGGCGCCACCTTGCGCCAGGTGTAGGACGTGCCCAGGAAGCCGTGCCACAGCAGCACCGGCGGCCCCTCGGGGTCCCCGCCCGCCCGGCAGAACAGCCGCGTCCCGTTCGCTTCGACCGTGCGCCCGGCGAAGCCCTCGATGGCGGCGCGTCCAGCGGCTGTGCTCATCGTGCTTCCCCGATCGGGCTGGTGCCGTCCTGCCGGTGGCGGGCCTCGCGGGCTTGCGGGGCGGGGCTGACGTTGCCGACCGGCATTAGTCGCTCGCCCGCGGCCCCGCGCCGCAGCGCGCCGGTAACGCGGGCGACCGCCGCGCCGTAGTGGAACAGCGCCTCCAGGGCCGGCGGGTCCATGCCGTCCGGCGGGTCCGGCTCCAGCTTCGGTCCGCCCGTCCGCACCTGCGGCCCCCAATGCATCCCGGCCACGTCGAAGCCCGGCGTGGTCTTGGGATGGCTCACCAGGATCATGCCCAGACTCGCCAAGTTGGCCAGCAGCGCAAGCTGCGCCAGTTCCGCTCCGCCGCCCGCGCCGCCGTGGCCGCCACCGGTCGCGAACACGCCGCCGACACAGCCCACCATGTCGTCCCAGAACCACGAGGGTTCGCAGTGCAGGTCGATGAACCGCTTCATTTCCCAGCTCACGCTGCGCTGATGCACGGGACAGCCGAGCACAAGTGCGTCGGCATCGCGAAAGTCCTCGCGGGTCGCAGCGCTGTTCTCTCCGACGCCTTCAGCCAGGACCGGCTTGGACACGCACGCGACGCCCGGCACGGAGCGGACACCTGCGGACAGCCGCTCTGCCGCGGCGGCGGTGTGGCCCATCATGGAGTGGTGGACGACGAGGACAGTTGTCATGGCGCTGGCTGCTCCAGGGTGATGCCGAAGCGCGGCGCCGCCTCGGCCATGCGGGCCTTGTCCGCCTCGGTCGGGCGCGGCGGGGTGGTGACCGGATCGGGGGCCGGCTGCCCGGCCGCCATGAAGAACCCCTCGACCCCGGCGGGCACGGCCAGGCAGAGCATCTCCGCGTCGTCCGCGCCCACGTTGTGGAAGGTGTGCGTGACCCCCCGCGGGCCGAACACCGTGTCGCCCGGGCCGGCGGTGACGGTGGTGTCCCCCGCCTTGATCCGGACCGTGCCCTTGAGGATGAAGAACGTCTCGTCCTCCCGCGCATGGGTGTGCGGCGGCGAGCCGCTGTCCGGCGGCACCATGAAGTGGAACAGCGAGAACGCCCCGCCCGTGTCCGCCGCGTTCAGCTTGAACGTGTAACGGTCGCCCGCGACCCAGTACTGGTCGCCTTCCCCTTCGCCGCGCCGGAGCGGCTGGCCGGTCACTTCGGCGCCTGCATGACCGGGCCAGCGTCCATCACGAACAGGAAGCGGTGGATCAGCCCGTCCCTCATCCGCATCGTGCTGACCGCCGGGATGTCCACATGCCGGCCATCCTTGGTCACGAAGTGCGCCGTCGCTTCCAGCACGCCGCTGGCGGCGTCCGCCCAGCAGCCGGTCTTCTCGTGGTGCATGGAGGTGATCAGACCGTAGAACTGCTTGAGCGCTGCCACGATCGCGGGCTTGCCGCGGGCCGGCGGCATGTTGGCGAAGCGAAACTCGCCGTCCTCGGCGTACCAGCGCACCAGCTCGTCGGGGTCGAGGGTGTCAACCATGGCGAAGTACTCGGTGATCCAATCCTCGCCGAACGGCTTGGTGCTGACAGGCATCTATGTCGCTCCTGAGTTTCGGTTTAGCGGGGGCGGGATTGTAGCGGGCTGCTGGCGGCGGGAGTTAAGTGCCCTGATCAAAGCTGCTGCTTGCCGGCGTGGATGCCCGCGAGGCGCTCGCCGACGTAGGGCCAGTTCACCACGTCCCACCACGCCTTGAGGTACTCGGGCTTCCGGTTCCGGTGCTTGAGGTAGTAGGCGTGCTCCCACAGGTCGTTGCCCAGCAGCGCGGGCTTGCCGAGCAGCAGCGCGCTGTCCTGGTTGGCCGTGGTCTCAATCTCCAGTCTGCCCGCCTTGGGGTCGAACAGCAGGAACACCCAGCCGGAGCCGAACCGCTTGGCCGCGGCCTCAGCAAGGCGTCCTTCATGCCTTGCACCGAGCCGAAGTCCGCGTTGACCTGCTTGGCCAGGTCGCCGTCCGGCTCGCCCCCGCCGCCATGGCCGGGCGGCGCCATGATCTTCCAGAATAGTTGGTGGTTGGCATGGCCGCCGCCCTGGTTGCGAACCTGCGTGCGGATCGCCTCCGGCACCCCGTCCAGCCCGCGCAGCAGGTCCTCGATGGTCTTGCCCTGCAGCTCTGGGTGCGGCTCCAGCGCCTTATTTAGCGCGTCCACGTAGGTCTGGTGGTGCTTGTCATGGTGCAGGCGCATGGTCTCGGCGTCGATCACCGGCTCCAGCGCCTCATAGGCGTAAGGCAATGCAGGGACTTCGTAGGGCACTGGGAGACCTCGTGTGGTTACGGGATGGACCGGCGATGCTTCGGGTGCGCCCACGGCGTCCAGCTCCAGGAATTCGACGAGCAGGCGGCTGAGTTCGCGGGGACGCTCTTCAGAAACGAAGTGGCCGCAGGCCGGGAGCACGACCGAGCGCAGGTTGGAGGTTGCCGGCCTTAGTCCGTCAGCCAGCTTGGCGCCTACGCTCCGCTCGCCGGCGACGGCCAGCACCGGCATCGGCAGCTTCGTCGTCGCGAATGGACGATCGTGCTGGATGTCCTGCAGCAACGTCCGATACTGGCTGAACCCGGCCGCGAGCGCCTCGTGCCCGGCGTAGATGCGGGCGTAGTGCTCAATGCCTTCGGACGACATGGCATCCGGCCGCCCGAGCGAGCGGCGGAACCACCAGCCGAAGAAGGCGTCTTCCCGGCCCTCGATCAGGCTCTCCGCCAGGTCCGGCACCATGAAGAAGCCGAAGTGGAACGAACCGCCGCGGGCCGGGTCCATGAACGGCTCCAACCCGAGCGCCGGCAGCAGCAGATCCACCAGGACTAACCGCTTCACCTCGGCCGGGTGGGCGCAGGCATAAGCGTAGGCGACCATGCCGCCGATGTCGTGGCCGACCAGGTCGATGCGGTCGAAGCCCAGGCCATGCACCAGTTGCCGGATATCCTCGGCCTGGTTCGCCTTGCCGTAACCGCCGGTGGCTTTCTCAGAGCCACCGGCGCCGCGCAGGTCGGGCACGATCACCGTCCGGCCGCGCGCGGCGAGCGCTGGGATGACCTGCCGCCACGCCCACCAGGTCTGCGGCCAGCCGTGCAGCAGCACGATGGGGTCGCCTGACCCACCCCGGACGTAGCAGAGCCGTGTGCCGTTGACGTCGGCATGGTGCGCTTCGAAGGCGGCCGGCATCACCGGAGGGGACAGGACGCGATTCATCCAGCCGGGGCCGGCTTGAGGTGCTGCGCCAGCCAGTCGAGGGTCCGCCGCCACCCGTCCGCAGCGGCCCCCGGGACGTAGCTGGGCCGGTAATCGGCGAAGAAGCCGTAGCCGGTGCCGGGGTAGGTTACGATCTCCGAGCCGGGCCGGAGCGCGGCCCGCATTCGGCAGACGTTGTCCTGGCCCACGACCGTATCTTGCTCGCCGTAGAGGCCCAGCACGGGGACCCGGAGCGCCCCGGCGTGGTCAATGGGTTGCGACGGGTGCGCCGCGTCGCGCGGGCCGTCGATCATGCCATACCAGGCGACAGCCGTCGTCAGTTCGACCATGTGGGCCGCCGCCATCCAGGCCACGCGCCCGCCCCAGCAGAAGCCGACGACCGCGACGCGGCCGCCGTCCACGGCGGCCGTCCCATCCTCCAGAAGGTGGGCCAGCACCGCTTGCAGGTCGCGGCGCACCTCGTCGTCGGACACCTTGGCCACGATGCCATGCAGGATGGTGTCCACGTCGCCGACTTGGCCTGGGTCGCCGTGCCGATGCAGCAGCTCGGGCGCGACGGCGGCGTAGCCCTGCTTGGCGAAGCGCCGGCACACGTCGCGCACATGCTCATGCACGCCGAAGATCTCCTCGGCCACGATGACCAGCGGGAACGGCCCCGGTCCCTCCGGCCGGGCCACGTATGCCGGCATGGTGCCATCATAGGTCGGCATCTCGACCGGACCCTCGACCAGCCCGACACCGTCCGTGTGGACGACATGCGACAGGTCGAGCCCAGCCGCGGCGGGGTAGGCCTCGTCCATCAGCCGCCGCCCTTGGCGGCCTTCAGGTTGGCGGCGAGCATGCCGTAGAACGGCAGGTGCTCGCCCATGATCGCGGCCAGCGCCTCGCCCGTCGGCCGGCGCCAGTCGCGCTGCAACTCGGCGGCGATGGCGACCCAGGTGGTCACGCGCACGCCGGCCTGGGTCATGCGGTGCATCGCGGCCTGCTGCACCAGCGTGTTCCACGTGCCGGAGCAGTCCATCACCGCCCACACGTCGTAGCCGGCGGCGGCCGCCGACATGGCCGGGAACTGCAGGCATACGTCCGTCGTGACCGCGGCCATGATCAGCTGCTTGCGACCGGTCGCCTCGACGGCGCGCACCACGTCCGGGTTGTCCCAGGCGTTGATCTCGCCGGGACGGTAGATCGGCTTCACGTCGGGGAACATGCCGGTGAGGTCCGCCAGCAGCGGGCCGTTCGGGCCGTCGGCGAAGGAAGCCGACAGGATCACCGGCAGCCCGTAGATCTGGCCGACCTTAGCCAGGGCCAGCACGTTGCTGCGGAAGGCGTTCGGCTCGATGTCGGCCACCCCAGCCATGATGCCGGTCTGATGGTCAAGCATGAGCAGGGCGGCACTTTCCGGCGCAAGCCGAACTTCGGGTGCGTCAGCCACGGCGCTCTCCTGTGTTCTTATACCGGACGTTGGAAAAGCTGGTTGGGTTACGAGGTCGGTAAGCGGGCTGAGTGGTGCTTTTTATACGTTCGGAGCGGCTTTTTCTACGAACGCCCGTAGCGCTGGCGCCAGGACAAGGGTGTGGCGTCGTAGTGGCCGCGGTACAGGCGGGTCAAGTGCCCGGCGTTGGCGCAGCCGACAGCCCGGGCCACCTCGCCGACAGGGAGCCGGGTGGTCTCAAGCAGGTGGCGCGCCCGCGCCATCCGCTCGCGCAAGACATACCTGTGCGGCGAAAAGCCGGTCTGGCGTGCGAAGGCGGCAAGGAAGCGCGCCCGCGGCAGGCCGGACGCGGTGACCAGCTCATCCAGGCTCACACCCTGCGGAAAGGTTTCGTGAATGGCTCTTGTTGGGTTCCGGGGTGGTGAGGTCGAGAGCGGGGCGCGAGGCTGAGGAGGCCTGGTGCGAGGGCGAAGACGGGAGTAGGTGGCCTGCTCGCGCGAGGAGGCTCCCGCCATCATGGCTGCATCTGACTTGGTCAACCTTTCGGGCCTGATGGACGATGCCAAGTGCTTCGCGCTGGTGCGCGAGCATCGCTGGCCGGAGGGCGTGCGCTGTCCTGCCTGCGACAGCGGTGCGGTGATCCGGGACGGGTGCGACGACACGCAGCCGCATCGCCAGCGTTACCGGTGCAAGGCGTGCACTGG
>JAABUQ010011044.1_pt1 | contig 11662 bp, 9 predicted proteins | sample 5560001 | NCBI WGS metagenome assembly JAABUQ01 (sample SAMN10711888, study PRJNA513371) | rock metagenome | isolation source: Antarctica rocks | place: Antarctica: Victoria Land, Finger Mt nord | collected 2015-12-18
GTCTAGTTTTCTGCTTTTGGGGTAATAATGGCTCAACGAGTTCCCACTCTTTGTCGGTTAAGCTGCTAGAGTACGGCATTTATTTCTGATTTTAGCTCGCCATCACAGATCCCAAATAGGTTCTATAATTGTTTCCTCATTAATGGAGTGGTTAAAGGTGCAAACCTGCTAGAACTCTTCGCAATCCGAACCATCATAATCGTCAATTTCTCCTACCTTCATCGCACCAGGACCATAATTACAGGTGTCAGGCTCTAAGTCAGTAGGATCGGTTGGCTCCCAGAAAGTGTAGTCACCGTCTTGGTAGTAGCCCTTAGCTTCAAGCTCACAGCGAACGTTCCATCTTGAAGCTAAATCAGCAGATGACATTGCCACACACTTGTTTGGGTACTAAGTTTATTAGTGCTGCTAAACGTTGTCTTGAAGTCAACGCTAACGGTTCCAAGCGCGATCGCCTGGCTCTATTATAGTACGTTTGTACCATATAACAATGAGTGGTCAGTTAGTATCTGTATGTGATAAATTTGTCTGGTTTGAGCCGTTTAGCTCCCGATCGCCAAAACCAGCGACCTCGGCAAGCGTGTATAAAGGACGACCTTTGACCTCTTCATAGATGCGGCCGATATACTCTCCTAAAATGCCGATGCTGACTAACTGGACAGCTCCCAGAAAGAAGATGGCAACTAGAATGATCGTAAATCCAGTTAAAGGCGAATGAGGAACGACCAACCGCCAGTAGAGGACTAAAATAGCCATCAAGATGGCGGCGATCGCAGCTAGCAATCCAACATAAGTTGAAAGTCTTAGCGGGACTTTGGAGAAAGATACCAAGCCATTCACCGCTAAAGCTAAGGATTTACCAAAGGTATACTTAACTTCACCAGCAAAACGGGGATCGCGTTTGAACTTGACGGCTGTTTGCTGAAAACCAATCCAAGAGCGTAATCCCCGGATGTAGCGGTTGCGCTCTGGCATAGTATTAAGGACATCTACAACTTGTCTGTCGAGCAAACAAAAATCGCCAGTATCGGTAGGAATATCGACATCAGCAAGTTGCTTGAGCAAGCGATAAAAAAAATAGGCAGTGAAGCGTTTAAACCAGCTTTCTTGACGGCGTTGGGTGCGTTGAGCATAAACTACTTGATAGCCTTGTTGCCACTGCTCAATCAGTTGAAAAATCAGTTCTGGTGGATCTTGTAAGTCAGCATCAAGAATAACGATCGCTCGACCCCGAACAAAATTTAGTCCAGCAGTAACGGCAATTTGATGCCCAAAGTTACGAGCTAGACTTAAATAACAAACACGCGAGTCAGTTTGCTGGAGGTTTCGCAGGATTTGGAGAGAGCGATCGCTACTACCATCATTAACTAACAGTAATTCGACCGCTCCATCTAACTGCTCCATCACAGCACAGAGACGGCAATACATTTCCGGCAGGCTTTTTTCCTCGTTATATACCGGAATGACCAAAGAATACTTCGGTGTCGTCATGCTTGGGCATCTTGACTGTACTCTTCTATAGGTAAACAAGAACAGATGAAGTTTCGATCGCCAAAGGCATTGTCGATTCGCCCGACAGCAGGCCAGAATTTAATTTTGCGAGTCCAGGGAGCAGGGTAAGCTGCCTGTTCGCGGGAATAGGAATGGTTCCACTCCCCAACAATTAAGGATTCTGCCGTATGGGGTGCATTCTTCAAGGCGTTATCTTGAGGATCTACCCTACCTTGTTCAATTGCCGCTATTTCTTGCCGAATTGCAATCATGGCATCACAAAAACGGTCTAGCTCTTGCCTAGATTCGCTTTCTGTCGGTTCTACCATCATCGTTCCCGCTACTGGCCAAGAGACTGTCGGGGCATGAAAACCATAATCCATGAGGCGCTTAGCAATGTCGTCTACCTCAATTCCGGCACTTTTTTTAAGCGATCGCAAATCCAGAATGCACTCGTGAGCCACTAGACCTGCTTTACCCTTATACAGAACCGGATAGTAGGGAGCTAATCGGTGGGCAATATAGTTAGCATTAAGGATGGCAATTTTGGTAGCTGCCGTCAAGCCTGACCCGCCCATCATCGCAATATACATCCAGGAAATTGTCAGGATACTTGCACTACCCCAGGGTGCCGCCGCCACAGCACCAATACCTTGCTTGCCTCCGACTGGAACCACATTATGCCTGGGCAAGAATTTTACCAAATGAGGCATCACCCCAATCGGTCCCATCCCCGGACCACCACCACCATGAGGAATACAAAATGTTTTGTGCAAGTTCAAGTGACAGACATCTGCCCCAAAGTCTCCCGGACGGCAGAGTCCCACCTGGGCATTCATATTTGCCCCATCCATATAAACTTGTCCGCCGTGATTGTGGACAACAGCACAGATATCTTTAATCTGCTCCTCAAATACTCCGTGAGTAGAAGGATAAGTAATCATCAAAGCGGCGAGTTCGCGGTGATAAGTTTCCGCCTTAGCCTTGAGATCGTCTAAGTCAACATTACCCAAGGCATCAGTCGCGATCGCTACTACCTTCATCCCACACATTACCGCACTAGCAGGATTTGTCCCGTGAGCTGATTGAGGAATGAGACAGATGTTCCGATGACTTTCACCCTGATGCTCGTGATACTGCCGAATCACTAATAAGCCTGTATATTCGCCTTGAGAGCCAGCATTAGGCTGAAGAGAAATTCCGGCAAACCCAGTAATTTCAGCTAACCACTCCTCAAGTTGCTGAAATATAATTTGGTAACCCCGCGCTTGTGACTGAGGGACAAAAGGATGAATTTTGCCAAATTCTGGCCAAGTTACAGGCACCATCTCAGCCGTCGCATTTAGTTTCATTGTGCATGAACCTAATGGAATCATCGATGTTGTGAGCGACAGATCCTTTGCTTGGAGAGAGTGCAGATAGCGTAAAAGCTCAGTCTCCGAGTGATAGCTATTGAATACAGAATGAGTTAGATAGCTGCTCTGGCGAGCAAAGGGGGGATCAAAATCTACCTTAGCGATTTCTGCTAATCTTTCGATCGTGAAAGGCAAAGAATCTGCACCAGCAAAAATCTCAAACAAATTCAGCAAGTCCTGCACTGTAGTAGACTCGTCTAGTGCAATTCCGACTGTGTTTGTATCCACAATTCGCAGGTTAATGCCAAGAGCCTGAGAAGCGCCTAGAATTTCTAAGCGACTACGCGGACCAAGTTCTACTCGAATTGTGTCAAAGAAAGGTTCAGTATTGATACCATACCCTAAGCGTTTCAGACCACTTGCCAGAATCACAGTTGATAAATGAATTTTCTCGGCAATCTTCTTGATTCCAGAGGGACCGTGATAAACCGCATACATCGAAGCCATCACTGCCAGTAGCACCTGGGCTGTGCAAATATTACTGGTGGCTTTATCTCGACGGATATGCTGTTCGCGGGTTTGGAGAGCAAGACGCAGGGCCACTTTGCCATGAGCATCTTTAGATATACCCACAATCCGTCCTGGAACCTGCCGTTTGTATTCTTCTTTAGTCGCAAAGTAAGCGGCATGAGGACCGCCATATCCCATCGGCACACCAAAGCGCTGAGTACTACCTACGGCTATATCAGCTCCAAACTCCCCTGGTGGTGTCAGCAGTGTCAGGCTTAAGGGATCTGCTGCTACCGTGACTAAAGCATCAACAGCATGGGCTTGAGCTACAAAACTTCTGTAGTCATGAATTGTGCCATTCGTGTCGGGATACTGTAGAAGTACTCCAAAGATCAATTGCTTGAAGGCAAAAGTTCGATGGTCGCCCACAATCACCTCAATGCCCAAAGGTAAAGCTCGCGTTTGAACTACAGCGATCGTTTGAGGATGGCAGGCGTTACTGACAAAAAAAGTTTTTGCCTGACTTTTGCACAAACTGTAGCTCATGGTCATGGCTTCTGCTGCTGCTGTTGCCTCATCTAGCAAAGAAGCATTGGCAATTTCCAAGCCAGTCAAGTCAATAATCATCGTCTGGAAATTCAGTAGCGCTTCCAGACGACCTTGAGAAATTTCTGGTTGATAGGGTGTATAGGCAGTGTACCAGCCAGGATTTTCCAGAATGTTACGTTGGATCACAGGTGGGGTAATACAGTCGTAATAACCCATGCCAATGAACGAGCGGAATACTTGGTTTTTCGCTGCAATTGCTCTCAATTCTAGAGAAGCTTCGTACTCACTACGCTCGACTCCCAGCTCTAGCGGTCGATTCAACCGGATAGTCGGCGGTATTGTTCGGTCGATCAGGTCGTCAAGGGTCGATAGCCCCAACACCTCAAGCATTTGCTGTACTTCTTTAGGGTTAGGCCCAATATGCCGTTGCTCAAAGGCAACCGACTTTAAACCCGTTTTTTCCAGCAGTTGTTGGCGGCTTGACTCGGTAGGGGGGCTGTAAATTACCACAGTTTGCTCTTTAGACACTACTTATTTATATTTTGCAACAAATCTCTGGCAGCAAGCAGGTTAACTGGTAAAAGTTTTTCCTAGTCCCCTTCTACCTTCGAGCGGTACTCAGGAGCTGACATCACATCAGCCAGATCTTGGGGACTGTTAAAGCTGACTTTGAGCAACCATCCTTCACCATAGGGATCTTGCGCTAAGAGTTCTGGTGATTCGACCATAGCATCATTACGCTCTAAGACTGTACCTGTGACTGCTGAGTTGAGATCTTCAACTGCCTTCACCGATTCTATTGTTCCAAAGTTTTCACTTTTGGTTACAGTAGCACCGACTTCTGGTAGCTCCAGAAACACGATGTCACCCAGTTGATCGATAGCAAAAGCGCTGATGCCAATTGTAGCGATTTCCCCCTCTAGCCGCACATACTCGTGGGAGTCTAGATACTTTAAGTCATTCGGATATTCCAGAGACATCTCACTTCCTCGACAATACTAACTCAAGGCAAAGGATTAATCAGGTGCCTTGTTCTTAGGACATGCTCCCGACAACTATCCTAGAAATAATACCTTACAGCGATCGCAACCCAACTCTTCTTAGCACGCAATCTTTTTTCAAAGAATAAATTTTTGGTACTGGTGCCATTTTAAAGGTAACTTTTACAGTAAACGCAACTGACCATCTCGATCTGAACTTTGATTTGGCACAGATGTATTCGTCGGTGGTGCCATAGCAGTATCAAGAAGGCTAGGCATTGCGGAGGACAGTCGCGTGGGCGGTCCGGACTTGAGCAAACTGTCCGTTCGAGTTTCTGTTGTAGCGACTGCCGTCCACACTTCTATATCGTTTACCAGCAGATTCTGCGCTGCCTCCATCATTTGAGCTGCTATGTCCTTGAGATCTGCTCGATTGTTCAAATAGGCTTTCAAAGCTTCCATCGGATCGGTGCTGCTACTTGCTCCCAGTTCTGGTAAGCGGGGTCGAGCTAATTGGCTGACTAGTTCCGGCGAAATTGTGTAACTGTGGGCAGCACTTAAAGCTTGGTGCAGTAACTGCGGATCGATTTGCTCCAACTGTTCGGAGCGGAGTTTGTAAATTAGCCGCACTACGGCATCTTGAATATTTTTTTTCTCAATTGCTTTGTGCAATGTCGCTTGCGCATCTGTGGAACCAGACACATCTGCCTCAATGGTGCAGAATGTCCTAACTGGTAAAGGACAGAATTCCCATTGGACGTGACCCCGTTCCAGTTGCACCATGACAAAGCCTTTGTCTTCTTTCTCTTCGCTGAAATCAACCCGTTCGATACTGCCTGGATAGATAATTGGGGGGTCGTTAGATTTATTCAAGTTTTGGTGGCGGTGGACGTGCCCCAAGGCTACGTAGTCAAAGCACGATCGCATTAGTAACGATAAGGGAATTGTAAAGCCTTTGCCCACTGCCAGGAAGCGCTCGGCTCCTAAGTTAGCATTGTCAGTCATCAAGTGACCCAGTAGCACAGTTGGCACGTCTGATTTGAGACTGCGAACTTCGCCTTCTAAAGCAACTGTCAGCCGTTCAATTAACAATTGATTAACTTCCGCCATTGATAGACCTTCGGTTTCTGGGCGGGTTAGCAGGGCAGAGCGGGTAAGCCAAGGGAGGGTGACGATCTGGACAGGACCATTGCGGGTTTGAATGTGATGGGTAGTCAAGCGATCGCCCACTAGAAACCCTGGTACTCCCAACGTGCGGTAGATACATAAACTTGCACCCCCTTGCCCCTGAGAATGCTGATCGTGGTTGCCTACGAGTAGAACTGTGGGAATGTTGGCATCTACCAAACGACGGAACTGGCTGGCAAAAGCTTGCTGGACAAACGGCGGCGGTGTCGCATCAGGAAAGGCATCGCCACCAAATAAGACTAGATCGACTGGCTCGGCGATCGCGCGATCGATACACCGCGACAGGGTGCCAACAAAATCTTCTAGCCGTGTATTCAAACCAGTTATAGGATTAACTCTGCCGTGAGAAAAGCCGCTTCCTAGATGGATATCTGACAGATGCAAGATTTTAATCATTGATTTTTTGTGGATAATATTCGTATCTTGGCATAGCTGGTATTTTGGAGTTAATTTATACTATTTAAATAGCTGGTTGAGGAACTATTTATGAGTTCATCTTTATTAAATCTAGAACCAATTATCCACCTAACTCAGAAACAATTCTATGAACTTAGCCAGGTAAATCGAGATTTGAAACTGGAACTAACGGCAAAGGGAGAATTAATCATTGTGTCACCAGTGGGAGGAGAAGGGGGCAGCCAAGAAGCAGATTTAATTACCGATCTTAATAACTGGAATCGACAAAACCGCTTGGGAAAGGTTTTCAGTTCCTCGACTATTTTTAACCTTCCCAACAGAGCCAATCGTTCTCCCGATGCTGCCTGGATTGAGCTGTCTCGTTGGGAGGCACTCACTTCCGAAGAGCAACAGAAATTTCCTCCCCTCTGCCCTGACTTCGCGATCGAACTCCGTTCTCCAAGCGATCGCTTACAACCTCTGCAAGATAAGATGCAGGAGTACTTAGATAACGGTTTGAGGTTGGGTTGGCTGATTAACCCTCAAGACAGACAAGTGGAGATTTACCGACCTAATCAATCAGTAGAGGTTATTAGCCTGCCAGCAACCCTTTCTGGAGAAGATGTTATGCCTGGGTTCATCTTGCGGTTGCCATAATGCTTACTCCAGAAACCCTGTTTTTGTTAAGCTAACTTAATCGGGATCAGAGCGTTTTCAGGTAGATAACTGTTGAAATGCCCATCATCAGCCATCATCACAATTAACTGCAATGGATACTCAGACGGAACTTGTAGATCTACCCAGGGTACCGCCACTTCCAGACAGCAATCGAGAGCTACTAAAGCATGACTAACGCCGGAATGCCATTGATTGTTTTCTCCAGCCTCTTGCAAGTGAGTTAATTTTGTCAGTAAATCGATTTCTAAGTGGTAGTGAAACAAATAATTTACTGGTGGCGCATCTGGTACATTCTCTAAAGGAACTGGGCTATTATGCATGGCTCGATCGGGGTAGAACCACAATAAATGTAACTGTGCTGGATAGTCTAGACCTGGTTTAACACCAGCTTGGAAGTCTATCCGGAGATAGAAATATTTTCGATCCACACCGTACCAGAGTCGCTGAGTAGGGTTGCTCTGATGCATTGTTCCCCGCGCTCCGCCAATTTCCCATCTACCAGCTTTTTCCCAGCCTTGTTCCTCGCCCTGTCCGTTGAGCGCTGGATAAATAAATCCTTGCGGTTGACGATGAACACTGTCTTCGTGAGCTTCTACAGGTTGGCGTATATTAGCGGGAATCGGTTCGTTTAAAGCTTGATAAATTCCGTACAGGTGTTCCCGAAACAATTGGTCAAAGATAGCATCTTGATGAGAAGAGTGACCAGCACCAAACCACCAAAACCAGTCGGAACCTTCTGCTGCGTACAAAGATTCCCAAGCGGCGGGGTTGGTTTCTTCTGTTGCTGGATGCTTGGCTAAAACAGCTCTAGCTTCTGCCAACAAGTCCCAAGCGCGGTTTTTGGCTGGATCGCCAATCCAAGTGGTAAAGCTGCCATCTACCCAAGAACCACTATGTAGTTGAGTACCTGGAATTGTGGCTGTAGCTGGGAACTGTTCCAAGAATTCTGAGACAGTTACAAGTTGTAATTCTGAGTGACGGCTGAGGGTTTCATACAGACTTTCAAGGAAGGGTTTACCGTCTTGTTGGTAAAATTCCCAGCAATTCTCGCCATCAAGAGCAATATTAACTAGCCAGGGTTTTTCTATAGTTGTGCTGCCGCTAGTTTGTCGCTGCTTCAGGGTAGAGGCGATCGCTTCTAGCTGCCCTACCAAATCCGCCGCTGCCTCTGTTGGTGCCATCGAACTGTACTTAAAGCCAATTAAGTCAGAGATGCGGTGATCTCGAAACACAATGTCTAAATCCCCCGCCGCAGTTGTCAAACGATAAGGCTGATACAGTAATTCTGGTTCCAACACCGTTCCGGCTCGATCGCGCGAGAAAAAGTGCTTGATTGTCGAACCTAGTACTGCTTCATCCGAGCAAATCCATTTAAACCCCTGCTTCGCAATATCAGTTAAAATTTCCGGACTGACTGACTGCTCAGAAGGCCATAAACCACGAGGAGCCTGCCCAAAGCGATCGCAATACAAGTCCCAAGCTTTGTGTAAGTGTCGGGGAATATCAGCCCCCCATTGAAAGCGATGAGTCGGCAGAGTCATGTTCGGCACTGCCACCCGTCCGGCATCAGTATCAGCTAACAGCGGTAGAATAGGGTGAGTGTAGGGTGTAGTTGTCACCTCTAACTGCCCCTGAACCTGCATCTTTTGATGTTGGGGAATAATGCGGCTAAGGATTTGTCGCTGTTTAGAATAAATTCGCTGGCGATCGCTCAACGTAAAATCTTGACCCTGCTGTAACCACGCGGCAATTTCTGGATCGTCCCAAAACAACGGATCGATCCAAGCCAGGTTATGCCAAGCTAACAAATCGCTATAATCTCGCAATTGCCAATTCGCTTGGCACCATGCCTGCCCTTTTTCCTGTCGTTGCTCGTACAACTGGGCATAACGACGATGGGGAGCAATTAAAGTCGGGTAATTGGCATCAAAAAAGCGCTCTACAATAAATTGCTGCTGTTGCCGACTTAACTGTTCTGTCGGTGTGAGACTCACTTCTAAATAAGGGTCAAAAGCAGTGCCAGCAATATAATCTTCGAGTTGCAAGATCAGCGACGGTACCAAATTTACAGTCTGATGCAGCTTAGGATACCGTTCTAGCAGTAGTACTAGATCGAGATAATCTTTTGTACCATGTAACCTTACCCAAGGCAGGCGATAACGATTAGAGGAACCAGTGTTCCGACCAATTCTGTACAGTGGCTGGTGCTGATGCCAGATAAAAGCGACGTAGAGAGGATGAGGCATAAGAAATTTTAGAAGTTACAAAAAAAGGTAAAAGGCATTACCTTCTACCTCTTACCTTTTTATTCCACTTGCTAGATTATATTACTTGCTCAACTTCAGCGATTTCAGGAATCATTTCGCGTAGTCGGCGCTCAATTCCCATTCTCAGCGTCATAGTCGAGCTGGGGCAGGAACCACAAGCTCCTTGAAGCCGCAATTTGACGACAGGACCATCTAAATCTACTAATTCCACATTACCCCCATCAGAGATCAGGTAAGGGCGTAATTCGTCCAAAACTGTTTCTACGTTTTCGGTGGTTAGTTCCATTGCTTGATACCTCGTTTACCTTGCATTTGATTCAAAGTGGTTATACCGATCGTAGCTCTAATAGCTGTGGCGATCCGCGTCACCGAGAATCTATACCCTAAACAGTTGCTGGTTCTAGCAGTCTCACGTTCGAGAAATCGAACTCTGTTACAGAGCGTTCCCCGCCTTTGTAAGATTGGACAACCTGCTTTGTCATTACATGGTAGTCGCCAATCTTCTCATAATTCTCTTCAAATTTGAGGACATTGGTAACTTCGTCTGTCTGCGGATTGCGGAAAACAGCATCATAGCGTGTTGCTACGTAGCCCTTCCCAGTGTCTAAGCTTTCATGAGTATCAATCACAAAAGCCATCCGCCCCATCACTCGGCTAACTTGGCAAATTTCGGTTCCCCGGATCTTGTAATTAGACCCCATTGAGTCGCCTTTAACTAGGATTTCTACAGCACCAGTTTCATCCTGCTTACCCAAGTTAAACTCATTCTTGCCGTGAGCCTGCTCAAATACTGACCTTTTGCGATGAGTGACTACATCCCTCAGTTGAGTATATATACTCTCTTGTACCTGTTCATCTGCAATATCAGTAACTTCCACACTGAGGTCGCGATTAATGCGAATCGAACCTGTGTAAACTTCGTCTCCCTGCTTAATTTCAACGTCCGCGTCGTAACCAGGAAAGTTCTGGTCCCAAGTGTAGCGGTTTTCATAAGCAGCCTGGAATAATTCTTTCGCGCTTCTTTCTGTCATGAAACTGTTCTAACGTTACTTCTTTTCTAGTCTAGTCCCTGTGAACTGCCCTCAGCGCCTAGTTTAAGCAAATCAAGGCAGATACATCTCGATTTAAAAGATAACCTCATGTACACTGATGATAGAAATCAACAAACCATATAATTCTACTTAATATGGTTACTGATGATAGAACTACAAACAGCATCAGCCGAATTGGAACAACGATCGCCCACAGTTGCAAAACTATTTCACAATCGTAGATGGTTGCTTCATCGCTATTGGGATACAGTTCAACGTCTGTTGTGGGAACGTCACCAGATTAAATGGCGAACGCCTGCCCAAATGAATCCCTGGATTCAATTTTGTTGATTGACAACACAATCAAGTAAACTTACATCTGCGATTTGTCAGGTTAATCATGTTGCATGTATTTCGCTGTCTATCTCCGTACTGTAAAGGAGTAGGCGATTTCGCTCAGGATAGTTAACGGTGAATAATCTGATGGAGTTGAACCGCTTCTTCCAAAGTCTCTTCCAGCCCTGCTTCGGCAATGCCCTTAACGTAGTTGATTTTGATTTCCTCTAGGAGTTCTACAAGCAAAGATTGAATTTCCTGAAGATTATGCTCTTTTTGTACTTCCATTTTCAACGTTTGACTAAAGTTTTGCACCAAACGATTCGACAGTTCTGTAACTACAGGATCTTCTATAGCCGTTGTCAATGTAGAGTAGGCTGTTTGAGAGATGTCCGTAACTAACTTCTCAGTTAATTGACTGGGTAAGTGACCCATTGCGGGTATGCTCTGAAGTTGTTGATAAATAGCAGATTGCTTCAAGATACTTTCAATGTTATAACGTAGTAAAGCTTCTAGATCGGGTTTGATTTTGGGTAGAACCTGGTAAACACTTAAATGCACTAAGCGACTGGCGATCGCTTGGACTTCGTTAGTATTATTAATGTTCAAATAAGGACGCTGATTAGGTTGAAATAACCAACGCGCAACATCACCCCGTCGTATTGCCTCCTGAGCCTGGTTAATAATTCGGATGCCGACAACTTCAGTCAGTTCCTCAGCAAAATTAGCGGCAAAATCGTGTTTAATCTGAGCTTTTACAGGTTCGAGATTCAATAAATCAGCTTGGTAAAGACGAATTATTACTGTAATGACTCTTAGCCATCGCCAGAAAGGTAACAGCAGAAAGATATCATACCAGTGCCGTAGTATCGCTTCCAGTC
>JAABUQ010011046.1_pt1 | contig 11658 bp, 10 predicted proteins | sample 5560001 | NCBI WGS metagenome assembly JAABUQ01 (sample SAMN10711888, study PRJNA513371) | rock metagenome | isolation source: Antarctica rocks | place: Antarctica: Victoria Land, Finger Mt nord | collected 2015-12-18
GTCGCAGTGGGGGAATAAATTGTTGGGTATCTTTGTTAACGTATATAGATGGTAAGACCTCGATTACTTTGGAAATAGCAAGGAGCGACCCGTGGCAGAATCTACGTTAGAGACACCCAAAACCGAGCAAAAGATTAAAATGTATGCAACTACCTGGTGCGGCGACTGCCGTTTTGCCAAGCGCTGGTTCGATTCACGCGGCATCCCTTATGACTACATCAATATTGAGGATGATGAGCAGGCCGCTGAGTATGTTATGCGCGTCAATGGTGGTGCACGCAGCGTGCCGACTATTATCTTCCCGGATGGTTCCGTTCTGGTTGAGCCCAGTGCACGCGACCTTGCCGCCAAATTCCCCTCGCAAAAGTAAATCTTTTTTGTCACTACTCAGCCATAGGACGCCTTCGGTATCCTGTGGCTTCTTTATTGTCTGTCACCCATGTTTCCTTGCCGAAGGCAAGGAAACATGGGTGACAGACAATAACTATTTTATGCCGTGCTGACATAAATGACAGCACCATCTGTCTGTTTTTGCCACTGTAGGCTGCCATCTCTAACGTTTATAGCAAGAAGCGTATTAGATGAACCGACAGCATAGAGTATGTCATTGTCCAGGTGAAAAGAGTAACGTGGGTCTCCGTGAATCTGGTAGGATTTTTGCCAACGTTCAGTTCCATTACGAGCATTCAGCGCAAAGAGGGTCATCTCTTGCTCGCCAGAATTATCTAATAGAGTGATCGTATTACCATAGAGCACTCCATTAGAGAACGTGAGATTGCGGACGGGCTTTGGCAGGGAAGTTTCCCACAGATGTTGCCCATCGGTCATGCGCAGCGCGACGAGCGAGTAAGCGTAGATAGGGGCATTGCCCGTTGCTCCTTTGGAAACGATAGTTTTCTCCCCCACAACACGCGTCTTTAGTCCGTAAAACGCGCTATCATCATGCGTCATAAGGGTGACGTTTTCAATAACTGTTCGTCGGAGAACGTGCCCATTTCCACTATCAAGCGTGGCAAGTGTGTACTTCCCGGGATCATTTTCATCTTTTCTGTCAAGCAGAATGGCGTATACCGCGTCTCCAATAATAGTTGGTATATCGGCAGCGGTATATTGCGCCAGCTTTTTTCCACTGGTCGTGTCATAGATGTAGAGTGCGTTCGTATTGTCTTTGATAGCAAGAAACACTATATGCTTACTGATCAGGAACGAATTCTGTTCTGAGGAGGAAGGCACCTTCTGATGCCAGATCAGCTTTCCTGACGCGGCATCGAATGAGAAGAGAGCAACCGCGTCACACATATTGAGGCAAATTTGATTCGACAGAACGTAGAGGTTCCCGTTGGCGAGTTGGAGTGTATCAAAAAATTCGCCGGGGAATACTGTGCTCCAGAGTTGTTTTCCATCATGACTATTGAAAGCATAAGGATGCTTCTGATTGAAGCCCTCAAATGTGCTCACATAAACGACATCATCATGAACGAGCGGTGTTGAGGGGTTGAAGCCGATGTGTGCTTGCCAGAGTTGCTTGCCATCGTTGAGACGTTGAGCAGAAATGAAGCCTGTAGGCGCTTTGTTTGGACCGGGTGTTGCCGTAGGTGCTTTGTTTGGATCGGGTGTTGCCGTAGCCGCTGATTGGGCACCTCCGGGCACAGTTATATCTTGCGCCGTAGACACTTCGTTTGGATCAGGTGTTGGCGCGGCTACAACTTGATTTTCAACTGTGTAAAGCACGCCGTTGCTTGCTACTGACAAACCCGACTTAAGAAAACCTCCGTCTCCCTGCTGCTGCCTGTGCCAGTTCTCCTTGCCATTTTTTGTATCGAGCACGGCTACTGTCGTATGTGCATTGTACAGATCCCCCCAATTTTCTGAGGTGACAATGATATGCTTTGTTGGTGTAGCTGGAGCATCCTGTTCTGTTGCTACTCCGCAGGTGCATAGGATAAACGTACTGGCTGCCATACTCAAGCCATTGAGGAAGATATGTAAACGTCTCTTCCGTAAGAAATTTTGAAGTGGGGATCTTTGTTGCATCGTGCATGCTCCTATGATACTATTATGCTTTCTCACCTTGCTGTATGCTTCTTATGTTTATTCTAGAAGAAGAAAGTAAAAAGGACATGGGTCATTTGACCTGTTACCATCTCATCATGATTCTGAGATTTCTGTGTGTTCCACGTGTTTAAAACCTATAAGCTGATTTTCAATTTTTGCTAAATGTTGTTGATAGTGCAGATCAGGAAGAGATTGGATAAATTTTATGACGACAACACACCCCGGCCTATGTGAAGGGCCGATCTACCTTGACTATAACGCCACCACGCCCGTTGATCCGCACGTTGTAGATGCTATGCTGCCCTATCTCACGACCCATTTTGGCAATCCCTCCAGCGCCCATCACTATGCTCAAGCGACGCGACAGGCGGTGGCTACGGCACGTGAGCAGGTTGCGCAGTTGCTGAGCTGTACTCCGGGCAGCATTGTTTTCACGGGCTGTGGTTCCGAGAGCGATACGCTGGCGATACGCGGGGTTGCGCTGTCAGCCAGGACACAGGGCGATCATATTATCACACAGGTAACTGAACACCCGGCTGTGCTTAATGCGTGTCGTGCCCTTGCTCGTTTACATGGCTTCCGCGTGACCACCCTCCCCGTAGACCAGGCTGGCCGTGTGGACCCCGCCGATCTTGTGGCCGCGATCGACCAGCAGACTGTGCTGGTTACTATCATGCACGCGAACAACGAGACAGGGACCTTACAGCCAATCACAGAACTGGCGGAGATCGCGCACAGACATGGCGCGCTGTTCCATACCGATGCTGCTCAGTCGGTCGGCAAGCTACCTGTTAATGTTGCCGCTCTGGGCGTTGACCTGCTGACGGTGGCGGGGCATAAGCTCTATGCCCCCAAGGGGATCGGCGCACTCTATATACGCCCTGGTCTCCAGCTTGAACCGGCGATCTATGGCGGCGGTCAGGAGTCAGGCGTGCGGGCCGGAACAGAGAACATAGCTTTCATCGTCGCGCTTGGCGCAGCGGCCGCGTTAGCGCATGAGCAACTGCCGGCGAGTAGCGATCGCCTGCGCCAACTGCGGGACCACTTACATGCGCTTCTTGAACGGGTTCTCCCTGACTCCGTACATCTCAACGGGCACGCGGAAGAGCGTCTGCCAAACACGTTGAATGTTAGCATTGACGGGGTTAGCGGTGAGGAAGTGCTCGCGGCGACACCGGAGATCGCCAGCTCTACAGGCTCCGCCTGCCACGAGGGAAGCACCGAACCATCGGCCGTTCTCAGCGCCATGGGTCTCACACGCGAACGCGCCCTTGGCGCGCTGCGCTTAACTCTTGGGCGCTGGTCCACACGCGCAGAGGTGGAGCGGGCCGCAACATTGCTCACGCAAACTGTAGACGCGCTCCGACCCAGGAGTTACAATAGAGGGTAGAGTGTATGTGTCTCTGCGGGTAACTTTTCAGGTGGGGCAGTGATGCGATAACGGTCGCATCAGCGTGTATAGTAGGGGCGATCCCTTGCGGTCGCCGGCAATGTACGCAATCTCCACTCACGAAATTACCAGTAACGAGACAATCTGCACGCACATGTTAAAGGGGGCGCACATGAATCTAGGTGAACCCAGGATGCCGTTTCCGATGCCGCCGGCGCTTGAGCATCCCGAACTCCTGCTCTACCGGGACGAGTTCCCGCTTCTGCATAAGAAAACATACCTGAATAGCTGCTCCCTGGGGGCACTTTCGCAGCGCTCAATGAATAACGTCGCGCAATTTCTGGCGCAGTGGAACGAGTGGGGCGCGCATGCCTGGTACGAGCTCTGGCTGGACGAGATCGCGCAGGTACGCAAAAAGTTCGCCGATCTCATCGGGGCCCAGGTACACGAGGTCGCGATCGCCCCGAATGTATCGACCGCGCTCAGCGTCATTGCCTCTGCCCTCGACTACAGCACGCGAAATAGCGTCGTGATGACGGATATGGACTTTCCGACGCTGGGCCACCAGTGGCTGGTTAAAGAACGTCTGGGCGTGGAGAGCCGCTTTGTCGCCAGTCCTGATCGCATTGGCGTCCCCGCCGAGGCATTTGCTGCCGCCGTTGATGAGCAGACAGCCCTGGTCGCGACCTCGCGCGTCTTCTACACCAGTGGCTATATTCAGGATATTCGTGCCATCGCCGATATCGCGCACAAACACGGAGCCTATATGCTGGTGGATGACTATCAGGGAACCGGACAGTTGCCCTTGAACGTGGTCGCGCAAGATATTGATTTTCTTGTGACCGGCTCGCTAAAATGGTTGATGGGTGGACCGGGCCTGGCTTTTGTCTACATTCGGGAAGGCTTGATCCCTACGCTTGAACCGACGGTCGCCGGCTGGTTTGGCCAGCGTGACCAGTTCGAATTCCAGGTGCAATCCTCCCATTTTCGGCCCGATGCGGCACGCGTAGAGATGGGCACGCCTGCTATGGCCGCGGTCTATGCGGCGCATGGCGGGCTGGATATCGTGCTGGAAGCAAGTGTGGAGAGTATCTGCGAACGTTCGCGCTATCTGACCAACGATCTGATCGCCAGGTCACGCGAACACGGCTGGACGGTGCGTGCGCCACAGGAGCCTGAACTGCGCAGCTCTATCGTGATGCTGGAACTCGAAGAGCCACAGGTACTCGTTAAAGAACTGCTGGCACGCAATATCGTGACGGATTATCGTCCCGGCCTGCTGCGTATCTCCCCGTATTTCTACAATACAATCGAGGAGAACGCGGTCATCGTTGATGCGATCGCTGAGATCTTACAGCACAGGGAGAAAGCGAAGTAGGGGAGCGGTGATGCACTATCTTGCCCCGGACTATATCTACACTCCCCAGGGAGTGCGGTCCAACATGCTTGTCGCTATCTCGGATGAAGGCCGCATCCTTGCCCTCACAGAGCGCGAGGCTCAGACGACAATTGTGCCAGAAGCGCTGCCCGGTATACTGCTCCTACCGGGCTTCGTCAATGTCCATAGCCACGTCTTCCAGCGGGCGCTGCGCGGGCATACCCATCGTTCCCTTTCCGCGCAGGATAGCTTCTGGACGTGGCGCACTGCGATGTATGCCGAGGCGCAGCGGCTCACTCCCGATAGCCTGTACCAGGAAGCCTTGCTGACGTACCGCGAGATGCTGGCGGCCGGTTACACGAGCGTGGGCGAGTTCCACTACGTGCACCATCAACCGGACGGACGTCCCTATGCCAGCCCCAACGCCATGTCAGAAGCGATACTGAGCGCCGGGCACGATGCTGGTATCCGCGTCGTGCTGCTCATGACGGCCTATGCCCAGGGAGGGATCAATCAGCCATTAGAAGAAGGCCAGCGGCGCTTTCATGACGCCTCGGTTGATGCCTACCTCGCGCGCGTCGATGCGCTGCGCCTCGCCAGCTTCCCCGTCGGCCTCGCGCCGCACTCTGTACGCGCCGTGCCAGAGTCCTGGCTGTGCGCCATTGCGGACTACAGCCGGACGTATGCTCTGCCACTGCACATTCACGCCGACGAACAGGTCGCGGAGATTGAGCAGTGCCAGGCGCACTACCACTGCACGCCGATAGAACTGCTTGAGCGCTCTGAAGCGTTAGGGCCAGATACGACTATTATTCATGCTACCCATGCCAGCGCCAGCGAAATCGCCCTGCTGCACCAGTACAGATGTACCGTCTGTGTCTGTCCCACCACCGAGGGCGATCTGGGCGACGGTATCGCTCCCTACGCTGAACTGCTGGCGGCGGGGATTTCCCTCGCGATCGGTTCGGACAGCAATACCCGGCTTGATCCCATCGAAGAGCTGCGCTGGGCTGAGTATAGCGCGCGCATGCGCTACCAGCGGCGGCGCGTCCTGCTTCACGACAACCTGGCCTCACCCGGCCCCTTCCTGCTGACAATGGGCACACGCAATGGCGCGCATGCTCTGGGGCTGGAAACAGGCGCAATCGTGCCAGGCATGCTGGCCGATTTTGTCGCCATTGATCTCACTCACCCCACGCTGCGCGGCTGGAACCAGGATGATCTGCTGGACACCCTCTTCTTCGGGGCTTCATCCCAGGTGATTAAACACGTCTGGGTGCAGGGGATAAAACAGAATGGGGTTTTAGGAAATGTTGCCAAATAATAAAAATCGGCATGTCTGTGTTATACTCTCCCTATCGAGTCAAGTTACACGTGAAGTAGCAGGGAATTAGCAAAGGAGCGTTATATGGGAAAGAAAATCACCTGTCCTGATTGTAAAGGCACAGGCATAAAAGAAACTACGGAGACCTGTGAGAACTGTAACGGTACTGGCGAAGTGGAAATCATCGACGACTATGGAAAGCCTCGTACAGTGAAATGTTATCCCTGTCGTGGGACAGGTAAAGTCAACGATACTGATACGTGTGGTATGTGCGGTGGAACTGGCGAAATTGAGGTATAGGAATGGTTCAGACACCAGATAGGTACAATACGCTAACGCCAGAGCAAGGCTATCAACAGATGTGCGAGCGGGTTGCAACTTTTACGGACAAACTGGGTACGCCTATTGATCCTGGCATATTTGAGACTGTGGTGGCACTCAATCTCGTGGGGCTGCACACCTTTCAGTCGTGTGAGGGACATCTTGATCACGGATCTCCCTATCCCTGGGTGACTATCACTGATGAGGAACGCTCACGCACGTTTAACCGCCAGTGGTTGTCCGTGTGCGAATTGGAAGCGCAGGCCAAAGCCAGCAGGACCGCGACAGCCTATGAAAGCTATCTCTGTGCCGATATCAGACTGCGCACGCTTCTTGCTCAATGGGAAGCGGAAGATCTTATCTTCAGGCAGATCATTGAATTGCTAGACGCTTTCTATGTAGAGCAAGAGAGGCCAGTAGATCCTGTACGCTTGTTCGTGAAGCGTTTGCGGCCAGGAACCTATCGCATTGAGCCAGGATTCAGCCAACTGGCAAAGGAACTACCCGACGATCTCAAGGCGACCTATCTGGCGCGTGGCCAGGCCGAGATGCAGGCATTGGCCTGCTCTCTAAAGACACAGTGGCTCAGGCGCGAAACCAGGAGAGGATAGAGATTGCCTCGCCGCTGGCGGGACAATCCCTATCCTCTCCGTCTCTAAAGCATCGGGAGATGCAAGCCACGCTCACGTGCACAGGCAATCGCCTCGTCGTAGCCTGCGTCAGCATGGCGCATGACGCCAGTTGCCGGATCGTTGGTGAGCACGCGCTCCAGGCGTTTTGCCGCTTCCTGCGTGCCATCCGCGACGATGACCATGCCCGCATGTTGCGAAAACCCCATGCCGACACCTCCGCCGTGATGCAGGCTTACCCAGGTTGCACCCGATGCCGTATTAAGCAGTGCATTGAGCAGCGGCCAGTCTGACACAGCATCGGAGCCGTCTTTCATCGCCTCGGTTTCGCGGTTGGGGCTTGCGACCGACCCAGAATCAAGATGGTCGCGGCCAATCACTACCGGCGCGGTCAATTCGCCTCTAGCGACCATTTCATTGAATGCCAGCCCTAATCTTGCGCGGTCGCCTAAACCTACCCAGCAGATACGTGCCGGTAGTCCCTGGAAGTGGATTTTCTTCTGCGCCATGTCCAGCCAACGATGCAAATGCGGATTGTCGGGAATGAGTTCTTTCACTCTGGCATCGGTTTTATAAATATCCTCCGGGTTGCCGGAAAGCGCCGCCCAGCGGAACGGTCCAATGCCCCGACAGAATAACGGGCGGATATAGGCCGGGACGAAACCGGGAAAGTCAAACGCATTTTTCACGCCGGTATCATACGCCACCTGGCGGATGTTGTTGCCGTAATCGACGACGGGAATTCCCTGTTTGTAGAAATCCAGCATGGCACGCACCTGCAGCGCAATGGATTCCTTCGCACGCTCGACATAGCCTTGAGGGTCACGCTTGCGCAGCTCACCTGCTTCCGCAAGGCTCATACCAGCAGGAATGTATCCATTAAGGACATCATGCGCGGACGTTTGATCGGTGACCATATCAGGCTTAATTCCTCGGCGCACCAGCTCTGGATAGATATCCGCCGCGTTGCCCAGCAGGCCAATCGAGAGCGGTTGTCCGAGATTGCACGCCTCGCGAATCTGATCGAGCGCTTCGTCCAGCGTACTGGCAATGGCGTCACAGTAGCCGGTATCCAGGCGTTTCTGGATGCGAGTGGCGTCACATTCAACGGCAAGCATAGAGGCACCAGCCATTGTGGCAGCCAATGTTTGGGCACCACCCATTCCACCTAAACCCGCGGTCAGTATCCATTTACCAGATAAATCCCCACCGAAATGCTGGCGGCCCATTTCCACCAACGTTTCATACGTGCCCTGCACGATGCCCTGGCTGCCGATGTAAATCCACGAACCGGCAGTCATCTGGCCGTACATCATTAATCCCTTGCGGTCGAGTTCGCGGAAGTGCTCCCACGTCGCCCAATGCGGCACCAGGTTGGAGTTGGCAATGAGCACGCGCGGCGCGTCAGCGTGGGTTCTGAATACGCCGACCGGCTTACCGGATTGCACGAGCAGGGTTTCGTCTTCGCCTAAGTTCTTCAGCGTTTCAACGATGCGGTCGTAGCACTCCCAATTGCGGGCCGCCTTGCCAATGCCACCATATACAATCAGTTCGTCCGGGTTCTCAGCCACCTCCAGGTCGAGGTTGTTCATCAACATACGCATCGGCGCTTCAGTCAGCCAGCTTTTTGCTGTGAGTGTCGTTCCATGCGGCGCGCGTACGGTGCGGGCCGTGTGCTCCCCTGTTTTCGCGGCAAGGGTGTGAGTCTGCTCTTCGTGGTTGGTCATCTCTCCTCCCTCTATCCAGTCACATGATACTTCATTCGAAGAGAATAATATGTGTAAAACGGGCGACCGTAGGGGATCGCCCGTGCTAATAGACGACGATTTCTGAAGAGTGATTTTCAAGCGAGCACAGGGAACTCGGTCACACGCAGATTGGTGCAACCATAGGGGATAAGCGTCAGCTCTTCCAGAGGCTCGTCGGATGTGACGGGGTTCTCCGGCAGAGGGCCTGCCGCGTTTTGCGCCAGCGTCCATTGTGGCACACGGCTGCCCTGAACAGTAATTTCGAGCGAGGCCGCTTCCGGCGCGAACGGTGCGTCGCTAACAGGACGAGATGTCACTGTACACGAACGTTCCGGGTGCTCACGATCGATCTTCAGGGCGTAGTTCCAGGGGCTCGTCGGGTGGACTTCCCAGTCCGCGTGAGGAAGTTCGCCTTTGATCTGCCGCCACTCTTCGCCGATGCGCAGCGAGAAGACCAGCGGGCCACGCTCCAGCGAGACACTATTATGGTAGCGCGTCTGTGTCTTGAGCGACATAGGCAGGTGAAGCTGAACAACCGTTCCCCCTGTCCACTCGCGCTCGATACGATGGAACGTACCAGGTTGAGCCTGTTCTGGAGACTCCCCCGCAACAGTGACCGTAGCGCCGTGAGCCCAGGCAGGAATATGCAGGAGCAAGGGGAAACGCGCAGCCTGCTCCACCGCGACGCTAAGGCGTATGGTCTCCTCAAAAGGATAGTTTGTTTGCACATCCACGCGCACAGAACTCGTCCCAACAGAGGTTACCACAGAGCAGGGAGCATAGGCGACGGCGGCGAGGCCATTATCGTGGGTACGCATCCAGAGGTGAGCGGCGAACTTGGGCCAGCCCTGGTGCATATTCGCGGTACAGCAACCAAAGTTGGGTTGCAGGCCAAAAATATTTGCCTCGGGTCCGTTAGTAGCATAGATATGGTCCTCGGAGAGCGCGCACACTACCTGGTTGGCCTGCTGATCATATTGATGCGCCCACATGTCTGGCTTAAAGGTGGCTGGCAGCGCGTTGAAGGCGACGCGTTCCAGTAGATCGGCGAAGGCTGCATCGCCCAGGATCGCCAGCCCCATCTCTAACGAGAACATATACTCGACGACGGCACATAGCTCAGTGCCTTGCGAGGGATTTTTGCCTGCCAGCACCTCATCCCCTGTAAAGACCCCGGTCGCCTGGCCATGATACCTGTCAAGCGTGGCGATCATATCTTTGACCGCCCGGCGATCCGCCTCATCATGGGTAAGCTGATAAGAGACCGCTGGCTGCTTCACAGCCATTAAATGGTTGACCAGGTGATTCTCCAGCTTCCATTCTGTCTGTCGCGCTGTGTAGGGAAACTGTGCGTACTGGGCGCGCCAGTTGTAGCCCTGCTCGTGCACAGTGTGTGCCAGATCAAGCAGCCAGTCTTCACCGGTACGGCGGTACAACCAGTAGATACTCAAGGCGAGGTCGGCCGAGCGCATCTGCGCCCAGGAGGTGAGGGGCTTCTCAGCGAGCAGACTTTGTATCCTACGCAGACAGCGCTCCATAAGCGGGATAACACGAGGATCACCGGTTGCTTCCTGGTATTGTGTCAGCGCTTTGAGGATGACATACATCGGCCAGGGATCGCGCTCGTAGCCATAGTTTTTGTCGTGTACGGGACCCAGCCAGCCGTCTTCGTGCTGATGCGTCAAAATATAGTCCATCCAACGCCGCACCTTCTCCAGCAGCCTCTCATCGGCCAGCAGGAAGGCCAGCGGCACAAAGCCGTCCAGCCAGTAGGGAGCGCGTTCCCACCCTTCAGCCGAACCACCGATCCAACCGCTAGCGGCGATATCGGGCCAGAACTCGTCAAGGTGCCCGCTAAGGCCCGTGGCCTGAATATGTAACTGGTTGCGTAGCCAGCCAGCCGGTTGAATCTGTCCCAACGGCAGCGGCTCCAGTGTATTGTTACGCAGCTTATACGATGTCGTCATGTGGTCCCCTTCTAGTAGGCAGTCAAAATTCTAGCTTACAGTGTATCACAACCTGCTCGTTTGCCGACGATAATGGATTGCCCTTGACATAGAACGAGATAATAGCAAAGAACAACAGAAGGGAAAGAGAAGAGATTGAATGATCAATAAACGGAAACGACTCGGGCGAACACTCAAAGCCCCTGATCTCCCGCAGCAGAAACTTCAGAAAGCCCAGTCAGGGGAGACACTTGAAGAGGGGATGAACTACACACTGGCCATGCTCACCCGCAGCGACTGGAGTGGACAGCGCACACGTCATATCTCCTTTGACCAGGTGCTCTTTGACCATGGCCAGTTGAGTGGAACGCACTTTGAACATGTACGTGTGCTGGATAGCCGCTTCAATGCCTGCGATCTCGCCAACGCGCACTGGGTAAAGGCCGACTTCGCACGCGTAGAATTGCTCGACTGCCACCTGATCGGCTGGCAGGCAAACGAGGCACGCTTTCAGGATACGCTCTTCAAAGAATGTGTGGGACATTTTATGCAATGCGCCCTGGCGAAGTTTGCGGCTGTACGTTTTGAAAATTGTGATCTGAGCAACGCGAACTTTTTTGAGGCGGACCTTTCCGGTGTGCTCTTCGTCAATTGTGATCTCAGCAATGCCGATTTCTCGGGCGCGAAGCTGGCCGGTGCCGATCTACGCGGCTCAAAGATCGATTGCATACGCATCGGTCCAGTTGAACTACAAGGTGCAACACTCGATCCAACGCAAGCGCTGGCATTCGTGCGCGGCCTGGGCATCATCGTCAAAGCCCCCGAAGAGATGCCATAGTCATTGTATAATGTTATCCCATGTTTCGC
>JAABUQ010011047.1_pt1 | contig 11656 bp, 15 predicted proteins | sample 5560001 | NCBI WGS metagenome assembly JAABUQ01 (sample SAMN10711888, study PRJNA513371) | rock metagenome | isolation source: Antarctica rocks | place: Antarctica: Victoria Land, Finger Mt nord | collected 2015-12-18
GCTCTGGGCGTCCATGTCGATGTCGACGCCACCGCGACGCGCCGCCCTGAGCAGCTGGTGCTGAAGCTCGCCTATGGGTTGATCGGCGCCGCCGAGCGGCACGCGATTATCGCGGACGAGACCGCGCGTGCGGCGGGGCTACGCATCGACGAGATTGGCGAGGCCTCTGGTGACGTGTACGCCGGCGCGGCCTGCCACAACGACCTGGACGCCTCGGGCTGGTGCAATGGCGCATGACGCGGCGTGTGCAGGGCGCCCGCCTGCAGCCGCTCGGGCGCATCGGCGGCGATGCCCACCGCGCGAGCGATCTTGTCCGCCGTCTTGAAGCCGATGCCCCACACCTCGCGCGCCAGGCGGTACGGCTCCTTACTGACGACGCGCCCACTGTCGTCACCGAACTTCTTGTAGATGCGCACCGCCAGCGAGGTCGACACGCCGAATCCCTGGAGCGCCGCCATGACCTCACGGATGTGGCGCTGCTCGGCCCAGGTGGCGGCAATGCGCGACGCCCGGACCGGGCCGATCCCGGACACCGCCGTCAGGCGTTGCACATCCGCGTCGATCACCTCGAACGTCGCTTCGCCAAAGGTGTCCACGATCCGGCCCGCCATCACCGGCCCGACGCCCTTGACCAGCCCGCTGCCCAGGTACTTCTTCATCCCCTGGAGCGTCGCGGGCAGGGTGGTCCGATAGTCCTGGGCCTGGAACTGCCAGCCGTGCTTGGCGTCATTGCGCCACCAGCCGTGAGCGACGATGGCCTCACCCGGTGTGAGCTCGGCCAGACTGCCGACCAGGGTCACCAGCCGGTCGTCGTCACGGACCGCCTGGACCTCGGCACTGGCCCGCTCCGGAGCGAGGCGGGCGACGGTGTATCCGTTCTCCGGGTTCTGGTAGGTGATCCGCTCGACCACCCCCCGTAGCTCGCGCAGCGGCGGCGCCGGCGCCTGTATGGTCGCGGCGCGCCCCTGAATCGACGCGGGCTGAGTGGCCACAGGGCATTGTCCCCCACCACGCGCTCGCGTGAAGCATGTATCTGGGCGACCCGATCCACGGCACCGTCAGAGGTCGACCTCTGACAGATCAGCCCGGCCCTGCGGGTACCTCGCTCAGTGGCCGAATGAGGTTCCCGTTGCTATTGTGTTTCTTCAGCACCCGGTCCACGACGTAGCCACCGCACTGCTTGCACCGTTTGACGGCCCACTTGACCCGTTTGCCGTCGACCAGCGTCCCAACGGTCTCCTTCAAGCCGCGCCGGCTCTGGTCGGCCTGCTCGCGCCCAGCAAAGTGCTTCGCGCAACGGGCGAGATCTGGATGAGTGGACGGAATCTCGGCTGGGCATGGTGCCTCCGCCTTACCACTTAACGTCAACGTCACGCTGTAGCCCTCCTTGGAACCAGCTCGGCGGTTACACACGTCCCAGACGGATCCTCGGCTCTCTGGAGAGTGTCATCCGCTAACTCATGGCCAGCGGCATTGACCCCTATTGCCGTAAAGCACGTGTGCCACGGCGCAGATACTCCACAGCGATTCTACGTACGCGATGTCCTCCCTCTCCGTTGCAATGGGCGCAAGTTCACGCGACTTCGGCAACTTCGGAGGGATTGAGTGGTTCGGCGAGCAGTCGGTCGATGATCTCACGCATCTGAAGAAGCACGGGGCGCTCCTGTGGTGATACTGCCCTTATCACTAACAGCGCCTCGAGCACCTGCTCAAGCGATGGCTGGTCGGCACTGCCGGCGGCACGTTCGCGCTGCGCCTGGCGGGCACCTCGTTCGCCCTCCTTCGCAGCATCAACCGCCGCACGCAACTCAATTGAAGACGTCTGATCTTTCAGAGCGCGGTCAACGAGGGTCTGTCGCACGTGCGCGGGCGCACGTCGGATCTCATCTGCCTGCGCAAAGCTGAGGCGGCCAGCCTCAAGAGCAGGGTACAGAATTGGATCCCGACGTAAGGACAGCTTCCGTGATAACCACCCGGGTGAAATGCCGAGCGCTCGGGCAGTAGCCCGCAACCCGGCGTCCTCCTCGAGCGCTTGTAGAGCGTCAAGTGCCGAGACTCGGTCCGCGTGCGTGAAGTCCTCACGCATCTGGTTCTCCGAAATAGCCATGCGGAGACGGTCCAGGCTACTCAGGTTTGCCTTGATGACACACCAGACCTGAGGCAGGCCGGCACGGACAGCCGCCCGCCAGCGCCGCTCACCGGCGACCAGGATGAACCGCTTGTCGTCCAGGCGCGTGACGATACATGGATGCAACTGACCGACGGTCTTAAAGTTCGACGCGAGCTCGTTGATGCCGTCCTCGTCGCAGTGCTTGCGTGGATTCTCAGGATTTGGCTCAATCAAATGAGGTGGGATCAAGATCGGCCGGTCGTAGGGCATCTCTGCAACCTGCCGTTGCACGCGATCCCGCTCACCGCTGAGTTGGCGGAACGCACTGGGTCCACGAAGAAGAGTCTTAGGCACTTCGTCGAACTCCGACACTCAAGTGCCGTTGATGCTTGATCAGGGCTGCCTGGATCGCTTCAGCGACGGGTCGGTAGTCCTGGCCCTGTGTCGACAGGTAGAGGTACGACTGACGCCGCGCAACGGGTGGGAAGAGACGGATGCGCGCCTGGCGGCACTCATGCTCCATTTCCTCAAGAAATGCGTGATGCTCAGGCCACCGACGATCAAACATCGTCGGGACCACGCCAAGAATTTGGAGGGCCGGATTACCCTGCGCAGCAGCGAGCTCCACCGTCTCCAACATTTGGCGCATCGCGCGCACCGCCAAGCCTTCAGGCGGCGCAGGGATTAGAACGTAGTCCGCTTCCCGAAGTGCCTGCCATGTGCGCGGGCCACGGGCGGGTTCCGCGTCAATCAAGACCATGTCAGGCTCTTGCTGGTACGTGGACAGCCCTGACCGACCCGGGTCTAACCACAGTCGCCGCGTGATGTGGCCGTCCACGACATCCAGGCTTCGAACCAGGTCCGTCAGTTGCTTGGTGTCGTCGTAATCTCGCAGAGCGACACGGTACTGCTTGGCAAGGAACTTACCGACTACTAGGGTCGTCGTCGTCTTGCCGACGCCGCCCTTCGAGTGGCAGACGCTGATGATGAGAGGTCCACGCGCCACACGCCGAACCATATCGCCCGCATCCCCCACCTAAACCAGTTCGTGTGGCACGTATCCGTCACGGCGAAGGGCTGGGGTGCAGCCTGCCGACGTCGACGTCTTCCTGCCATCACCGCCTCAACGAGGCCACCACGTTGAGATCCAGGGCTGTTTCGTACGAAACACGTCGCCACGTGAACTCCTGAGTGTCTCGCACCGGTAGACAGCACGAAGTCTGAGCAGCTCGCCCGAAGTCTCAGCCCGTCCCCGCCAGGTGTAGGCAGCAGGTGGCATCTCACCCGGCCGACTGAACGGCAGCCTGCCCGGAAATTCGGCGTGGCCGGCGACCGACCCGCTCGCGCCGCGGTCCCTGCTAGGGTCACAGCATGGCCTGGTGCGGTGGTAAATGGCAGCCCATACGTCGGCCTCACCCACCCGCCGGGAACTAAGTCGGTGTAAAGGAACAATTTCCGGTTTGCTGGTCCCACTACCGGACGACAGTCGGGCGGGAGTACGGTAGGTGGAGTTGATCGATCCGTGTGGACGAAGAGGAGAGCTGGGCATGATCAGACCCGTGCGCACCTGCCAGTGTGGTCGCTGCCAGGCGGACGCGCCGCATCCTGACCGGGAGTACCACCACCAGATGAACCTGCTGCTGAGTCGTCTGGACGAACAGCAGCGGCGCTGGTACCTGGCCGTGGAAGCGCAGCGGCTCGGGCCTGGGGCTGATCGGCTGTTGTTTGAGATCACCGGCGTGGATGACAAGACCATTCGGCGCGGGCGCGAGGAACTAGCCGCCTCCCTGGCGGACCAGCCGTCTGACCGGGTGCGCCAGTCTGGCGGTGGGCGGCCGCTCACCGAAAAAAAGATCCGCTGATACTGCCAGCACTGGAGGTGCTGGTCGCTCCGGAGACAGCCGGCGATCCGATGAGCACGCAGAAGTGGGTGCGCAGCAGCCTGCGGTCGCTGAGTCGCCGATTGCAGCGCACCGGGCATACGGTCAGCCCGCCCACAGTCGGCCGTCTGCTGCGCAAACTCGATTACTCGCTGCACGTCAACAGCAAGCAAGCCGAAGCGCGCTCGGCGCATCCGGACCGCGACGCCCAGTTCAGCTATATCGCCGAGCAACAGGCGGCCTTCGCGGCCGCTGGCCAGCCAATCATCAGCGTCGACACTAAAAAGAAGGAGCTGGTCGGCAACTTCAAACAGGTGGGACGCGCCTGGGGTCGCGCGCCTACCCCAGTCAACATCCACGACTTTGTCCAGGACAGCCTGGGGCGAGCGGCACCCTACGGCATCTACGACGTGGTCCATAACCGTGGCACGGTCTCTGTTGGCACCTCGGCTGACACGCCAGCCTTCGCGGTCGATGCCATCGCCGGCTGGTGGCAGCGGGAGGGCCGAGCCGCCTTCGCGGGCGCCGAGCACCTGCTGATCTTGGCCGACGCGGGCGGGAGCAACAGCTGTCGGGCGCGGCTGTGGAAGGAGCGGCTGCAAGCAGTGCTCTGTGATCGGCTGGGGCTCCAGGTAACCGTCTGCCACTATCCGACCGGCTGCTCCAAGTGGAACCCGATCGAGCACCGCCTGTTCAGCTTCATCAGCGGCAACTGGGCCGGGACACCCCTGCGGACGTGGGAGTTCCTGCTGGCCGCCATCCGCGGCACCACGACCAGGACTGGCCTGACCGTCCAGGCCGTGCTGAACCCAGCGCCCTATCAGACCGGTTGGACCGTCACCGACGCCCTCATGCGCACGCTCAACCTCGAACCGCATGCCCTCTGCCCAACCTGGAACTACACTCTCCGCCCTCGTTCGGGTGCCACCCCAGCAAGTTCATAACGGGAAGTTGTTCTTTTTCACTGACTAAGTACAGGATTCCGTAAGTTCGAGGCCCTATCCGTGCGGCCAGTCACAAGTTCGCCGCCCGTTGGTAACCGGGCCCAGGATTTCCGGAATCCTGTACTAAGCCTAGCTCGAGTCCGTCACTTTGCCGATGTACCGAGAGCGATAGCGTCCCTCGGACCAAAAGCGAGCGTACAGGTACGGCCCGTACAACTTCGCGGAATGCCCGTTCGAGATCATCTTGGCTTCAATCGTACCCGTTCCCAGCCGTCTGGCAGAACCGGCCTCATGGGCGACGGTTGCTTTGCTTCCAGCGTCTTCACCCTGCCGGCTGGCGAGTTGATTGTCGATGTGCTGGCGCATCTCGAGAAGATCGCGCTCCTGGAAGCGATGCGCTGCAAGTAGGTCCAAGACCTCGTGTGCCGCGGTTTCGGCCGCCTGCCACCTCGCCACGCGGTCCGCATCGTGCGCGTCATGCTTGTCCGTGGCGAACGAGACGAGGGCCTCAGCCGATGCGGCATCAATGTCCGAGCCGTCCACACTGCCCTCGGCCACGTCACGTAACATCGCGTCCTTCGCCCGATCTCGGACGTCGCGGTGATCAAGAGGGTTAGGGTGTCTCACTTCACTGGCCATCCGCTTACAGTTTACCCTAACCCGACGTCGGGCGGACCGTGACGAGCCGCGGGCTCGCTCAGCGTCGTTGTCCACTGTCGGCCGATGTAGTCGAATGTTCTGGAGCGAGCACGGTGGCCACCGCGATGTACGCGGCGGCCACTCTGTCCGAGCTTGGCCGCGTCTTCCATCGTGATCGGCCGAGAGCTGCCGATGAAGGCCACCACGCGCGCCTCCGCGCGGTACTGAAGATGTGGCCCGCCATCGACACCAAGGGGACCGTCTATCCAGTACAACGCCACCGCAATGCCGGTGACTGCGCTGCATGACGCCGGCGTGCACGTCGCATCCCTTGGGCATTCCATCGCGTTCTACCAGGCGGTGTTCGGCCTGCAGCTGGCCGGCCGGCTCACGCTGGCCGTCCGCATACTGTTCTGCGTCCGCCCAGACGACGAGCGCATCGAGCTACTGGAGGAGCGCGCGACCCCGCTAGGAGCGGAGTGGGGAGCATCATGACAACGCTGTCTGCAGTCCTGGTGACACCGTTGTCTGGCCCGCTGGCGCGGTATGGCATCGCCGGCGCGGCGGCACTCCGTCTCTGGGCGACGCGCGCGCCAGGTCTGCCCGCGCCCTGGTCAACAGTAGACCTCCAGCTGATCGACGCGTACCCATCAGCCGCCGCGGCGATGCGCTCCGCGGTCGTCGACAGGCCAGACGTCCTCTTCGGCCCCTATGGAACCGGGCCCGCTCTCGCTGCCCTGAGCGCCACTCCTCGGGCGGTGTGGAACCACGGCGGGGCGACGACGCGCCTCCGCCGGCCTGCCTTCGCGCAGGCGCTGAACATCCTGGCGCCAGCCTCGACCTACTTCGTGGGCGTGCTCCAGGCCATCCGCGCCGCGGACGCAGACGCGCGTCGCGTTTGCTTGCTGACAGGCAGGACCAGCTTCGGCCAGGAGGTTGCCCACGGCGCAGCTGCTGCCAGCCGCGCGCTCAGCTTCGACTTGTGGGCCGGAGTTTTCGCGCCCGGACAGGGCGCCGCGTTTGCCAGCGGAGTGCCCGCGGGTGATGTGCTCCTGGTGGCCGGCGGCTTCGAGGACGAGCTCGCCGCCGCCCGCTTACTTCTCGGGCGCGGGTGGCGCGCCGCTGGGTTTGTCGCGGCCGGGGTGGACGAGGTGCTCTCCGAGCTTGGAGGGCTGCGAGAAGGGCTGCTCGGGCCAGCGCAATGGGTCGCCGGCGTGGCCGAGCCGGTTCAGGAAGGGCCGGACGCCGCGTGGTTCGCCAGCGCCTTCCGCGACGCAGTCGGCAGCGCGCCGCCCTACCCGGCCGCGGCGGCATTCGCAGCCGGGGTGCTGGCAGCACGCTGCCTCCGTGACGCGGGTGCGGCCGAAGACGCCGCGGTACTCCAGGCGGCGATGGCTCTCTCGGTGCGCACGCTCTTCGGCGACTTCCGTCTCGACCCCGAGACCGGCGCCCAGGCGGGTCACCAGGTGCTCGTGGTCCAATGGCAAGCGGGCGTGCGGCGGGTCGTCTGGCCGCTCGCGAAGGCCGAGCGGCCGATCATGGCGCCGAGGTCCGCGTCGTGGTCGTGAGCGAGCGGCATGCCCCGTGACGACGGCCTACTGCGCCGCAACATGTTGACGGACCAAACAGCACCCGTTGGATGCTCTGCTCCAGGTCCGAGGTGGCTGGTTTGCGCTGCTCACCCGGCAGGATGAAGCGGGGCGCTGCCCCTTGCCGATAGAGCTCCAGGCCGGCTAGGATGCCGCGGGCCGTGAAGTGCGACATACGGTAGACCGATGGTGCACCACGCGACCGCTTGACCCGCGTGTAGGGCAGGACAACGATCGCATCGGTGTCATCGGCTCTCCCTGGCGCAGGGACATCCATACCACGACCACTCTACAGACAGCGCCTACGGGAAGCTCCTCGGGATAGTCGCCCTGGGCCTCGCTCCGAGCATTGGCCAACGGCGGGGTAGCATGCCGTACGGAGCACGGGATGCAGATCATCCTGAGTCGCAAGGGCTTCGACTCCGCCAGCGGCGGCGGCCCGAGCCCCATCCTCCCCGACGGCACGCTCCTGTCGCTGCCGATCCCCGAGGACACCGACTTCCTGGGTGGCGCCGTCCCGTACGCCGACCTGCGTGTCGACGCCGGCCTCGTACGCCGACGTCATGCAGCAGCTGGCCATCAAGGTCCCTGCTGGCGGCGCCCATTGTGACCCGGACGTGCACCCCTTGACGCGGGCACGGCGGCGGGGCTGGCGCCCCCTGTTCGGGCAGGCCGCCGCGGCGCAGGGGCACCTGAGAAACCAGGCCGTCGGGCCGGGTGACCTGTTCCTGTTCTTTGGCCTGTTTCGGCATACCGAACGCATCGCCCAACGAGTCCGCTGGCGCAAGGAGCCAGCACGCCACGTGGCCTGGGGCTACCTCCAGGTCCAGGAGGGCTGGGACGCGGCTCAGTGCAAGGAGGCACCCGAGTGGGCAGCCGACCACCCGCACATCGCCGCGCCGCGGCGCCGTCTGAACACCGTCTACGTCGCGCGCCACGCGCTGTCCTTCGCCGGCACACGTCCCGGGGCCGCGCGCTTGCGCTACCACCCGCGCCTCGTGCTCACCGCCCACGGTAGGCGCGGCTCGTCGCTCTGGTGGCTACCTGGCGCTTTCTGGCCCGCCGACGGTCTTCCAACACTGACCTATCACACGGGAGTGACCAAATGGACGAAGCTGTCCGAGACCACCGTGCAGGTGCGGAGCGTCGGCCGCGGCCAGGAGTTTGTGGTGGAAGCGTCCCCGGACATGACCACCTGGGCCCGGGAGCTCGTCGACGCTGGACTGGGGTGACGGATGCCAACGTCTGCGCCAGGCGCGCCGATGTGTCCTGAACCGGAGCTGGCTCGGGACTGCGCCGACCATTCAGGCAGGCAGACCGTCCGCCGCGTGTCCAGGCTAACGGCTCGAACGCCCCCAGCCAGGCCTAACAGAACGTTCGGCACTGTTGCGGCGGCGCCAACGATGGCGAGCGCGGTTGGCGTGTCGCTCAGCTCGTAGACCTGCCAGACCAGGGCAACCCGATAGAACCCATCGCCCACCACGGACACGCCCATCCCAGCCCACAACAACCCGAAGTCCCGATTGCGCAGCACCGCCAACACGCGCGATGCACGGCTCATCACGTCAGTCTTACTGGGCCCGAGTCGAGGCCGCAACTTGGCGCCTACCCTGCGTCGTGCCTCACGTTCGCAGCTGCTTCCGTGAGCACGTGGGTCGTGCGACGCCCTCGATGAACGCTGATCTCATGGTCCGCGGCCCATAGAGCCCGCGCGTACGCCTGAGGGCGAGCACCTGCCACTCGGCTAGGAGATCACGCAGATAGTCGCGGCTGAAGAAGTGCCGTACCTGGCCGTCGAGCACAAAACGGTGTCCCCCGAAGGCTTCACCGCGGCCATAGAGCGGGTCGTCGACCGACTTACACCGAATGCACAGGACGCCTTCCGAGTGCAGCACCCGTTGACACTCGCCAAAGAGTGCCGCGGTGGTCACGTCGTCGAAGTAGTGCAGACTCAGGTGCGCGTAGACAATGTCGAAGCTAGCCGTGGCAAAGGGCAGGATGCCGGTACGGAGATCCACCCGCTCCACCCGAACGGTGAGCGCTTGGCGCTCTGCGCACTGGCGGGTGGCCTCCAAGGCGGAGCGAGCGAAGTCCGTTGCGACCACGCGATAGCCGTGGCGCGCGAACAGGCACGCCTCTGTGCCCCCGCCACACCCGAGTTCGAGCAGGTCGGTGCCCCCGGCCAGGGGAAACCACCGCCGCAGGCTCCGACGGGCAAACGGCCCCACCGGCAGGACAGTCCGCCAGGCTTCGTCCCAGATCGCGAGTTGGTCCGGCTCGGTCATCGCCGAGCCCGAGTGTAACCGCAGCACCCTGGGACTCGGGCGCCTGTTGCAGCTCCCGAGGTGGCCACGCCGACCAAGTCGCCCGCCTCCTGCCACAACAGCAGCGCGTCGAACTCGCCCTCCGGCAGGATTGTCGGCTCGCCGGCCACCAGCGTATCGGCCCCATATAGGCACGGTGGGCCCCCTGGTGCTCGGATAGTGGTGCGGTCGTGGCTCAGCCATGCGCCAAGTCGCGGTAGCTCTCGCCGACCCACACCAGCCGGCGGATCGTCCCGACGTCGTCGCCCAGCTGCCGCTTCTTCAATACGATGAGCTCCGCCAGCTTCTTCTCGGTCGTCTCCGGATGGTCCATCTCCTCGCGGTACAGTCCGATCACGGAGTCGGCCGTGTTCTCCAGGTCGCCTGACTCGCGCAGATCGGTCAGCGTCGGGTGCTTGTCGCTCCGCCCAGCCCGGTTGCGGTTGAGCTGGACTAGGGCCAGCACCGGCACTTCCAGCTCTCCCGACAGCTTCTTCAGCCCCTTGGCCGCCGCGCTGACGTTCCGTTCACGCGACCGCCCGTCGCCTTCCTCGTCGCCCAGCAGCTGCACGTAGTCCACTACCAGCAGCGCTGGCCGTGCCCCTTCGGCCGCCTGGGCGCGCAGCAGGTGCGCCCGCACATCGCCCGTGGTGTACCCGGACCCGTAGACGATGTACAGCTTCGAGCTCTCCAGGCGCTCGACGGCGCCCAGGACGGCGTGCTGCTGCCCGTCGTCCAGGTCGCCCAGGACCAGCTTCTCCTTCTTGATGTTCGTGAGCACCGACACCAGCCGCACGCCCAGGTCCACGTCGGTCAGCTCCATGCTGACAAACACCACCGGCCCGTGGTGCTCGGCCACGTGCAGCGCGATCTGCCCGGCCAGCGCCGTCTTGCCCGTGCCCGTCGATGCCGCCAGCAGGTACAGGCCGGGGGAGAGCCCGAGTGTCATGGTGTCCAGATCACACAGGCCGGTCGAGACGCCCGCCAACCCACCGGTCCGACTCCGCTCCAGATACTCCATCAGGTGCCCGGTCCACTCGGGCGGCGACAGGACCACCTGGCCACTGAGCGTATCGGTGGTGGCGCCCAGGATCAGCGCCTCGGACCGTTGCCGCACGGTCTCGACGTCACGCCGCACGTCCCAGGCGAGCTCGGCCACATGCTGGGCTGCGCCGATGTAACGCCGGCGCAATGCGTGGTCGGCCACGATCCGGGCGTAAAACGCGATGTGGGCCGCCGTCGGCGTGGCCACGTTCAGCTCGGCCAGCTGCAACAGCCCGCCGGCCGCCTCGTAGCTGCCCTGTCGCTGGAGCTCGTCGGCCACTGTGTGGTAGTCGATGGCGGCACCCCGCTCGAACAGGGCGACCATGGCGGCGTACACGTGCCGGTACGGCGGGCTGTAGAAGTGCTCGGACTTGAGGTAGATGACGATGTCGGCCAGAGCCAGGCCCTGCTTGAAGATCGCGCCGAGGACCGCCTCCTCGGCCTGGAGGCTGTGTGGCGGTGCCTCGGGTGCTCCAGGCTCGGAGGCATCGACCAAGTGGACCTGGCCGTTGGAGGTTCCCGTGGTCGTCATGGCCTAGCTCCGGCTCCGAACAGCGCCCGGGCGAGGCTGCCAGCGTGGACTCCGCGCGGCGGTTCACCGGTGCGGTCAACTCGATGGAGCGTCGCCTGCCGCTCTACCTGGCGCCTGGCGTTCCACGACAACCGCTCGCGTTCGTAGGAACGGACGTCCACTGCGGCGATCCGCCCCGCATGGGACCGTGCCTCGCGGGCATAGGCCTCGGCCTCCCCGGGCGTGGCCCCGACATCCACCAGCTGGCGGGCAATCGCCAGCTCCCGGCGCCGCAACGCTGGTGTGAGCTGCTGGAGATCCGTGTCGAGGCCTCGGTACAACGCCTCGGTCAGTACGCGGGCCGCCGTGTCGTCGTGTACCGAGCCTGGGGCTGGCGGGGATGGACAAGCCGTCTCCGTCGACTCAATCGGTCCCCCCTGCTGCTGCTGTGACGACGCCGTCGACGACGAGGGGGGTAGGGGGGTGACGGTTAATGACGGTTCCCGGTATGACGGTTTGGGTGACGCCGGTGTCACCCCCTGCCGGTGACAATATGTCGCCCCCCCGCGACGCCGGTGTCGGGGTGACATATTGTCACCCGTAACCTCTTGGCGAGCGCCACTGACGGTGACGCGG
>JAABUQ010011048.1_pt1 | contig 11656 bp, 6 predicted proteins | sample 5560001 | NCBI WGS metagenome assembly JAABUQ01 (sample SAMN10711888, study PRJNA513371) | rock metagenome | isolation source: Antarctica rocks | place: Antarctica: Victoria Land, Finger Mt nord | collected 2015-12-18
GTCAGCGCCGATCGAGGGATCACGCACACGATTGCACACGCCTCGACGCGAATTGTCCACCAACGACCCCTGGCGAGAGCCGGTTTTGAGAAATTCCCGTCGTTTGTCCCCTTGCATTCGAGCATTCCGCGGAGAATGTCGAATTCGTCGAAGACGACAAAATCCGGAGCGGGGACGACCCTGACTTCGAAGCGATTCGCAATGTCACCCTGGTTGTGACTCCCGGTGCGAATATAGGGGATTCCATGCTCCGTCAAGAGAGCCTCGACCGCGTCCTCGATCAGATCCCCTCGCATGGTCGACGTGGCGTCAAGAACTTGTCGGAAGGCGCCGCCGTAGTGGCGTTGGTGCAGAAAGAGGGAAAAAGCGACCCCCGTGGAAGCAAAGTCACTGACCGATCGCCACCCGTCGTCCGTGTCTGGCTTGGCCTGCTTACTCCGGAGGCCTCCCGGAGGAGAACCGAAGAGGCTACCATCGATAATCCGGCAAAGCGTTACGGCAGCGACGCGAGCTTGATCCCACGTCGTCGTTGATCCGGCACGCTCCATCGTATCGACCTTGGCGCTCGTCAAAGGCTCGAGGCTTAAGGGCTCTCCAGCGAGTTTGGTCGAATGGGCGAACTCGCTTTTGGTGAGGCCCATGATCGTCCGGAATACCAAGAGGATCTGTGGATGATTCTTTATGGCCGTCGCCAGGTCGGCTTCGGTAACTTTGGAGAAGCCCTCCGTTGCAAGGTGTGCGACCGCATAAATGCCTTCAAAATACTCGCGCTCATAGAATGGTGCTTCATGAATGTAAGCGAAGTCGGGAGCCAGGTGCGGTACGTAGAGAGAACGAGCCACGGAAGCATAAATGCCAGGATGTTCTTCCGTCCCATGACGTTGGGGAATCAAGCGAATCTGGGCGATCCGCTGGTCCCAGGGGGGTGCGTCCGCGATCTTTTCGAGCGTCTCTCCGGGCGTAGGCACCGCATTACCCCATGTCGAAGAGGGAACCTGGAATGTCGACCGCGATATCTTTGGCGATACGTCGCCTCGCTTCCCTTAAGTACTCTTCGTGGATTTCAAACCCCCCTGCCTTGCGGCCGAGCCGACGGGCGACGACCACCGTCGTCCCACCCCCGGCGAAGGGGTCGATCACGATTCCACCCATCGGGCTCGCGATCCGAATGAAGAACTCGGCGAGGCCCTCCGGCATCGCAGCGGTGTGCGCCACCCCGCGATGTTGGTTGTATGTTTGTGGAACGGCGACCACGTTCCCGGGATCGGCCCCACCCAGCAGGTAGGTTTTCGTACGGTCCCGGCCGAACCCGGCTTCGGTGTTCCGCCTGCCGAGGGTGTCCAACTTGCGCCTGGCGATCTCCTCGGCATCGGCTTTATAAGGGGTCCTCACGGCGTCCAGGTCGAAGAAGGGGCGACTCGAACGGGCGAAGTGGAAGACATACTCGAAACTGTCCTTCGTCCTGGGGCCGAATTTCCCGGGGATGGCATTCGGCTTTGCCCAGATGTACGTTTCTATCCATCGCCAGCCCATATTTTGGAGGGCTAGGACGAGTTGGAAGACATAAGGATGTCTCTGACCCTTCAGTGGGCCACGGTTAGCCACTCGATTCTTGATGTTAATGATGAGGCTGCCATGCTGACTAGTAGCTTCATACATCGATTTTGCGAATGTGAGGAACCAGTCTACGTAGCGGTCGGGATGGATAAGGCTGTATGGTCGGGCGTCGGCGTAAGGAGGGCTCGTGAAGAAAAGGTCCACGCTTCCTCGGGGAAGATTAGGTAAGTATTCCGAAGAATCCCCGTGAGTGACACCCTCTTCAAGAACCCGAGCAAGTAGTTTGCCGGAATCACCAACCAGTGTAACGTTCGGCTCCTTCACGATCTCCGGTGCCGGGTCGAACAGGGTTGGCACCCTCTTGGATTTCGGGCTCATGGACGATCCCTTCGGTTCGACGACTCTGCTAAAGCAGGGTCAAGAGAAGAATCGCCTCTGAATCCGGAGAGGCTATTATATCGGCACGCCGCCGGTCTTCGCGTCGGCCACGGTCGAGACGCCGCCGGGGGCGGGGGCCTCTTCGCGGCCGGCGAGGAGTTGCCGCAGCACATACGGCAGGATGCCGCCGTGCTGGTAGTAGCGGATTTCCTGGGGGGTGTCAATCCGCACCGTCGCGGAGAAGCGGTGTTCCACGCCGTCGGGGCGGGTGGCGACGACCTCGACTTCGCGGCCGTGGGCGAAGCCGGCGGCGATCCCCTGGGCCAGGCCTTCGATGGCGTAGGTTTCCTCGCCGGTCAGGCCGAGGTGCTCGGCGTTGTCGCCGGCGCCGAACTGGAGGGGGAGGATGCCCATGCCGACGAGGTTCGAGCGGTGGATGCGCTCGTAGCTCTCGGCGATCACCACGCGGATGCCCAGGAGCTTCGGGCCCTTGGCGGCCCAGTCGCGCGAGGAGCCGGAGCCGTATTCCTTGCCGGCCAGGATTACCAGGGGGACGCCGCCAGCGCGGTACTTCTCGGCGGCGTCGAAGATGGTCATGACCTCGCCGTCAGGGAGGTGGCGGGTGAAGCCGCCCTCGGTCCCCGGCGCGAGCTGGTTGCGCAGGCGAATATTGGCGAAGGTGCCGCGGACCATCACTTCATGATTGCCCCGGCGCGAGCCGTAGGAATTGAAGTCCATCGCATCGACGCCGTGCTCGGTCAGGTAGCGGCCCGCCGGGCTCTGCACCTTGATCGAGCCCGCCGGTGAGATGTGGTCCGTCGTGATGCTGTCGCCCAGGACGGCCAGGACGCGCGCCCCGGTGATCTCGCCGACCGGTGCGGGCTGGTCGGGCATCCCGAGGAAGTAGGGCGGGTTCTTCACGTAAGTCGATTCGTCGTCCCACTCGTACAGGTCGCCGGTGGGGACGGGCAGGGAATTCCAGCGCTCGTCGCCGTGGAAGACCTCGCCGTATTCCTTGTGGAACATCTCGGCGCGAACCGAGGAAAGTATCACGTCGGCGACCTCGCGGCGGGTCGGCCAGATGTCCTTGAGGAAGACCTCGTGGCCCTCGGGGTCGTGGCCCAGGGGCTCGGTGTGGAGGTCGATATCCATCGTGCCGGCCAGGGCGTAGGCGACGACCAGGGGGGGCGAGGCCAGGTAGTTGGCCCGGACCTCGGAGTTGATTCGCCCCTCGAAGTTGCGGTTGCCCGAGAGGACGGCGGCCGTCACGAGGTCTTCCTCGCGAATGGCCTTGGTGATCTCGGCCGAGAGCGGGCCGGAGTTGCCGATGCAGGTGGTGCAGCCGTAGCCGACGAGGTGGAAGCGAAGTTTGTCCAGGTACTCCGACAGCCCGGCGTCGTCGAGGTAGTCGGTGACGACCTTGGAGCCGGGCGCGAGGCTGGCCTTGACCCAGGGCTGGGTCGAGAGCCCGCGCTCGACGGCCTTCTTGGCCACCAGGCCCGCGGCGATCATGACCGAGGGGTTCGACGTGTTGGTGCAACTGGTGATGGCCGCGATGACCACCGAGCCGTGCGTGATGTAGCCGTGGCGCAGCGGGCGGTACGCCGCCGCGGGCGCGGAGGGGTCCTCGGAGCCGACCGCGGTGCCGCCGCCGCCCTCGCCCTCCAGGCGCGACTCGCTCTTTGGGTCGGCGGTCTTGGTGTCGCCGGGGGCGTTGGCACGCGGGGACGGCCCGCCGTCGCTCATCGACTTCAGGGCCTTCTCGAACGAGGCCTTCGCCTCGCTCAGGGGGACGCGGTCCTGCGGGCGCTTCGGGCCCGCGAGGCTCGGCTCGACGGTCGAGAGGTCCAGCTCCAGGGTGTCGGAATACTCGGCCTCGGGCGTGCCGGCCTCGTGGAAGAGGCCCTGCGCCCGGGCGTACCCCTCGACCAGCGCGATCAGTTCCGGCGGCCTGCCGGAGAGTTGCAGATAGCGGATCGTCTCGGCGTCGATGGGGAAGATGCCGCAGGTGGCGCCGTATTCCGGGGCCATGTTGGCGATGGTCGCGCGATCGGCCAGCGGCAGGCCCGCCAGGCCCTCGCCGTAGAACTCGACGAACTTGCCGACGACCCCCTTGCGGCGCAACATCTGGGTGACGGTCAGGACGAGGTCGGTGGCGGTGGTGCCCTCGGGCAATTCGCCGAGGAACTTGAACCCGACCACCTGCGGCACGAGCATCGAGACCGGCTGGCCGAGCATCGCGGCCTCGGCCTCGATCCCGCCAACGCCCCAGCCCAGCACGCCCAGGCCGTTAATCATCGTGGTATGCGAGTCGGTCCCCAGCAGCGTGTCGGGGTAGGCCAGGGGCACCTCGTGGTCGCGGCCCGACTCCACGTCGGTGGAGGAGAAGACCACCCGCGCCAGGTATTCGAGGTTCACCTGGTGGACGATGCCGGTATCGGGCGGGACGACGCGGAAGTTCTTGAAGGCGTCCTGGCCCCAGCGGAGGAAGGCGTAACGCTCGCCGTTGCGCTGAAATTCCAGGTCGGCGTTGGTGCGGAAGGCGTTGACCGTGCCGGCTTCGTCGACCTGGACGGAATGGTCGATGACCAACTCCACCGGCTGGAGGGGATTGATCTTCCTGGGGTCGCCCCCCATGCGCCTCATGGCATCGCGCATGGCGGCCAGGTCGACCACGGCGGGGACGCCGGTGAAGTCTTGTAAGAGGACGCGGCTGGGCCGGAACGCGATCTCGCGGCTGGGGATCGCCTTGGCGTCCCAGCGGGCGAGGCCCAGGATGTCGTCCTGGGTGACGGTGACGCCGTCCTCGGTGCGTAGAAGGTTCTCCAGCAGGATCTTCAAGGAGAAGGGGAGCCTGTGGGGGTCGACGCCCGACTCCCGCAACGCGTCGAGCCGGAAGATACGGAACGTGCGGTCGTCGACGGCGAGCGTCGTCAGGGCGTCGAAGCTGTTGAGCATGGCGTGTCGAACCTCGTTGCGAAGGCGTCTCCCCGGCAGTGCCCCTATCATCCAGGATCGGCGCCCGGACGCAACGGGGGTCGGGCAATCGGGATGCCCGCTTTCGGGCCGCAACGACGATGGTCCGCCCAGCGGACCCGACACGAGCCTCGGGAATCCGCCTGCGATGGTCCGTTGGGAGACTCCCTTGGATCACCCCACGAACTGCACGTCGACCGGCCCCGGCAGCAGGCCCGCCTGGCTGGCGCGGGCCAGGAGGGTGCGGACGGCCTCGCGACCGCGAGGACCGTAATCGACGGTCCACTCGTTGACGTACATGCCGACGAAGCGGTCGGCCAGGGCGGGGTCGAGGTCGCGGGCGTACTGGAGAGCGTAGTCGAGGGCCTCCTGGCGGTGGTCCAGTGCGTACTGGATGCTCGCCTTCAGCAGGCGGGCGACCTCGACGATCAGGTCGTCGCCCAGGTCGCGGCGCACGACGTTGCCGCCCAGGGGAAGGGGCAGGCCGGTCTGCTCGAACCACCACTGGCCGAGGTCGACGACCTTGTGCAAACCCTTGTCGCCATAGTAGAGCTGGCCTTCGTGGATGATGAGCCCGGCGTCGACGCGCCCCTCGGCGACGGCCGGCAAGATCTGATCGAAGGGCATGACCGTCACGGGGACGGCCTTGCCCAGGCAGAGCTGGAGCGCCAGATAGGCGGTCGTCAGGGTGCCGGGGATGGCGATGGTCCGTCCGCGGAGGTCGTCGAGGGTGGCGGGCTCGCGCGTGATGAGGGTCGGGCCGTAGCGGTCGCCCATGCTGGAGCCGGAAGCCAGCAGGGCGTAGCGGTCGGCCAGGTGGGCGTAGGCGTGGATGCTGACGGCCGAGACCTCCAGCTCCCCACGCAGGGCGCGACGGTTGAGGGTCTCGATGTCCTCAAGCTGGTGGACGAAGCGGAGGCCACCGGCGTCGAGCTTGTCGTGGGTCAGGGCGTAGAACATGAAGGCGTCGTCGGAGTCCGGGCTATGCCCGACGCGGATCGTGCGGCTGTCGGCGGCGGTGCTCTTGGCAACCATTCTCAATCCTCAGAAGCGCTCAACGCGGACGCCGGGCGGGGAGTCCGCCCGGCGGGTTCGCCGACCCTCCGACCGCCGTCGCGGCCGATTGTTAACCGCAACCGCCCGCGAGCGTCATTCCTTGGCCGAGAAGGAGTCCTGGCCGGGAGTGGCGACCTGGACGTCGTCCTGGCTGAAGGGGTCGGGGTTGCTGTCCACCTGCGCGGCCTTCAAGAGGTCCGCGAACGGCATGTCCTCCGGCGGCTTCATTCCGGCGTTGCTCAGGGCGTGCTCGTAGCCGAGCATCACGCGGCCGGTGTCCTGCTGGTTCAAACCGTCGTCGCGGTAGGTTGGGTGCTCGTCCAGCAATTCCTTCCAGGTGGCCAGCCCCTCCTGAAACTTCTTAACGGACTCCAGGAAGTCGGCGCCCTTGGCGGCGTGGGTGCCCTCATAGAAGAGCCTGCGGGCCTTGACGCCGCGGGGGTCCATTTCGGCCAGGCAGCGATCCTTCCAGTAATGGTAGTGCGTGTTCTGGGCCCAGCGGTCGGTCCAGTATTGCTGGTTGTCGGCGCGCCCGGCGTCGTTCCCGGCCAACCGCCAGCCGAGGCGGCCCGGCGCCAGCGACGGCTTGATGGCGTCGTCCAGATAGATCATCAGGGTGGAGTCGTTGTGCGCGGGGAAGGGGTGGTCGCCGAAGGTTTGCCAGGCGTCCTTGGCGCGCTCCCACTCGCGACGGGCCCGCTCGCTGAACGTGGGGGGCAAGTTCAGGGTGCTGGCCTTCTCCAGGGAGGCGGCATACTTGGTAAGGCTCCCCGCGGGCATCGAGCGGAAGTGGAGGTCGCCGGGGTGCCCCTTGCGGTTCTCGACGCGGTCGACGTACTCCACCGGCGCCTCGAACCGGGCCGCCGCCCGCTGCGCCCCGCGGTCAACCAGGTCCACGGCCTTGATGAACCAGCCATAGCCTAGCAGGAAGTTGTCCTGCGGCGTGTGGCGCTGGCCGGTCTCGGGATCGACGTAGGAGCGGAACTCCTCGTCGTCATCGTCGTGGAAGAGCCGTCGCAGGATGATCGCCTCGTCGGCGACGCCGATCTTCTGGTAATACGTCCAGGCGGTGTCCCACATCAGGTCGGGCGACGCTTCGTTCTTGCGGACCCCTTCCTTCAGGAAGTTGATCCCCTGCTTGATCCACTCGTACTTGTCCTCGGGGGCATCCCACTCCACCGAGACGTTGTACGCGAGGTTCCAGCCCTGCCACGACCAGACGCGCAGAAAGTGCGGCTGGAGCTTGGTGATCTGGTCGACGGTCAGCTTCAGGCGGTCCCAGTCGTGGACCTTCTGGAGGTCCAGCGCCCGATTCCAGAGGACGTTGGCCGCGACGCCGCGCGCCCCGCCCAGCAAGGCGAGCTTCAGCATAAAGCTACCGGCGTCGACCTGGCCGATCGTCGCCTCGCCAAGCTGGCGGCGGTCCTTGAGATTGTGCAGCCACTCGGTGTAAAAGAACATGACGCCGAAGAGCGCGAGGATGCCCACGCTGTAGGCGACCTGGCGGTTGCGGTTGGACGTGGCGATCATGCGGCGACCTCGCGATTCTTCAGGATGAAATAGCCGGCCACGGAGAAGGGCAACGCGTAGGCGATGGCCATCAGGAAATTCTCCAGGAGGAGCCGCCAGTCGATGTCGAACCCCTCGGAAACGGTGTTGCTGACATCCATGCCCGCGAAGTTCGGCACGATGTAGACCAGCCGCGCCATGATCGGCGTGACCAGGGCGTCGAGCGTCTTGGCCGTCAGGACCGCGGGCGTCGCCTGGAGGTTGTTCTGCATGTTCTCGTGCGTCAAGAGCCGGATCAGCGACTCAAACGGACCGCCGCCGACGATGCTGTGCATTGCGAATTCCTGCAAGAACCCGAAGGCGACCTGCCCCGCGACAAAGAAGAAGATGGTCATCAGCAGCGCCACCGGCCAGCTCAGGAAGGTGCCCGCCCAGACGCCGATGGCCGTCAACACCATCGCCTGGAGCCAGACGCCGGAGAGCCCCTTGAGGTAGTTCATCGCGAAGCTGCCACGGCTCTGGAGGATGTACAGGTCGCCCTCGGCCATGCCGATGTACTGCTGCGGGCTCAGGCACCGCACCTCGATGGCCAGCCGCCCGCCGCTGCCGACCAGGATCTTCGAGGGGATCGCCACGGGGTTGGTGTAATACTCGCGCACCGGGAAGAGCCGGGTGACGACCTCGCCGGTCTGGAGGTTCCGGGCCTTCAACTCCGCTTGGACCGCCTCGCCGATGACCCTCCCCTTGGTCGTGCGGAAGATGTTGAACGTCATCTCCAACGGGATCGGCGGCGAGTGCAGCGCGGCCAGGTCCTGGCGGATCGTCAGCGCCTGGCCCGGCCGCTTGGCGGTGTCCTCCGCGCGGGCACGCGTTTCCAGGTCCGCGGCGGCGCGAGCCATCGCGGTGCGCTCGGCGTCCAGCGCCTGAATCTGGTCGCGGAGCTTCGGCAGGGCCTCGGCCACGCGGCGGACCTCCTCGGGCTTGCCGCCCCTGGCCTGCTTGTCCTTGAGTTTGATCTCCTCGAACTGCGCCAGAACCAGGCGGTTCTCGACATCCTCCAGCGTCCCGGCCTTCAGCAGTTGCGAGACCGGCACGCGACGGTCCAGGATCGTTTGCGGGTCGATGGGGTCGGCCACCACGTCGTAGCGCCAGAGCGCCAGGGCGCGGGTGGCGCCCTCGATGTGGCTGCGGAACTGCATCTCCATGCCGACGTCGATGCCCTTCTTCTTCATCGCCCCCTTGCTGTCGAAGAAGACCAGCGACCCCTTGATCGGCACCCGCGCGGCCTGGCGGGAAAGGATCTGTTCGGCCTGCAAGTCGAGCTCAAACGCCCGAGGCGCCTTGCCGTTCCTGCGCGCGATCCCCGCCTCCTGGCGGATCGCGGCGACCGTCGTGGAGATGGTCCGGTTCAGGTAGGCCAGGCTCACTCCGCCGAAGACCACCAGCAGCGCCGTCACCAGGACCATGAAACCGATCATCCGCCCCCAGACCAGCTCGATCCGCCGCACCGGCTTGGAAACGATGGTGTAGATCGTTTGTTGCGCGATGTCGTGCGGCAGGCTGAGCGGCGTCAGGATCACCACCATCACCGTCAGCAGCAGCGACACCAGCAGCGAGAGGGTCCCGACGAACAGCCGCCCCAGCTCGCCGCCCTGGCGGGGGACGAGGAACCAGTGGATGAACGCCAGCACCACCAAAAAGATCGCCAGCACCACCCAGGGCGCCCACATCCGGCGGTTCGCCTCCACCACCGTCTGCCAGGCGATCGCCTGGAGCCGCCTCGGCCGCACGGCCAGGACCTCGCGCCCCAGCAGCCCCAGGATGCGGACCAGCACCACGTATCCCATGAACGTCGCGCCCAGCCGCAGCCCCCCGGAGATCGGGTCGATGTTCTTGAAGATCGTCGGGTCCACCGTCTTGAAGAACGCCTTGAACGCGAACCCCGTCAAGACCCCCACCCCCAGCGCGACGAACAGGCCGGCCAGGGTGGCCGCATCGTAGCGGTTGCCGACCCGCAGCACGATCGACCATAAGGCCCAGGCGGCCCAGAGCACCAGCAGGATCTCGCTGGCGGCGGTCAGGATGTCTACGAGCGCCAGGGGGCCCAGCTTGATCGAGGGCCGGTGCGTCTCCGATTCCAACACCAGCAGCACCACCGCGACGACGCCGCCGAGCAGCCCGGCCAGCGCCGCGGCGTTCAGCCAGCGGGGGACCGTCTGCTCCTTGATCGCCGACACGACCCACGCGCCCAGCCAGCCGACCAGGCCGAACAGGGCGACCACCTTGACCCAGATCAACGGGCCGCCCCACCACCCGGGCACCGTCTGCGAGGGTTCACCCAGCAGGTAGGCCCACTGCAACCATTCCGGAACCGTCACGGGCGTCGGGGCGGCGGACCACAGCAAATCGACGGGCATCGGTGGACGGCTCCCTGGTGTCGGACGTGTTCGGAGACAGCGCGGCGCGACGCGGCGAGTCGTGGCGATGGCGATCGCGATGGCGAGGACGGACCCGGCTCGGAATCCGCATCCGCTCAGGGCTTGGTCGCCGCGACGGCCGGCTTGCCGTCGGCCACGCGCCGGCGGCCCGGGTGCAGGTCGCTCTCGCGGACGATCCGCAGGAAGAGTTCCTCCAGCGTCGTCGTCGGGTGGTCGACCTCCAGGACCTGGCCGCCGTGCCGGGTGATGATTTCCTGGACCTCGCGCAACGCCGATTCCGGCAGGTCGCGGACCTTGATCTGCGTAACGTCTTGCACCGTCAGGAGGTCCGACACCTTCCCCAGCTCGCACAGTTGGCCGCGGTGCAAAATCGCGATCCGGTCGCAGATATCCTGCATGTCGGCCAGCAAGTGGCCCGACAGGACGATGGTCTTACCCTGATCGCGCAGTTTGAGGATCAGGTCCTTGATCTCCGCGGTGCCGATGGGGTCGAGACCCGAAGTCGGCTCGTCCAGCAAGATCAATTCCGGCTCGTTGATGAGCGCCTGGGCCAGACCGATGCGGCGCTGCATGCCCTTGGAATATTCGCGAAGCTGCCGGTGCTTGGCGGCCGACAGGCCCACCATGTCGATCAGCCGGGCGACTCGCTTGCGGCGCTCGACGCGGCTGATCTTGAAGAGCTTGCCGTAGAAGTCGAGCGTTTCCTCGGCGTTCAGGAACTTGTAGAGGTACGACTCCTCCGGCAGGTAACCGATCCGCTCGTTCTTGGCGACGTTGGTCGTCGGCTCGCCGAAGATCATCGCATCGCCCTGGGTCGGGAAGAGCAGACCCAGCAGCAGCTTGATGGTGGTCGTCTTGCCCGAGCCATTGGGTCCGAGCAGCCCGAAGATCTCACCCCGGTGGACCTTGAGGTCGAGCGCCTTCAGCGCCTGCACCTTCTGGCGGCCCCAGAAGTCGCGATAAACCTTCGACAGGTTGCGGGTCTCGATGATGACGTCGCGGCTCTGCATCGCGAGGGCGCCTCGGGTCAAGGAAAGATCGTGGATGAGAATTCCGACGCCTCGGCCGGACTCCGTCGCGGTCGCCAAGGGGGCGGTGGCCCGGTGCATTTTCGGATCGGAAAAGTCGCGTGAATTACGGGATCGAACGGGGGCCGTGGACCGCCCGCAAAGCCGTCGAGGGACCCTCGGTGTCGATCCACCGAGGGCCTGCCCTCGGCTACGACGACCGGACCCCGGCGGTTCGAAAAATTTTCGGAATCTCGGAAAAATCCCGCACGACCCCGCCGACGCTCTCTGAAGAGTCCCCGGTGGGCGGGCGTGAACACTCTAGCGAGTCGGTCACCACCTTGGCAAGCGGCGCAGTTTTGGGATGGTGGGATCGATGGAACGCGATGGGGGGTACGCCCGGCGGGTGATGAACCGATTCGAAAGCTCTCGGCCCGCTCAGGGTTTCTCCTTGGGGTTCAACACCCGATTCGCCAGGTAGAGAAACAGCGCGAGGGCAAGGATGGTGACGACGCCGCTGATCTCCCCCTTCCTCGTCTCGGGATCGGGAGCCCAACCGCCCCGCCTGAACTGAGCCCAGATCGGAGAGATCCAGGTCAGAAAAAATAGCATTTTTTGATCCTTTTCCGCGGCGCGCGCCCGAGCGATAACGGGTCCGTGTAATCGAGTCTCGATTGAAAAAATTCTGATCCATTTACGGCTATCTTCCACCCTTGCGGGGTCGCGGACGCCCAG
>JAABUQ010011049.1_pt1 | contig 11656 bp, 12 predicted proteins | sample 5560001 | NCBI WGS metagenome assembly JAABUQ01 (sample SAMN10711888, study PRJNA513371) | rock metagenome | isolation source: Antarctica rocks | place: Antarctica: Victoria Land, Finger Mt nord | collected 2015-12-18
GGAATCGACTCGTAGAACGTCCGCATTACCCACACGATCAGGGGCACAGCTATCAGTTGATAAATCAGGATGAGGCCGAGATGCGTGTTGTAGAGGTGCACTTGCTGGTAGATGAGAAACGTCGGGATGATGAACACGAAAACAGGACAGAAGCGGAAGGCCAGGAAGAAGAACGCGTAGTACTCGCGCTCCGGCAACTTGAAGCGCGCCAGCGCAAAGGCGGCGAAATTACCGAGCACCAGGGCGAGTAGCGTGGCGCCCCCAGCAATAATCAGCGAGTTCATGAAGGCGTGCGGAATATCCGCGCGAACCTTGGCCAGAGCGGAGTCGCCACTATAGATGTTGAACAGAACTGCCTGGTAATTCTCCAGCGTCGGAGTGAAGAAGATCTGGAGCGGGGCGGCGATGACGTCTACCGGCTTTTTCAGCGAGGTGGCGAACGTCCAGGCAAACGGGATGAGCGTGATTACGAAGTACGCGCTGAGAAGCACGTATAAACCGGCGGTCCTGAACCATCGACGCCGCGGTGCGTACCCCATTACGTGCCCCCTTGTGCCGCTTGCGTCGCCTTAACGCGACGGTACAGCACAAAGCCGGTGACCATACATATCACCCAGAGCATCATGAACACAGTGAGCCCAATGGACAGGTTGTAAAAGGGAAAAGCGGTCTCGTACCCATTGATGGACAACACGCGCGTCGTGTCGCCCGGCCCGCCGGATGTGGTGCCGTAGATCGTATCGAAGACGTTGAGCGAATCGATCACGCGAAAGAACAGCGCGACGATAAAGAACGGAATGAGCATCGGCAGCTTCACACGCCAGAACATCTGCCAACTGTTGGCTCCGTCAATCCGGGCGGCATCGAGCGGGTCCTGCGGAATAGTCTGCAGACCCGACAGGAGGATCGTGGCAATGAACGGCATGTTGAGCCAGATGTCGATGGCGACCAGAGAGTAGAGGGCTTGATCTGGCGTACCGAGAAAACCCTGGGCGGGAATACCCGCCTTCCACAGAATGAAGTTGAAGAACCCTCCGTTGCCTGAGCGAAAGAGCACCTTCCACACCAGGGCGCCGACCACCGGTGGAGTCATGAGTGGAAGGATCAGCAGGCTGCGGTAGATACGGATTCCGCGCAGCGTCTCATTTAGAGCCAACGCCATCAAGGTCGCGAGCACCACCTCCGTCGAGATGTCGAGGGCAGTGAACTTGAGCGTGAGTAAGGCAGAGTGCCAGAACTTTGGGTCCGACAAGACCTTCGCGTAGTTAGCGAGCCCTACGTAGCCGAGGTTACCTGTCGTGAGCCGCCAATTATTGAGAGTGACCCATACGCCGGCGAGAAAAACGAAGGATAGGCAGACCGGCGCCACCAGCGCTGGGATCATGAGTAACCGGCCCACTCGTATCTCTTGCGCTTCGGGCCCGAGGGCTCTGCGTTTTGACCGCGAGACGCGACCAAGTCTGGGTAAGGCTATAGACATAAGGGGATGATTCCTGTCGGTCCTTCCACTACGACGCGTGGCGGAGACAAGCTCCGCCACGGGAAATCATTGACTACTTGAGCAAGCCAACGTCTTTCATATGTGCGTCGATGTCGTCCTTGGCTGAGTTGAGCGCTCCCTTGGCGTCAGAGCCGGACCAGACTTCCTGGAGCGCCTGGTCCCAGCGAGTACCCACAAATGTTTGCTCGGGCTCGGGCGGCCAGCCTGGCGCGGCGTATTTGCCCAGATTGTCGAGGACGGCCGGCAAGTAGGTTCCGTTGCCCCACGATTTCATGGCTTTCTGGACGTCGGCGCTGTCAAAGACAGACTTGCGTGTCGGGTTGTAGTTTTGGCCGTCCACGGTGGCCTTCAGCATCTGCTGTTTTGCGGTCGCCCACTGGATGAAATACCACGACGCGTTCTTGTCGGCGCTGCGTGCGCTCATCCCCAGGGCCCAGGTCCACACACTGCTGAAAGGGTCCGTACCCGCAGCGTGCGGGGGCAGCGCCACTGCGTTTTTGCCAACGACTTTGGACTTATTCGGGTCTTCGTAGAGTGCGGTGAAGAAGTCGCAGTCGAAATACTGGGCATACTGGCCCGAGGCGTAGCCCTCCTGGCCCTCGTACCAGGTGACGTTGGTCCAACCCTCGGGACCGGATTCTTTGACGGAGGCACAATACTGCTCCGCGATGTGCACGCCTTCGGGACTGTTGATCGTGCAGACAAGGTTGTCGTCGAACACGCGTCCACCGTACCCGCGGAACGTGGAGATGAAACCCGTACCGGTCATACCACCACCGCGCGAGCCGCGCACGATGATGCCCTTCACGTCGCCCTTCGTCGCCTTCTTATTGTTGTCTCGCCACTCCTCGATGGTCGTCGCCGCCTTCAGCCCGGCCGCGTCGTAGATGTCCTTGCGGTAGACCTGAACGTAGGTTTCGACCATGACTGGAATAGCCCATTGGTGGCCCTTACCGACGCCGCCGCCCAGGGTTAGATCCCACCGATTCGCGGCTACGAGCGGCGGGAACAGATCGGCGGCGTCATAGTCGGGCGCGGTCATCTTCGGATCCTGAAGGTAGTCTTCCAGGGGTTGGGTCCAGCCGGCCTTGTCATAGGCCCAATGGGCGTATGGACCGGTCATGAAGACGTCGTATTCGCCACCACCGGTGGACAGATCGACGAGGATCTTCTGGAAGTACTCGGCCTCGGGCAGAATGAGGTTTGTCGTCTTGATACCCGTCTGCTGCTCGAACTGAGGCAGCAGCGGAATCAGCGACTCGGTGAACGGATGCTTGTTTAGGATCATCCGCACCGTGCTGCCCTTGTACTTTTGCCAGTCGAAATCGGAGGCACCGGCAGCAGCCGCTGCAGCCGTTGGCTTGGCCGCCGCGGCAGCAGTCGGAGCGGGCGCCGGAGCACTTGTCGGTTTCGCCGCTGGACCTGTTGTGGCCGCTGCGGCCGCCGGCGCGACAGTTGGCGAGGTGGTTGGCGCAGACGGCGCGCACGCACCCAGAAGTGTTGCCCCGGTACCCGCAGCAGCGCCCACCGCGATCAAGCGCAGAAATGAGCGGCGTGAAGTTCCTATTAGGTCGGCAGACATGATTTTCCCCCTTCTTTTCTCGTAGCCAGGTGGCGCCCCCGTTGAGGTCGATGCTGACGCGCTGTGCTCTCTCCCAACCAGCTCAGCGCGCGCGCCACTAGTTCTTGTCCCTGAGTCGGCTTATTTTTGCCGCGAGTATCTGCACCTCCTCCTTCGCCCGGTCATGGCTTCAATTGTCCGCGGAACGCGAATTGGTCTGGCCACTTGCGATATCCGTGAGCATTCGTGTAGCCGAGATCCGCTCCTCGTGCGGCGAGTACGCGAAGAGGCTTGTAGCCGTCTCGATATCGGTGATGAGCGTATTGATGTACTGACCTGCAAGGGCTCCAGCGATAGCTGGAACTTTGGCCACACCAAACGCCACGCCGATGCGTGTGGGCACCTGGAGCAGCGCAGTGAGCGGCAGGCCAACCAGGCGCTCGTCCAGTCTGGACTGGCAAGGGCAGCCACTTCGATCGAAGAACCGAGCGGCAATCTCACCTACAGCGCCCGCTCGCTGGAGTTCAGCTACAAGTTCGCGCGGGAGGTGCGCGAGCGAGGGCGATAGGGGCTGCAGCGCGCCCACGCCAACGAGCAGCACGTCCGCCTGCCGTCCTAGCTCGAGCGTGCGTTGAACGCGCGAATCCAGCAGGAGTGCCTGCGCGAGCTCCGGTGAGCCGAGCTCACGCACGACCGGTAGCATCGAGTACTCCGCGCCCAAACGCTGCCCTATGCGCGCGGTAGTCTGCAGCGTGTCGCGGTCAGTGATCGACTCGCTTCGAAGGATCATCCCGTGCAACTCGACAATCCGAACAGCAGGCACGCGCACCTGCGGGATAGCGTCGACAACGGCATCCATGGTTGTGCCGGACGCGATGGCGAGCACGAGCCCGGGCTTCAGAATCTCACTGAGGACAGCCGCCGCCTCGCGCGCGACGGTCTGACTCACTTCCTCGGCAGCCGAGCGAGATGGGGCCGCAACAACTGCGCGCAACAGGCCAAAACGCGACTCGAGGCGGCGCTCGAGATCGCGGTTGGCATGATGCGGAACAAGGACACGGATCTGAACGATCCCCCTGCGGCGTGCCGCTTGCAGGAGGCGGACGACCTTGGACCGGGAGAGCAAGAGGCGAGCTGCCACCTCCTCCTGGGTGAGGTCTTCCTCGTAGTAGAGGAGGGCAACCTGCTCGATGAGCCGTTGCTCAGAGTCCATCGCGATCGGCATTCCTCCGGAGAACACTGAACGTTTGTTCACCCACCACCAATTGTTTGGCAGCGTAGCCCGATCGCACGGGGGTGTCAAGCATGTGCAGAGTCAGGTGCGGCCAGTACCTTGAATACCGCGGAGGAAACAGCGGTGCTTCTACATACCGAGCAGTACGGCGACGGAACGAAACGCATCGCGCTGATCCACGGGATCAGCGGAGATCACCGAATGTTCCACGATCTCACCGATCGCCTGACAACTCGTGATTACACTGTTATCGGAGTGGACCTCCGAGGTCACGGTCAGAGTTCGCACGCCGACTCGTATGAGATCTCTGACTTCGCCGATGACGTTGTCGAGACGCTGCCCAATGGTCTAGATGTGGTGGCCGGACATTCGCTTGGCGGCGTGGTCCTCATCGAGGCGGTCGAGCGTTTACAGCCGAAGCGCGCGATCTACCTTGATCCCGCGTGGTTCGTACCCTCTACATTCGATGTCGACGCGCAGCATGCTAACGTGGGTGAACATCCGGACGGTTCGCCGTACTCGCTGGAAGAACTTGCCGAACTGAACCCTGGGTGGGGGCGAGAAAATCTGGTTCGCGCACAGCAAAGCCACCAGCGGTGGGATGCAACCATGTTGCCGAAGCTGGGCAGGCTGGTCGCTCAGCGCGATGTCGCGCACATCTCGCCTACGGTCCCGTCCCTCGTGCTTCTAGCAGCGGACTCCCCGCTGTGGCCAGGCTATCCCCAGGAACAACTCATTGAAAGGGGTTATGAGATCCGCACCCTGCCTCGTGTCGGCCACAACCTGCACCTTGACGACGCCGACGGCACCTTGGAGGCTCTGGCAGGTTGGCTCTGATACTCATCCAGGCGCCGGACTACCCGGCCTGACGTGCTTCGAGCCAATCGAGCCGCTACTCGGGGTGGCGTCCGCTCCGGCGTAGCGGAACTTTCTTCGGGTGGGTCCAGTAGTTCGGCCGGCGTGCCTGGCATTCATCAGTAATGCGTACCCATTAGTTGGCGATCTCGCGCTGGTACTCGCGTAGGAGCGCCAGGTGCTGTGGAAAGGCTACTTCTGGCTCAGCAAGCTCCGGGTGCCACTTCTTTTCCCACTCCACTGAGATGAAGTCGGCGTACCCCCGCTCGGCGAGCAGGCGCAGCGCGTCCTTGACCGGGATCTCGCCTTCGCCCAACAGCCGCAACTGCCAGCCATCGGAGTTACGTCGGCCGTCTTTCAGATGCACGTTCAGCACGCGGTCGCCGAGCGTGTCCAGCGCGTGGGCCGGGGTTTCACCCATGCGCGCGGTATGGAACAGATCCCAGATAGCACCGACGGACGGACCGGGCGCCAGCGCCAGGGCGCGAGCGACAGCGGTCGAGCTGGCGAACTCGTCGTGCGTCTCTACGCCGATCTTTACGCCAGCCGCCGCGGCATGATCCGCGAGCTGTGCCAGCAGCTCACCCACGGCCTGGATGCTCCGCTCCAGATCAAGCTCGGGTGGAGTGCGCGCCGCGAAGTAGCGAATGACGGGCACGTCGAGCTCAGCCGCGAGGTCGATCCAGGCGCGCGCTTCGTCCAGGGTCTTCTGGCGGATGCTGGGATCAGCGGTGGCGAGCCGAACAGACGTAGCAAGCACCGCCACTGGCAGCTCGTGGACGGGAAACAGCGCCCGCAGACGGTCGCGGTTGGCTCGCACAGATTCCAGGCTGATGACCTCGCCGTCGAGCAGACGCAGGTCCACGCCAGCGTAGCCATACTCGCGAGCCTTGCCTGCCGTTTCCTCGAGGTCCCAGTTCGGCGCACCTAGGGTATTGAGCGTGAATTTCATACGGGTCCATGTTGCATGCGCATCAGTCGAGTGCAAGCATTCCTGTGTGACCCGGCTGGGGCGGGTTCGGACTCAGGCGTGAACGGACACCGGCGTGCCGATGGTTGCCCAATCCCACAGCCACCGAGAATCGGCAAGCGAAAGACCGAGGCACCCGTGCGACCCTGACAAGCCCCACGCCGAGGACCACCAGTTGTAATGCAGACTTTCGCCAGTGCCCCGAAAGTACTGGGTGTACAACACGTTCTTGAGGTAGTACCCGCCCGGACCATTGCGCGGAATCCCAACCGTGGTGCTGTCCATCGTCTCGTTCGCAACTCGACGAACGATCGACCACGTACCCGGCGGAGTGGGGTATCTGGACGTGCCCTTTATCGCGTAGAAGGACCGCACTGTCGCGTCTTCGTCGTACGCGACCACGTGCGCCGAGCCGCTCAAGCTTACGTCGAGCCAGCGGCCGGTGAAATCATGGGGAGCAGCCCCGTTGAAGAGTCCAGCCTGAGTGAGGTAGTAGCCGTCCTGCGTCCTGAACCAGGTGGCTCCGTCGTCACCCGTGACGATCCCCACGATCGTTTCTCGGGCACTTGCTTCGATCGTCGTCGCCTGTGCCCGCGGATCGGGGCTCGGATAAAAGTACAGTGGCAGGTCCTCGGTGGCGATCATCGCGGTCGCCAGTTCCGCCTCGATCGGCACCTCGGGCAGGTACACGAATTTTGCTGGCTCGGGGGCCGGCTCTAGTAAATTTGCGTGCACGTAGCCGGTCAGGTCGGCGTGCGGATCGTAAACCTGGTTCCAGGCGTCCACTCCCTCGAGAACGCGGAGCAGCGTACCCGAGCGCACCAGCGACAGCCTCTCCGCGCTCAAGTCTGGACCCGTTCGAATCGACACGTCTGGCCCGGCAGTCCTGACCCAGATGGCAGCCGACGAGGGCTCTCTGGCCCAGGGGTCGGCCAAGGCGACCCTCGGCAGAACGCTGGCCGCACCCGCGGCCGCACACAGCCCCAACAGCCCCCGCCGTGTGAATCGAGACTGCCCAGACCGCGTCATGGCTGCTGACTACAGTTTAGCGCTTACATGCCCTAACTAGAGGGGCCGGCCGAAAAAGTCTTCTGCCAGGGAGCCGGCCCCTCTAAATTAGATAAAGTCGGCGCGGGCGGACCCAGCACACAGCCGGCGCCGAAACATCGTCGGCGATGAGTGTCGGCGCTCCGAGCGCGGTGTAGTCCACGTAGCGGTCGTCGACGATCTCGATGGCGGCCATCCCTCCGAGCGCACGGCAACCGTCAGCACGCAGCACTCCGCCGACCAGCCCGACGCGCTGAACGGCGCCGAACGGGCCGGGGAGGTGTGGAGGGGCTGCGCCCCTCCGCGTTACTGAGGGAAACAACTGGACGTGCGCTCAGAACGCGGGGTAGAGGGGCAGAGCCCCTCCGGCGCGCAGCGCCGTGCCAAAACAGCCAACGAATCCCGCGCGCTTCCCGGTTCCCGTGCCAAAACAGCCAACGAATCCCGCGCGCTTCCCGGTTCCCGTGCCAAAGCAGCCAACGAATCCCGCGCGCTTCCTGGTTCCTGTGTCAATCTGGCTCATGAGCGGTGGACCCCCTGGACCACCCAGCCACCGCTAGCTACTCGCCTACACTGACTTCACGCTGACGCTCTTTCTGGTGACCGCGGCCATTCTAGGCTTCGTCACTGCCATCACGATGATTGGGCCGTTGTTGCTCGACCTTTCGAGTGAGCTCGGGGTGCCGCTCGGTCAGGCTGGGTTACTGGCGGCGGCGATGTCGCTGCCCTGGGCCCTCGGCGCCCCGTTCACGGGCCTGCTCTCCGACCGCCTTGGTCGGCGACCCTTAATCGTCCTGGCGCTGGCTGGAGTCGGGCTGGCAACGGTCGCCTCAGCGTTCGCGACGAGCTTTCCCACGCTGCTGGCAACACGGTTCGCGGCGGGTCTGTTCGGCGCCTTTGGCCCGGCGAGTGTCATGGCCGCCGTGGGCGACCTCTTTCCCATCCAGCGGCGCGGCATGGCGATGGGCTGGCTGAACGCCGGCTTCGGTCTGTCAGCGATTGCCGGCGTGCCGGCCGTCGGCATCGTCGGCGGCCTGCTCGGCTGGCGCTGGGCCTTCACCGCGACCGGCCTGGTCCTCCTGGTGCTTGCCATCGTCTTTCAACTCGCTTTTCCAGCGTCCACTCCAACGCACGCTGGCGGCAGCTTACGCCAGACCTACGCCGCGGTACTCGGCGCGCCGTTGCTGGGCAATGTGTTGGCCGCCAATCTGCTGGAGCGGTCCATCTTCAACGCCGCCGTGCTGTATCTGCCGACCTTCCTGATGCTGAGCTATGGGCTCGGCCCAGCCAACGTCGCGCCCGCCCTGGCTCTGGTCGCCATAGGCACGATCCTCGGCAACACCCTCGGCGGCTGGCTCGGAGATCGTTTCCCGAGGGCACTCGTGTTCGTGCTGGCCCAACTGACCGCCGGCTGCCTGGGCCTGGTTTTGTTTGGCCTGACTCCGGGCCTGGTGGTCTCGGTCCTGTTCGGGGGGCTGTTCGGGCTCAGCAATGCGACGAGCAGGCCGGCATTTCTGGCCCTGGGCTCCGAGCTCTCGCCCAGCTACCGGGGTGCCCTGCTCGGCCTACTGTCGCTGACCAACCAGGGTGGCTCGGTTTTAGGCTCCTCTCTCGGTGGCCTAGCCATCGGCTTCGGCAACTACGGCACGCTGGCTTTGCTGACGCTCTGCGGGGGGTTCGGCGCCGCCGCGCTGGCCATCCCGCTGACGCGCGTCAGTCGCCGGCTGAACGCGGAGTAGCGACCCACCCTTTACTGGGTCAGACCGCCGGAGCGGCCACACGATTGCGGCGCAATCTGCCCCCGATCGCTTCACCGAGACCCACCCCCACCAGGCCGATCAGCAAGTGGAGGATCTGGATCACCCAGTGCGAGCTGTCCGGCAGAAGGCTGGTCTGGGTCATGCCCAGCACGAGTACCACGAGTCCGGTCACCGCCGCCCCGGCCGCCAATCTAACGGGCACCTGCGCCCGCACCGACGCAGCCGCCAGGACCCACAACGACACCACGAAGACAAGCCCCAGGAGCATGTGGGCAGCAACCAGGTTACGCATCCCTTCGGGCCAGATCAGTAACCCCATGATGAGCTGCAGCACGCCGGTGATGCGCACCAGCATGTGTGAAATCGTGAGCACACTTCGCATGCCTATCATCTAAGCAGACGACGGCGACGGGCGACGGGCCCGGAGATTGAGCCGCCAGTAGTCGAGCCTGAAGGCAGGCTCGTCGGCCGCGCTCTGCTCGGTCAGGCTGTCCAGGAAGTCAGCGCGCAGATCGGCCTCGGGTATGCGTGCCAGATGCGTTCCGAAGATGACGTGTTCGAAATAGTCGCGTGTCTCCGTGGCCGAAGACAGTTGGACCGGAGCTTCGAACATGCTCGTGTCGACGTCGACGAATCCAGCGGCGAGCAGACGATCGCGCGTAACTTCGGGCGAGGCGAACTCCCACGGCCCCGTCCAACCCTCGAAGTACGCCCGATACGCTGCGGAGGCCATGATGCGAGCGGCTCGGTCACGAATGCGGGCGACGTTCGGTCCGGCCCCGCTCTGGGCGACGAGCCAGCCGCCCGGCCGCAGGGCCCGAAAGACGACCCGGAACAGCCTCGGGTGATCTTTGATCCAGTGAAATGCAGCGTTGCTGAAGGCGAGGTCGGCAACCTGATCGAGGTCCAGCTCGTCCAGGGACGCCTGCACATACTCGACCCGCCCCTCGAACTCCGGCTCGAGGTAGGCTCGCGCCGCCTCGAGCATGTTGGCTGAGCGGTCGACGGCGATGACCCGGCCTAGAGGGGCGGCCGAAAAGTCTTCTGCCACGGAGTCTCCCCTCCAGGCAATCTGTTTGAACGGAGTTCGGAGACCCTCTGGCGTGTGAAATGCACTTTTCGGCCGAACTCCTAGCGTCAGGCGGCGCAGCAGGAACTCGGTCAGTCGGCCGCTACCACAGCCCAGGTCCAGCGCGGTCTCATCGCCGCGCAGGGCTAGACGGCTCAGGACCGCCTCGCCCCACGTCTGCATCGGATTGGACAGGCGGGTATAAGCCCTTGCGTTCCACTCCGCGCCTGGCGCGGCTGGAGTCGGCTCGGTCATCGGCGCGACCGTGCGCCAGCCATGAGCAGGCGGATGACGCGGCCGCGGTGGCCTTTGAACGGCTCGAGAAGCTCGAGCATGCGCTCGTCAGAGCCGCGGGGTTCGCCAGCCAGGCGCCAGCTCACCAGGTGCGGCAGGTGCAGATCGCCGATTGCAACGGCGTCGGGGTCACCCAGAGCGATGAGTGCAACGCGGGCGGCAGTCCAGGGGCCGACACCGGTGACTGCCCTGAAGCGGCGATAGGCGATATCAAGAGACAGACTGACCGTCTCTTCGAGGCGTCGGGCGACGATTGCCAGGCGGCGCATGACGTCTGCGCGACGACGCTCAATCCCGAAGCGGTGGAACACTTCGTACGGTGTCCGGGCGATGCGTTCGGGCGAGGGTGGCGCCCAGAGGCCGGGAAAAGGACCCGGAGCCGGCTCGCTCAGCGTGCGGACCAGGAGCCACCAGCTTCGCCAGGCATCACGGTGGCGACGCGTTGTTCGAGCGTGACGATCATCGCCGTCTCGAAGACGGCGGCGGTGCGTCCGATGCGCAGGCCAGGGTGGCAGTGCACCAGGTGCCGCAGCAGCGGCTGATCGGGTCGAAATCCATCCGGGTTGTCGAGCGCGCCACACAGCTCAGGCGCGCGCTGGATGAGCCACTCCGCGCCAGGCCCCCACGCATCGATGAGCACGGCGCCGCGGTCAGCCAGGCGAACCCGCTCGGTAGCCAGACCGACCGGCGTGCGGGTGGCGCGCCAGACATCTTCGCCGACGACGCGCAGGCACGGGTCGGCGTCACCCATCCGCGCGTGGGCCAGCGTCTGCGGCAGGTTGGGCGGCCGGTCCAGACTCAGCGCGGCGCTTACGACTGCTTGATCGCACATCCGACCGTCAGCCGACCGTCGCACCTGCTCGTTCGGCGGTGAATTCCGTGCCGGCCTCGAGGCGGCTCACCAGGTCGGCAAAGGCGCCCGCGGCTGCCGCAGCCGGCGTGATCAGGATTGGCGTGTTCGGCAATGCGGCTGCACGAGCCGCCTCGCGCAGTCCTGGCGGGACCACCAGGATGTCAGTGTCGGCAGGCAGGTCCTCGAGCGGCGCCAGACTCGCGTTCACGTTCAATCCGGCGCCGGCAAACACACGCTCTAGACTGCGCCACGTCTGCAGCCAGTCACCGGGTAGCCAGCCAAGACGATAGCCGCACACCACCCGCCGCACGAGCCTCGGTGGCGACGGCGCCTCGATAGCCTGCCCCTGCCCTGCCTGCACCAAACCTTCAGCCGCCGGCGCCGGCTGTGCATCACCCGGCCGCGCGTGTTCCGAGGTCTGGGGCGTGTGCACGTTGGCTGGGGTATGCGGCGTCTCGGACGTCTGGTCGCCGTGGCTCATGCCAGGCGTATGATACGGGCGTCGCTCGGCC
>JAABUQ010011050.1_pt1 | contig 11655 bp, 7 predicted proteins | sample 5560001 | NCBI WGS metagenome assembly JAABUQ01 (sample SAMN10711888, study PRJNA513371) | rock metagenome | isolation source: Antarctica rocks | place: Antarctica: Victoria Land, Finger Mt nord | collected 2015-12-18
GGTGCTGTTGCTGGCATAGACCAGACGGTTCTGCTCGTCGTAACAGAAGTTCTGCGTCTCAGTGCCACCAGACCCTGTTTGCCCTGGCACCACCGCCTGCGTCATGGTTTGCGTCAACACATTGCTTGCCGGGTCGTAGCCCACCCCTTGACTGAAAATGGTCCCGGTTGAACCACTGCCGCTTTGCCATGTCGCAGTGCTCCCAGCGGGTCGCAGGTTGCCATCGTAGGTGAAGGCATCCGTCGCCAGCGGCGAGCCAACCCCCGCTGTGGTCAGGTCGTTGACACTGCTCACTAAACCCTGCGCGTTGTACGAGAGCGTGGCGAGGTTGGCCGTGCCCGTCGCGTTGTTGCTGAGTCCAATCGAGACGCCAGTGGTACTATCATATGCTTGTGAGAAGGTGTAGCCGGGCTGCCCACCAACCGTAGTCGCGGTCGTCATGACCTGATTGGCGTCGTTGTAGCTCGTCGTCTTCTCGTTCGTCGGCAGGCTCGGCAGGGTCAGGGTGCCACCCTGGATGGTTTCCTGTTGCCGCCCGGTGATACTGCGTCCGCGCTGGTCGTACTGGAAGGTCTCCTTGACCTCGCCCTTGCTGACCTCGGGAGCAGGGTAGTAGGTGATGGCATACGTCTGGGTCAGCCGACCAACGGCGTAGTTGGGACTGCCCCAACTGGTCCCCGTCAGATCGGCATCATAGGTGTTCTTGACATAGGGTTCGGTGTTGGCAGAACACGCTCCCAGTGGATCGGGAGTTGGTACCGTACTTTGCGAACAGCCGAGGCGTCCCAACAGGTCGAAGCTATAGCCCAGGGTACGTGTCCCGGAGACATCGCTGGTGACACGTCCATCAGCATCGTAGCTGTAGGTGTGAGTGCCTCGATCAGGATCATTGAGGCTGATCATGTGCCCCAGATCGTCGTAGCCTGTGGTGGTGGTGACACTGGTCACGCTTTGCCCTGTTTGCGGGGCAAGGTCCGTCACTTGCATCGAGGTCTGTTCGTTAAGCACGTTGTACTGCATGCTCTTCTGCTCGTTGACCGAGAGCGTGCCGCCATTGACGCCACTGTCGTACTGCACGTAGCGCACCCGTCCCAGCCCGTCGTTGTAGTTCAGCACGACATGGTTGTTGGGGTCGATGCCCGTAGTCACGCTGTAGGTGTTGCTATCACCGCTGACCGTACCTAGTCCATAGGTAGTACACGAGGTAGCGTTGCTGCCCAGCGAGGCACAGGCAATGCCTGGTACCGTCGGTGGGTTGAACAGCGCATCTTTGGTGGCAATCGTGCGTCCTAACGCATCAGCAAAGGTCGAGGTGCCGCCAGGAGTTGCTCCCGTGTCGTCGGTGGCACCATTGGGATCGAGCCACGTGCTGCGACTGATGACGACGAAGGGCTGACTCTGGAAGGTCGAGTGGTGCAGGTCGTCATACACGAGAAAGGAGACGGTTGTATGGGTCCCATCAGGTCCCGGTACCAGCGTCTCGACCTTGCGTCCCAGGCTATCATAGAAGGTCTGCGTCACCGCGCTACTGTACTGCGACGTGTTGCTGTCCATCTCGAAGCAGGGCTACGTGGTACTCCCAGGGATGCTGCTGGCACAGGTCGAGTTGGTCGAGGATTGACTGGTATAGGCTCCCGTCTCTCCTGGCTGGCTCACCTGTACCGTATGCTTCCCATTACTGCCACTATTGGTATCAAAGCTGTAGGCCGTCTTGGTCTGTTGCCCATTCGCATCTTGTTGCACCGTTGGCAATAAGCCCTGTGTCGAGTCGTAGGTGTTACTGCTTTGCTGAGCAAGAGCATTGGTACTCGTCAGTGGCATCGCAGCATTGCTATCATAGGTCGTACACGCGGTATACGTACTCGCAGTCCATGCAGCCGACATGAGTGCAGGTTTGGTTGCAAGCGTACACCCTTTGCTGGTGTAAAGCGAAGGAGTTGCTTGCGCGACGCCATCGACCCCTGCGACCACGTTGCCATACACGTCATAGTCCGTGTAGGCCGTGATGCTTGGATTGGTTTGGGCCGCACAGTCGCTGTTGTTATAGGTTTTTGCCGTCGTCAGCCACCCTGCTGAAGGCGTTATATTTCCTGCTGGTGCCCCTTCGTCATAGATATGAGAGACGCACTGCCAGATGTGCCCACTACTATCGTCTACCTCACTCTGTTTCGCCTTGTCAACAGTATAGTAGACCCAGCCGCCAGAGTCCGTGGTATCGTTGGTAGAGTAACTCCATTTCTTGGTCAATGTGGACGCGTTCGAGCTGGTTGTCACATCCCTGGTCATGTTGTGATAGCCAGCCGTGAGTCCACCACCTGTATTCGGGTTGAAGTCGTCGTAGGTATAGTCATGCTGCGTCCACGGCGCGTTGGTGGTGCCGCTCCCCGTCCCATCGTACTGCGTGGTGCGACTCTTGAGAATCATCACCTCACACGGGTTGTAGACAGGGCTGAGAACGCCGATACACGAGTTCGGATTGAGCGTATAAGTGTTGACCTTTTTGCTCAGCAGCGCACTATCGACCGCTGCATTGCCCGCGTAGACATCCTCCTCGAAGAGGTGTCCAGAGTTGTAGTTGCCACTATTGGAGTTCGGAGTACCCCAGCCCTCGGTGCTGAAGTAGCTATCGACGGTCAGGTCTTTGGCGGGACTGGTGATCGCGACCACGTTGAAGCCGTGAAACTCCGAGTGATAATAGTCCTGCCAATCGGTATCTTGAGCACCACTATTGGTCGGTATCCAGCTATCGACGACGCAATCCGTCTGTCCCGGCGGGGCCGTGCCCGTACCCGTTCCAGTCGGACAGGTCGCGCCCCCGACAACGGCGAGGCGATAGGCATACGTCGTCGTGGCAGGTTGCAACGCTGTCGCGCTACTATCGGTGCCCCATGCACGAGTCTGCGTCACTACCTGCTGGCTCCATGCACGTTCTTCGGGATGCAGATAGGCACCAACACACTGCGTACTTGCTGGATCGTTGCGATGCACCCAACAATAGAGCGGGTTGTGGCGATCATCGACGTTCGAGCCATTGACCACATACGGCGTGCCATGTGTATTGCCAAAGGCTGTCCCATAGTCGATATGTCCACCAACACCTGTATTGCTATCGACATAATCGGTCAGATACTGCCAGAAGGTTTGTCCACCATAGGGTTGTGTGCCATTTTGCACTGTGTGCTGGCTATCGAAGTAGACATCCTGCAAGCCACCGCTATAGGTGAACAGTAGAGGCTTGAGATCGTGCGCTGTGCCATTTTGATACACATGCGGCACGACTTTGGTCAGCAAATGCTCTCCAGAACAGTCGATGCCGATGAGAGTATACGGGTCTTTACAAAACGTTGTCACCCCATTTCTGGTGAAGCCATCTTTGGAGTAGGGACCATCTTGATAGCTCATACTGTAGCCGTAGGCTTTACTGCCAGTGCTATCACTCCCGACGTAACTCGTGACGCTCTGCAACGTCAATGTACTCATCACAGATGGTGCAGGAATCGATCCACCATCGGCAGGATTGGGATCGTCACAGCGCAGCGTGGTTGTGGTAGGTGGCGCACTGCTACAATTGTAGTTATTGCCATACGCCGTTGCCCACGGCGCACTGGCTGTCGGGGCGAGATACGAGAAGTCAACGGTTCCATTATAGGTACCAATGCGATTGTAGTCGCTGCCATAACTCGTCCCATAGACGATCTGCTTGATGGCAGCATCACGCACACTGGTATAACCGCTTACGGTCGCTTTGTCTTGCAAGTAGAAGACTTGAATGAGCTTGTAGTTCGCGTTCGGACCTTCGTTGGGCGCGATAATGCGATCAAGGTCCCAACGATAGTTGTGTTGCCCCGTCGAGTCGGTGCGATATTGCAACGAGTCGGCGGTACAGCCAAGTTCGTAGGCAGTGCCAGAGGTATCCCACACATGGAAACAAATTTGGTTGGTAACAACACTGGTAATTCGCTGAATTTTGAGACGCGAGACATGCTCGGTCTGATAGTAGGTACCTGTTGTAATCGTCGTATCCTGAATCAGTCGATCACCTGTATTAGCGACACCGCTTAGGAAGTACCACGTTCCAGGTGCCGCACCAGAGGGATAGGTGTCAGCACTGATGGAGCCAAGTGAGAGCGACCAGCCATCACCAGCACTGCCAGCAGGGGAGGTGCGGCTATGACGCTCGTTAGGACCACTACTGGAATAGCTGAGTGAGAGTTGTGGCGAGAAGCCCGCGGGACCTGGAGGGACCTGCAGAGGATAGCCATACGTCAGTTGTCCGGCATTGCCACCCACCGAGGCAAGATGGGGCGTTGGTGGACTCTGGTTCTGAGCATCGCCACCACCCACATCGAGCGGTGCTGGGCCAAGCGTGTTACTTTGCGCGGTCAGCGTGTGCGCCTTTGCATCGTTGGTCATGGGCAGCACAAAATCGCTCGTTGGCTGTTTGGCCTGTTGCGCGGATGCGAGCAGCGTCGGCCAGACGGCAACGAGATGACCAGGGTCCAGGTCTAACGCGGTCACTTCCGCGACCTGATAGTGATAGAGAAAGGTGACGGGCTTGAGCAGCTTGACACCAGAGACAACGCGTTGCTGAGCATCGCGCACCTCGACCTGATACGCCCCGAGCAGATTGATCTGCCCCACATAGTGGCCGTGCAGTTGCGTGATGTGCAGCGACAGCGTGCCACTCGCCGCCGTTGTTCCTTTCCCAGCAGGAACAACTGCCTGTGAGAGATCGAGCGAACTAGCTTGAATCTGCACCTCTAAACGCCCATCGCTGCTCTTCACATCGAGCGTGGCACCGCCAGAAGCTGCAACACGACCTCCAATCTTCGCGCCCGCAACGACATCCTGGTCGAGCGTCTGCACAATCGGAATCATCTTCGCAGGCTCCGCGCTCGGCGGTAGCTTGGTATAGTTTGCTGGTTTATCGTGCGGAGAAAGAGGAGCCGAGGTGCCTCTGGGCACCTTCTGTAAGGGACCACGGTAGACGGTATCGGATCGTCCCTGCTGCAAAAATTGTTTCATTGTATGTGACGCAGGAACAACGGGCGGTTTTTTGGGTCCTGCCGCGAAGACTTGCGGCACAGCAACCGTCAGGTTGGCAAAGACACCAGAAAACAGAAGCAGGCATAAGAGACTTACAGACACCAGTGAAGAACGCGTTCGACGCGGCCTCGATGAGGGGGGACGCGAACTAGTAGAGCAAGAAGCCATGAAAAAATCTCCTATAAACTTACATATAGAGACAGATGTAAATACAAGAGACGCACTACAGAAATGCCCACAACGAACACAAAAGAACACCCCTCAAGCATAACTGGAAAAAGAGGCAATGTCATGGCTTGCAGACATACCTTTTTCTAGCTTCTTGACGCTATGTTTTATGGCGTCTACACACCATATACAAAAAATGGAGGAAACGGGAATTTACACAGGCGACCACAAGGGACATGGTCTCAACGCATTACACGTATTTGACCGATAGTGTCCCTTGTGGTCGCCCGTTGGTCTAATATCCATTCGTTGGTAGTCTAACTAATCCCCCCGTTCATCCAATACCAGAATATTACGGATTGAGCGGGGAAAATAGCTTTAATTGAAATGCGACCATGAGAATATCGCTCTCGCTATTCACGTGCAAGATATTGTAAATAGCCTGCCGATGTTTCTGCAATGTCGAGGAGGTTATGTGAAGCTTCTGCATTATTTGCTCTTTTGTATTTCCTCGACAAATAAGCTGCAACACCTCCCATTGTTGTTTAGTAAAATCTGATTGCGATACAGAAACACTCTCTGGTATGGGAACACTTCTACGTGCATGCTCCTGTACTATCCAATGAAGCTCATAGGTAGAGAACACAAACCCACACAGCCATGCAATCATGACAAAAGTTGAATCCTGAAGCGCACCCTGTACAACGTTCTCATTAAGAAATACTAGTAGCATTCCATAGACCTTACTATCAAAGCAAATAGGAACTTTTCGAGCGTAGGTAAAGTTTGACGGTTTGCTCTCTCCATCAAATAGAAGCAACGCCTGTCCTTCTGTAGAAGCAACAACTTCTTGACGTAAGCATACGAGCAAGTCCTTTCTTTGCACATGTAGTTGTTCGCAAATTTTCATAAAGCGAGCGAAGACTGTTTTTTCATCAAATTCATCAGAACTCCCCAATGTTCTTTGCATGACCAAACACCTTTCAACTATTAGACGCAACACGCGCAATCCCCTGCTATCTCTATAAATTCGATGAAACAATTACACGAAAGCTACTTGTAAAGGTGCAAGAGCATTTCTACGAACTTCCCGTGTATCATCGCTATCAATAACCGATACAGGAAGATTAGCGTCATCGACACATAAATCTACAGAGCATAGCGTAAAAGTCGCTCACTCAATGTATATACTATTTTATTACTATTTGCAAATTTTGATACACAGGATACAGATGATTTAGCAAGTCTATAGTAGACATAATATAGGTACGCAGGCGACACGAGGGATCGCCCATTAGAAAACTCAAGTCGTCGTTGAAATAATTCTGTACAAGTTCACACATCACATAAAAACCTCCTCCCCTTGACGGTAATGAGAGAATACACCTAGCAATTGCATACTCTTGAAAGACATAAGAAGACACATGCCACCATTTTCATTTACAATTGACGCCGAATGCCCCGATACATGGGCGCGAGCCGCTACCATTCAGACGACGCACGGCAGCATTCACACACCTATCTTCATGCCCGTTGGCACACAGGCGACGGTGAAGAGCGTCTCACCGGAGGAGTTGCACGCGGCAGGCGCACAGATTATTCTCTCCAATACCTATCATTTGATGCTGCGACCAGGCTCCGAACTGGTCGCGGACTTCGGTGGTCTGCACTCGTTTATGCACTGGGACGGCCCCATTCTCACCGATAGCGGCGGGTTCCAGGTGTGGAGCCTGGGTCATTTACGCAAGTTGAGCGAGGAGGGCGTTACCTTCAAATCGCATCTCGACGGCTCGGCGCACACACTCACACCTGAACGCGTCATGCAGATCGAGGCCGAGCTGGGTGCCGACATCATTCTGCCGCTCGACATCTGTGCCGCCTACCCATGCCCTTTATTAGAGGCAAAAGCAGCGATGGAACGTACTCATCGCTGGGAGGAACGTGCGCTGCTCGCCAAAGAACGCTACAATCCCGCACAGGCTCTTTTCGGCATTGTACAGGGAGCCTTTGAGCCAGAATTGCGCCACGAGAGCGCGGAAACCATCGGCAACATGCCCTTCCCTGGTCTCTCTATCGGCGGTCTCTCTGTTGGCGAACCAAAGGCGATGATGTGGGAGATGCTCAACGTCGTCACACCAGCATTGCCGCGCAATAAGCCGCGTCACCTGCTCGGCGTCGGCTCACCTGAAGACCTCGTGGTAGGCGTCGGTCTCGGTATGGATATGTTCGATTGTGTGCTACCGACACGCGTCGCACGACACGGCGGACTCTTCACACGCCAGGGCCGTGTCAGCATCAAGGGGGCGCGTTTCCGTGCTGAGCATGGTCCCGTCGAGCTTGGCTGCGATTGCTACACCTGCCGCAACTATAGTGCCGCTTATGTCCACCATCTCGCACGTACCGAAGAGCAACTGTACTATCGTCTCGGCAGCATTCACAATATCCGTTTCATGTTACGACTCGCAGGTGAACTACGCGCCGCAATTCTCGCTGGAACCTACGTCGCGTTCCGTGACGAATTTCTCGCCACTTATATGCCCGCCTCCGAACAGGTACGCGAAGCCCAGCGCGAAAAATGGAAAATGGCACGCGCAAAACAATAAGGAGACACCGATGCCTACAACTCAATACCGTTTCATCAGCACGGAACCACTGGATGCGGCGTTAAACATGGCAATTGACGAGGCCATCCTGACGCACTATCTCAAAGAGCAGGTGCCGCCTACACTACGCGTGTTCCGCTGGACACAAACAGCGATTACGCTCGGTCGTTTCCAGAATATCGAACGTGAGATCGAGCAAGAGCGTTGTCAACAGCAAGGCGTGAAGCTTGTACGACGGCCTACTGGTGGACGTGCCGTCTATCACCGCGATGAATTCACCTATAGCCTTGTGATTGGTAAACGTGAGAACACCCCTGCAGGCGTTGTCGCCGCCTATGCCTATCTCGCACAGGGACTACAGGCCGCTTTGCAGCATCTTGGTATTGCCTCGGAACTGAGCGAGGAGCATGTCAGCAAGAACCCATCCGCCGCCTGCTTTGCATCCTCGACTCAGGCGGACCTTACCGCCAACGGCTTCAAAATTATCGGAAGTGCCCAGGTCTGGAAAGACGATGGCTTGCTCCAACAGGGATCGCTGCCACTCGACGACCACGCCGCCGAATTTTTCTCCTTCCTGCGCTTCCCAAACGAGACTGCACGCGCCGAAGCACTCGCCCTCTATCAAACAAAGACAACACCTCTGCACGCATTCGTCCCTGATGTAACGAGAGAGCAGGTGGCAGAAGCGTTCGCCACAGGTTTCGGTGCTGCACTACACACAGAGTTTGTACAAGCAGCATTAAGTCAATCGGAGTGGAACATGGCGCACCAACTTGCCGAAGAGAAATATAATAAAATTGTGTGGATGAAAGAGCGGATATCCTTAACCTGATGGAATTATGAATACAGAGGAAATAACGTGGATATCTGTAGGGGCCATTATTCATAACGCCCTCGTGCCGACACACAATGATGGCAAGGATTGAGGGAAGTACCTAATGATGGGGAAATGGGGTCGATGGGGACGAGGGCGTTATGAATAATGGCCCCTACAGGTCGTATGTTCGTGCTACTAGATGATGCCATAGGAAATTGGCATCGACACGTTGCGTCCATAGGAGATGTGAGGTACAATAGGCGCAACGTTCAGGTTTCAAAATACACAAGGTCGCCACATATATCGTCACCTTAGAAGGAGAATAGTGCGCGTGAGCATGTCTATAGACACGGCGCGGAGAATATTGGAAGCCAGCAAACAACGTGCCAGAGAATTACGTAGTCCAGTGAGCATCGCCATCGTCGATGCCGGAGGACATCTTGTCCTTTTTGAGCGCATGATGTCTCCCTATGGCTGGGCGACCGGAAATATCAGCATTGCGAAGGCAAGCACCGCCGTAATGTTCAATCAATCTACTGACGCCGTTGCACAGTGGGGCGGCGGCATCCCCGGTTTCGCCTCAAGTATGGCAACAATGACCGAGGGGAAATTTATTATGGCCGCTGGCGGCTGGCCTATCCGTTCAGGTGGTGCCACCATTGGTGGTATCGGTGTCAGTGGTGGTAATGCACCTGGCCGTGATGATGAGATAGCGCGTGCGGGTATCGCGGCAATCGAAGCACAGGCAGTGCAGATGCAACAACCAATGCCACAACAGCCAGTACAACCACCACCAGCTATTGCATCCCAATCCTTGCCACCTATCTCTTCTACACGTCCTGTTGCCCCATCCGTACCATCCGTACCATCGTACTCGTCAAACGAGATACCGCTGTACTACCAGCCAGCACAACAGCAACCACTACCATCACAACAGCCAGTCGAGCGTGCAGCAACACCAACACCACACCTTGATTCACAAGATCAGCCAGATGGCATAAAAAATAGCGTCACAAACCAGGATGATCCTTATGCGGATAGTACAATTAATCAGTTCAACCCAGAGCGTTCGGGAGACCAACAAGCATGAGCCAAGACTATTCCAATAGCAAACGTGCAAGAAGAGCAGCACGTTCGCAGCGCAACAAGCCCATCCTCGTCACCACCACAGATAACGAAGTGGGTAACATAGAAGACGAGCGTTCTACCATAGGAACGGCAACACAAACAATCGACGAGCCAAATCCACTCGTTGTCCCTGCACCAGAGCCTGTCGAACAGCCTGCGCGGAGACTTCCACGTTTCTTCTCGAATGTGAAAAAGAGCGAGGAAGATACCGACCAAAAAGAGGCGAAGGAAGCTGAAGTCGTACAAGCGCGACTCGCGCGTGCCACACGCGGCAAAGCAGGCACTGAAGTTTCACCTTCTAAAGCAGTTACAGTTGAAGGCAAAAAAGTGGCACCTGCTACTCCCGCTAGACCTGCACCTGCCAAACCGCAAGGAATGTTCAAAACACGCTACATCATCGGTATGGGCGTCTACCTTATCGCTGCAGACTTTCTCGGTCTATACGTGCAGAAGCTTCTTGTCTCTCTTGGCATGGAAAAAGAACTGGTACCGCCAATTACCCTTTTTGGTGGGAAATTCCACATCATGACTTCGACAATTGTGTTCCTGGCGTTACTCGTCATTATCCTTGTTCTACTCGCACGCTTCGATCTCATTCCCCGCAGTCTCGGTGGTACGTCAAGCGCACGGGGACGCTTAGGACAGCCACAAACAAGAGGTAATGGCACAACCACGCAAGGCGAGAGAGTTATCCCGCCGACAACACGTCAGGGCGTCAAAGGAGCTGATGACACACTCTATCAACAGTATCGTAACAATCAGCGCAAAAAGAAGTAAGGCATACTGTGTACATTATGTATAGCTTACCTATACATAATGTACACAGTATTGGTTTTCTGTAAAACGTTCTTGACTTATTTGGAGAGTGTGCTTATAATCAAAGCAGAGACCAGAAAAACTGGGTCGAGAAAGTATACGAAATTATCATGAATCTCAGCTATAAACAACCAGTGCAACAGAATAGCTTTTATTATTGGTTTAGCCCCCCGGCATGATGGTGGGCCTTTTTAGGCTGAGCGACACGAACCACCAGCATGCTGGGAAAGCAGAGGATTTCTTCCTCTGCTTTTTTGTTTCCCAAAACGTAAGGGTCTAATTTGTACGGGTCTAATGTATTACACCCACTCATTGAAAAGAGGATTTGTCCCATGATTATCACCATTCGTAGCCAAGCCACTAGCGAAGAACGTTCGCACTTGATGACCCAGGTATGTCGTATCACGGGAAGCCTACATCCCATCACCACAACAGTCATGGATGGGCGCGAACTGCTTATTCTTGATGGTACACAGCTTGACCACGAGGCACAGGCACTACTGGGCGAGCAAACGGCGGTAGAACGCATTACACGTGTCAAGACCGCCTACAAGCTGGTCAGTCGCGCATTTAAAGCCGAGGACACGATTATAGAGGTTGGTAATGGTCACAATTGCGAGCAAGTTCTTATCGGTGGCCCCGCGCCAACGATTATCGCAGGACCTTGCGCCGTCGAGAATCGGGAACAACTCCTCACAACAGCACACGCGGTCAAATGTGCAGGTACACACATTCTACGTGGCGGCGCATTCAAGCCGCGCACCTCGCCCTACCAGTTCCAGGGGCTTGGCATCGAAGGACTGCTCTTCCTGACAGAGGCACGCGCCGCAACTGGTCTCCCCGTGATAACGGAGGTTATGGAACCTGATCTCGTCGAGACCGTCGCACAACATGCAGATATCTTGCAAATTGGTAGCCGTAACATGCAGAACTTCCCCTTACTGCTCGCGGCTGGACGCCACGCGGAAAAACGGCCCGTTCTGCTCAAACGTGGCCTCTCGGCAACAATTGACGAATGGTTGTTGGCGGCAGAATACATCATAGCGGCTGGCAATCCCAACGTTATCCTGTGCGAGC
>JAABUQ010011051.1_pt1 | contig 11655 bp, 6 predicted proteins | sample 5560001 | NCBI WGS metagenome assembly JAABUQ01 (sample SAMN10711888, study PRJNA513371) | rock metagenome | isolation source: Antarctica rocks | place: Antarctica: Victoria Land, Finger Mt nord | collected 2015-12-18
TTGGCTGAAGCGCAACGAACAAGCACGTCTCTACGCACATCGCGCACGTAATGTATTGCCACGATTGAAGAACCAGCTACGACTGTGAGGGATACAGTAGAATTATCGAACTCCCCTCAATCCGAGGACGCCGCGGATGCCCTCGATGATGCGTGCCACGTCGGGCCGGTATGCGTCTTCGAGCACGGGGCTGAAGGGGACGGGAACGTCCGCGGAGGCGACCCGCACCACAGGCGCGAGCAGGGAGTCGCCGAACCGTTCCATGATTCCCGCGGCGAGTTCGGCGGCCACGCCCCCGGTCTTCGGCCCCTCCTCCACGATGACGACGCGGCCGGTCTTGCGGACCGAGGCGCCGATGGTCTCGTAGTCGATGGGCGCGAGGCTTCGCACGTCGACCACCTCCGCGTCGACCCCCTCGCTCGCGAGCCTATGCGCCGCCTGGAGGGAGAAGTGGAGCATCAGGAGCCAGCCCAGGACGGTCACGTCGGCTCCTTCGCGGCGGACGGCGGCCTTGTCGAGGGGCACGAGGTAATCGCCCTCGGGGACCATACTCGTCGCGTCGACCGCGCCCGGCTCGGCCCGAGCCCCCTTCGAGCCGTACAGAAGCTTGTGCTCGAACAGCATGACGGGGTTGTCGTCGCGGACCGCGGCTTTGAGCAGCCCTTTAGCGTCGTAGGCGTTGGAGGCGGCCACGACCTTGAGGCCCGGCACGCCGACGAAGAACCGCTCCAGGTTCTGGGCGTGCTGGGAGCCGCGTCCGGTGGCCCCGACGGGGGCACGCATCACCAGCGGCACCTGGATTGCCCCGCCAGACATGTAGCGCAGCTTCGCGGCGTTGTTGACGATCTGGTCCATCGCCAGGAACAGGAAGTCGGCATACTGAACGTCGACAATGGGCCGCATGCCCATCATCGCCGCCCCGACCCCCGCGCCGAAGAAGCCCAGCTCGGCGATCGGGGTGTCGAGCATGCGGCCGGGGAACTCCGCCTCCAGGCCGAGCGTCACGGTGAACGCGCCTCCCCAGCCGCCGGGCACCGCGATGTCCTCGCCCATGCAGAAGACGGACGGGTCGCGCCGCATCTCCTCGGCGATCCCCTCGCGCAACGCCTCGGCGATCCCGAGCCGCCGGGTCGGGGCGCCGGGCTCAGGCGCGGCGACGGCGACGGCGACGGCGACGGCGACGGTGACGGGGGCCGGACTCTCGGCGAGGACGTCGGTGGTCAGGTCCGCGGCGGCGGTGGGCATCGGCTGTCGTCCGGCGGCGTCGAGGGCCGCGCGGAACTGATCGCCGCACCGCAGTTTCACCGCGTCGATGCCGGCCTGGTCGATCGCGCCGCGCTCGACCAGGGTGCGGGCGAACCGCTCGATCGGGTCGCGCCGGGTCCATTCCTCCTTCTCCTCGCGCGGCTGATAGTTGCAGGCGTCGCGGCGGGAATGGCCGGTGCGGCGGTAAGTCATCAGCTCCAACAGGACCGGCCCCTTGCCCGCGCGGCACTCATCGGCGGCGCGGGTGGTCGCCTCGTAGACCGCCAGCACGTCGTTGCCATCGACCGTTTCGCCGCGGATGCCGTAGGAGGCGGCGCGGTCGGCGACCCTGGGCGTGCGCATCACCTTGTCGATCCGCGTCGAGGCGCCATACAGGTTGTTCTCGCAAGCGAAGATCACGGGAAGGTCCCAGATGGCGGCGAGGTTGACCCCCTCGTGGAAGGCCCCCTCGGCCACAGCGCCGTCGCCGAAGAAGCAGGCGACCACGCCGGCACGCTCCTGCATCTTGAACGCCAGGGCCATCCCCGCGGCCAGGGGAATGCCGCCCGCGACGATCGCGATGCCCGGGACCATCCCCTTGGACATGTCCCCCACGTGCATCGACCCGCCCTTGCCCCGGCAGCAGCCGGTGGTAGCCCCGTAAAGCTCGAACAGAAGCTGCTCGGTCGTCAGGCCCCGCGCCAGGGCGTGCCCGTGGCCGCGAAACGTCGAGGTGATGAAATCCTCGGGGCCCAGCGCCGCGCAGACGCCAACAGCCGTCGCCTCCTGCCCCTGGCACTGGTGGATCGTGCCGGGCATCGCCCCTTCCAGGAAGAGGAATTTGACCTCGTCCTCGAACTCGCGGATGAGCACCATCCGCTCGTAGAGGTCGCGGAGGAACCCTGGCTCCAGTGAGACTTCCGGGCGGGTTTCGCGCGTTCGAACCGATCCGTCCATCGTCCTTCGCCTCCGAGGGCCAGGTCCGCCAATCGCTCAGGAGGAATCCTCGGCGCCGGGGCTCCCCGGTGCGTCCTCCTCGGGAGTGCTGGCCTTCCCGCGGTTCCTCGCGAAGAACGACCCCGCCGCCGGGGCCTTCGCCGCGGACGGGCCGGCGGGCGCTGGCCGGCTGGCCGGGGCCGGCAGAGCGGCGGGCTCTGGTCGCGGTGCCGAGACGGGGGACCCCGCGGCCTCAAAGACCGCGAGAACTTCCCCGGACGGCACTTCCTGATCGGGCCGGGCCCGGATGGCCTTGAGCGTGCCGGCCACCGCCGATTCCACGACCATGACCGCCTTGTCGGTTTCCACCTCCAGCAACGGCTCCCCGCGCCGGACCACCTGGCCGACCTCGGCGAGCCATCGCAGGACCTTGACGGTCGGCCCGATGGTGGCCAGGTCGGGCATCTTCATCTCCACGTCCACGGTTCAGGCCCTCCCGCAGCAGCCGAGCAGGCCGATGCGTTCCCGTACGGCGTCGCGCACCGCCACGCGGCCGACGACCAGCAGATCCTCGGGTCCGCCCCGCCCGAGCAGGTCATGCGGGTCGTCCTCGTCTGGCAAGATCGCCGCGCGCAGGGCCGCCAGAAACCGGCGCTTGAGGTACGTCCCGTAATTCACCTTGGCCACGCCCAGCGCGATGGCCTCGCGCAGCGAATCGGCCGCGATGCCGGTCCCGCCGTGCAGGACGAGCGGGACGGCGACGCGCCGGCGGATGGCCGCCAGCCGACGGAGGTCGAGCCCCTGCTCGCCCTTGGCCAAAATGTGGACGTTGCCCACGCTGACGGCGAGCAGGTCGACCCCCGTCGCCTCGACGAAGGCGGCGGCGGAGTCGGGATCGGTCGGCGCCCCCCTTTCCCCCACCGTGCCCAGGGGGAGTTCGCCAATCTCGGCCTCGATGGCCGCGCCCCGGTCGTGCGCGAGGCGCCTCAACACGGCCACGCGGCTGGCGTACTCGTCGGGGGCCGCGTGGAGGTCGGCGGGCATCACCAGGTTGAAGCCCAGCTCGATCGCCTCGCGGGTCCAGTCGTCGCGCGGGCATTCGTTGAAGATCAGGCCGCAGGGCACCGTGGCCGTCGCCGCCGCGGCAAGGCCCAGCGCCGCGTACCAGGAAAGCCGCTCCGACGTACTCCGGCCGGGCCGGCTCAGGAACTCGCCATTGAAGCCAATGATGACGGGCGAGCGCGTCTGCTCGGCGGCGTCGATCACCCCTTGCAACGATGCGAGGTCCCAGCTCTCGAAATACCCGAGCGCGTATCCGCCCGCCGAGGCGTCGGCCAGCAACGTCCCGATGGGTTCGAGGGGCATGGCGCACCACCTCCGCTCCGCCAGTTCCTCGCGGGAAGCGACCTTGATGACGGCAAGGATTGCGGGCTGAATCGACAACGAGGTCAACCCTAGCAAGCCGGTGGACGGGCTTCAAGGCTCCGCCGGCACCCGCGAGGCAAGCCGATCTCCAGGGCGAGGGAGGCCGACGGTTCGATTCGATTCGGATCGGTTCTCTCTTTCCGCGGAATCGGGTAGGATCGCGTGGACGACCGAGACTCTGGAGGGAGAATTCCATGAGCCGACGCGGGGGCGATGGGGCGATCGGTTGCGACGAGTTTCGCCGCTCGCTCCGGCTGGACCGTCGGGGGTTCCTGAAGGCCGGTCTGCTGGGTGCCTCGGGCCTGGCGCTGGGCGACGTGCTCCGGCATGAGGCCCGGGCGGCGGCCCCGGCTCCGCCTTTGCCAGGAGGCCGGGCGCCTTCGGTGATTTTGCTCTGGATGCGCGGGGGTCCCAGCCATATTGACATGTGGGACCCGAAGCCCGACGCGCCCGAGGAATTCCGGGGCGAGTTCGGCGTCATCCCGACGGCGGTGCCCGGCATCATGCTGACGGACATGCTGCCGAGGTGCGCGGCGGTCATGGATCGGTGGTCGATCATCCGCAGCCTGCACCACGACGACCCCGGCCACTCCACCGGCGATCAGATCTGCTTCACCGGCTACCCGCCCGGCCCGGACCCCGGCCAGAACGTGATGCCTAGCTGCGGGTCGATCGTCGCGAAGCAGCTCGGGCACCTCAACCCCCACCTGCCCGCCTACGCGATGATCCCCAGGGCCGTGCCAGGCACGGGGCCAGCCTATCTCGGCGTGGCCTACAAGCATTTCGAGACCGTCGCCGACCCCGCGGCGACCGGCGCCTTCCGCGTGCCGAACTTCGACCTGCCCCAGGGGGTGACCCTCGATCGGGTCGGCGACCGCCGCGCCTTGCTGTCGAGCTTCGACCACCTCCGCCGGGACGTCGACGGCACCGGCCAGGTCGAGGCCCTCGACAAGTTCGACCGGCGCGCCTGGGAGATCCTCACCTCATCGGCGGCGCGCGACGCCTTCGACCTGGACAAGGAAGACCCCAGGCTCCGCGAGCGATACGGGTTCTCCCCCGCGTTCGAGCCTGGTGCCGCCAATCGCTGCGGCGCCCCGGCCTGGAGCCAGCGCATCCTGCTGGCCCGGCGTCTGGTCGAGGCGGGGGTGCGGCTCGTGACCGTGGACCTCCGCTGGTGGGACACTCACGTCAAGGGTTTCGACTCGCTCCGCAGAGGGTTCCTCCCTCGGTTCGACCGGGCCTACTCGGCCTTGATCGAGGACCTCGACGCCCGCGGTCTGCTGGAATCGACCCTGGTCCTGGCCTGGGGCGAATTCGGGCGCACCCCCCGCGTCAACAACGACGCCGGCCGCGACCACTACCCCAACGTCTTCAGCGCCGCGATGGCTGGCGGACCCGTCAAGGGGGGGCGTGTGGTCGGCTCGTCCGACGCCAAGGGCACGATCCCCAAGACGAGCCCCAAGACCCCCCAGGACGTGCTCGCGACGCTCTACGCTCACCTCGGCGTGGACACCACCGTCCAGTATGTCAACAACTCGGGCCGTCCGTTCCCCGTCCTCCCCTCTGGCAGGCCGATCGTCGAGCTTTCCTGAGGGCCGAGGACTTGCGGCGACCGAGGATCGGAGCCCTGTCATGGCGAACCACTTCGGGATTGGCCTGGCGATGGCGGCGTGCCTGGGGCCCGCCATGCTGGAAGGTGGAGAGGCTCTGATGATCCTGGCACGCGGACCCTGGCCCCACATCCCGGCCACTTCCTCCGCCCCGTTGCCCCGCGAGCTTCGGACGTGGGTCTTCCGCGACGAGGAATCCTTGCGCCACATCGCCGGGGACCACGGGGAATCCGCGGTCGCCCGGACGCTCGGGGTCGCGTCGATCGATTTCGCGAAGCAAATGGTCGTCGCTGTCGGGGACGGCACCCAGCCGCTCGTCGGCGTCAGCGGCGGCGGTTCGCCCAGCGCGCCGTTGCGCGTCGAGATCACGGGGGCCGCGCTCGCGGAGGACGGCAGCCTCGCCGTCCACTGGAGGCGGGCACGCCGGGGTGAGGAGATCCTCACCGCCCCTCTGGCCCTCGCCCTGCTGGAGCGCACCGACGGGGTCGTGACGTTCGCCAGGACGCCCGACGACGCCGATCCCCCGCGCGAGGACGGTCGCAAGCTGCTTTTGGCCCGAGCCCTGTGGCCCGACGGATGGAGCGCTGAGTCCGCGAGTCGGGAATGGGTCGTCCGCAACGCCGGTTCCCTCGTTGATCCTCGCATGAAGGCGCCGGAGCCGGTGCTCGAGCGGTTGCGGTGCGAGGCGGCGGCCCGGTACGCGCGGGCCCTCCATGTCGAGGCCGTCGACTTCGACCGCCAGATGGTCATCGGCGTCAGCGGCGGCGTGCAGCGGAGCGGCGGATATCGGGTCGAGATCACGCGGGTCGAGGCCGACGCGCCCGGCAAAATCCTGACCGTCCGCTGGACCTTGCATGCCCCCGAAGGATTCGCCACGGCCGTCCTGACGCATCCCGCGGAAGTCATCCTGGTCGATCAATTCGACGGCGACGTGAAGTTCGTCCGGGAACCCGAGGCCAGGTAATCGGCCCGAATCCGGAGTCGCTCACCAAGGCCGGGGCACTTTGCCGCAGGGCTCTTCCCGGGCGATCGGTTCCGATCCGATCTCGACCGCTTGTTAGAAGACGAACCCAGGTGAGGTCAACGCTCACTCCATGGAACCAGCGGGTCGGGGTCTCCCTTCCGGGGAATCCCCATCGGGTCTTCCCAGGGGAACTTGCGATGCGCGAGGCATTCTCCCCGTTCCTGGCCGTGAGCATGCTATTCCTGGGGTGCTCCGGTGCCCTGGCTGCGGCCCGGGCCCGAGGACCGAACATCGTCCTGATCCTGGCCGACGACCTCGGATACTCCGACATCGGGTGTTTCGGGTCCGAGATCTCGACCCCCAACATTGATCGGCTCGCCAAGAACGGTGTGTCGCTCTCACAATTCTATAACCAGGCCCGGTGCTGCCCGACGCGGGCGGCGCTGCTGACGGGCGTGCATCCGGCACAGGCGGGATTCCGGGGCATGGTGGGAGAACTCCCGCCGCGGGTCGCGACGATCCCGGAGGTGCTCAAGACGGCCGGGTACAACACGTACATGGTGGGGAAGTGGCACCTCGGCGAGACGTTGAAGCCGACCGACCGAGGGTTTGACGAGTTCTACGGGATGCTGGGTGGATACAACAGTTGTTGGCAAGAAATTCCATCCTACACCCGTTGGCCGCGGGGCCGGGAGAAGCGGGGGTACGCGCCGGGGGAATTCTACTCGACCGACGTCTTCGGCGATTATGCGTTGGACTTCCTCGAGCAGGGTCGGAACGCGGGGAAGCCTTGGTTCCTGTACTTGGCGTTCAACGCGGCTCACTTCCCCCTGCATGCGCCTGAGGTGGACATCGAGCGGTATGAACCCGTGTATGCGGACGGCTGGGACAAGATGCGTGAGCGCCGGTTGGAGCGGATGAAGGGGCTGGGATTGGTGGCGAAGGACCTCGAACTGACCCCGCGGACGGTGGTGCCGAAGAACTGGGCGAACGAGAAGAAGGAGTGGGCGGCGGACAAGCAGATCCCGGCGTGGGGAACGCTCCCGGAGGATCGGCGAAAGGACCTGACGCGGCGGATGGCGACCTTCGCGGCCATGATCGACCGGATGGATCGGAACATCGGGCGGGTGGTCGAGTATCTGAAGCAGACGGGGCAGTTCGAAGAAACGCTGATCTTCTACCTGTCGGACAACGGTGCCTGCGCGGAATGGGACCCATTCGGCTTCGATGTGGAGTCGGGACCGAAGAACATCCTCCACGCCGGCGCGGACCTGAAGATCATCGGCTCACCCGAGAGTTACGTGAGTTACGGGAGCGGGTGGGCAAACGCCTGCTCGACGCCGTACCGGTACTACAAACAGTACACGCATGAGGGTGGCATCCTCACGCCGCTCATCGTGCACTACCCCGCCGGGGTGACTCTCAAGCCGGGGACGATGCTCCGGCGGACGGGGTATCTCACCGACCTGATGCCGACTTGCGTCGAGGTGGCCGGCGCGACGTATCCGACGGAGCGCGCGGGCAGGAAGATCCTGCCGACGGAGGGAGCGAGCCTGATGCCCCTGCTCACGGGCGGCGACCGACCGTCGCGGCCGATCTTCATCGAACACGAAGAAAGCAAGGCACTCCGCGATGGGGACTGGAAGCTGGTCCAGGAGCGGGGCGGGCATCCACCGGAGCTGTACAACCTGGCGCGGGACCCCGCCGAGATGCACAACTTGGCCCGGGAAGAACCGGGCCGTTTGGGAACGATGATGGCCGACTGGGACGCTTGGGCACGGCGCTGCGGCGTCAGGCCCGTCGCGTCCCGGACCGCCAGAGGGACGATCGAGCTGCAACCGGACCAGACCCTCGCGGGCGCCGACGCACCCGCCATCGCCAACGTGCCGTTCCGGGTCCAGGCGGTGGTCCGCGACGCGACCCGCGGCGGCGTGATTGCCAGCCAGGGCGCCCAGGTAAACGGCTGGTCCCTGTTCGTTCGCGACCGCAAGCCGGTCTTCGCGGTGCGTCGGGACAGGACGCTTTTCGAGTTGACCGCCGATCGTCCACTCGGCGACGAGCAGATCGAGCTCACCGGCGAGCTGCGCGGGAACGGCATGGTCCGGATCCTGCTCAATGGTGTCGAGATGGCCAGCGGCGATGCCGGCGGATGCATCCCCGTTCAACCGCACGATCCCCTGATCGTCGGCGATGACCGGATGGGTCCGGACGGTTCCTACGAGACGCCGCGACCGTTTCGCGGCTCCATCCACCGGGCGCGGCTCATCGCTGGCGCCGTTGAGCCGCCGGATCGATAATCTCGGCCTCTACCGTCAGGTGCTTTGCTCTCGTGAGAACAAGATTATAAACATCGTCGAGTACTACCCCGTTATCTTGAGAGAATCTCGATTCCGGGTGGCCGGGGCTACCACCAGGGGGGCTCATGGGCGACGATGGGTGGAGAGTCGGCCCGGGGCGAGGGTGCCCCGAGGTTGCTCCAGGACGCGGGAATCCGCCATGAAGACCCTGATTTTCCTCGCCCTGGCCTCCGCATGGTCGCTGGCGGCGGCCTCGGCCGGCGAGAATGACCCGGCGGGGGGCCGGAAGTTCGACGCCGAGATCGCGCCCATCCTGGCTCGCCGCTGTCTCGACTGCCATTTCAGGGCGGGACCGAAGGGGAAGCTTGATCTCTCGACGCGGGCCACGGCCTTAAGCGGCGGCAAGGGGGGCGCGGCGATCGTCCCCGGGATGCCCGACGAGGGCACGCTCTGGGGACGGGTCGAGGCGGGCGAGATGCCGCCGAAGGCGCCGCTTCCCGAGGCCGAGAAAGCCGCGATCCGGCGCTGGATCGCCGCCGGGGCCGCCTGGGGGACCGACCCGATCGATCCGTACCAGGTGACCACCCCGCGACGCGCGGGACGCGACTGGTGGTCGCTCCAGCCGGTCCGCGCGCCCGAGCCCCCGGCGGCCCGCCGCGGCCGGACGGGGTGGGCCCGCACGCCGATCGACGCCTTTGTGTGGGACAAACTGGAGGCGGAAGGGCTCTCGCCCGCCCCCGAGGCCCCGAAGCGGACCCTCATCCGCCGCCTCGTCTTCGACCTGACGGGCCTGCCGCCGACGCCCGAGGAGGTCGCCGCCTTCCTGGACGACGCGGCCCCCGATGCTTACGAGCGGCTGGTGGACCGCTGCCTGGCCTCGCCCCAGTACGGCGTCCGCTGGGCGCGTCGGTGGCTCGACCTGGCCCGCTACGGCGAGAGCAACGGCTTCGAGTTTGACGAGTTCCGCCCGAATGCCTGGCGGTATCGCGACTGGGTGGTCGACGCCCTCAACGCCGACATGCCTTACGACGAGTTCGCCCGCCTCCAGCTTGCCGGCGACGTGCTCCGGCCCGGCGACCCCGCGGCCGTCGAGGCGACCGGCTTCCTGGTCGCGGGGGCTTACGACACGGTCGGCCAGAATCAGCAGAGCGCGGCGATGCAGGCCGTCGTCCGGGGCGACGAGCTGGAAGACGTCATCGGCACGGTTGGCCAGACCTTCCTGGGCCTGACCATCCAGTGCGCCCGCTGCCACGACCACAAGTTCGACCCGGTCCGGCAGGTGGAATACTACCGCCTGGCCTCGGCCCTGGACGGCGTCCGCCACGGCGAGCGCGACCTTTCGGAGATCGACCCGGAAACCCTGGCGGCGCGGGGGCGGATCGCGGCCCTGGCGGCGCGGGTCGCGGCGATCGAGGCCCCGGCCCGGGAGCAGATCCTCGCCGATCGTGGGACGGTCCCCGTCGCCTCCGCGACTCCGATCGCGGCCTGGGACTTCGACCGCGGGCCCGACGACCGCCTGGGCACGCTCAAGGTCACGCTTCAGGGGGGCGCGACCCTGACGCCCGAAGGCTTGCGGCTCGACGGCAAGGCCGGCTTCGCGACCACGCCCCCGTTGGCGACCGTCCCGACGGCCAGCACGATCGAGGCGTGGGTGCGCCTGGATGACGTCGCCCAGCGCGGCGGGGGGGCCATCAGCCTCCAGACGGTGGACGGCCGGGCCTTCGACGCCATCGTGTTCGGCGAGCAGGAGCCCGGCCGCTGGATGGCCGGCAGCGAGGGGTTTTCTCGCTATCGAAGCTTCGGCGGCGAGGCCGAAGTCGAGGCCGGGAACCGCCCGGTCCACGTCGCGATCACCTACGCCGCCGACGGCACCATCCGCGGCTATCGCGAGGGCCGGCCATATGGCCTTCCCTACAAATCGCCAGGCGCCAAGCCGACCACGACCGGGAACGTCCAGGTCGCCTTCGGCCTGCGGCACGCCCCGGCCGGCGGCAACAAGATGCTGGTGGGGACCGTCGCTCGCGCCCGTCTCTACGACCGGGCGCTCGAGCCTTCGGAAGTCGCCGCATCGGCACGCGCCTTCGGCGCTTTCGTCACCCCGGCCGAGGTCGCGAACGCCCTTCCCTCCGACCGGCGCGAGGAGCGGGCCCGACTCCTCGGCGAGCTTGAAGAACTGCGGCTTTCTTCCGCCGGCTCCGCGCGCAAGGCGTATGCCGTTTCGCCGAGGGAGGCCGGCGCGACGAAGCTCCTGATCCGGGGCGACGCCCAGTTGCCCGGTGAGGAGGTATCGGCCGGCGGAGTCTCGGCCCTGGCGGGGACCGTCGCCGACTTTGGCCTGGCGCCGGAGGCTCCCGAGGCCGAGCGGCGACGGCGGCTGGCGGCGTGGGTCACCGCCCCGCAAAATCCTCTGTTCGCGCGGGTGGCGGTCAACCGGCTCTGGCAGGCGCATTTCGGCGGCGGCCTGGTCGAGACGCCCAGCGACTTCGGGTTCAACGGCGGGTCGCCCTCGCACCCGGAATTGCTCGACTGGCTGGCCGCCGAACTGGTCGCGAGGGGGTGGAGCCTCAAGGCGATGCACCGGCTGATCGTCACGTCGGCCGCGTATCGCCAGTCGTCGCGGTCCGACCCGCGGGCCATGGCCAAGGACGCGGGCGACCGCATGCTCTGGCGCAAGGCCCCGACGCGGCTGGAGGCCGAGATGGTCCGGGACGCGATGCTCGCCGTTTCCGGCACGCTCGACACGCGCGTCGGCGGCCCGAGCTTCCGCGATCGGAAGGTCGTGAAGGCCCCCGGCACGCCCGCCGTGCTGTACCAAGCGGTCGATCCGGGCACCCCGGGGCTCGACCGCCGCACCCTCTTCCGCGGCTGGGCGCGCGGGGGCCGTAGCACCCTGCTCGACGCCTTCGACTGTCCCGATCCCTCGACGACGGCCCCCCGGCGCGCCGTCACGACGACCCCGCTCCAGGCCCTCGCGATGATGAACAACGCGCTGGTCCTCCACCTCGCCGACGCCCTCGCCGCCCGCCTCGCGCGCGAGGAGGGGCCCGACGCCGGGCGGCAGGTGGAACGGGCCTATGCGCTGGCCTTGGGACGCATGCCCGACCCCGACGAGCGCGCGCGGGCCGTGCTCGCCGTCGAGCATTTCGGGCTCCCCACGCTGGCCAGGGCGATCTTCAAC
>JAABUQ010011052.1_pt1 | contig 11654 bp, 14 predicted proteins | sample 5560001 | NCBI WGS metagenome assembly JAABUQ01 (sample SAMN10711888, study PRJNA513371) | rock metagenome | isolation source: Antarctica rocks | place: Antarctica: Victoria Land, Finger Mt nord | collected 2015-12-18
GGGCACGAATTGCTGATCGCGGAGGACGGTCTCGCCGCCTTACCGATCATCGAGGCGGAGCAGCTCGATCTGTTGCTGACGGACATCGTCATGCCCGGCATCGATGGAATCGAGCTTGCGCAGCGCGCACGCGCGCTGCGTCCCGAACTCCGCGTGATGTTCATCACCGGCTTCGCGGCGGTGGCGTTAACCCGCGCCGACGCTCCCGTCGACGCGCGCGTCATGTCGAAACCCTTCCACTTGCGCGATTTGGTTCAGGAAATCGCCTTGTTGTTTCCTCCCCCGTCGCCCAAAGAGGCCGAAGTGGACGCCTAACCGCTTGCATGCCGACCCGCACCGCCGTAGTCATCTTCGACGTGGGCGCGTAGCTCAGTGGTAGAGCACTGTGTTGACATCGCAGGGGTCGCAGGTTCGAACCCTGCCGCGCCCACCATACTTCTGGTCGAAGATGGGAATGGCCGCTCGGAACAAGCTAACGACGCCTTGTCGGACTTTGGTCGGCTACGTCACCCCCTGCAGGATGCGGATTACCAGGTCATGCCGGCTGGCGATCTCGGCGATAACCGCATCGACCACCGTGCCGAGCATGAGGATGACGAGCGCGGTCGACAGCCAAGCTTTGATACCCATGCTGAGTGAATAGACGTTCAGTTGCTGGGCGAAGCGGTTCATCAGCCCGAGTCCCGCGTCGATGACGAACAGCACCGTCAGGATGGGGGCCGCGAATAATGTGGCGAGCACAAGCAATCGGCCGAACTCGCGTTCGTACAGCAACACTCCGCCGGGGATTAGGTGCGGCCACTCGGCCGAAATAGGCCATACAGCGTAGCTCTCGATCAACACGCCGATCAGCAGGCCGAGCCCGCCCGAGAACAGGAATACGAGGTTCGCCAACCGCCCGAACAACGCACCCGTCAGGCTGGTCTGGTGGCCCGATAGCGGATCGACGATCTGCGCCTGGGTTGCGCCGACCTTGGTGTCGATGATCTGACCCGCCGACTCGAGCGCCCATAAAATCGTGCCAAAGAAGAAGCCGATCGAAACGCCGACGAACGCCTCTTTGACGAGCAGCCGCACCCAAGATCCGGCACCCATCGCGGTGGCGGGTAGTTCGGGTTGCAGGCTCATCGCCACCAGCCCGAGCGCGATGAAAACGCTGTTGCGCACCAGCGGCGGGATGATCTCCTGCGAGAATAGCGGAATCAGCAGGCAAGCGGTGGCGATCCGCGACGAGACGGCGGCAAGTAGCAATGCCTGCTCGATCCAGTCGGTGACGACGAGGTTGCCGCCCACGCTTCAGCGAACCATGCTAGGAAAATCGTTGAAGATGCGGTTACCGAACTCGAAGAGGCTCGCGCCGAGCAGCGAGGCGGTGAGGAAAATGGTCGCGACGATCGCGACGAACTTTAGCGTGTATTGAAGCGTCTGTTCCTGGATTTGCGTCGCGGCCTGAATCACCGCGACCAATACCCCCACCACCGAAGCCGCTATGATCGGCGGCGCGGAGAGGATCAGCACGAGCCACAGCGCGTCCAAGGTCAGGCGTATTGCATCGGTGCCCTGCATCAGTTGTAACTCAGCAGCAAGCCGTGGGCGAGCTTCACCCAGCCATCTATCAGCACGAAAAGCAGCAGCTTGAACGGCAGCGAGATCGTCGTCGGTGAAAGCATCATCATGCCCATCGCCAGCAGAATGTTTGAGATGACGAGATCGATCACCAGGAACGGCAGGAATATGAGGAAGCCGATCTGGAACGCCGACGATAGTTCGCTGATGACGAACGCCGGGACCGCGATGACGAAGTCATGCTCGGTCGGCACCGTGCCGACGCGGCGCTGCACGTGCGCGGCGGATCGCGCCAAGAACGCGCGTTCGCCGGGCGCGCTATGCTTCAGCAGGAAGGTGCGCAGCGGCTCCTTTGCCTGATCGAACGCAGTCAGCATTTGGGACGTGTCGGTCGGCACCGCGTTGATCGTCACCTGCGCGCTCATTTCTTGTGCCACCGGCTGCATGACGAAGATGGTGAGCACCAGCGCCAGGCCGTTCAGCACGATATTGGGCGGCACCTGCTGCAAACCGAGGGCGTTCCGAAGCAGCGACAGAACGACGACGATCTTGACGAAGCTCGTCACCATCACCGCGACGAACGGCGCGAGCGCCAGGACGACGACGGTGACGAGCGCGGAGGCGGGCGTGAACGCCGATAGGTTCATCAGTTCGCCCGCTTTTCGATCAGCACGCCGTAGCCCTCGCCGACCGCGACCAGCTCGCCGATCGCCACCGCGCGCCCACCCACGGTCAACCGCACTGGAAGCGACTCGCCGGCTGGGCCGAGAGAGAGCACGCTGCCGGGCGCAAGGCCGGATAACGTCGATAAGGGCACAGTGATGCTGGCGAGTTCCACCATGAGCGGGATCGGATGGTTCGCCATCGTGGAACCGTCGGGTGTCGCGGCGGCGGTATCGGGTTCGATCGACATCGGTGTCTCCGGAGATAGATCGCTGATCGAAAGGACGCGCATACGGAGCGGCGCGGGAGTGAGGCGGCCATGCGCGGTACGCTCGGCGGTGCCGAGGGTGACCGGTGCGTCGACGGAGAGCAGAAGCAGATCGCCCGGCGCGAGCGCTGCCATTTCGAACGAGGGCAGCAGCGGCCCCGCGATGTTGACGACCATGGGCAGTTCGAGCGTGCCAAACTCCGCCCGCACATCCGCGCGCAGAGATAACGAGGCGTCGGTCATCCAGGCAAAAGCGAACACGATCTCGAAAGGCCTCGATAACCCGAGCCAAATCGTTGGACTCACCGCCGAGTCGCTCAAAATGAGCTTCCTGTCGAACAGCTCGTCGTCTTCGATCGACAGCGTCGGCAAGGCGCTCGAGACGATGGCGCGCAAGGGCTAATCCATGAGCATCGAAGCAATCGGGGCGGCGGCGGCGCAGTTCGCACCGCAAGCTATGCCCCAGCAGATGGGCTACGGTGCGTCGCTGACGGATGTCGGCCAGTTCCAGGGCGCGCTCGCTTCGGCGGGCGCGTCCGGGGTGGCGTCGCCGTCGGCGGTGTCGGCCGCGACGCCGGACCATGTCGGTCCGGCGATAAAGGGAATGTTCACCAGCCTGGACAAGGTGGACAGCGAGGCGCGGACCGTGGCGGACTTTGCCGGTCAGGCGGCGAACGCCGGGCAGACGATGAAGCCCGGTGAAGTCGTACAACTGACCATGCGCTGTTACGAGTTCATGTTCCACTGCCAACTCACCAGCAACATCGCCAACCGTTCTTCGGATGGCCTGACACAATTGTTCAAGCAACAATAAGAGGACGACGCTCGATGCGCGCGCTAAAAGTCCCCGCAATCGCGTTACTACTCGCTCTCGCCGCGTGCGGCGAGAGCGAGCTCTACACCAACCTGACCGAAGCGCAGGCGAACGAAATGATCGCGGTGCTGCAGAACAGCGGCATCGACGCATCGAAGCAGACGCTGAAGGACGGTCACTGGAGCATCTCCGGCCCGTCGGACAAGTTCGCGCAGGCGGTCGATATCCTGCGCACGCAGGGGCTGCCACGCGACCAGTTCGACGATCTCGGCAATCTGTTCAAGAAACAGGGCTTCGTATCTTCGCCATTGGAAGAACGCGCGCGGCTGGTGTTCGGGCTGAGCCAGGAACTCGCCCATTCGGTGAGCGAGATCGACGGCGTCGTCGAAGCTCGGGTCCATCTGTCGTTGCCGACCCCCGATCCACTCAATGAAACCAAGACGCCCGCTTCGGCAAGCGTCTTCGTCAAATACCGCCCCGGCGCGAACCTCGTGCGCGATACCGGGCAGATCAAGGCGCTGGTGGTGAACGCGATCGAGGGACTGACCTACGACCGCGTCACCGTCGTGTTATTTCCCGCCGCCCCCCTGCCCGGCCCGCGCGAACCCGATCTGGCAGCGCGGCTGAGCGAATATTCGGGCGTGCTCATGATTCTCGGCCTTGGCGGGGTCGGACTGGCGGCAAGCTGGTTCGTGACGCGTCGCCGAACTGGCGGCCGCCGCGCGGTGGTGCTGCGCAGTTGAGCGGCGCCCGGAACGCCGTCGAGGCCCGCGCCAATCTGACCGACGCCGCGCGCGTGCTTACCGCTGCGCGCGGTGGCTGGCGCGGTGCCGCATTGGCGCGCGCCACCGAGGGTCGCCCTGCCCCTGGCTTCGGCGATCTGATCGCGCTGCCCGATTGGGTACGCTGGCCCACCCCTGACCGCGCGCGGTTGGCGCGGCTGGTCGCGCTCGCCGACCTCGCGCCGCGCCTCTCGCGCGTCGTCGACGGCGCGGTGCTTGGCGGCTTGGCGGCGCTTGTCGGCGCGTCGGCACTCGACTGGGCGATGCGGCAGGGCGAGGGCCTGGACTTTGTGCCGCCGCTCGCCGCCGCACCCGCGAGCGAGGCGTTCGACGCGCGCGGCGTCGCCCTACTCGCCGCCGCGTTGCCGTCCGCCATCGCGGGCGAACTTGGGATGGTGCAAGCCGATCCCGCCCCTGCCCCCGATCTCGCGCGGCAACTGACACAAACCGCGCTCGAAGCCTTCGTCGATCTCGCACCCACGATACCCACCGCATGAGCTGGCTTTTGCTCCACAACGGCCCCGCCGCGACACTCTACACCGATACGGTGCGTGTCCCTGCCGCCGAAACCGGCATGGTCCACGATACGCTCGCGCTCCTTGCGCGCGCCGAAGCGACCGCCGCCGCGATCGACACCGCTGCCGCGGAAGCTCGCTCGCAGGGCCACGCGGCCGGCGAAGCATCGGGTCACGCCGCCGGCCACGCCCACGCGCTCGCCGAACTCGCCGGTGCGCGCGCCGCTCACGCCGCCGACGCCGCAGCCGCGATCGAGGCGACCCGCGCGCAGGCGAGCGCGCTCGCGCTCGAAGTCGTGCGCCACATCGCGGGATCGCTCGCGCCCGATGCGGTGCTCGCCGCGCTTGCCGAACAGGCTTTGGACCGCGTCATGCCGGGTCGCGTCACCGTGCGCGTCGCGCCGGGGCAGGTCGACGCGCTCGCCCGCAGGCTCGCTCGCCCCGAACTGCGCGTACTGGCCCATCCGACGCTTGGCCCGCTCGATTGCATCCTCGACACCCCCGATGGCCGGGCGCACGCGGGCCTGACCGCGCAGCTCACCCGCGTCGGCGAGGTTTGGGAGGTCGCCGATGCCGCCTGAAGCGACCTCGCTCGTCTCGCGCCTGCACGCGCTCGATCCGCTCGAACGGCGCGGGCGTGTCGTCGAGGCGGTCGGCACCACCGTGCGCGTCACCGGTTTGGCCGCGCGCATCGGCCAGTTCTGTGAATTGATCGAACCCGATGGCGCGCGCATTGCCGCCGAAGTCGTCGGCCTGGCAAACGGCGCGGCGATCCTCACGCCACTCGGCACGCTCGCTGGATTGTCGCCGGGCGCGGAAGCCCGGCTGTTGCCCGGCGCGAGCCATGTCCCGGTCGGCGAAGCGCTGTTCGGCCGCGTGCTCGATGCGCGCGGGCGGCCGCTCGACGACGGGCCACCCATCATTACCAGCCAAAGCCGCCCGGTGCAGGCCGAGCCGCCCAATCCGCTTCACCGCGCCCCCATACACACGCCGTTCGCCACCGGCGTGCGCGCGATCGACAGCGTGCTGACGCTTGGCGTTGGCCAGCGCATCGGCGTTTTCGCGGCGGCGGGTGGCGGCAAATCCACGCTGATGGGAATGCTCGCCCGCCACGCCGACGCCGACGCGATCGTCATCGGCTTGATCGGGGAGCGCGGCCGCGAAGTGCGCGAGTTCCTGGAGGACAGTCTTGGCCGCGAAGGCCGCGCGCGCTCGGTCACCGTCGTCGCCACCTCGGACCGCCCCGCGATGGAGCGGGTCCGCGCCGCGCACGCCGCGACCGCGATTGCCGAGGGCTTCCGCGCCGAGGGTAAGCGCGTGCTGCTGCTGATGGACTCGGTCACACGCTTCGCCCGCGCGCTCCGCGAAATTGGCTTGGCAGCAGGCGAGCCAGCGGTGCGGCGCGGCTTCCCGCCGAGCGTCTTCGCCGAATTGCCCCGCCTGTTCGAGCGCGCGGGCAACGACGCCACCGGCTCGATCACCGCGCTCTACACGGTATTGTTGGAGGACGAGGAAGGCGGCGACCCTGTTGGCGAGGAAGTCCGCTCGATCCTCGACGGCCATATCCACCTGTCGCGCAAACTCGGCGCGGCGGGGCGTTATCCCGCGATCGACATCGGCGGCTCGCTGTCACGCCTGTTCCCGCGCGTCAGCACCGCCGAGCAGCGCCCGGCGGCCGAGAAACTCCGCGCGCTGCTCGCCAAATACGCCGAGGTCGAGTTCCTGTTGCAGGTCGGCGAATATGTAGCCGGACAGGACTTGCTCGCCGACGAAGCCATCGCCAAACAGCCAGCGATCATCGCCTTCCTGCGCCAAGCGGCGGACGCGCACGTCGATCCGCGCGCTGCGCTTACCGAACTCGCGGGCGCGGTCGCGTGACGCCCAGCCCGCAGACGATCGCACAGGCGGGCGCGCTCGTGCGGCTGCGCGCGCTGCGCCGAGACGTGGCCGCCCGCGCGCTCGCCCGCGCGCGCGCGGCGCTGGAGGAGGCGGCGCGTGCGGTGGTCGCGGCGGAGAAGCAGGCGCAAGCTGCCGTGGACGCGCACTGCGCGGCGTTGGCGGGGCTGCGTGCGTCGACCGAGGCGATCGCGCTCCACCTCGCGCACATCGCCGCCCGCGCGGACGCACTCGCGGCGGCACGCACAGCGGTGAGCGAAGCCGAGACTGTCCGAGCCGAGCGGGCGCAGGCCGCGCACGAGGCGGCGCGCGCGCTCGCCCGCCTCACTGCGCGGCACGATGCGCTTGCCGAACAACATCGCACACTGCGCAGGTCGCGCGCGCGCGCGTCCGAAGCCCGCATCGCCGACGAGGCAAGCGTCTCCGTCGTTAAAGCCCGCAATCGATGGTGATCGGCCAGTCGGCTCCCGCTTCAGCTGCCGCTACCGCCGCGAGGACGTCGTTCGTTCCCGCCGTCCCCGCGAAACACGTCGCCGATCCGGCCAAAGCAGCATCGTCGAGCCGAGCCGCCCGGTCGGTCGCATGGGGCAACCCGGACAGCGAAGCCGAGACCGCGTTCGAGCGCGAGCTGCAAGCGGGCGATCAGGTTGCGCCGCCCCCCGGCGCTCTCCCGCTGTTCGCACCGCTACATTGCTTTAGTTCGCGCGGACGCGATCGGGAAGCGGCCGATCCCGCTCCGGATGGGAAAGCTCCGTTGCAAGCCGGGCTGACGGCCTATGAAGGCGGCTCGCTCCATTCATCGGCGACGTTGCCGCACCAGGATATGCGGATCCCCTTGGCGGGGGAGCACCAGATCGGCACCTTGCGAGCTAACGTCGATATCGGATTGCCATTGTCCCCCACCGCCAGGGTGGCGGATCGCCCGGACGTGACATTGCGCATCACCGAAGCCGGCTCGCTCGTCCGGGAAATCATTGTGCAGCGAGCCGCCGATGGCAGCTTGGCCGTAGTAATCCGCGCGGCGGACGCGCAGTCGCTACGTCAGCTTCGTGCCGGCGCGGCCCAGCTCAAGCGCATCTTCGACGACAAGGGCCGCGCGAAGGTACGCTTCACCGTCGAAGCCTGCTAGCTCAGCCGCCGCCCCGCGTGCGTCCCTACCGCGTCCGGTAGCTCAGCCGCACGAAGCCGAAGCGACCCGGCGTATCGTAGGTGCTCGAATCGAACGCCGCGTTGTTGCAGCTCGCGCACGGCGGCGGGTCGCGGTCGAAGACATTGTTGACGCCGACGGTCAGCAGCAAGCGGTTGTCGAGCACCGGCGGGCGGAAACCGATCGAGGCGTCCAGATAAAGTTTGGGCGACAAGCGGGTCGCGTCGGGGATATCCTGGATCGCGCTGATGTAGCGCCCCGTCACGTTGGCTTGCACCGGGCCAAGTCCCCAGTCGAGCGTGGCGTTCGCCTTGTAGCGCGGAAAGGCCTGATCGGGGCTGCCGCGTTCGGTGCCATCACGCGCGATGCGGGTGAAGCCATTGGTTGCGGGCACGATCTCACGGTATTTCAGCATATAGGTGTTCGAGAAGAACAGCCCGAAGGTGCCGATGCCGGTATCGGGCGAGCGGTAGGTGATCGTCGCGTCGATGCCGTTCGTCGTGAGCGCGCCGATGTTTTGCAGCAGCGCGTTGATGCCGAGCACGTTGCCCGTCGCGGAGCTGCGTCGGATCGCGCCGCAGCTCAGCGCGTCGCCGGTCTGCGCGCAGCGGCTGAGCAACGTGTCCGCGCCGACCGCACGGATCGCTCCTTGCAGGTTGATGTCGTAGTAGTTGACCTCGAAGTCGAGGCGCTTGGAAAAGCCGCTGTTCCGCAGGAACGAGGGGCTGAGCACGACGCCTGCGGTGTAGCTGTTGCTTGTCTCGGGCTTGAGCGCCTTGTTGCCGCCGGTCGTGACGCCGAGTTGGCCGCCCGTGACGCCGCCGTCCTGGACGTAGTTGGCGATCGTCGCGGGCACGCCGTTCGCGATGCAGTTCTGGCGGACGTTGGCGGGCAGGCTGGCGCTGTTGTTGCACGGATCGATCAACTGATTGTCGAAGCGCGACGCCGCGCCGAACAGTTCGCCAATACTGGGCGCGCGGAAGCCCTGCGCCCAGTTCCCCCGGAACGTGATGTCCGGGCTGGGCTGCCAGAGGAACCCAGCCTTTAGATTGGTTGTGTCGCCGAACAGCGAGTAGTGCGAATAGCGCACCGCGAAGCTCGCCTCGAGCAGGTTGAAGAACGGCCGCTCCTTTAGGAACGGCGCGCGGAACTCGCCGTAGAGTTCGTCCGCCTTGATGCTGCCGCGCGCGGGCTGCGCGGGAATATCCGCGCCGAGGCCCGCCGCGACGATCGGATCGGGATCGAAGCTGCCGAACTAGTAGCGGTGCTCGTACCCCGCCGCCAAGCCGAGCGGCCCGCCGGGAAGCTGGAAAAGATCGCCGCTGATGTTCGCAGTGAAGTCGGTCAGTTCCTGCTTGGACTTGTCGTGCTCGACGAAGCCGATGAAGCCGAGCATCGCGGGCGTGATCGTCCCCTGGCCGCCGAACAGGTCCAACGGAACGCACGCGCCGGTGCAATTCGCAATCGGGCCGACGGCTTGTTGCAGCCGCGCCGTGTTGACGTTGCCGGTGAAGTCCTGATGCGCATCGTTCAGGCCCTCGATCGCGTTCACGTCCCAAAAGAATTTATGATCACCGATGTGGAACGCGCCATCGAGTGTCCCGGTCAGGTAGAAGGTATCGACCTGCTGGTCGAAGTGGCGCGGTCCCGCCTCGATCAGACGGGGGCGCACGGTGTCGTAGGTCACCGGCCCGCCATTTGTGCCAGAATTGAGCGTGAAGCCGAACGGGTTGTAGGGATTGCTCGCGTCGATCGAGATCGTGTCGAGGAAATTGCCGTTGCCGCCGCCCGGGCCGATGAACAGCGGTTCGGGCGCGGCCTGGTTCGCCGACTTGCGCTCGTTGAAGATCGCTTTGACGTGTGCGGTTACGCCGCCGAAATCGGCGCTGGCGTTAACAAAGCCGCCGTAACGCTCGCTTGGCGTTATCAAATAGTTGTATGGCTTGTTGTTGAAGCGGTCTTCGTCGCCGAACAGCTTAAACGAAGTGTTGGTACCGAAAGGATCGAGCGGGTTGTAGATCGGCTTGCCTTGCGTGGGCGCACGAAGCGCGAGCTTTTGCAGCTTACCCGTTACCGGATTGACCACGTCGAAACGCCCGAGCAGCGTCGCGCTCGAGCATCCTCCGACCAGGCAGCTCGTAGAATAAGGGTCGGATACGCCGAAATCGCGCGGTTGCCCGCGAACACCGCGTCCTGTTTGGTGTAGCTGCCACCGAACACCACGTTCACCCGGTCGTTTCCTGCGCCGTAGCTGAGGTTGTAGTCTTGCGTGGTGCCGTCGCCCTTCTCGAAATAGCCGCTGACCTGGGCGGAGCCGTCCCAGCCGCGTTGCTTTTTCTTGGTGATGATGTTGACGACGCCCGCGATCGCGTCCGAGCCGTAGATCGGCGCGGCGCCGTCCTGCAGCACCTCGATCCGCTCGATCGCGCCATTGGGGATGATGTTCAAATCGACCGAGGGAGGGATGCCGCTCGCCGAAGCGCCGGGAACCAGCCGCAGCCCGTCGAGCAGCACCAGTGTCCGCTGCGCTCCCAGATAGCGGAGGTCGATCTGCGCCGCGCCCGCGCCGACGCCGCTGCCATCGGGTGGATTGCCAAGATTGCCCGAGCTGTTGTTGCGCGTGTTCAAGCCGCCGCCCGAGATTGGCAGCCGTTGCAGCACGTCGGCGGTCGACGACAGCCCGGTGCGGTCGATCGCGGCGCGGTCGAGGAAGGTGATCGGCGCGGCCAGGCTCAAAGGATCGCGGCGGATACGGCTGCCGGTGACGACGATCTCGCCGGTATCGCCCGCGCCCTGGACCGTCGTCGCCTCCTTGGGCGCGAAGTTGCTCGGCGTGGTCGGGTTGGTGTCGGTCGGCGCGGTCGCCTGAGCGAGAGCGGTCGATGTAGCGAGGAGCGACAGCGCCGCGACTGCGCAGCCGGTTAGAAGTGAACGGTCGAACATCCCACACTCATCTATGAACAGGTGTTCAGTTTCGCTTAGTGGGCGCGGATTAACAAACGAATTTGTGCGTTGCAGCGCCGATGCGCGATCTTCGCGCAAAGATGTGACGCTTGTGCAACAGGTATGTGTCGCGAGGCCGTCCTCACCCCCCGCCAGGGGGAGATCACTACGTTGACCCGGTCGCCGCCGTTCTCCAGCAGAGCCAACCGCAGCCGCTCGCCGCGCCGCAGATGCAGCAGTCGGTCCCACCAGTGCCGCAGCACCATCTCGGGGATCAGCACCGCCACGGATCGCCCTGGGGTATCGGCGTCGAGTTTCTCGATCAGTTCCAGCAACGGCTCGTGGATCGTACGGTAGGGGGCGGGGATGCACATCATCTTGGGCGGCGCGACGCCGCGCGCAACGAGCGGTGCTTCGACCTCCGCCGCCCAGCGCGCCTTCAGTTCGGCGGTGTGCTCTTCGGCCTCGGGCCCCGCGAGCCGCGTCAGATGGACCGCGATCACGTCGGGGGATAGTGTCATCGCAAACGCCAGCGCGCGGTCGCTCATCCGGTTGCGCCCCTCGACCGCGACCAGCACCGTCGGCGGCTCGGTCTCGTCGAGCGCGAAGGCCGATGTCGGCTCGAGCGCGGCATCCTCGCGGTCGTAATAGCGCCGGATCGCGCGTAGCAGCAGGATCGTCCCCGGGATCGCGAGCACGACGATCCACGCCCCCTCGGCAAATTTCGCCGCCAGGATCACCGCGAGCGCGACGGCCGTGGTGACCGCCCCCAGCCCGTTGATCGCCAGCCGCCCATGGTTGCCGCCCGGCTGCTTGCGCCAATGCGCGACCATCCCCGTCTGGCTCAAGGTGAAGGTCAGGAATGCCCCGATCGCGAACAGCGGGATCAGCCGGTCGGTAATGCCGCCGAACACCAACAGCAGCGCACCCGCGGTGACGGTCAGGAAACCGACCCCGACCGAGAACACCAATCGCCGGTCGGCCACCGCGAAACTGCGCGGCAGGAAGCCGTCCTGCGCTACCAGTTTGCACAGGCGCGGGAAGCCGACGAAGCTCGTGT
>JAABUQ010011053.1_pt1 | contig 11654 bp, 10 predicted proteins | sample 5560001 | NCBI WGS metagenome assembly JAABUQ01 (sample SAMN10711888, study PRJNA513371) | rock metagenome | isolation source: Antarctica rocks | place: Antarctica: Victoria Land, Finger Mt nord | collected 2015-12-18
AGGCAGCCGCGCCACGCCGTCGTTGAGCAAAGGCTCTATGCTCTCCCACAGGGCATTGTCTTGGGCGGTCTGGTCTGCGGTCATGCGCTGTGCTGCCTGCTGCTCATAGTGTGTGCGGCGCATCTCCCGCGTGCGCGCATTCCGGGCAGCGAAGCGGGCGGTTTGGAAGAGCCAGCCCGCCAGGTGCGTCCCCGCTCGAAGCGACGACGCTTTGCGAGCCAATATCAAAAAGACGGCTTGGGTCACATCCTCCGCCAGCCCAGCGTCCTCCACCTCGCGCCGGGCAGTGGCGTAGACCAGGTTCAGGTGGCGCGCGACAAGGGCGGCAAAGGCTTCCTGCGAGTTTTGCTCGACATACCGGCGCAGGAGCCGCCAATCTTGCGTGTGAGTAGGAGTTTGCATCTCAGCTTATTATCTACGCTCGCCGCCCAAACCGGACAGCCCGACCAAGATACGGGGTTGAAACCCCATGCTGCAAAATAACAAAACCCGCCTGCGCGGGTTAGGAGAAATCTTCTCTTAACCCGCGCCGGTGGGTTTTCTATTAACAGCACGAGGTTTCAACCCCGTGTACTCTTGCGTTTTTTCTTGCTACTCTTGCGTCTTTTTCTTGTACGCTATTTGCTAAAAGTACCCGACGGGCAGCTTGGGCACGCGCTGCGCTTCCAAGGGCGGGGCCATCAGAAACGTCTTGGTGGGGGCCGTGAGCAACGGGTTGAATGAAACCAGCTTTTCGGTCATGCGGATCGTCACGCCATCCTGCACCGTGCGCAGTTCAATCTGCGCCATCTGACCTGTGGCGGGGTTGACATAAAAGCGATACGCGCCCTGCTTCCCGATACGCAGGGTGAACACTGTGTCTGCTGTTCCTTCCAGCGTCATCGTCTTGGACGTGAGCGCCATGCCCATCTTGCGCAGGGCCGCTTGGCTTTGGCCGGTATCGTCTTTTGCCAGCATGTCCAGGTTTTTGACAAACGCCGTGTCGCCTAGATACAGCAGCCCGACCACCAGCCCCAGTGCGGGAAAGGCGTCATCACCCGCCTGGAAGTCTGACAGCGGCACCACCGCGTACTTGTTGACATCCGGGCGGAATGTCGTCACCTTCACGCCGTCTGAAGCAACCAAAAAGCGGGTCGGCTTGCCGCCGGGCAGGGCGGTCAATGTCACCGATGAAGCAAAGCGGGCCGGGCGGCGGGCCGTCACTTTCAGGTGCTCGTGCAGGTTAAACAGCGACCCTTTTTTTGACGCGCTGATGTCCATCTCGGACTCGCTGTCTGCGGCAGGGCTGTTGACGAGTGGAGATAATGCTTTTTGCAGCAGCGCTATATCCGCGCGTGGGGGAGGGGAGGCGGCAGCGATAGGAGCCGCAGGGGGCAGGGGTGCTTGTGCCAGCACGGCAGGGGGCGCGAAACTTGCCGCCAGCAGCGCGCCAAGCAGCATCGTTGGGTGTGCAGAAAGCGAAAACGTCTTGGGCATCAAGCTCTCCTCTGCACTTCGTGTTCTGTTCTCTAGGAATGGCTCGGTCTTAGGAATGGCCCAGGCAGGTCAGCGTGCGGGTCAGTGAACGCGCAAAAAACTCCACGGCAGGCACGGCCCGGTCGTAGTCCATGCGCGTTGGGCCGACCACGCCGATTGTGCCCCGCTCGCGCGCCCCGACAAAGTAGGGTGCAGAGACGACTGAGCACTCGTGCATCGCCGCCACCCCATTTTCTGTCCCAATCACGACGGCCACGTCCGGCCCCAGGATCGCCCGCGACAACGTTTGGAACAGCAGCGTGCGCTTTTGCAATGCCCCCAGCACGCCGTCCATCTTGGCCCCGTCCCGAAACTCCGGCTGGCGCAAAATCTCGCTTTCGCCCTCTAAGTAGGCGCTGTTTTCATCGGCAGCCTGGGAAAGCATTTGATGCACCGCCTGCGCCATTGTCCGAAACTGCGCCCGCAGCGAAACCAGCAGGGACGGCGGGGCCTCCGGCGACGCGCCCGCCGTCACCGTGTCCAGCGCCTGCCCGGCGAAGGCGGCGTTCAGCGCGTTGCCCAGCTTCTCCACCTGGCCGGGCGAGACCGCCTGCATGTCGCCGAGCAGCCGGTTTTCCACCTGCCCCGTGCTGAGCAGGGCCGCCAGCAGCAAGCGCCCCGCCCCGGCAGACGACACAAAAATGCGGCTGACCTTGGTGTCGGACGCGCGCGGCGGGGTCGCCACCGAGGTGTACGACGTGTGGCGCGTGAGCAGGGCGCAGGTTCGCCGCAGCAGATAGTCCAGTTCCAGCCCGGACACGCTGCCGCTATCGGCCTCCTGTCCCGCCGAGAACAGCGGCTTCGCCACCATCAAATGGTCTACATAAAACCGGTAGCCACGGTCGGACGGAATGCGTCCCGCGCTCGTATGCGGCTGACGCAGATACCCCATCTCGGACAGCTCGGCAAGCTCGTTGCGAATGGTCGCGCCCTTGACGCCCCACGCATGGCGCTGCGCCAGCTCTTCGCTGCCGATGGGGCGCACGGTTTCCATATAATCCCGCACGACTGCGCCGAGTATTCTCCGTTTGCGTTCATCCAGACTCATGACACTTTTATTATGACAGAAAACACGGCGGCTGTCAAACTGACGCTCTTCTACCCATGTGCCTGCTTAAAAGGAACGAACCTACCCCGGCCCCTCCCGCCCTCCGGGTCTGCCAGTGCAGCAAGGGGAAGTAAGACTAGGAAGGAGTGCTCTCCATCGTCTCTGCGCAAGCATAGGGTAAGCATTCTTCTCTACCTCCCCCTTACGAAGGGGGCCGGGGGGTGCTTCTCCGCCTCCCCAAACTTGGGGCGGGGGGTCTCTTTTGCTACAAAGCAAACGACGGGTTCTGCCCATCGTTTGGCCCCGTGTCTGCGTCGCGCACCTGCTCCGGCGTGTACCACTGCGTATGCCCATCAGCAAAGTCGTAATTGCTGCCGCCCTGATGACGCACACCCCCGGGTGGCCCATCTGTGCTCCATCCCGGACGCAAGCCATGACCGGTATCAGGCTTAAGCAAGTCCAGAGATGTATAGGCTGTGTTGCCGCTGCCAACGCGGAATGATGTTTCACACAGCAATACCGTAGAGGCTGGAAATGGCACTTCCGACTTTGCCGCTGTGGAAGGGTGCAGAATGTCGGTACTATAAAGCACCGCATTGAGCGCGTAGCCTTTGGCATAAAAGGTGGGTGTGCCGTCCGCATTTGTTTCTCTGTCTACAAATGACGGCACGGGGCAGGCAGGGCAGTGAAACACCTCCGCGCTGCGGACATCGGGAAATATCTTTTTATCCCAATTGCCGCTGCTGTCGTCACCCACAGGTGGCAGCGTGCCGTCATGCTCCTGCGCGTACATCAGCAGGCCATAGCTTATCTGGCGCATGTTGGACACGCACTCCGATGTCTGCCCGCGCGCCCGCGCCGCCAACAGCGCCGGCAGCACAATCGCCGCAATAATGCCAGCAATCGCCATCACAACCAACAGCTCGGTCAGCGTAAACCCGCTCCGCTTCGTGCCTGTGCGCATTAGCCGTGTCTCCCTACTTCGCCTGCATTCTCAGCACATTATACACCACTTTCCGCGCGCTGTTTCCCATCGCTCCTCTGGCTTTCCCCCGGCTTTCCAACGGCGGAACAAATCCTTCCGTCGTTAGAGAGCCGTAGGAAAGCCGCTTAAACGCCTACTAAAAGCCGACGCCCTGCCCGCGGCGCGCCAGCCCGCCGCTGTCGCCCTTGACGGTGCGGCCTGCGGGCAGTATAATAACAAGAACTTCGCACGCGCACAGGCCGCCTTGTGCGCTTCGCCATGCCTTGCGGAAAACACCGTGTTAAACAGCAGCAGCACCCCGAAAGTCCCCATTCCCACGCTGGAACGCCTGGCGACCTACCTGCGCACGCTGATTGACCTGGAAGCGTCCGACGTGGAAACCATCTCTTCCACCGACATTGAAAAGCAGACCGGCATCAATGCCGCCCAGTTCCGCAAGGATTTGTCGTACTTTGGGGAGTTCGGCAAGCCCGGCGTGGGCTACAACGTGGCGGAATTGCAGGGCCGGATCGCACGCATCCTCAAGATTGACCAGCACCAGGCCATTATGGTGATCGGTGCGGGAAACCTTGGCTCGGCCCTGATTGGGTATCCCGGATTGGGCGAGCACAAGTTCCACATCGCCGCCGTGTTTGACAACGACCCCGCCAAAATCGGGCGTCAGCATGGGCATCTTCCTATCCAGGCTGAGGCGGACATGCGGCGTGTCAACCTGTCCGTGGGCGCGCGCATCGCGATACTCTGCGTTCCGGCCCAGGCGGCCCAGCCTGTGGCCGACGAGGCGATTGCGGCGGGCGTGCGCGTCATCCTCAACTTCGCCCCGCTGATCTTACGAGTGCCCGACCGCGTCACCGTGCGCAACGTGTCGTTCCTGCAAGAGCTTGCCGTTTTGTCCTATCACCTGTCCAGCGAACCCGCCAAATAAAAACACTGAAACAAAGACCACAATTATGAACACACGCACCGAACGCGACTCGATGGGCGAGTTTGCTGTCCCTGACGACGCCCTGTACGGCGCGCAGACCGCCCGTGCAGTTGCCAATTTCCCCGTCAGCGGCCTGCGCTTTCCGCGCCCGTTTATCCAGGCATTAGGAGCTATCAAGCATGCCTGCGCCGATGTCAACCAGGATTTGGGGCTGCTCAGCCAAGAAGAAGCCGAACCCATCCGCCGGTCGGCAGAGGAAGTGGTTGCGGGCGTGCTGGACGAGCACTTCGTGGTGGACATCTTCCAAACCGGCTCGGGCACCTCCACCAACATGAACACCAACGAGGTGATCGCCAACCGCGCTATTCAAACGCTGGGCGGGGTCGTCGGCTCCAAAACGCCGATCCACCCGAACGACCATGTGAACAAAAGCCAGTCGTCCAACGATGTCATCCCTACGGCTCTGCATGTCGCGGCGGCAACCGAGCTGTCATCGCGCCTGCTGCCTGCGCTGCAGCGGCTGCACGCGGCCTTGATGCAAAAAGCGAACGCGTGGGAGAGCATTGTCAAGATAGGCCGCACGCATTTGATGGACGCCACGCCGATACGTCTGGGGCAGGAAGCGTCGGGCTGGGCGCGCCAGGTTGAATTGTCTATTGCGCGTTTGGAAAGCGTTCAGCCCCGGCTGATGGAGCTTGCCATTGGCGGCACAGCCGTCGGGACGGGGATTAACTCGCCGGTCGGCTTCGGCGCGGCGGTGGCGGACAAGCTGGCCGGGCGCTTCGGCCTGCCCTTTCGCGAGGCCCAAAACCACTTTGAGGCGCAGGGCAGCCAGGATGGGGCGGTGGAGCTTGCCAGCCAGCTCAGCACAGTCGCCACGTCGCTGCTCAAGGTTGCCAATGATATTCGGTGGCTGTCGTCCGGCCCGCGCTGCGGCCTGGGCGAGCTGTCCCTGCCCGCCGTGCAGCCAGGCTCGTCCATTATGCCCGGCAAGGTCAACCCGGTCATGTGCGAGCAATTAATGATGGTCTGCACGCAGGTGATGGGCAATGCCGTCACTGTCTCAGTTGCCAACACGCATGGGAACCTAGACCTGAATGTCATGCTGCCGGTCATGGCGCGCAATGTCTTAGATTCACTTACCTATTTGGCCCAATCAATCCAAGTGTTCACCGACAAAGCGATTGTCGGCCTGACCGCCAACGCCGAGCGTGCGGAGAGTTTGGTAGAGTGGTCCATGAGCATGGTCACGTCGCTGGCCCCTGTTATTGGCTACGACAATGCCGCCAATCTCGCCAAGCGCGCCGTGGACGAAGGCAAGACCGTCCGCGCTCTCGTGACCGAAGAGGCCATCCTGCCCGCAGAGCAATTGAATGAGCTGCTGAACGCACGCGCCATGACCGAGCCGGGCGTGGGCGCAGGCGGCGAGTAGCACGCTGCTTGCGGACTGCCACACCGTGCGCAGTCCCCGCTTTTGGGTATACTGCCCGTAGACTGTACACATTGAACGCTGCCCGCCTGAAAGTTTAATCATGCCCGACTCCACTCCCCCTAGCGCCCGTGCCGTGCGCGTCCTCGTGTGGGACGAAGCCCCGGCCCATGCCCCCAAAAGCGTCTACCCCAACAGCATCAACGGCGCGATAGCCGATGGCCTGGAAGCGTTGGGCGACGGCGACATTGCCGCCACGGTCGCCAGCCTAGACGACCCTGACCAGGGCATCAGCGCAGACGCTTTGGCGAACCATGATGTGCTGATCTGGTGGGGCCATGCCCGCCATGATGAAGTCTCCGATGACCTGGCGCAGCGCATCAAAGCCGCCGTGCATCAAGGCCTGGGCTTTATTACGCTGCATTCCGGCCACTATTCTAAGCCGTTTCGGGCCGTGCTCGGCGCAACCGGACACCTCCACGGCGGCTGGCGCGAAACGACCGATCCCGCCGATACGGAAGAAGTCCGCGTGTGCGCGCCCCGCCATCCCATTGCCGAAGGTATTGAGGACTTTGTGCTGCCTGCCGAAGAGATGTACGGCGCGCCGTTCGGCGTGCCCCCCGCAGAAGTGATTGTGTTTCAATCCTATTTCCCGCTGGGCGGCGAGTATTTTCCCTCGTTTGCCACGACTGTGGGCGAGGGCATTGACCCTGAGTTTACCAGCGGGCCGGGCGGCGGCGCAAGCCGTGGCAAGGGGTCTGGGCGCGTGTTTTACTTCCGCCCCGGCCACGAAACCTACCCCACCTATTTTGACCCCACCGTGCGCCGCATCCTGCGCAACGCTGTGCTGTGGGCCGCCAAACGAAAGTAACTTATGCCTACTTGGAAACGCGCCATTGTGGTCGGCGCTTCGTCGGGAATTGGCGAAGCTGTCGCCCGCGAGCTGCTCGCTGGGGGCACACAGGTCGCCTGCGTGTCCCGCCGGGGCACCGGGCCGGAAGGCGGGCTGGGCTTTGCGCATGACGTGCATGACATCGAGTCTGTTCCCGCGCTGTTTGCCGAGATCACGCAGAAGTTGGGCGGGCTGGATTTGATCGTCTACGCCTCGGGCGTTATGCCTGCTGTCGCCCCCGATGAGTATAGCACAGCCAAAGACGCCGACATGGTCGCTGTCAACCTAACGGGTGCCATCGCCTGGCTGAACCCTGCCGCTGTGCGCTTTGAGAAAGCCAGGGCGGGGACAATCGTGGGCATTTCCAGCGTCGCAGGCGACCGAGGGCGGCGTGGCAACCCCGTTTATGGCGCGACCAAGGCTGCGCTGAACGCCTATTTAGAATCTCTGCGCAACCGCATTGAGCGTGCGGGCGCGTTTGTCGTCACTGTGAAGCCCGGCCCTGTCCAGACGCCCATGACAGCAGGGCTGAAGATGCCCGGCATGATTGCGGCTGAGCAGGCCGCGCGCGAGATACTCGCCGCCGCCAAAGACAAGGTGCGCGTCGCTTATGTGCCCGGCAAGTGGCGCGTGATTATGACCGTCATCCGCGCGATCCCCGCCCCTCTCTTTAAATACCTCAACATATAACAACATATAATTAGACTATTCAATATATGAGCACTTTTACTCTCACGCCCGACAAACTAGAGCATGTGGAAGGGTGGGGCATGGCCTCATCCTCGTTGAGCCATGTTTACCGCCCCACCACCCTGGACGGCATCCGGGAAGTCTTCCAAATTGCCCGCGAGACCCGCCGCACCGTCGGCCTGCGCGGGGCGGGCCGGTCGTATGGCGATGCCGCGCTCAACAGCGAGGGCATCATTCTTGACCTGACCCGCATGAACCGCATCCTGGATTGGAACCCGCGCTCGGGCCTGATGACTGTGGAGCCGGGCGTGACCATTCAGCAGATTTGGCAGTATGCCATTGAAGACGGCTGGTGGCCGCCGGTTGTGTCCGGCACCATGTTTCCGACTTTGGGCGGGGCGGCGGGCATGAACATTCACGGCAAGAACAACTGGAAAGTCGGCCCTCTCGGCGACCATATCACGAGTTTTGACCTGCTGCTGCCGACCGGCGAAACCCGCACCTGTACCCGCGAATCGCACCGCGACTTGTTTTATGCCGCCATTGGCGGCTTCGGCATGCTGGGCATCTTCACCCGCCTCACATTGCAGATGAAGAAAGTTTATTCGGGCCTGCTGGACATTCACGCGTACCCGGTCAAGAACTTTGACGACCTGTTCGCGAAGTTTGAGCGCGACTTGCCGCAGTCTGATTATCTGGTCGGCTGGATTGACTGCTTCGCCGGCGGCGATGCTCTCGGGCGCGGGCAGGTGCATCGCGCCAATTATCTTGCGCCCGGCGAGGACTTGGCCCCCGCGCAGACCCTGCGCGTCGCAAGCCAGGAACTGCCGGACAGCATCCTGGGCATCGTGCCTAAGTCTCTCATGTGGCGCTTTATGAAGCCGCTGGTCAACGACATCGGCGTGCGGGCGACCAATGCGGGCAAGTATTTGTCCAGCGCGCTGCACGAGTCGCACTACCGGGTTACGCACGCAGGCTTCGCGTTTCTGCTGGATTATGTGCCCCACTGGAAGCGCGCCTACCAGCCCGGCGGATTGATCCAATACCAGTCTTTTGTGCCCAAAGCCGAGGCTCCGCGCGTCTTTGCCCAGCAGCTTACGCTGGCGCAGGAATACAAGCTCGTGCCCTATCTGGGCGTCTTCAAGCGCCACCGCCCCGACGACTTCCTGATGACCCACGCCGTTGACGGCTATTCCCTGGCCCTGGACTTTGCCGTGACCCCGGAGCGCCGAGGCGGACTGATGAGCTTGGCCGCCGAGATGGATCGCCTGGTTGTGGACGCGGGAGGCCGCTTTTACTTCGCCAAAGACAGCGCCCTGCACCGCATGTCCCTGACCGATGCGATGGGCGCAGACCGGGTCAGCCAGTTTGCCGCCTTGAAGGCGCAGTGCGATCCTGACGGCCTGCTGGAAACCAACCTCTACCGCCGCCTCTTCTGCCACGACGACCAATAACGGCGCGGCCCACTTTCCCGCGTGTTATCAGTGTGTTGCACGGGCGTATCCAGCGCTGACTCAGCCCATACTAACGACGGAAGAAAGCGTTCCGTCGTTGGTACAGGCTGGGAAAGAGCCGGGAATGCTTGCGCAAAGGCTTTAAGAGTCCCTCCCCCGCCTTCGTAAAACTCAGGCTTCCCCTCCCCTAAAGGGGAGGGCTGCCTGGTACAGATGGTTGATCTCTTCGGTGATTGGCTATGCATCCCTCAAGGTTTGGCAGAGGATAACACTCTGTTATACAGATCAACTCTATGCAACAGGCACCCCTCCCCTTCAGGGGAGGGGAAGCCTGAGTTTTACGAAGGCGGGGGAGGGACTCCTAAACACAGGGAAGGGATTTCTCAATGCCCCCGCTTGCCCATCCGCCCCCGGCCCTGGTACAATACTCCCATGACAGACACGGACTGCCAAGAAGTGCAAGACAAAGTGCAGGCGGCTCGCCACGCCGCGCAGACACTGGCGACCTGCGGCACCACTCTCAAGAACGCGGCCCTGGCGGCATTGATTGACCGGCTGGGCGCGTCGTCGCGCGCCATTCTGGAAGCGAATGCCTGCGATGTGGCGAACGCGCAGGCACGCGGATTGTCGCCCGCCCTGACCGAGCGGCTCACCCTGAACCCGCAGCGCATCGGCGAGATGCAGGCTGGCCTGGCCCAGGTGCGCGCGCTGCCCGACCCAGTTGGAGCCGTGCTCAGCGGCATGCGCCGCCCCAACGGGCTGCAAATCAGCAAGGTGCGCGTGCCGATTGGCGTGATCGGCATTATCTATGAAAGCCGTCCCAATGTGACTGTAGATGCCGCCGCACTATGCCTGAAGTCGGGCAATGTGGCGGTTCTGCGCGGCGGCTCGGAGGCGATTTGCTCCAATCTTGCGCTGGTGCAGGCTATTCAGCAGGCCCTCGCAGACGCCGGCTTGCCGCGCGCGTGCGTGCAGATCGTGGAGAATACCGACCGAGCGGCGGCCCGCGCGCTGATGACCAACCGGGGCGTGGACTGCTTGATCCCGCGCGGCGGGGCATCGCTCATCCGCACCGTGCTGGAAACGGCAACGGTGCCGGTCATAGAAACCGGCACCGGCAACTGCCATGTGTATGTGGACTGCGCGGCGGATTTGGAGATGGCGCGCCGCATTGTGGTCAACGCCAAAGTGCAGCGTCCCTCGGTGTGCAACTCGGTGGAAACGCTGCTGGTTCACCAGGGCATCGCCGCGCAGCTTCTGCCAGGTCTAGGGCAAGAGCTGGCCGCGCAAGGCGTGGAGCTGCGCGCCGACAATGCCGTGCTGGGCCTGCTGCCGGGCGCTGTCCCGGCCACGGAAAGCGACTGGCACGAAGAGTACAATGCGCTGATATTGGCTGTGAAAGTGGTCGCAGACATGGGCGAGGCGATAGCCCATATCACCCGCTATGGGACGCGCCACTCGGAGGCGATAGTCACAGAAGACTACCAATCGGCGCAAAAGTTTACCGACCAGGTGGATGCCGCAGCGGTGTATGTCAACGCGTCCACGCGGTTCACCGATGGCTATGAGTTCGGCTTCGGGGCGGAGATTGGGATTTCCAACCAGAAGCTGCACGCGCGCGGCCCGATGGGATTGGAAGAACTGACGACATATAAGTATGTTGTGCGCGGGGCGGGACAGACGCGCGAGTAACGCCATGCCTGACACCTCGCTGCGAAAACTTGGCCTCATGGGCGGCACATTTGACCCCATCCACTACGGGCATCTGCGTATTGCGGAACTGGCCTGCGAAGCGTTCGCGCTGGACCAGGTTGTCTTTGTGCCCAATGGCAGGCCCGCCCACAAAGACAACAGCGCGGTCGGCAGCGCGCGGGCGCGGCTGGCAATGACCGAGCTTGCCGTCGCGTCCAATCCGCGCTTCGCCTGCTCCCGCATGGAGTTTGACCGGGCCGGGCCATCGTATGCCATTGACACCGTGCGCGGCTTTCGGCGGCTGTATCCTCATCTGGACGCGCTGTGCTTTATCACGGGTGCGGACACAATCCGGGAGATATTCACCTGGCACCAAGCGAGGCAGCTCATGCAGGAGTGCCAGTTTATCGCTGTCACGCGCCCCGGCTTTGACAATGCCGACCTGCACGGCCTGGAAGAAAGCGCGCTGCCGAGCTGTTCGTATCTCGCCGCGCCTGGCCTGGAGATTTCCAGCACTGACCTGCGCCGCCGTGTGCGGGCGGGCCTGAGCATCAAATACCTTGTCCCGGAAGCCGTGGAAGAGTACATACGGAGAGAAGGGCTTTATGGCAAGCCGTGATCCAATGTCAAGAGCAGAAACTCGGTGCTGGGGTGTCTCGCCGACAGCTTGAAAGCTATCATCGCCCTCAAATCATCGGCCTCAAATAAACCCGGCAAAATCCGCTGAGCAGTAAATATTGCTTGACAAACCAAAATAAAGTGTTATAATGTGCGTATACGAATGCGCAGAGGGTAACTGCGGCAGCCAAAACATTGGCTCCGTCTTGTTCATATTGCGCATAGCAATGCGCATCATAAACCAAGCGGCAAGTGCCTAGGTGTTCGTGGCTCTCAGCCAAAAAAGCCGCCCGAGGATTAAAGCGTCATGCCGATCACTGCCAAAGACATCGCCCGAGAACTTAACCTTTCTCAGCCGACCGTCTCGCGCGTGCTGAGCGGAGATAAGCAGCACCGTGTTTCCGAG
>JAABUQ010011055.1_pt1 | contig 11651 bp, 12 predicted proteins | sample 5560001 | NCBI WGS metagenome assembly JAABUQ01 (sample SAMN10711888, study PRJNA513371) | rock metagenome | isolation source: Antarctica rocks | place: Antarctica: Victoria Land, Finger Mt nord | collected 2015-12-18
CCGAAGATCATGGTGCCGGGCCCATCCGTGACCTTGGCCAGCGCCCGGTGGAAGGCGAGCCGCACCCCGGGTGCCGTGAAATGGTGGCCGAAGCAATGGCTGGTGCGGGCGCCGATCAGGGTCTCGACAATGTGCTTCTCGATCAGCACCATGCCGAGCGTGGCGCTCATGTCGGCGAACAGCCCCGCGAAGCCGTCGTCGAGGTTGGAGTGGACCATGATCTCGACGGGCTGCGCGGCGATCAGGCCAAGCGCCTGGACCGTCGCCTCCGTGGTCGCCACGTCGTCGTCCCAGTCCGGCAACCGGAAGGTGAAGTACTGCCCGAGATTGCCGATCGCGGTGGCGCCGGCCGCCATCGCATGTTTCGTGTTGTCGAGGGCGCCGGGCAAACCCAGCATGAAATCGCCGAAATGGGCCGCGGACGGCGCCGCGCCTGTGATTCGCGCGAAATCCTCTGGCCCTCCGAGCACGATACCGGTGCCCCGGGATCGCCGACTGCGATTGGTGGCCGGGTAGCCCATCGACCAATCGAGCGTGATGCCGAAGCGGTCGACCGTGACGCCGCGCGCCTTGCAAGTGTCGAACACCTCGGCGATGGCGCCGACCGTGCGATCGACGCTCCGAAACCCGATGTGGGCATGCTGCATGATGCGCCCGGCGTGGGCCGTCGCCCGCTTGTAGTCCGCCTCGCAGCCGACCCCGGCTCGATCGAGGAAGGGCGTCCGGCCCACCTGCCAAGCGCGCGCCATCGACCGGCCTTCCGCCACGAGCTGTGCGCCGGGGCGTAGGTTTGGCGGTACAAGCGCCGCGCGATCGAGCGGGGCGGCCGGCTCAGGCAAGTTGAAAGCCGAAGGCGAGCGGATCGCGCGGGTCGACCAGGATGGTGTTGTGGCCGATGACCCGAGCCCAGCCGCCGATGCTCGGCAATATGGCGGGGCGGTCCGCGACAGTCGTCGCCCCCTCGACCCTGCAATGGAAGAGCGTACCGATGACGCTCTCATGCACGAAGTCCTCGCCGACCGCGAGCTGGCCCTTGGCGACGCGTTGCGCCATGCGTGAGGACGATCCCGTGCCGCAGGGCGAGCGGTCTATTCCCTTGGCGCCGTAGAACACGGCATTGCGAGCGTGGGCCTCGCGATGCTTGGGTTTGTCGGCCCACATAACGTGACCGACGCCAGCTATTCGGCTGTCCTCAGGATGCACCGGAGCCACTACCTCCTGCACCGCGGCACGCACCAGCGGGCTCCATTTGAGGATCTCGTCGGGGCTCATACTGTCGAGCCCAGCCCAGGACCTCTGCGGCTCGACGATAGCGTAGAAGTTGCCGCCGTAGGAGACATCGACCACGAGTTCGCCGAACCCCGGAACGACGACCGGCACCTCGGCCGCGTGAAGGTAGCTCGGGATGTTGTAGAGCCTCACCTCGTCGACGAAGCGGCCGTTGCGCGCGTACGTCACCTCGACGCGGCCCGCCGGCACCTCCAGCGCGAGACGCCCCTCGACCTTGGGCGTCACGAAGCCTTCCTCGAGCGCAACCGTCACGGTGCCGATGGTGCCGTGGCCGCACATGGGAAGGCAGCCGCTGACCTCGATGAAAAGGACGCCCAGGTCGCAGTCGGGGCGCGACGGCGGGTACAAGATCGAACCGGACATCACGTCGTGACCGCGCGGTTCGAACATCAGGGCGTGGCGCACCCAATCGTGATTGGCGAGAAAGATCTGCCGCCGTTCCGCCATGTCGATCGCGGCGATCAGCGGCGCGCCACCCGCCACAACGCGGACCGGGTTGCCGCAGGTGTGGGCGTCGACGCAAAGGAAAGTGTGCGGAGAGGTGGGGAGCGGCATGATCAGGCGAACCGTGCGATGGAAAAAGGGGAAAGATCGAGGGGCGCCGTCCGTCCGGTCACGATGTCAGCGACGAGCCGGCCCGTGGTCGGGCCGAGTGTCAGCCCTACGTGGCCGTGGCCGAACGCATAGACCACATCGCTGCGACGCGGCGATCGGCCGATGACGGGCAGGCTATCCGGTGTGGTCGGGCGGTCGCCCATCCAGCGGAGTGCGCCGCGGGTGTCGAGATCGGGCAGGTAGCGGCGGGCCAGCGTCACCAGGGCGTCGCTTCGTCGATAATCGGGCTTGGCATTGAGGCCGGCGAATTCGGCGGCGCCGCCGATCCGGAGGCCGATGGCGAGCGGCGTGGCGACGAACTGGCGCTGCGCGAAGATCACCTCGCGCGACAGCGTGACGCCCGGGGATGGAAGCGTGGCGTTGTAGCCCCGCTCGCTCTCGATCAGAACGGGGTCTCCGATGAGGCGCGCGATCCGGCCCGACCAGGCGCCCGCCGCCACGATCAAATGGTCGAAGGCGATGCGCGCGCCCTGGGCCGTGACAACGACCTGACCGTCGATTCCTGTCACGTCGAGAGCGCGCATCGCGACGCCCTGGGCGACGAGTATGTCACGCAGCCGATCGACGATGCGCTTGGGGTCGGACACGTGGGACCACTGCGGCGTGACGACCGCGCGGGCGGTGGTCTGGGTCAAGGCGGGCTCCAGCCTGTGGGCCTCAGCGGCGCTGATCGTTTCCACCGCGATGCCGTGTTGGCGCCGCAGCGCATGGGCCGGAGCGTCGCGCTCGAAGCCCGCCTCCGTATCGTAGATCCAAAGCGCGCCGACACGGTGCAGGTCGGCCGAAAGCGCAAGTTCGTCGAGCAGCGGCAGCATGTCGTCGTAGACCGGCGCAAGCAGGCCGGCCATCACGGCGGCGATCCGCGCCACCTCCGTCTTCGTGCCGGTTCGCAGAAAGCGGACCAACCACGGCATCAAGCTTGGCAGGTGCGCCGGGCGAAGTGACAGCGGCCCAAGCGGATCGGCGAGCCATTTCGGGACCTGCCATATGACGCCGGGCGCGGCGGCCGGCAGGATCTCGGTGATGCCGATCCCCCCGGCATTGCCGAACGAGGCCTTGTCGCCTGCCGGGTCTCGATCGATCACCGTAACGGCATGGCCTTCACCCAAGATGGCGCGGGCGCAACTCAAACCAATGATGCCGGCCCCGATCACCACGCAGTGCGGCGCGACGCTCATAGGACGACGGGCTCGAGAAGGCGCCGCACCACAGCTGCCAAGCTCGCGGCGGTCAGCGCCGAGGTCTTCGGATTGCCAGGTGACGGCCTGTTGGCAAAGCGCATCGAGGCTGATCCCAGATGACTTTCGGCTTCGATCTCGTGGGTGTTAAGCTCGACCGCGGGGTCGGCCACCACCCGAACCGTGACGGGGGTGGGGGCCGCGGCCAGCGCCACCGTGAGGCCCGCATTGAGATTGTGTGGGTAAAGCCGCACGGCTTCCGCGGCGGTGCCTTCGAACAGGAGCACCTCAACCGACAGGGTCGCTGGATCGTGACCGGCCGCCACAAGTTCGGCTCGCCAGGCGGCCGGCGGCTTCCGTGACGTGTAGCGCACCGTGGCGTCGGTGCTGTCGCGAAGCGCCGCCAGATAATCGAGCCCGCCGAGTGCGCCGGCCGGTACCACGAGGCGACTCGCCCCGCGCCGGGCCGCTGTCGCCAGTCGCTCGAAAACCGCAGGATCGCCAAGCGCGCCTGTGGACGCCGCCACCACGTTGATGCCGGCCGACAGCAGAACGGGGGCGAGGCTTTCGAGGGCGGCTTGTCCGGCCGCTTCGACCACGAGAGCGGGACGCGTGTCGATCAAGTCGTCCACGGTGTGAACCGTCCGGACGGCGGCGAGAACAGCGGCACGCGACGTCGACTCCGTGCGCAGCAACACTGTCACAGGATGCCCGCTCCGCAACAGACGGTCCGCGAGGTCGCACCCGATCGCGCCGTAGCCGATGATGCCGATGGGTGCGCCTGCGCTCATCCGTCACCAGGCCGTGTAGCCACCGTCGATCGTCATCGAACTGCCCGTTGCGAAGGAGGCCTCGTCGGAGGCGAGCCAGAGGATTGCGGTGGCGATCTCATGAGGCTCGCCCCATCGATTGGTCGGCGCCCTGGCCTTGAGCTTGGCCAGGAAGGTCTCGGGATCCTCGTGGGTCTCCACCATTTTCTCGTAGTAGCTCGACCAGATCACGCCGGGCGCCACGCTGTTCACTCGGATCTTGTCGGCCGCGTGATCGAGCGCCATGGCTCGCGTCAGCGCCGCGACACCGCCCTTCGACGCCACATAGGCGACCCGGTCGGGAATGCCGACGCTGGCGATCGTGGACGATGTGTTGATGATCGCCCCGCCGCCCTGCGCGATCATGTGCGGGACAGCGTATTTCGAGCAAAGAAAGACACCCTTGAGGTTCACGTCCATCAGGGCGTCCCAGTCCTCCTCCGCCGTGGTGACGACATTGCCGCGGATTCCGTAGCCGGCATTGTTTACGAGGACGTCGAGACGGCCGAGCCGCGCTACGGTGTCGTCCATCAAGCGTCGGACCTGCACTCCGTCGCTGACATCCACCGTGAAGGCGGAGGCGGCGTCGCCGAGTTCCCGCGCCACTGCAGCAGCGGCCTCACTGTCGCGATCCGCGATCACCACCGTGGCGCCCTCGCGAACGAAGAGCTCGGCCGTGGCCTTGCCGATCCCGGCCGCGGCGCCCGTGATCACGGCGATCTTGTTCTTGAGACGCATGTCGGAAACTCAGGGTTTGCGCTGATCGGTCGGCAAGGCCGCAAAAACGGTCTGCCGCTCGATTTCGAGAACGTTCGCGGGGCGGGCGAACGGCTCGGGATCGGGCTCGCCGTCCTGGCGCGGACGGCCGATCAGGCGGAAGAAGTCTTCCAGGCCGTTCGGCACGATCAACCACATCCAGGTGATTTCCGTCTCGCCTTCGTTGATGAACATGTGCCGGCGATTCTTGCCGATGAAGAAGGCGGAGCCCGGCACCATGGCATGGCTCTCGCCATCGATCACGGCGCGGCCCTTGCCGCTGATCATAAAAACCACTTCCTCGTTCCGGTCGTGCGTATGCTCCCGCACATGGCCGCCCACTGCCACCGTCTGCGTGCCGAGCCCGATCGGATGGTCCATGGCCACGCGGTGGGGTGCGAAGATCACCTCGACGTGGCCGTTCGCCGGGACCGGCTGCCAGTAGCTTTTGGCTGTCCCGGGCTGCACCACCAGGACGTCCCCTCGAACATCCGCGCGATTTTCGGCGGGCACTCCGGCAGGCTGCACCACGGGTGTATGGCTCACATTCCTCTCCGTGAATTGGATACAGTCTCACGCTAGACGTGACGCATAACGTTTAAAAGCCTTAAATTGAGGCATTATCGACCGGGAACTGATGAAAGAAAGTGGTTGCTCCCCAGTTTCGCTTCGATATCGTATCCAATATGACGAAAGACGCGGCCCTCAAGCCGGGGCGGACTTCCTTGACCGAGCAGATCACCACCGAGCTGCGTCGCCGCATCCTCAACGGCCAGCTCGCCGAAGGAATGACGCTGCGCCAGGAGCGACTCGCATCCGAGCTGGGCGTCTCGCGGATTCCGCTGCGGGAGGCGATCCGACACCTCGAAGCTGAGGGACTGGTCGTCTCCGAACTGCACAAGGGAACCGTGGTCTCATCCTTGTCGCCTGATGAACTCGAGGAGCTGTTCGGCATCAGGATGCAGCTCGAGACTTGGCTGTTCGAAGTCGCGATCCCGCGCATGACGGCGGCGGACCTCGATAACGCAGAAGCGCTCATCGAAGAAGCTTCGCGGACGGGCGACGTCGGCAACTGGAGTGAACTCAACTGGCGATTTCACGAGGCACTCTACAGGGCGAGCGGCAATCGGATCGCCCTGAAGCTTCTGCGCTCGGTGCACGACAATGCGGCCCGCTACGTGAATCTGCAGCTCGTCGTGATGCAGGACGTCGAGCGTGAACTCTCCGATCATCATGCAATGCTGGCCTATGCGCGGCTCCGCGATGTCGATCGTGGCGCGGACATGCTGCGCCGCCATATCGCGCGGGTCTCGCGCAACCTCATGACGTCGCTGGCGGCCGCCGGTGATAAAAGTCTGAAGAACATCGCCTGACCATGGCTCACGCCTGGCGAGCGACCGCTCTGTTTTATGTGAGAAGGAAATCAGCATGCGTATCGCGACTTTGAGTTCGACAGCGGCCCTTCTCGTGGCCTTGTCTGGTGCGGCCCGCGCCGACATCATCATCGGGAGTGCCGGGCCGCTCACAAATTCGGAATCCCTGTTCGGCACAACGTGGATGAACGGCATGGATCTGGCGATCCGCCAAACCAACGACGCGGGCGGCATCGGCGGCCAGAAGCTCGTGTTCCAGCGCGAAGACGACGGCGGCGATCCCAAGCAGGGGACGCTGATCGCTCAAAAGCAGTGCGACAACGCCGGGATGCTGGCCGTGATCGCCAATTTCAACAGCGGCGTGACCATTCCATCGTCCGACGTCTACCATCGCTGTGGCATGCCCCAGGTGACTAATTCGTCGAACCCCAAGGTCACCAAATCGGGCTATCCGAACCTGTTCCGGCCAATTGCCAACGACCTGTCGCAAGGCGCGGCGCCCGCCGATTATGCCTTGAAGACGCTCGGGGCCAAGAAGGCCGCCATCGTGCATGACAAGCAGGCCTTCGGACAAGGCGTGGCGGAAGTGTTCCAGGACGTCTTCAAGAAGGGCGGCGGCACGGTCACCTCGTTCAGCGGCGTGACGCAGACCGATGTCGACTTCAGCGCGCTGCTCACGACTATCAAGAGCGAGAACCCCGACGTCATCTATTTCGGCGGAATCATGCCGGCGATCGGCTTGTTCGTGAAACAGGCGCGTGAATTCGGCATCACGGCCAAGGTGTTCGGGGCCGACTCGGCCTTCACGCCCGATTTCATCCAGGGCGCCGGGCCCGAGAACGCCGAAGGCGCCGTCGTCTCGTTCCAGGCGCCGCCCTACGATTCCTCGCCGCAATTGCAGGACTTCGCCAAGGCCTACAAGGCCGTATTCAAGGAAGATCCCGGTCCGTATTCGGCTTATGGCTATATGGAGGCGCAGGTGGTCATCAACGGCATGAAGGCGGCCGGAACGTCGATCAAACGCGACACCATCGTGCCGACCATCGCCAAGAGCGACTTCGACAGCATCGTGGGCCATGTGTCGTTCCAGCCCAACGGTGAGCTGACCAAGCCGTTCATCTTCCTCTATACAGTGAAGAGCAGCAAATTCGAGCTTCTCAAGTAAACGTCGCCCGTGGCCACGCTCCTCCTCCAGCAGGTCATCAACGCTCTGACCGTCGGCGCCATATACGCGCTGATCGCTCTCGGCTACACGATGGTCTATGGCGTCCTCCGGCTGATCAATTTCGCACATAGCGAGATGTTCACGGCAGGCGCGTTCGCGGCGGTCTTCGTCGCGAGCCTGATAGGGGGCGTGGCGGGACATCCGGGGGTCGCGCTTGTGGCCGGCTTCGCCACCTTTCTGGCGATCGGCTTTCTCGGGGTTGCGGTTGAAACCGTGGCCTACCGGCCGCTGCGGGGCACGTCGCGGCTCGCGCCGATGCTGTCGGCCCTGGGCATGGCCGTCGTGATCCAAAACGTCGTGATGCTGGTGGGCGGGCGACGCCCGCTCATCTACCCGTCGTTCCTGCCTCGCGGCGTCATCGGAATCGCAGGGGCGGTCGTCAGCTACAAGCAGATCACCATCCTTGCGGTCGCGCTGGTACTGATGGTCGGGCTCGAACTGCTGGTCAGCCGCACCAGCCTCGGCGTGAAAATCCGCGCGGTGGCCGAGAGCGCCGAGACGGCGTCGCTCGTCGGCATCAACCCGAACCTGCCGATCGCCCTCATCTTCTTCGTCGGGCCAGGCCTCGGTGCAGTGGCGGGCATTCTCTACGCGTCCTATTACGGGGTCGCGACCTTCTCGATGGGGTTCATCATCGGCATGAAAGCCTTCACGGCCGCGATCCTGGGCGGTATCGGGTCGATCCCGGGCGCCGTGCTGGGAGGGCTGCTGCTCGGTTTCATCGAGACCTTCGCGACCGCCTGGATGCCGGCGCTCACACATGGGCTGATCGGCACGGAATATCGTGACATCTTCGCCTTCTCGGTTCTGGTCATTATCCTGCTGTTCCGCCCCGCCGGCCTGCTCGGCGAGCATGTCAGCGAAGAAACCATGGTCTACAAGCGTGACTTCTGACGCCGCCATCGCCCCGATGGCTCGCCGCCCGCTGATCCGCGCCTTGGTTCCAATGGCCTTGATGCCGATCGCGGTCGTGGTGGTCGGCCTTTTCCTGCCCGCCTATCCGTTGCGGATCCTCGATCTCATCCTGCTCTACGCGATGCTCGGCATGGGGCTGAACATCGTCGTGGGACACGCGGGTCTGCTCGATCTCGGCTATGTCGCGTTCTACGCGATCGGTGCCTACACCTATGCCCTCCTGGCCTCGCCGCAATTCGATCTGCACCTGCCGTTCCTCCTGGTTCTCCTGATCGGCGCGGGTCTCGCGGCGCTCGCGGGGGTGCTGCTCGGCATCCCGGTGCTGCGGCTTCGGGGCGATTACCTCGCCATCGTCACGCTCGGCTTCGGTGAGATCATCCGGGTGCTGATGAACAATCTCGACGGCCTGACCAACGGGCCGCAGGGCATCGCCCGGCTCGACGAGGCCGTGATCTTCGGCTGGCACCTCTCGACCCCGGTCGACTACCTGTACCTGCTGGTGGGCCTGGTGGTTCTCACCTTCCTGGCCGTGTGGCGCCTGCAGGAGAGCTCTTTCGGCATTGCGCTCGCCGCGGTGCGTGAGGACCAGGACGCGGCACGGGGCTGCGGCATCGATACGACCGGCGTTAAGCTCATCGCCTTCGCGACCAGCGCTACCATCGGTGGTGTCGGCGGGGTGGTGTTCGCCTCCATGCAGCGCTTCGTCAGCCCGGAAAGCTTCACGTTCTGGGAGTCGCTGTCGATCGTTCTGGTCGTCGTCGTGGGCGGCCTTGGCAACCCGTTCGGCGTGATCCTTGGCGCGGGACTGCTCGTGGTGATGCCCGAACTGCTGCGCGCTTACGCGGATTACCGCCAGTTGCTCTACGGGATTGCGCTCGTGTTAATCATCCTGGCCCGGCCCATGGGCGTCATTCGTCGCGAATACGGGCCGAGCTGGCTTGCCCGCAAGCTGATGGGGTCCTGACGATGCTCGTCTTCGACCACGTGACCAAGCGGTTCGGTGCCAACACAGCCATCGATGACGTTTCGCTCACGATCCGCCCCGGCGTGATCACGGCCATCATCGGCCCGAACGGGGCCGGCAAGTCGACGCTCGTCAACATGGCGGCAGGATCGTTCCGGGCGACCAGCGGGCGCATCCTACTCGATGGCGTCGAACTCCAGGCCTTGCCGAAATACAAGGTGGCGCGCGCCGGCCTGAGTCGCACCTATCAGAACATCCGGCTGTTTGACGGGCTAACCGTGCTGCAGAACCTCGAGGTCGCGCTGGTGCCCCGATCGCTTCCGCGCTTGATCGCGCAAGCCTTCGGTGTGTCGCCGGGACACGGCGAAGCCGAGACGCGCGACGCCTGCTGGGCGGTGCTCAACCGGCTCGGCATCGCGCATCTGGCCGACCGCCACGCCGGCAGCCTCGCCTACGGCCAGCAGAAGCTCGTGGAACTGGCGCGGGCCGTAGTGGCCCGCCCGCGGGCGATCCTGCTCGACGAACCGGCGGCGGGCCTCAACCACGGCGAGACCGACGAGTTGAAGGCGCATATACAGACGCTGCGCTCCCTGGATCTCGCGATCGTGCTGATCGAGCACGACATGAAGCTGATCATGTCGGTGTCGGACGAAATCTATGTGATGGCCCGGGGCACCGTCCTGGCCCACGGCGTGCCCGAGGCCATTCGTGACAACCGGCAAGTGCAGGAGGCATATCTTGGCCAACCCGGGGCGATGGGGAACATCGAAGCCGCTGCTCGCGGTCGACGCAGTCGCGTCAGGATACGGGCGGGTGAAGGTCTTGCATGGGGTCAGCCTTGAGCTGTTCGCGGGCGAGGTGGTCTGCCTCATCGGCCCCAACGGCGCCGGCAAGACGACGTTGCTACGCACCGTCAGCGGCCTGTGCCCGCCGACCGACGGCCATATCGCGTTCAAGAGCGAGCAGGTCGAGGGGATCAAGCCCTTCCAGATCGCCCGCCGCGGGCTTGGCCACTGCCCGGAAGGACGGCGGGTGTTCCAGCACCTTTCGATCGAGGAAAACCTGATCGCCGGCTTCCTGCCGGGTCGCGGCAAGAGCCGGGCGGAGTTGTTCGACGAGGTCTACGCCCTGTTCCCGATCCTCGGCGAGCGGCGGGCGCAGCCGGCAAGCCGCCTGTCGGGCGGCCAGCAGCAGATGCTTGCCATCGGCCGAGCCCTGATGGGCAACCCCGAACTCCTGCTGCTCGACGAACCCTCACTCGGCCTCGCGCCCCTGATCATCCACCAAATCTTCGAGATCGTGATCCGGCTCGCCGAACACGGCGTCTCGATCATCCTGGTCGAGCAGAACGTCGACCTGTCCTTCGCAATTGCCGACTTCATCTACGCCTTCGACCACGGTCGCGTGCATTGTTCGGGGCCGGCCGACAAGCTGCGCGGCGACGAGCGGGTGCGCAACATGTACCTGCCGCGCGTCGCTTAACCTCACGACTGCCGGCGCCCGGCAAATACTTGCTTCAGTCGGTGACGTTCCAAGTCGAACCACCATACCGAAAGGCCGCGATCCATGAAGGTGCTCAACCACGCCGAGCAGCCGCTCGAAAAATGGCGCGACGGGGTCATGACGCAGATGCGTGTTTCCTATCTGCTCGGCGGTCGTCAGCTCTGCATCTTCGATCAGTTCTGCGATCCCGGTCTCGGGGCCCCCACGCACATCCACGCCGTCGAGGAAGTCCTCGAGGTCATTTCCGGCAGTGCCGACATTTGGCTGAATGACGAGCGCTCGACCGTCACAGCGAACCAGTCGGTCCTCATCCCGGCCGGCGCGGCGCATGGCTTTCGCAACACGGGAACCGACACGCTGCAAGTCCGGGCAACGCTCGCCGCTTCCATCTTCGAAGCGCAATATGCGAGCTCGAAGGAAACCAGCCGCCGGTGGTCGCCATCGACGATTGCCGTTGCTTGAGAGCGCGTGCGTTCGACGCAGCAGTCCAGCAGTCTATCCGCTAGACCAGGACAGGTGAAGCCGACTTCGCGCTTCGGAAACCTGACCAAGTGTGGGACGGCAACGAACGTCCCGTGGCTACGAATGCGGTCGCATGTAGGTCCGCTTACCCAGACACTCGCCCCAAAGCGGTCGATCCACTTTCGGCCAACTTCTGCCCGCAGCCCTCGCAGTCGTACGGCGCGGATAGCGCGACGCGGGCGCTCAGTTCAAGGTGTAGATCAGTCGGCTGCCTTTGAGGCTTGCTCTTCCCAGCCTGCCTTGTCCACATCGTCGTCGACGGGTCGAATCGGGACCTTGTACCCTCGAGCACGACGCGCACGCCGACGAGCTTGACTGAGTCGCGATCATGGTCGAGCGCCAAGACGCCGCCATCGTCCCTCTGCGGGACGAGCCCGCGTGTCGAGTTCCAGCGGCAGGCAGTCAGGTCGGTGGTGCGTCCTCATCAGCATCAGGCGGCCTGCTTGAGTTTGCGCGCGAGCAGGGCCCGGACATAGCGGTCCCATTTGGCCTTCGCGCTAC